>ERZ761609.1481-NODE-1481-length-20465-cov-823.867418_pt1 | contig 20465 bp, 12 predicted proteins | sample MGYA00511163_ERZ761609 | MGnify/ENA primary metagenome ERZ761609 (study PRJEB28899, sample SAMN02445070) | bioreactor sludge metagenome | biome: EBPR sludge | place: Australia: Brisbane, Thorneside Wastewater Treatment Plant | collected 2011-12-16 ... | reverse complement strand
GACCACCGAGATCTACACTCTTTCCCTACACGACGCTCTTCCGATCTTGGCGGGGGCGGGCTGAGGCGCGGGGGCGGAGTGGGCGGCGGGGCCGCTGCCCGGCAGGGTGAAATCTTGCCGCCACGCCGCAACGGCCCCCCGGAACCCTTGCCCCGCATGCAAAGCGACGTTGCGGACTGGAGGGGGGGGGGGCGGCAGCCCGCAACGGGTCCCGAACCCGCCACGCCGCAACGCTGCCGAAACGCCGGAGTCCTTGCCCGGCATGGGCGTTGCGGCGTTGCGGCATTTTCGGGGGGGCGGGGGCGGTGCGGACTGGCGTCCGCGCGGCGGGGGCGCCAACTCACGCGGACACAAGAAGCGGTGAGGAATGCCGTTGTGAACCAGAAGAAAGTCCTATGTTTGGGCCAAACACCCGCAGTAGCATTTGCCGATTGTCAATTTACCCCAATGGAGGGATGTCGTGGAAAGCGAAACGAGAAGAACCTACCCCGTCGAGGACTCATTTTCCAGAACGTCCGTGACGGTGCACGAGGCGGTAGCGATTATGCTCGGTTATGCCGACGGCCCAATTGTCATGCGGTCATTTAATGAGAACCCTTCAGATGAGGAGCTGGAGGCTCTTAGAAGCGCACCATTCTATATTGACGAAGGTTGGCGTGAGGAGCGGGAATCACTTGAAGACGCGTGTCGTAGGACTGGGACAGAAGGTTCGTCGCAAGAGAGTATCGATAAAGCAGCTGAGGCGCTGGAGACCTTCGAACGTGAGGTGAGCGAAGCCAAACGCTGGTTGTGCGAGATCGAGGATGAACTCAGCAAAGGGGAAGCCTCGGCGCTGAGGCTTGACACGAAGCATTCTCACGATCACTTCCCACATATCACGCTCTGGAGCCTTAGGGAGTGGGCACAGGACAAAGGCTATGAGACTCGTCTCGTCCCGGTGTCCCGCGTGGGTGACGCCACTCCAAAACTGCGCATGCAAGAAACCGTCATATTGGAGACGCTCGAAAGCCTCGGACATGATCCAAAAAGGATGCCACCAAATTCGAAGGGGGTGAGTGGGGTGAAAAGTGCGGTGTCGAAAAAGATAGATGGAAAAGAGCCTTTTCTCGGCTCGACAGTCTTCAAGAAAGCGTGGGATCGGATGCTCAGTACAGGGGACATTGCCTATGAGAAATAGGCTTACTCCCCCTAAAAAGATCCTAGGGGAGACTTGCGGGGGAGGATAGGCGTCGTCGCAAAGTGGCATCTCCATCTAACCAAGGAGAAGCGACCATGAACCCCCTATCGGGCCTCGGCAAGAATCGTTCCGCCAAGCCTCTAAGCGTCAGCGCTGCGCAGCAACCGCCTGGCATTCTTAGCACCCTTCCGTTGCCGTACTGGCGCGGTGCGGTCACCACCTTCGACGGTTGGCGGCGAACCAGGCCAATCGGGCATCGGGAAGACGTAACGTGGGAGGAGGTGCGCGCTCTGCTCGCACCCGAACATCCTACCATCGTCCCGGACAAGGCTCTCGGCCAGTCCTTTCTGCCATGTCTGCTCAAGGAAGCCCCGCTGGTCGGTTCGACGCTGGAGCATGCCCAGAAGGCGGGACAACCGACGACCGGCAGGATGCGCTCTCAGCACCATGTCACCGAAGCCACCATGCTCGTCATGGATATCGACGGGCTCGCTAAAGCCGACTTCATGGCCGGTCTCGCCAAGCTCAAAAACGACGGGATCGCCTACCTCGCCTACACGACCTTCTCGCATGGCAAAGCCGATAAGCCCGGCATGCGCGTCCGCTTGGTCGTCCCAGTGGACGGTGCCCTCGACACTGAAGGCTATCGGCTTGCATGGCGAGGTCTTGATAAACATTACTGGAACGGGCAAGCGGGCAAGGCGGACCTATCCGGGGCGCGTCTTTGCCAACAGCAGGGGATGTGGTGTTGTCATCGTGACCGTCTCGGTCAGGCTCGCTCGTGGACCCATAGCGGTGGTGTTGCCTCAGCCGCAGCTCTGCGCAAAATTGGAGCGCTGTCCAGCGAGGCGCTTCGCGTGCCGCGCAATGGGGCTGCGGCGCCCTCGAACTGTGCGAAAGGCTTTTCGCGACCCGCCTCGCTCCCCTGCGGCGACGCAATGTTGGCTCAGCTTGGCAAAATTATCAGCCTCATCGATCCGGACAGTCAATATGACCTGTGGCTTCTCGTTCTCGCGGTGATCTTCAATGAAACCGGCGGCAGCGAAGCAGGCTTTGCGCTGGCGGACGAATGGAGTAGCGCGGGAGAGAAATACAAGGGCGAAAGGGAGATTCGGCAGAAATGGCACTCGTTCGATCTTGATCATCCCAACCCGGCGAGGTTCGGCAGTCTGATCTGGATTGTTCAGAATGTGGAAAGGGGGGTGGAGTGATGACGCGCCTTTCATCCCACCTTGATCTTCCTCAGCAATCAGGCGCAGAGACGCCCACACCGGCACAACCGGCAGAGCAGCCACCTGCGCGTCCCACACGGCGAGACGAAGACGTCATCCGCCGATTGGCTGAGCTGACGCCGATGGACTACGATCGCGTGCGGAGGGAGGAGGCCAAGCGCCTCGGGGTACAGTTGCAGACGCTGGACGACAGCGTCAAGGCCGCGCGCCGTCCTGATCAAGAGACCAGTGCAAGCGTGCTCTTTCCGACCGTCGAAGCTTGGCCCACGCCGGTCATGGTTGCGGACTTGCTGACTGCGGTCGCCGAGACGATCAGGCGGTTTGTCATCCTTGACCCGGACGAGGTCACCGCGTGTGCTCTGTGGGTCGCCCATACCTACCTCGTGAATGCTTTCGAGCACTCGCCGCTACTGCTCGTCGATGCTCCCGAGCGCGCCTGTGGTAAGACGCTGCTCCAGGACGTGTTGGCGCGCGTGTCGTATCGCCCACTGCCCACAGCGAACGCCACCCTATCCTCCCTGTTCAGGGCCATAGAAAAGTGGCAGCCAACCATCTTCCTGGATGAGGCCGACACGTTCTTTCGTGATAACCATGACCTGCACGGTATGGTCAATGCGGGCCATCGACGCGGCGGCACCCTGTTACGTAGCGAAGCGGTCGGCGACAACTTCGAGCCTCGGCAGTTTTCGGTCTATTGCGCCAAATCGCTTGCCGGTATCGCGCTCGAAAAGCACCTGTCGGATGCGACGCTGAGCCGCGGCGTGGTGCTGCATCTTCGCCGCAAGTTGCCTCACGAAACGGTCGAGCGCCTACGCCATGCCGATCACGGGGTCGTCGACGTTCTGAAATCCCAGTTGGTGCGTTTCGCTGAAGACTACGCACAGCAGATCAGGCAAGCCAAACCGCTTTTGCCGGACGCATTGAATGACCGCGATCAGGATAACTGGGAGCCGCTGCTGGCCATCGCTCAGTGTGCCGGGTCAGAATGGTTACAGCGTGCGACGGCGGCGGCATTGAAGTTATCACTGGTCGGTGACAGCTCAGGAAGTATCGGGAACGAATTGCTTGCTGACATCGAGGAGGTCTTTGCCACAGAGCCGACGGTGAAGTGGGGTCAACCCAAAACCAATGTGACCAAGCTCAGTTCGAGCGACTTGATTGACGCGCTGGTGAAAGATGAAGAGGCACCGTGGGCAACGTGGAATAGAGGCAGGCCGATAACGCCTCGTCAGCTTGCGAAACTCCTCTCGCCGTACGGGATAACGCCGAAGACTGTGCGCCTGGGAACGCACGACACGCCCAAGGGCTACGACCTCGCGCAGTTCGCGGATGCCTTCGCCCGCTACCGCCGGCCGGCATCCCCCGAGTTGCCGCAACGCCGCAACGCGCCCCCGGGGCCCTTGCCGGGCAAGGAAACCGGCGTTGCGGATGCGGCGGCGGGACTCGGCAGCCCCCTCGCGAATCCGCCACGCCGCAACGCCGCGCAGCCCCCCGGCCCCACACCCGCGAGCGGTGCCAAGGACCCGCCACGCCGCAGCGCTGCCGCAACGCCCGCGCCCTTGCCGGGCATGGAAAGTGGCGACGTTGCGGCAAAAACCGCGAGGTCGGCCGAAGGCGACAGTGGAGTCGTTCCCCCGGGCGCTGGTTCCGCGCCCGTAGTCGATGCGGAAGACCCCTCACGTCACAGCGCTGCTGACACGCCTGACCCCCTCTGGGGCATAGGCTTTGGCGCCGCCGCCGCTGAATCCGGGGAGTCGGCCAAGGACGACAGCGAGCACGACCCGACGGAGGAAGACGCAATCCCGTTTTAACCCAAGCGATACGACGGTCATCCGGCACAGCCGTGCTGTGATGGCCCTCCCCTCAATCAACCCTGCCGCAAGCCAAGCGGCAACCCCTTCCACTTTCTCACCACAAGGGAGTCACCATGCCCATCGTCAAACTCACCCCGAGCTTCATCGCTCACAATCTGCTCTGCCCACAAGGAAAGACCCGCATCGAGATGTGCTGCGCCGAAACGCCTGGCCTGTACATCGAAGTGCGCGCGACCAGTCAGGGGCAGGGCACCTACTACCTGCGCTATAAGGATGCCAGCGGCAAGACCTGCCACCAGAAAGTCGGCCGGACGATGGACCTCACGCTGGCCGATGCACGCCGGCAGGCCAAGGCGCTCAGGGCCGAAATCGCCCTCGGTGCCGACCCTCGCGGTCAGGCCAAGGCGCAGAAGGAAGTCCCGACCTTCGCTGAGTTCTTCGAGCAGCATTACCTGCCCTACGTCAAACCGCGGAAGCGCAGTTGGCTGCGGGACGATGAACTCTATCGCCTGCGCATCAAGGAAGTGTTCGGAAGCAAGCGCCTGAACCAGATCACCCGCCAGCAGTTGCAGTCGTTCCATACGGCGCTGCTGGAAAAGGGGCTGGCCCATGCCACCTGTGACCATCACCTGAAACTGCTGAAGCACGCCTTCAACCTGGCGATCGACTGGGGGCTGACCGACAGTAACCCGGCGGTTCGCGTGCCGATGTTCAATCGCGACAACAAGGTCGAGCACTATCTGGACGGTGCGCAGTTGGAACGTTTGCTGACCGTGCTGCGCGACGACGCGAATCGAGCGGTCTGCGGGATCGCCCTGTTTCTCCTGTCGACGGGCTGCCGCTTGAACGAGGCGCTTTCGGCGACATGGGAACAGGTGAATCTGCAGAATCGTGTCTGGCGCATCCCGGCGCTCAATTCAAAGTCCAAGCGCATCCGCTCGGTTCCTCTGAATGATACGGCGATCGCAATTCTGTCCCAGCTCGACACGGTGGGCGAGAACGGCTATCTCTTCGTCAATAAGCAGACGGGAAAGCCCTACACGACCATCATGAAGGTCTGGTCGCGGTTACGCAGCAAGGCAGAGTTGCCGCACCTGCGCATCCATGACCTGCGCCATCAGTTCGCCTCGTTTCTGGTCAATAGTGGCAGGACGCTATACGAAGTGCAGAGTATCCTGGGCCACAGCGATGCAAAGGTGACTCAGCGATATGCGCATCTCTCGTCCAGATCGTTGCAGGACGCCGCCAACACGGCTTCGGTGATGATCCAGAAGGGGGGCGTCGAGGGCGGGTAGTTGAGGGCGGGGGGGGCGAGCGTGCCCCGGCTGGGTGCCGCGTGGGGACGCTGCGGGGCAATCGCGTGTGTCGGGATCTCCGCCCCCTTTCGGCGGCCCGGGTGCGTCCCCTGGGCCCAAGTTTTTGCGCGGCGGCGGCGGCGGCGGGGGACCGGGGCAGGCGGTCGCGCGGCGCAAAGGTCAGATGCTGGTCGGTGCGGGAGGCTTGACGCGATCGCGGCCAAGAAGCAGTCCGAACGGCCGCTTTCCACTTCTGCTGCGGCAGCAGGCGACCCGTTCCGGTCATTGGCCTTGTCGAACATCGGATGACCGATCCTGATCACTTTGCCGACATTGGCTCGATAAGGAAACGATCATCCGCATCTGGGCGAGCCAACATCGCCGCCACGTCTGATGAAAGCCCGTGCGCCCCCGCTCTGGGAGATGCAGGGCGCCACCATGGGCGAGGACGACCCCCAGGCTCAGTCGGCGCCCGAGCACGAATTCGATCAGCGCGTCGCCTGGTAGGTGCTGGGAGCGCGCAGGCGCACAAGCGCAAAGCTCGAAGGCAGACGAGCTGCCATTGCCCGTCGTGAGAGGACTCGTGCCCAGAATTAAGAGGACTTTTCAGGGGCTTCCGGGTCCAAATTCGACATTGACGCTGCTTGATGGAGGCTCATATACTCTCGTCGGTGCCGTTGGATTTCTTATCCTTGTGAAAGCATTACCCGCGATAGGTTTCGACCGCTACACCTCGCGTAGCTGGCTGGACGTCGCCATCGACGTAGCTGCCGACCGGATGCCGCGCATGCGGCTGACCGGCCTTCTGGAGCAGGACATTGTCGGTGTTGAAGCCCGCAGCAAGACGTCCATCATCCTGAATCGGATGTGGTTAAGTCCCCACCCGCTGCTAGCAGACTATGTGGCGCGCGGAGTCGCCCTTCATGCAGCCGATCCGGATGTCGACACGCTGGCCCTGCATTGGGGCTCCGCCTTGCGGTCGCATCCGTTCTTTGCATCGATTGCCGAATTCATCGGCCGCCTGCTCCATCTGCACGGCGAATTCACCTCGGCCCAGATCACGCGGCGGTTGAAAGAGCAGTATGGCGACCGGGCATCGATTCTTCGTGCCGCCGAAGCGGTGCTACAAACCTTGGTGGGTTGGGGAGTCATCAAGCTGGAAGATCCCAAGGCTCGTTTGTTTCGCGCACGCAAGCCAATGCCGATCCGCTCCGTTGCTGCCTCGGCCTGGCTGATGGAGTCTGCAGTCGCTTCTGCGGGAAAGTCGCTGCGACTTTCCGATCGGCATTTGTGGCTTTTCCCTTGGACGCTCTCCAGTCTTTCCGAGAAAGCACTGGCTGGTACGCCGTTGATTCCCCACCTCAGCGGTGATGGCGAGCTATGGGTGACCTGCGCGATCAACTAGCCGCGATTCGATCCGGCATACCGAAATCGACAACGTCCGAGTCTTCGGATGGCGAGTCGGCTATTGCGGCGACGCCTCAAAAGCCCAGGCAAACGCCGAAGAAATCACCGCAGGATCCGGCTTCAAAACTGCTCGGGCAGTGTCTTGAGCGCCTACCGTGGTTAGGTCGAATTGACACTTACGATGTGTCGCGCGGTTTTGGATTCGTCGCAACAGGTGTCAAAAGACTCTTTCTTCACGCCAAAGGGAAGCTACCTGCTGCCACAGGGAAGATCACGACGGACCTGAGCAATCGTTACATTGTTTATGCCAGCGGTTCGTCGGAAAAGGATGGGCGCGAATGTGCTGTTCAATGGGCGTTGATCGACGAAATCCCTTGGCCTGAGTCAGTCGCACCACGCAGCCAGTCTGATCTCGACGCTCTACGGCGAAAATTGCTTGAGCATCGCGAATTGAGGCAGCTGCTGACTTGTGTGAGGGCCGATTGGTACCAAGGTTCGCTCAAGAACAGCATTCCGTCTGCCGATTTGACGGACCCAATATTGGCGAGCGTACTCAGGGATACGCTTAACCTCACTTCACCTGAGAAGTGGCGAATCGAGAATGTTCGAGATGCAATTCAAGTTGGCCGTTACGCATTTCTGGACGCGTGGGATCGGACTTCATCACGGGCCCCGAGTTCTTTGCTGCGGGAGTTCTCGGCTGAACAATTGGCCATCCTTGGCGAGCCACGACATGATTGGCTGGCGGGCATTGCAACAGAGAATCTTCCGAAGCTTAGTGAGTGGGCATGTCGCTCGGCGTTAGCCCTTCCGCAAGCTCAGAGATGGAGCGCTGAGCTTTCTCGGAATTTTGCCGGTGATGCCAAATCCGCTCTTGGACTTCTGGATTCCTCTTGGCAGCCGACATCAATTGGCGTGGAATGGATCCACCGCCTTGTTGCGGCAAGGAAGATCGAAGCAGCTGAGCTATCCAAGCGGCTGCGCCGTTTTCCAGAGGAGTCGAAGCTCTGGCTGGCCAGCTTGCCGCTGGAGGAGCAACTTGACTCTCTGGTGAGTGAAAACCGCTCACTGGAGGATTTGGTGAAGGCGCTGGACGAAAGAAATAGCCCCGAACTCGACCGCTTGGCACTTTGTCGACACGCGATTTCGGTCGATCTTGAGTCCGACGGCGATCGTATCTGGGAAATTGGTGTCGCCGACTCCAGTGGCTCGTCGTTGCTTTTGTCCAGAGATGATCCGCCGCAAAAACTGTCCGAGGCCCTCGCTGATCTTGGAACTCGCCTGAGATCATCGCGATTGGTCATCGGCCATAACATCATTGCCTGGGACTGGCCGATCCTTTCCCGGACGCTCGCTGAGCGCGGCAATCCACTTCTGTGGGACACGATGCTCGTGGAGTTCATGCTTTCGCCGTGGAAAGCATCTCACTCGCTGGGTGGATCACATCGTGCCGACGAAGATGCGGTGGATGCCTTCAAGTTGTTTCAGTCGCAGCTGGAGCGGATTGGTAGCGCCATAGGACGAAGGTTGTTACAAGGTGCCATTCCGGACACGGAAGCGCTGATGCGGCTACTGAGCGAACAGCTTGAATCCGTGGCGTGGGCGCCACCGGAACTTCCTGACGAGATTGATGTAGAGGAATGGTTGCCGGGAGTTACGTTGGTTGTTCATCCTTGTTGGATCGAGCAGACCCGCTGGGTCCCCAACATTTTCGTGGTGAGTGCTGATAGTCGAGAGTCATTGGCCACCGAGTCGCTAGTCATCAGTGGGGCTTTGACGCAAGAGTTTGAACGCCACAATCTCACCAATGACCCGTTTGGAATTGTTTTGCTTCACGTACAGCACAAGGCTCAGGCCCTTGGCGTTTCCTTTCGACCAGCCATGCTGCCCCCATGGCTTACCGAACGGGAAGGAATCAGAGAAGCTACCTTCGCGTCGGTGATTTCATCACCTGATTCGAATGTCGATCGGACGATCGCAAAATATCCGAGTGGAGCTGAGTGGTACAAGAACATCCCGGCGGACAGTGTCGTTTTCCTTGATCCGCCCGCTTCAGTCTTTGTTGCAGAAGCTGGTTGGTGTCGTGCGAGTGAGTTACCCAAGTCGATTCAGCCACATCTGTTGCTGGGAGCAGATGCCCCTCGATCGGGAAGTCTTCACCGCCTTGAGGTTTCGACAGAGCCCAAAATTGATCTCTGGGCCGCGCTCGATCCCGCAGTCCTCCGCTTATCGCAATCCGGGAAATGCTTTCGGATAATCAAGACGATCGATTCTCTGCGCAGCGAAGTGATCAGGGTAGTTCGCACTTCATCCGAATTGAAGATTCGCCCACGTCTGCTTGCTCGTGCCGAGACAACGCTCTATCCCGGTTCGCAGGATCAATCCGAATACTGGATCGGCGTAATCAGCGGCTTGAGGTCGGTCGCCGAAAAACTGCCGCCGGGTGTCGTTCCTTTGCTCCTTGTTGGGAGTACGGCCTCGGCAGAGCTGTTGAAATTGCTTGACCAATGCCTAGGTGAAATATCGATGGGCGTGCCGTATGCGGACCACCACTCCAGAAAAGATCGCTTGCTGATGGCCAGTAAATCTTCTGGCGCTTGTGTCGTTGGTACTCTGGACTCATGGCCGGCATGGCAGGCTCTTGGCGATGCCACGGGCGTCGCCATATGTCCCATCATCGAATATTTGCCGATTGGGGATTGGTTTGCCACGACACCAAAGGAGCTTGAAGAAGACGAGATTCCTCAAGAATCAGTTCCGGTAGACGACGATACGGATCAGGAGCGCAATGACCTTGACGGCATCACAGAGGATCAACTTGGCGATGATGATGCGATCCCGCCCAAGCCCGCAATCATCGTGGGTGGCGCAGAAATCGCAGCCCGGACCTACGAACTGGTCCTGGACAATATTCGCCAGTGGTTAAGGCAGTCTGGCCTCGACAGGAGGTCACATCCCTGCATCATTCTGGATCCACGCGTTCCATCGCGTAATCGGGATATACGGAAGACCTTCGAGTGTCTGGAATGGAAGGATCTCGGAGTCACTGAGGAGCAGCACCGCTTACTCGGGCAGTTGCTCGAACCCCTGAGTGTCAAGCGAGAGGTCGCTCCAATCGATTACGAATCGATGCGGGCATTCCTGGAGAAGCATTGGAATAAGAAGGGCCTGTCTCGGGATGACCCCTCATGGATTTCTAACTTCCGCGAAGGCACTCAGCAACCGGCAATGGAAGCGATAAGGGATCGATCCTCCGACGTCTTGGTGTCGCTGCCCACCGGGGAAGGAAAATCGGTTTTATTTCAGGTGCCAGCCCTGTGCAGGGGCTTGCGTACACGCCGCCTAAGTATTGTCATTTCGCCGCTTCGGGCGCTGATGCGCGACCAGGTTCAGCGGCTGGGTGATATCGGATTTCATCAGTCCGTCGATTATTTGACTGCGGATCGTCCGATACACGAGCTTGATGAGGTTTACCAAGGCGTTCTGGACCATCGAATCGTCTTGCTCTATGTCGCACCCGAACGCTTTCGAAGCAAACGCTTCATGGATGTCATCGATCGGCGGTTTTCCAGCGACGGAGCGTTTGAGTATGTCGTAATCGACGAGGCGCACTGCGTCAGTCAGTGGGGCTACGAGTTCCGCCCTGATTATTTTTATGCGCTGAGTACCGTCTGCGACAAATATCGCAAATCGACCTCGGCGGAAAAGAGCCCGCTCCTGCTTTTGTCCGCTACGGTAACAGCGGCAAACCGAGAACATTTGTCCAGTTTGTTGAGCGGAAACGCCAACAATCCCAGCGACCGATATCTGGACTTCAAGGCACGGCCAGAACAGTATTTCCATCCTGTTCGAAGCCACATTGAAATTCGGCCGGCAGCGGTGCCGGGAAAGATCAATACCCGGCCGAAGAAAGATTGGCCGATTGCGCCGCGCCTTGAGGTGATCTCAGCATTAATCAGTGAGGCCAAGAAGAACAAGGGACAGACCGGCCAGCACAGCTCGCTGATCATTTTCGTTTCTCGTCGGGATCATGCCGAGGAACTCAGCTTTATTCTGGTCAAGAAGCTGGCGGTCGCCGGCCACACGACCTCGGTCGACTACTTCCATGCTGGGCTGGACTCAGAATCCCGCGAAGAGGTTTATCAGCGTTTCCTGAGCGGGAAAATCGACGTTTTAGTGGCCACAAAGGCGTTCGGGATGGGGATGGATATTCCCCATATCCACTGGGCTGTGCATCTGGCTCCGCCTACTTTTCTAGAGGACTACCTGCAGGAGGTCGGCCGAATTGGGCGGGGCGAGAGCGAAAGAAAGAGCGCAAAACTTAACCAACTGATCGCTTCACTCTTGTTCTCCCCAGAGGACTTCGAAACCAATCGTTACTTCATTCAGCTGAACAGAATCGAACTGCGCCAAATCGCCGATCTCTACGGTGCCATCTGCAGCAACTCAAAACAGTCCGAAGACGGTGTTCTGGTAACGATGATGCCAGATTCCGGATTTTCCGCATTTGATTCCACAGGGAAGCAACGAGCCGGGTGTGTGCAAACACGAAAGATGCTGTACTGGCTTGAGCGCTTGGGCCGCGTTGCAATATTGGCCATGATGCCGGGCCTCCTGCCGGTACGCCTCGACTTTTCAAGACTCACCAAGATTGCAGAAACAGAAAGCGGTCCGTTGGCCGAGGTGGCAAAGCTCTTGCAAACGATCTCGCAACCGCGGCAAGAAAGCTCGTATGACAACAGTTCTGCCTCCAAAGCGGTTGAGAGGCGGGAACGGTCGTTCCTGGAACGAATAATTGACGGAATAAGCAGCTTCGTTGGCGTATTGCTGAGCAGTCCAGTTCGCCCGTTAGCGCAGACACCAATCGAGACTAAGAATCACCTTGGAGCAACAGCCACCGTCGAGCCAGACGGTGATGCCATTATCAATCTTGCACAAATCTGGCGCGACACATCTCTGGCCCATATCGACGACGTTCTTTCGACGATCGCGCTGCTAGAAGAGCGTCAGGCGCTCATGGTTACGAGAACGATTCGATTCAGTCGGCGCCGCTATTCCTATGCGAGCCCGGTTGAAATCGATCAGTTGTTCAGTAACCTGAAGGAAATTTCGACGCGTGTAGTTCGGCAATTAGAGCGAGAGTCTGAATGCATTATTGACTTTGAAGTCATTGCGGAGGGCTTGCCTGCAACTGTAGTCAGTGGTGAGTTGATCGATGTGCGAGATACCTTCGAACGGTCGCTTTGCTACTTGCTTCGCTCAGCCGGCGTCCGAGTTCGCGATCAGTTAAGGGAAGGAAGCCGAACCCTTGTTGCAACATTGGGGAAAACACAAGCAAGAAAAATTGCCAAGCGGATTGATCTCTCCATAGCTGCAACCATCGCACTATGGAAAGAGTTCGTACCCAGATTGAACTTGGAAGAGCGAGTGATTGAGATATCGCGTCTTCTGATTACCACCCGCCAGCATTCTGGTAACAAAAGATATCGCGAATGGGATCTTCGCCGACATCTCGGGCTTCTTGGCGTCATGCGCCTTATCAGTGTTTCGGAATCGTTGGTTCCTCTGTCCTATGTTTTGGCCGTCCAAAGAACCGACGAGGTTCTCGACAAAGCTGACCATCCAGATGTTTGGGCAGAACTCGGCAAAGTCAATCGGCTGACAGAATTGCGCGGCGATGCTCTGGAGATTTTCGTACATCTATCTGCTGAAGATAGGGCTCCGTTCATTCAAGGCTACTTTGAGCAGACGACTCCAGATGACATGGAGGCGTTTCTGACCGAGCAATTAGGTCAGATCGATGATCCTGGTGCCGGGCGTTTTATTGATGAGAAGCGAGAACAGCTGCAAGCAAAAGCAGTTGATAAGTTTCTTGAACCCTACAGCGTCAAGCCCGAAGAGCCCAATCAGTGGGTTGCGATTAGCCATCCCTTTGATCGAAATTTACTGGTCAATGCGGGGCCGGGTTCAGGAAAGACATCTGTCTTGATTGCGCGGCTTGCGCACCTGATTCGGTTCCAACATATCCGGCCAGAAGAAATTCTGGTGCTTGCGTTTAATCGAGCAGTTGTTTTCGAGATCCGTGCAAGGATCAAAGAACTTTTCGGAAAGCTAGGGTATGGAGCGTACGTTCGTCGTCTCGACGTTGCAACTTTTCATGGATTTGCAACGCGCAATCTGGGCCGTCTAATCAATGAGACAGACGACTGGAACAAGGACCGATCCACTCTGTTGAGCAGGTTCGCGGAAAAGCTAGAAACTGATTTGGTCTTCAGGATTGCGGTGTCAGGGCGTATTCGCTGCCTTCTGGTCGACGAGTTCCAGGACGTCAACGAGGATATCTACCGAATCATCCGCGGATTGTCGAAACAGCCAAATCGTGCCGCAAGCGTCATGGCTATTGGCGATGATGATCAGGATATCCTCGGATGGAATAGATCAGTTGGAACATCATCGGCGTCATATTTCCGCGCATTCATGAACGACTATGCGCTATCGGAAAGCGACGTATTGGCTTTGGAAGTTAATTTCCGATCTGGCACAAAAATCGTCGCACATACGCAAGAGGTTTTGAACAGCTTCTTTGACCGGCACAATGCGAAGTCTTCTCGCATCAAGAAGAACGAGCTTCGGGCGGCAAGCTGGGCTGGAGATGGAGCGATTAGCGCTATCGATTTTCCATCGCGGAGCTTTGATGCAGTTCTTAGTCTGGTTCGCAAGTCGCTTAAGGCAATCAAATCTGGCCCGCATCAAACTGTGGCTATTCTTTGTCGTACCAATCACGAGGTCGCAAGGGCTTATCACAAACTATTGCAGTCATGTCCGGAACTGATCGTTCAGAACAGCGTGAGCTATCCCGTTGCCCGCCTCAGGCATATTGGATTGTGGCTGGATCTCGTGAAAGTCGAACTGGCGGCCAATGGCGATCAGCCACTGACTGAGCAAATGTTTGAGCGGGTGTTGGTCGCGTATCACGCGAATGACATCCCGGAAGTCCGCGAGCCGCGAGCAGACGATCTGTCGCCTCGGCAGCTATGGGATCTATGCGAGCGCGAGGCATCTTATCCATTTCTTTCTCATTTGATCGAGTTTGTAGAAAGCCTTGATTCGGAAGATGTCATTCGACTGCTCGGGCGCAACGACGCGCATCATCAGCCACCTGTGATATCGACAGTTCATAAAGTCAAAGGACTTGAGTTTGATCAGGTGTTTCTGCTCCCTTCGTCGTCATCATTTCCCTTTCAGGGAAATTCTCCAGCGAGACTTTTTGACAACGCCGCTGAAGAGGCCCGCCTGCAATATGTGGCTATGACTCGTGCCAAAAAGTCGATCACTTACTTCGTAGGTGATCGAGAACTTGCATGGACTACTGGCCAAAGATTCTCCGGAAGTGTGGGCACCGGAAAAATTCTAGAGGGATCACCTAAGGAAGTTGGCATCAGTTGGCCATGGGAGGCAACACGCTACAACCCGTCACCTGAATCAACACTCGCACACATTCGGCGCAACATTTCTGTCCGCGACAAATTGTCGGTCGGCGGGCCCGGTCGAAATCTCATGCATTTCGGGAAATCGAAGTCTTCCTTGCAAGTTGGCTATTTAGCCAGCGCATTGGGCTCTGGTGATCGTTCCAGTGATCTAGAAGTCAGTGCGGTGCTGCGGTGCGTATATTCCGGCAAGCAATATTTCGGGGGCATCACAACTGAATCTGTCTGCCAACAGGGATGGGGCCTAGTAGTGTTGGCTGAGGGGGTTTTGCGCTCGGACGATAGTAGCAATCAAACGCAGGCAGAAGACGAAGACTCTCCCGAATCACCTCCGCATATCGGGCCGATCCAAATATCGTTGCCTGTTTCAACACAAGACTCCGGATTTTCACCTACCGAAAACACAAGCCGCATTGCTGCGTACGGTTCTGCTACTGAACAACAAGTGGATGTCCGGAATGACCGTTATGCCGCAGCCACAAGTCGTCTGCTTGTTGATCTCGTTTTGGCTGACCACCGCATCGCGGTTACTGCCGATCTTGCTCGGTTCAACTCCGATGGTTGGTTTGCGATCGGGATAACTGACGCGATCTGCCCTTCCTGCGGAACAGGTCGAATGCCGGGATATCGGAAGCCCTACTTCAATAAGAACGGAGATCAGTACCATTATTGGGCACTGGTCTGTATGACTTGCCGAAAGGTTCTTGAACCAGCCGCACTTGATCCGCTGTCCCAACAAAGGCTCAAAAGATTTAAGATTCCAGTAACCAAAGGGTGACTTGAACCCCGGCGCGCCAGATGAAAAACTCGGCGCGCCAATCAAAAACCGGGGAGTTGGCACTCTGTCAGTTTGACTGATTTCTACCCAAAACGGCGTCTAATATTACCTACGGCCATCCTAACAAAACAGCAACTTAAAGAATCCAGCCGAATGAAATCGTTAGACAGAGCGAAATCATATTAGGTCTTTAAGTCAATAAGTTAGATTGGAATTTAGATATAGGTAAAAAAGGACACATCGTTGGTCGTCGTCTCGATACGCAACACATGACCGAGTTTTTACCCAGGCGATGTTTGATACAAGTGCCGTCGATGCGGGGCGACAAGCGACCGTCGAGTTCCTGTGTCAGTTGCGTGCTCATCTGCCCGACGAGTAAGTTCATCACATGTTCGACCTTGACCGAGAGAATCGCCTCACGCGAAATGGCGTTGTAGAGCGGCTTCATGATCGCTTCCGAACGAAAGGCCACATCCGTCGAGCATTCAACCTGCATCAGGCTCCAGCGATAAGTCTGGCCGAAGACGTCAATAACCGGGCAGCAGGTGATCGCGTAACGGTCGAGAATTCGGTGCAATACGTCCGGGGAGAGACAATCCGCCAAATCTTGCACACGTGCCCAGTCACCGATCCGGACAAGCGCATTGTCGGCCATGGCGTAGTCGATGCCCGCCGCCGTCAACAGCGGTGCCAGCCAGCGATGGCCGTTGCAGTAGAACTGGAGTCGGAACGGGTACCAGGTCGGTACGCGCAGATAGACCAGCCCCAACTCGGGGTCGATGAAATAAAAGTAGAAGTGCAGACACTTGCCTGCCGTCGGGCGCAAGTAGGTTTGCCCGGTGCGCTTGTCGTGCCAAGGCTTATAAGACGAACAGGATTCCCGGACCGGAATATCATGCACCAGTCCGGGATGATCGCCACGAGTCTTGATGACCGCCGCGACGGCATCCTCCTTGCGAATATGTGTCCGGCAATGTGCTCAATCTTCGCTCCGGCAGACTCCGCCAGCTTCTCGGCGTTCGCCCGGAGTCGGTCACGCAAGGGTTCAGCAAAGCGCGGATAGTCATCAATCCGAATGGTTTGCGCGGTCAGAAAACTCGTCATCCCCGCTGCATGGCACGCTCCAGGCAGCGTGCAAGTAATGACGGCCCGGTCGTAACACGTCAGTACGCCCGCTATTCGGTCTTGGCAACGTTCAACAAGCGGTGCATTCATCGTTGCCTCCACTTGGTTTCACAGGGGGCGGGCGTTTTAACCTGTTTGGTTCTGGTTCGTCCGGCTTAGGGAAATTGATCGATGGCAGCCAAGGGTCGCATGGCCGTGTGCTCCATGTCCGCAGCTTCCAGATCTGGGAATGCGGCGGTGAGTACTAGGTCAAGGTCGCGCGCGCCATGCGGAGCTAAATGCTGGGGTAAAACTGCCGAAGTGGTGATCGAGGCGGTGAAAGTGGCCAGGAAATTGGGCTCTGTGGTCGCCTGCGACCTCAACTACCGCGCTTCACTGTGGAAAAGGCAGGGCGGCAAGGCGGCTGAGCAGATGATCAACCGTGACATCTTCAAGTACGTCGAGGTAATCATCGGCAACGAGGGAGACTTCACTGCCTGCCTCGGCTTTGACATCGAGGGCGTTGAGCACTTCCACTGCCTCGTCATCGAGGGCGTCTTTGAAGCGGACGCCTCGGGAGCGGCGACGTTTCACGCAAGCCGTGCCGCCGAGCAGAAGTTGCTCGACGAAGTGCAGGCCAAGACCTGCCGCACCGGCGTCACCGTCGTTACGAGGTGCTGGCAACCAACGCGCCACTGCGACCACAGGTCCGCTTTCGGCCGAACAGCTGTCGCCCAAACAATGACGTTCTCGATCACGTCACTGTCTGCTTCTGGCCGATTGTACCCGTTCAGCACTCGACCAGAAAGCAGCCGTCGGGAACCGAAAAGTCGCTGGCGTGCCTGCGAGGCAAGCGGCGAGTCCCCCGGCGCGAGTTGGGCACCTTGGGTACCGTCCAGGGCTGTCTCGGCGCACTCGCTGTGCCCGGGATCACCGACCCCCCCCCAAGCCGGCCGCGGTGCCGGAGTCCGGTGCTCGCGCGGCCCGGCGGTTCTGTTGCCGGTCGATCAAAGACAGCGCTATTTCTCTGAAAAAGTTGGAGTTTTCGCACCAAAAAGGCGAAATGCGGAGGGCCAGGGTTCGGGATAGGCTCGGTGCGAAACGGTCGGGCGGACACGAAGAGAAAAAAGCGTTAGGAATCTTGAGGTTAGCCGCCATAAAAATCGGTGTGAGTTGGACTGTTAATCCGTAGGTCCCTGGTTCGAGCCCAGGTCGGGGAGCCAAAGAAATTCCTAGTAGTACAAACGCTTAGCCCGTCCGTTGAGGTCGGGCTTTTTGCGTTTTTGGGTCGCGCCCGGGCCTATACCGACCTGGTGGGCGTCGGGGCGGGGTGGAGTGGGGCGATCGCGGTTAGGACTTCTGGGGGTGGCTCGGCCGAGCGATGCAGGGGTCCAGCATGGAGAGCCCAGGCGTGTGTGCTGCCGGGAGCCTGCGGCTACCGACTGGCCGGTGACAGTGGCGAGTGCGAGGGCACCTACACCCGATACGGGCGAGATTCGGGGAAGCCCGCGAGGATTTCTCGGGCCGACGCCGTTGGTCACCCCTCGATGTAGCCATGCCGCCGAAAGCCATCCCTGACAGCCCTGCCAATGTGATACCTTGAGGGACCGCTGTCAGCGTCAACCTGCCGTTCAAACGGGTAGAATTCGAGTCAGATGGTGGGCGGGACGCGGCCAACAACGGACGCGGAAGAATTCCGCCCAAAACGGCCCTGGAGGCTCTCTCGGTGTATGCTATCGCCTTGGATACGAAGGAGTGCTACTTTTCGCGGAAATTTGGTACCGCGTAGAACCAGCAGCCGTACGCGCGAGAGCCCGTTGGGAAGCGACATCCGGCGCGACGCAGGGTGCCGAGTTTGGGAGCAGGCTCTGGAGTTATGCGGCACGACTGCTCCCGATAACAACGGTGTGCTCACCGGGACGAGCAGATGTGGTCGGACTTGCTGAGAGAAAAGGAGGGTGAGTCCACGAGCCGCATCCTCCAGGAGCTAGAGATGGTCGACTGGGCCAGCCCCTTGCTCCAGAGGATCAGTGAGAGAGGCGGCGTCACATCCGACAATATGCCGTTGCTGTTTGAGGCAAGATTTGCTTATGAGCTCTTCCGACGTGGTTTGCGAGTTCAATATGAGTACCCTGCAGGTGTCGAGGATTCCACAATTGAGTTCCGGATCGAAGACTCAAGGGAGTGGCTCGTCGAACTGGTCAGCATCCGGAAGAGCGAAGGTGTGCGAAAGGCCACGAAGAAAGACGGTGACTCCTTCCACATGGTTTTGTCGAGTCTCAACCTGAAGAAAGGTACGCGAGACGAGACAAAGCAATCGGAGGAAGCCGAGATGATTACAGCCCAGCATAAAATTGGTGAGAAAGTCCTCGCGGGAATAAGGCCCACAAAGTTTCCGTGCCCAAGAAGCTCCATGCATGCCATTCTCGTGGGTATGCGCGGCTATATCGGAGCAGGTGGAGACTGGATTGACTACCGACAGATAGCGTACGGACCGGATGGCGTACCAGCCAATCGCCAAGCGCTTATTCACTATTGGGAAGAGAGACCCATTCGGGGCCTCTTTGAGAAGATCAAAAACCATCCTGCCAGGGCAGCAGGCCTTTTGCAGGAACGAATTCACCTACTGGGTTTTGTCGCAGAAAAGGACTGCGCCGAGAATGAAAACGCAAATCGCGCGTATTGGCTCCCGAATCCGCATTTAGTGACAGCGGTAATGCAGGTAGAGATTCAGAAAACCTTTCCACCGTGTGAGCGGTATACATACCATCCGCATTCACCTGACGGCCCAAAGCGTTGCTTCTGGCTCCATTCGCGCCTTCGGCACTCCGGCCGTAGCTGCTGCCGCGCGTTAGCCCAATAGGTTTCATACCACGACCGTGCGAACAATTCTCTGTTTTTTTTTTGTTGCTGGCATCCACAGCTGCCGCAGTACAGACCCCTAATGCGGCGTCAAGAGCCGCTTCGCGTATTCGTCCGTACGGAAATAAACCGGTTGGTTTGTCTTCTTTGCGAAATGTGAGTCCTAGAAAGAAGCATTAGCCGTGCTGCCCGAGTACGAAAAAAAGGTCACTATCGCTGGTAGGGTATGTCTCACTAGCGCATTAACGGCCGCAGTTTCGGGAGCTTTGGGGTCTATGGCGCCGGATGTATGGAACATCCATCCTTTTCTGTTATTGCCGCTTGGCCTGTCGGTTAGTTTTTCATTTTGGTATGCCTGCTGGGGGACGGCCAAAGCAAAAGGGTACGGTGGGTGGGTCGGCATTGCGTTGCCTATCCTTAGTATCGTTGGCGTCATCATTCTTATCCTGCTCCGGGATAAAACCAACGGAGGGGCATCTGATGTTAGGGAAATGTCTGCCCCGAAGACTACCATCTCAACTCCACAAGTCCAGGTTCCAATGCGTGATATTGCCACTCTACTAAATATCGCTCTCCTGATCTCGGCCGCGTACCTGTTGTTTAGCTTTGGGCTACCGAGCGGAAGCAACGTCTGGTACTTTACTGTGATGATTCTTTCGCCCCTAGCTTCACTCTGGGTGATTCGTCGCGGACCAGCTCAAGATTGGCTATCTTTGTTTCTGCAACGTAAAGCCCTTGAGGAACAGATGAAGGTCGATGAATTGAAGAAGAAGCATCAGATTCGCTGAAAGCTTGTATTCTGGTGCTGCCCTCGTTTAATTCCCGACTTGCTCGTGGACATTGCCGGGTCTTTGGCGACCGTATATCCGGAATTCCCGTGGCCTTCCAAGGACAGCATCGGTTGCTCGCTGACCTGCTGAGTGTCGGCTGTCCTCGCTACTGCGGTTCTGGGACCGGCAAGCATTAGTGGCTGCAAGTGGCCGACTGCCGACTCACACCATCCCACACCCTTTGGCCGCCCTCGTCCAGATCTGCCTGTCGGGGTTCCTCGTGCAAGAATTGCACCGTTGACTGTCGAACGGCCGCGTCCGTGTCGCGACGTGCTGCTTTTCGCGTTTTTGCGATTTTGGAAGGAAGTAGCGGTGAACCGACTAATTCTACTAAGCAATAAACAAATTTTGTGCATTGCGCTCTCCGGCGCCGATGTGTTTCGTGTATAATGCTCGGCATGAACTTTCATTCAATGCCCCGAAGGCCGGTTTTCACTTCTCGCCGCATGGAACAGCAATGGATACGCATGCAAGGCGTC
>ERZ761609.1479-NODE-1479-length-20496-cov-789.193288_pt1 | contig 20496 bp, 21 predicted proteins | sample MGYA00511163_ERZ761609 | MGnify/ENA primary metagenome ERZ761609 (study PRJEB28899, sample SAMN02445070) | bioreactor sludge metagenome | biome: EBPR sludge | place: Australia: Brisbane, Thorneside Wastewater Treatment Plant | collected 2011-12-16 ... | reverse complement strand
ACCACCGAGATCTACACTCTTTCCCTACACGACGCTCTTCCGATCTACGGCGGCGAGGACTGGCCGCTCGCCCGATGCGGGACGCCGCGGCTCGAGCGCCGAACCCGCCGGCAAGCCCGAGCGCCTGCACAAACTGCTCGCCAACAGCGGCCTCGGGTCGCGGCGTGAGATGGAAGAGCTGATCGCCGCCGGCCGCGTCACGGTCAATGGCGAACCGGCGCAGATCGGCCAGTCGGTCAGCCCGGGCGATCGCGTCAAGCTCGGCGGCAAGCTGGTACGGCTGCGCGCTTCCGATCGCCTGCCGCGGGTGCTGCTCTATCACAAACCGGAAGGCGAAATCGTTTCGCGCAACGATCCGCAGCATCGGCCGAGCGTCTTCACCTCACTGCCGCGAATGGCGGCCGGTCGCTGGGTGGCCGTCGGCCGTCTCGACTTCAATACCAGCGGACTGCTGCTATTGACGACTTCCGGCGATCTCGCCAACCGCCTGATGCACCCGCGCTACGAGCTGGTGCGCGAGTACGCGGTGCGCATCCTCGGCGATCTTCCCGACGAGGCACGGCAGCGCCTGCGCGACGGAATCGAGCTCGACGATGGCCTGGCGAAGTTCGACAGCTTCCAGGAGGCAGGCGGCGAGGGCGCCAACCGCTGGTACCGCGTTTCGCTGTTCGAGGGGCGCAACCGCGAGGTGCGGCGGATGTTCGAGGCCGTCGGCGTCGTCGTCAGTCGCCTGATTCGTGTCCGCTACGGTCCTTTCGTACTGCCGCCCGGGCTCAAGCGCGGCAAGGTGCAGGAGCTGACCGAGCCCGAGGTGCAGCGACTGCTCGTCGATTTCGGCATGGCCCCTGCCGCGGTGCGCCGCCCGCCGCCGCGGCCGCGGCCGGGCTGAGCGATTCCCTTCGTTCCTTTTTCGCCCGCAGGCCGATTTACCCGCGCAGGTTTTTTCGTTATAATCCAATGGTTTTCCGCTCGCCCCTTTAGGGGCATCTAACCGGGGATGGGCTTTTCGCCCATTTTTTGTTTGCAGCCATGGATGTGCACGAAATTCTGGAGAAAACGGTGACCGGTCTCGGCTACGAGCTGGTCGACTTCGAGCGAAGCCCGCGCGGGCGAGTTCTGCGCGTCTTCATCGACAAGCCCGAGAAGCCGCGCGGCGTCGATGTCGAGGACTGCGCGCTGGTCAGCAATCAGCTGTCGCGCGTGCTGACCGTCGAGGAAGTCGATTACGACCGGCTGGAGGTTTCGTCACCGGGACTCGACCGGCTGCTGAAGAAGGCCGCCGACTTCGAGCGTTTCGCGGGGGCCGAGATCACGCTGAAGTTGCGCCTGCCGGTGAGCGGCAGGCGCAACTTCAGCGGCACGCTGGCCGGTATCAGCGACGGCAGGGTGCGCCTGCGGACCGCTGCAGGTGACATGGATGTCGAGTTGGAGAACATTGACCGGGCACGTCTGGTGCCCAGATTCGAAACAATGAAATCGGGCGGGAAGCCGGTCTAGGAGGTAATGAGGAAATGAGCCGCGAGATCTTGCTGCTGGTCGATGTGCTGGCGCGCGAAAAGAACGTGACCCGCGACATCGTCTTCGGCGCGCTCGAACTGGCGCTGGCGTCGGCGACCAAGAAGCGTGTCCACGATGATGCCAACGTGCGCGTTTCGGTCGACCGCGAGACCGGTGATTTCGAGACCTTTCGCCGCTGGGAAGTAGTGGCCGACGCCGATTTCCTTGACGAGGAGCAGCAGGTCCCCCTGTCCGAGGCGCAGACGCAGGATCCCGACGTCGAGGTCGGCGACTGTCTCGAGGAGGCGCTGGAGCCGATCGACTTCGGCCGCATCGGCGCGCAGGCGGCGAAGCAGGTGATCCTGCAGAAGATTCGCGACGCCGAGCGGGAGCAGATCCTGAGCGACTTCCTGGCTCGCAAGGAGCACTTGGTTTCCGGCACGATCAAGCGAATGGAGCGTGGCAACGCGATCGTCGAGACCGGCAAGATGGAAGCACTGCTGCCGCGTGACCAGATGATCCCACGCGAGAACCTGCGCATTGGTGATCGCGTCAAGGCCTACCTGCTGCGCATCGACCGCTCGGCGCGCGGCCCGCAGCTGATCCTCTCGCGCACGGCACCCGAGTTCATCATCCAGCTTTTTGCCTTGGAAGTTCCCGAGGTCGATGACGGGCTGCTGGAGATCAAGGCAGCGGCGCGCGACCCCGGCATGCGCGCCAAGATCGCCGTCAAGTCCAACGACCAGCGGATCGATCCGATCGGTACCTGTGTCGGGATGCGCGGCTCACGGGTGACGGCGGTGACCAACGAGCTGGCTGGCGAGCGGGTCGACATCGTCCTCTGGTCGGCGGACCCGGCTCAGTTCGTCGTCGGTGCCCTGGCGCCGGCCGAGGTCAGCTCGATCGTCGTCGATGAAGACAAGCACAGCATGGACGTGGTCGTCGACGAGCAGAACCTGGCGATCGCAATCGGTCGCGGCGGCCAGAACGTTCGCCTCGCCTCCGAGATGACCGGCTGGACGATCAACCTGATGACCGAGGAAGAGTCGAAGACGCTGGTCGAAGCCGAGGCGGCGGCGATTCGCGTCCTCTTCATGGAGAAGCTCGATGTTGACGAGGAGGTGGCGAACATCCTCATCGAGGAAGGCTTCTCGACCCTCGAGGAGGTTGCTTACGTGCCGTTGCACGAGATGCTCGAGATCGAGGCTTTCGACGAGGCAACGGTTCAGGAATTGCGTGAACGGGCGCGCAACGTCCTGCTGACCGAGGCGATTGCCACCGAGGAGACCCTCGCGGACGTGTCCGAGGATCTGCTCTGTCTCGACGGGATGGACAAGGCGCTGGCCGGCAAACTGGCGGGAAGTGATGTCAGGACACGCGACGATCTTGCCGATCTGGCGGTCGACGAGCTCGTCGAGATCACCGGCATCGACGTGCAGAGAGCCACACAACTGATCACCACGGCGCGTGCGCACTGGTTCGAGTAAGCGGGAAAGAGGAGTACATATGGCGCAGACAAGTGTGTCCCAATTCGCCACCCAGTTGCGAATGCAGGCTGGTTCGCTGCTCGAGCAGTTGCAGAAGGCGGGCGTCGCCAAGAAACAGGTGGATGACCTGTTGTCCGAGCAGGACAAGTCGAGGCTTCTCGAGTATTTGCGACGTTCGCACGGCCCGGTCGAGGCCAAGACCAAGATCACACTGACGCGCAAGGAAACCTCCGAGATCCGGCAGCAGGACTCGCACGGCAAGTCGCACATGGTGCAGGTCGAGGTACGCAAGAAGCGCGTGCTGGTCAAGCGCGATGTCCCCGACCTCGTCGCCAAGCAGGCGGCAGCCGAGGCAGCGGCGGCAGTGGCGGCGGCGGAGGTCGCGGAGACTGCCGTGCCGGCGGTTGAGGCGTTCGTCGAAGTGGACGTCGAACCGGTGATCGAGCGCGTCGTTGAACTGCAGCCGGCGCCGGTCGTCGAGGTTGAGGTCGAGGCCAAGGTCGAGGTCGAGCTTGCGCCGCTGGCGCCGACGGCGGACCGCGAGGAGCCGGTAGCGGCAGCAACCGCCGCCGCGGAGCCGAAGGCGGAAGCCGTGGCGCTCGAGAGCAAGCCGGGCGGCAAGAAGGTGGTGACGCGCGCGTCGATCATCGGCGAGGAGCAGCAGCGCCTGCGCGCCGAGGAAGAGCGCCGTCATGCCGAGCTGCGGGCGCGGCAGGAGGCGGAGTTCAAGAGCAAGCAGCAACGCAGTGCCGACCTCGTGCGGCTGAAGCAGGAAGCCGAAGAGAAGGCTGTCGCGGCAAAGGCGGCTGGTGCTGCCAAGGTGGCTGCGGCGCAGACGGCGAGCGATCGGCCGCCCGAGGACAAGACCTTGCACAAGCCGGTTGCCAAGGCGGCGACGACCGACAAGAAGGCGGCTGACAAGAAGGCGCCGGAGAAGAAGGCAGCCGACAAGAAGGGGCCGTGGAAGAATGAAGGCGCGAACAAGCGGCCGGGGCTGAAGACGCGTGGTGCCACCGGCGGTACGGGCTGGCGCGACACCAAGCACGGCAAGCGGCCCCGTGGCGGCAGCGATGAGGACGAGCAGCATTCCTTCCAGTTGCCGGTCGAGCCGGTGACCCATCAGGTGTACGTTCCCGAGACGATTTCGGTCGCCGATCTGGCGCACAAGATGGCGATCAAGGCGACGGAGGTGATCAAGGTGCTGATGAAGATGGGCACGATGGTGACCATCAATCAGGTTCTCGATCAGGAAACGGCGATGATCATCGTCGAGGAGATGGGGCACAAGGCCTTTGCCGCCAAGCTCGACGACCCGGATGCATTCCTCGACGACAGCGCGCTGGATCAGAAGGACGTCGCACTCGAGCCGCGCGCTCCGGTCGTCACGGTCATGGGCCACGTGGACCACGGCAAGACCTCGCTGCTCGACTACATCCGTCGCACGCGCGTCGCCAGTGGCGAGGCCGGCGGCATCACGCAGCACATCGGTGCCTACCATGTGCAAACCGACCGGGGCATGGTGACCTTCCTCGACACGCCGGGCCACGAGGCCTTTACCGCGATGCGGGCGCGTGGCGCCAAGGCCACCGATCTGGTGATCCTGGTCGTCGCCGCCGACGACGGCGTGATGCCGCAGACGCGGGAGGCGATTCACCATGCCAGGGCTGCCGGTGTGCCGATCGTCGTCGCGGTCAACAAGATCGACAAGCCGGCAGCGCAGCCGGAACGGGTGAAGCAGGAACTGGTGACCGAGCAGGTGGTGCCCGAGGAGTATGGTGGTGACGCACCCTTCGTTTCGGTTTCCGCGAAGACCGGCGTCGGCATCGATGAACTACTCGAGAACGTTCTGCTGCAGGCCGAGGTTCTGGAACTCAAGGCGCCGCGCGAGGCGCCGGCGAAGGGACTGATCATCGAGGCCCGCCTCGATCGCGGCCGCGGTCCGGTGGCGACGATGCTGGTGCTGTCGGGAACGCTTCGCCAGGGCGACATCCTGCTTGCCGGACAGGTCTTCGGGCGTGTGCGGGCGATGCTCGACGAGAACGGCAAGGTGATCAAGGAAGCCGGACCGTCGATCCCGGTCGAGATCCTCGGGCTGTCCGACGTGCCGGCTGCCGGGCAGGAAGCGGTTGTCCTGGCGGATGAGCGCAAGGCCCGCGAGATCGCCCTGTTCCGGCAGGGCAAGTACCGCGATGTCAAGCTGGCGACCAAGCAGGCGGCGAGCCTCGAGAGCATTCTCGAGCAGATGACCGAGGCCGAGGCCAAGGTTCTGCCGCTGATCATCAAGGCCGACGTCCAGGGTTCGCAGGAGGCTCTGGTGCAATCGCTGCAGAAGCTGTCGACCGGCGAGGTCAGGGTCAACGTCATCCATGCCGCGGTCGGCGCGATCAGCGAATCCGACGTACACCTGGCACAGGCCTCGAAGGCGGTGATCATCGGCTTCAACACGCGTGCCGACGCCGGTGCCCGCAAGGCTGCGGAGTCGGCCGGCGTCGACATCCGCTACTACAACATCATCTACGACGCAGTGGACGAGGTGAAGGCCGCGCTGTCGGGCATGCTGGCACCGGAGAAGCGGGAGGAGATCACCGGTCTGGTCGAAATCCGGCAGGTATTCCGCGCGACGCGGATCGGCACGATCGCCGGCTGCTACGTCCTCGAGGGCATCGTCAAACGGAGTTCGCGTGCCCGTCTCCTGCGCAATCACATCGTCCTCTGGGACGGCGAGATCGAGTCGCTGAAGCGCTTCAAGGAGGACGTCCGGGAAGTCCGCGGCGGTTTCGAGTGCGGTCTGTCGCTGAAGAACTTCAACGCCTACGTCGAGGGCGACCAGGTCGAAGTGTACGACGTCACGGAAGTGGCGAGGACGCTCTGAGTCGTGGGCAACAAGGCTTTCTCCCGCCGTGAGCGGGTTGCCGAGCAGATACGTCGCGAGCTCGCGGACCTGATCCAGAGCGAGCTGCGCGATCCGCGGGTCGGCATGATCAGCCTGACGGAGGTCGCCGTCAGTCCCGATTACGCGCACGCCAAGGTGTACTTCAGCAGCCTGGCCGGCAGCGACCATCTCGACTCGGTGATGGCCGGGCTGGAACATGCCGCCGGGTTCCTGCGCAGCGAGCTGGGCAAGCGGATCAGCATCCACACGACGCCGCAACTGCATTTCGTTTTCGATCAGTCGCTCGAACGTGGCGCGCAGCTGTCACGCCTGATCAGCGAGGCAGCGGCGATCTCGGATCACGGCGACCAGTCCGAAAATCCCGACCGCTCCTGAGGTGACGGCGAGAAGGAGCTGGCGCCGCGTCGACGGCGTGTTGCTGCTCGACAAGCCGAGCGGCATGACGTCGAACTCGGCCTTGCAGGCCGTCCGCCGCCTCTATTCGGCTGCCAAGGCAGGACATACCGGAACGCTCGACCCGCTGGCCAGCGGCCTGCTGCCCTTGTGTTTCGGTGAGGCGACGAAGTTCTCGACGGATCTGCTGACGGCCGACAAGAGCTACGAGTGCGAGGTCGTCTTCGGTATCACGACCGACACCGGCGATGCCGATGGCAGCATCCTGACGCGCCGCCCGGTCGCCTTTGCCGCGGCCGAACTCGATCTGGCGCTGGCGCGTTTTCGTGGTCCGATTCGCCAGGTGCCGCCGATGTACTCGGCGCTGAAGCAGGGAGGACGGCCGCTCCATGAACTGGCGCGGCAGGGGATCGAGGTCGAGCGCGCAGCGCGCGAGGTGTGCATCCATGAACTGCGACTCGTCGATCTTGCGGGTGATCGCTGCCGCCTGCACATTCGTTGCAGCAAGGGCACCTACGTGCGCAGCCTGGCCGAGGACCTCGGCGCCGTTCTCGGCTGCGGAGCGCACGTCGGCGCCCTGCGCCGGGTCGCCGTCGGCCCCCTGCAGATCGCCGATGCGGTATCGCTCGCTGCACTGACAGCGCTGGCTGAAGAGGATCGCCAGGGCTGGCTGCTGGCTCCCGATGCGCTGCTGCAGAGCCTGCCGCCGGTGCTCCTGGACGAGGCTGGGGGGGAGCGTTTCCTGCATGGCAACCGCGTCGCCGTCAGTGCGACGGTCGGTCGCTGTCGCGTGTACGTCGGAACCCGCCTGCTCGGTCTCGGCGAGGTCGACGCCGCCGGCACCCTGCAGCCGCGGCGCGTGCTCGGCGGGCCGGAGAAGCCCGCGCTGGCGGACGGGAGTCGCTGAGGCGCCCGCTCGCGGTGCCGTCTCACTGGACGATGCGACCGCCAACCAAGTCGAGCCGCTGCATGTCGGGCAGCTCGATCACGTCGCGGTCGTGACAGGCGATGACCGCCGTCGTCCCCGAACTGCCGAAAGTACGCAGCAGCTCGATGGTCTGCTGCCGCGAGTCGGCATCGAGGTTGGCCGTCGGCTCGTCGAGCAGCAGCAGCTTCGGTCGCAGCACCCAGGCGCGCGCCAGCGCGAGGCGCTGCTTCTCGCCACCGGAGAGCCGCGCTGGCGGGGTGTCGAGCAGGTGGCGCAGGCGTGCCCAGGAGAGGGCATCGTCGACCAGTCGCTCGCGCTCGCCGCGAGCGACGCCGCGGGCGCGCAGGCCGTAGGCGATGTTGTCGGCGATGCTGCTGTGGAAGAGGTAGGGTTGCTGATGAACGTAGGTGAGCTGTCGTCGCAGCCAGTCCGGGTACGGCTTCCAGCCGAAAGGCCGGCCTTCGAAGCAGCCACTGCCGCCGTCGGGGGCCTCGATGCCGGCGAGAAGGCGCAGCAGGGTGGACTTGCCGCTGCCATTCTCACCCGTCAGCACGTAACTCTTGCCGGCTGACAGGTTCAGATCGTCGATCGCCAGCAGCACTCGCCGGGCCAGCGACTTGGCGAGAGAGCGCACGACGAGCAGGCTCATCGCCGCGATTCGCCCTGGAAGAAGGCAAAGGCCGAATTGATTCCGAGGGCGACGAGCAGCAGGACGATGCCGAGGGCGATTCCCTGGGCAAAGTCGCCCTTGCTGGTCTCGAGCGCGATGGCGGTCGGCATGTTGCGTGTCACGCCGGCAATGTTGCCACCGACCATCAGTGCGCAACCGATTTCCGAGACGATGCGGCCGAAGGCGCTGCACACCGCTGCCATCAGCGCAAAGCGCACCTCGAGCAGCAGCGTCCAGGCGATTCGTGGGGCGCCGGCGCCCAGCGCGAGTGCCGTCTCGCGTGCGCGCGGATCGGCGCCCTGGATTGCCGAGAGTGAGAAGGCGACGAGGACCGGCAGGGCGATCAGCACCTGACCGATGACCATCGCGGTCTGGGTGAACAGCAGCTGCAATTCGCCGAATATCCCTTGGCGCGACAGCAGCAGGTAGAGGATCAGTCCGACAACGACGGTGGGCGATGCCAGCAGGCCCTGGGTGACGATGATCAGCAGGCGCCGACCGGGAAAATCGTTCGTCGCCAGCAGATAGCCGGCGGCGATTCCCAGCGGCATCGCAATCAGCATCGCCCGCAGCGTCACCGACAGCGACACGCCGACGGTACCCCAGAGCTCCGCATCACCCGAGACGAGCAGCAGCAGGGCTGCCTGCGTGGCGTCGACCAGTCCCAAGCGGTCGCTCCTCAGTTGCCAGGGGAGACGAAGAACAGCTGCTCGCCGTGCGGCCGGAAAGCGCTGATCGCGGCTCGGCCAGCGGGACCCGTCAGCCAGTCGATCAGCGCCCGCGCGCCAGTGTGGTTGAGCTGCGGATACTTGCGCGGGTTGACGGCGATGAGGCCGTAGGGATTGAACATCCTCGGGTCACCCTGGAAGACGATCTCGAGACCGGTGCGCGCGCTGTAGGTGGCGTGGGTAGCGCGATCGGACAGCGTGTAGGCCTGCATCTCGCCCGCCATCATCAGGACCTCGCCCATGCCGAGGCCGGCAGAGACATACCATCGATTGCCGCCGGCCGGGATCGCCAGCCGTTGCCAGTAGCTCTTCTCCATGCGGTCGGTTCCCGAATCGTCGCCACGCGAAACGAACCGCACCTGGCTGCCGGCGATGCGCCGGAACGCGTCGAACACGTCGCTGCTCTTGCGTACGCCTGCCGGATCGCTGCGTGGCCCGAGGAGAACGAAGTCGTTGTACATGAGGTCGCGGCGATCGATGCCGTGGCCGGCGGCAACAAAGGCATCCTCGGCGCGCCGGTCATGCACCAGAACGACATCGACGTCGCCGCTCTCCGCCAGCTTGAGCGCCTTGCCGCTTCCGACGGCGATGACCTGCACCTGCACGCCGTGCTGGCGCTCGAACTGCGGCAGGATCGCTCGCAGCAGGCCCGAGTTGTCCGTGCTGGTGGTGGTCGCCAGGCGCAGCACATCGGCCGCGAGAACGGGCAGCCAGCTGCCGAGCAGGATGCCGCCCGCGAGCAGCAGGCGCAGCATCCGCAATGATCTCCGATCCATCTTCGTTGCCCCCGCAAAGGTGTCAGCCGGTTGAAGCGGCCGCTGACGGGAAGGCAGTCTAGCGGGAAATCCCGCCTCGACCAAACCGGCTCTTTCCCGGCTCTGCGGCTGGCCCGGTGGCGACGAAGCGGCAACCGACGGTGCCGCCGTCGGGCAGACAGGCGAGGCAGCCGTTTTCGTTCGCCCGCCTGAAGCGCGCGGGTGGTCTGCGCTGAGCCCGCGAACGCGGTGGCCAGAAAGCGCTTGCGCCACCCGCATCACGGTCTAAACTGATCTTTGGGGGCAGGGGTTTTCCTGCAGCCCATGACTGACGAAGGAGAGTGACGATGAGCGGGAAGTGGTTTCGCATGTGGGTTGCGGCAGCAGTTGCCGGAGCACTCGCGGGCAGCGCCGTGTCGGCCGAGCGACTGGACATCGGCAAGCGGGAGTACGAGGCGAACTGCGTCGCCTGTCACGGCCCGAAGGGCAAGGGCGATGGGCCCTTCAACGAGTTTCTGCGGGTCAAGACACCCGACCTGACCGTTCTGGCCCGGAACAACGGTGGCCTCTTTCCGGTGAATCGGGTGCTCGAGGCAATCGACGGTCGCACTCTGGTGAAGGGGCACGGGACCCGTGAAATGCCGATCTGGGGCGATGTCTATGACGCCCAGGCGCAGCCGCAGTTCGACGACTACGGCTACAACGCCAAGCTCTTCGTCTGGGCGCGCACGCTGGCGCTGGTCGATTACCTGAGCCGTCTGCAGGTCAAGTAAGCGAAGTTGCCGGCTGCGGCGGTACTTGCCGGCGTCCGTCGCAGCGTCTTGGATCGTCGCTGCCAGCGCCGGCGAGCCGCGGCAGCAGAGGCGCGTCAGTCGTCACCGCCGGTCGCGGCAGCGGCAATGAACGCGTCTTCCGGCATGTGTCGCGCAGCGCTCGATGCTGCGATGCGGTAGAATCGCAGCCATGCTTTATCCGCTCCTTCGCAACGTCTTTTTTGCGCTTGATCCGGAAGTCGCGCACGGAATCGGCATGGCGGGCGTCGACCTGTTGCGGGCAACCGGTGCGAGTTGTCTGCTGGCGAGTCCGGTGCCGCCTGATCCCGTTTCGCTCATGGGACTCGAGTTTCCCAATCCCGTTGGTCTGGCCGCTGGCCTCGACAAGAACGGCGAGCACATCGATGCGCTGGCGGCGCTGGGTTTCGGCTTCATCGAGGTCGGTACCGTCACGCCGCGCCCGCAGCCGGGAAATCCGCGGCCACGGATGTTCCGGATTCCCGAGCGGCAGGCGATCATCAATCGCATGGGCTTCAACAACGACGGTGTCGACCGGCTGCTCGCGAACGTCGCCGCAGCACGCTTCCCGCGCCAGGGTGGTGTTCTCGGCATCAACATCGGCAAGAACTTCGATACGCCGATCGACCGCGCTGCCGATGACTACCTGTTCTGTCTCGAGCGTGTCTATGGGGCCGCCAGCTACGTCGCGGTCAACATATCGAGCCCGAATACCAGGAACCTGCGCGAACTGCAGCAGGATACGGCGCTCGATGCGCTGCTTGGCAGTCTCAAGGTGGCACAGCTGCGGCTCGCCGACCAGCATGGCCGCTACGTCCCGCTGGCACTGAAGATCGCGCCCGATCTCGATGCGGCGCAGGTCCAGGCGATTGCCGACCTGCTTCGCCGGCACCGCATCGACGCCGTCATCGCCACCAACACCACCGTCACGCGCGTCGGTGTCGAGGGCAGGCCGCATGCCGACGAGGCCGGAGGATTGTCGGGGGCGCCACTGCTCGCGATGTCGACCCTCGTCGTCAGCCAACTCGCGGCAGCGCTTGCCGGTGAGCTGCCGATCATCGGCGTTGGCGGCATCATGAGTGGCGCCGACGCGGCCGCCAAGGTCGCCGCTGGCGCCGGCCTGGTGCAGTTCTACACCGGTTTCATCTACCGCGGGCCGGTTCTTGTCGCCGAGGCGGCGGCGGCGATCGCCCGTCAGCGGCAGGCATGATCAGCGATGACGGCGTTGCGCCTGTGGTTGAATGCGCCGGGATGACGGGTGATAATGTCGCGGCTGTCGACTGCGCTGCGTCCTGCTCCCAGGAATCATGACTCACTACCTGTTCATCATCGTCGGCGCCGTTCTCGTCAATAACGTCGTCCTCGTCAAGATCCTTGGCCTGTGCCCCTTCATGGGCGTTTCCAAGAAGCTGGAAACGGCTTTTGGCATGGGCGCGGCGACGACGTTCGTGCTCACCGTCGCGACCGGCGCCAGCTACATCATCGACCACTACCTCCTGCTGCCCTTTGGCCTCGAGTATCTGCGCACGCTCTCGTTCATCGTCACCATCGCCGCGATCGTCCAGTTGACCGAGATGGTGATCCAGAAGACCAGCCCGCTGCTGCACCAGGTGCTCGGTATCTATCTGCCGCTGATCACGACCAACTGCGCCGTTCTCGGGGTACCGCTGCTGAATATTGCCAACCGGCACGATTTCGTTGAATCATTGCTCTTCGGTGCCGGCAGTGCCGTCGGTTTTTCGCTCGTGCTGGTGCTCTTCGCCGGCATTCGCGAGCGCGTCGAGGGCGCCGACGTACCGGTCTACTTCCAGGGTGCGGCGATCGCGATGGTGACCGCGGGTCTGATGAGCCTTGCTTTCATGGGCTTTGCCGGGCTGGACAGGTACCAGTGATCACCGCCCTGGCGATCATGGCTCTGGGCGCAGTCGTCCTCGGCGCGGCCCTTGGCTATGCCTCGATCCGCTTCAAGGTCGAGGGCGACCCGCTGGTCGAGAAGATCGAGGCCATCCTGCCGCAGACCCAGTGCGGGCAGTGCGGCTACCCGGGCTGCAAACCGTATGCATCGGCGATTTCGGCTGGCGAGGCCGAGATCAATCTGTGCCCGCCCGGGGGGATGGATGGCGTGCGCAAGCTGGCCGACCTGCTGGGTCGCGAGGTCAAGCCGCTCGAGGCCGAGGAAAAGCCGAAGCAGCTTGCCATCATCGACGAACAGACCTGCATCGGCTGCACGCTCTGCATCCAGGCCTGTCCGGTCGACGCGATCGTTGGCGCGGCGAAACAGATGCATACCGTCATCGAGCCGTTGTGCACCGGCTGCGAACTGTGCGTCAAGCCCTGTCCGGTCGAGTGCATCAGCATGCAGCCGATCGCCGAGAACCTCGACAACTGGAAGTGGAAGTATCCGGTGTTCGAAATCAAGCGCGCCGCCTGAGGCAAGCACGGTGCTGGCGCAACTGTTCCGCTTCAGGGGGGGAGTCAAACCCGAGACGAACAAGACGATCTCGGTGCAGGAGCCGATCGCCCAGGCGCCGCTTCCCGCACGCCTGTTCGTGCCGCTGCATCAGAGCATCGGCGGGGCGCCGAATCCGTTGGTCGAGGTCGGCGAGAAGGTTCGCAAGGGGCAGTTGATCGGCGGCGCCGATGGCTGGGTGTCGGCCGCGGTGCATGCGCCGACATCCGGCCGCGTGCTGGCCATAGAACCGCATGTCGCGGCGCATCCGTCCGGTTTGCCGACGCTCTGCGTGGTCATCGAGCCGGATGGGCGTGACGAGTGGATCGAGCGCCGGGCGGTCGACCACCGCAGTCTGGCACCCGAACGCGTGCGCGAACTGCTGCGCGACGCTGGTGTCGTCGGCCTCGGAGGTGCCGCCTTCCCGAGTCACGCCAAGCTGACGCCGGCGCGCGCCGTGGCGATGGAGCATCTGGTCATCAACGGTGCCGAGTGCGAACCCTTCATGACCTGCGACGACATGCTGATGCGCGAGCGTGCCGAGGAGATCGTCCGCGGAATCGCCATCTTCCGTGACCTGCTGGCGGCGCGCGAAGTCCTCATCGGCATCGAGGACAACAAGCCGGAAGCGATTGCCGCGATGCAGGCGGCCGTTCTTCGTCTGGCCGAGGACTATCGCGTCGTCGGCGTGCCCACGCGGTACCCCGCGGGTGGCGCCAAGCAGCTGATCCGCGTCCTGACCGGCAAGGAAGTTCCCGCCAGCAAGCGGTCTACCGAGCTGGGTGTGCAGTGCTTCAACGTCGCCACGGTGTACACCGCCTATCGGGCGCTCGCCTGCGGCGAACCGGTCCTCTCGCGCATCGTCACGCTGACCGGTAACGTCGAGCGGCCGCGCAACTGGGAGGTCCGGCTCGGTACGCCGATGCGCGAGGTGGTGGCACTCGGTGCGGCCAGGGCCGACAGCAGCGGCTTCCTGATGGGCGGCCCGATGATGGGCTTCGAGATTCCCGACCTCGACGCGCCGGTCGTCAAGGCGACGAACTGCATCATCGCCGCTTCGCCCGGACTCTTTCCGCCGCCGCCGCCGGAAATGCCGTGCATCCGCTGCGGTGCCTGCGCCGAAGTCTGCCCGCACGAGCTGCAACCATTCGAGCTGTACTGGTTCTCGCGCGCGCGGAACTTCGGCAAGACGCAGGAGTATTACATCTTCGACTGCATCGAGTGCGGCTGCTGCAGTTACGTCTGCCCGTCACACATTCCGCTGGTGCAGTACTTCCGTTTCGCCAAGAGCGAGATCTGGGCGCGCGAGCGGGAGAAGCAGGCGGCCGACGCCGCCAAGGAACGTTTCGAGCTGCGCAACGCGCGCGCCGAGCGCGAGCAGGCCGAGAAGGCCGAGCGCCTGGCCCGGGCTGCCAGCGCCAGGACGAGCGAGAAGAAGGTAGCACCGGAGCGGCCGCCAGCGGTAGACGGCCCGCCGGCGGCAGCGGCGAGCGAGGCCGCTGCGACGGCGAGCGACGCCGAAGCGATCAGGAAGGCCGCCATCGCCGCGGCGATGGAGCGCGCGCGCGCGCAGCGCGAGTCGGCGCAGCCGAGGAATACCGATGGACTCAGCACTGGGCAGCAGCGCGAGATTGCCGCCGTCGAGGCGCGACGAGCGGTGCTGCCGGCAACGCCCGCGGGCGGGCCGGGCGCCGACAGCGTGCCGCCGGCGGCTTCGCAGCGGGACGAGTGATGTCCTGGTCGACGCCGCCCTACCTGCTGGCCGACGTCAGTGTGCGCCGCGTGATGCTGCAGGTCCTGCTCGCCCTGCTGCCGGGAATCGCCGCCTACGTCTGGCTGATCGGTCCGAGCATCATCCTGCAACTGGCGATCGCCACGCTGGCGGCGCTGCTAGGCGAAGTGCTGATGCTCCGGCTGCGCCGCCGGCCGCTGCTTCTCTTCGTCACCGATGGCAGCGCGATCGTCACCGCTTGGCTGGTCGCCCTCGCTTTCCCGCCCCTTTCGCCGTGGTGGCTGACCGCCGTCGGCGTCCTCTTCGCCATCGTCGTCGCCAAGCATCTCTATGGGGGGCTTGGCCAGAACCCTTTCAATCCGGCGATGATCGCCTTCGCCGCGTGCATCGTTTCCTTCCCCGCACTGATGTCGCAGTGGCCGGCCCTGGGCCTCGAGCTGAGCCTGCGCGAGCAGTTCGAGATCATTGTCGGGCTCGCGCCGCGGGTCGATGCGATGACCGGTGCGACACCGCTCGACGCGCTGAAGACGGCGCTGAAACTCGGCGAGGGAGCGGTCGATGTGCCGACGCTGCTGGCGACGCAGGAGGTCTTCGGCAATTTCGCCGGTCGCGGCTGGGAGTGGGTGAGTGCCGGCTACCTGCTCGGCGGCGTCTGGCTGTGGCAGCGGCGGATCATCCCCTGGCAGGCGCCGCTGGCCTTCGTTTGCGGCCTCTCGCTGCTCGCCGCAATCCTTTGGCTGTGGAAGCCGCAGCAGTTCGCTAGTCCGCTGTTCCATCTCTTCTCGGGCGGTGCGATGCTCGGTGCCTTCTTCATCGTCACCGATCCCGTTTCCGGGTCGACCACCTTCCGCGGCAAGCTGATCTTCGGCTTCCTCGCCGGCGCGATCGCCTACGTCATCCGCGTCTTCGGCGGCTATCCCGACGGCGTCGCCTTTGCCGTGCTGCTGCTGAACCTCTGTGTGCCGCTGATCGACATGTATACGCAACCGCCGATCTTCGGCATGAAGAAACAGCGATGACGCCGCCGCTCCGGACGCCGACGGCGCCGGCAATGGCCCTGCGAACGGCACTCATCCTGCTGATCTTCGTCGTCGCGTTCACCAGCCTGCTGGCTGCCGCCTACCTGTGGACGCGGCCGGCGATCGAGGCGGCGGCGGCGGCCGAGAAGATGAAGCTGATCGACGAGGTGCTGCCGCCCGATCTCTACGACAATGAGCTGCTCGCCGACAGCCGGCGCCTGGCGCCGGCTGTCGGGCTCGGACTGGAAGAGGAATCGACGGCCTATCTCGCGCGCAAGGGGGGCAGGGTGAGCGCCGTGGTTTTCGAAGCCGTTGCCGCCGATGGCTATTCGGGCCGCATCCGGCTGCTGCTCGCCGTCGCCGCCGACGGCACCCTGCTCGGGGTACGGGTGACGCAGCACAAGGAGACGCCCGGTCTCGGCGATTACATCGAGCCGCGCAAGGACCGCAACAGGGAGCGGCCGTGGATCAGGCAGTTTGACGGACTCTCGCTGGCCGCGGTCGGCGACCGCGAGTGGCGCGTGCGCAAGGATGGTGGCCGCTTCGACTCGGTCGTTGGCGCCACCGTCACGCCGCGCGCAGTGATCAGGGCAGTGCATCGGGCGCTGCACTGGGTGGCCGAGAACCGGCAGCAGTTGTTCGCTTTGGACGGGGCAGCGAAATGATCAGCCGTGATGAACTCAGTCAGATCCGGGATAACGGTCTCTGGAAACAGAATTCGAGTCTGGTGCAGATTCTCGGCCTGTGCCCGCTGCTGGCGGTGACCACCAACGTCGTCAATGGCGTCATGCTGTCGCTGGCGACGATCATCGTCATGGCCATCGCCAACGTCGCCGTCGCCGCGCTGCGCAACCTGATTCCGCACGAGATCCGCATACCCGTCTTCATCCTGATCGTCGCCGCGCTGGTGACGGTCGTCGACCTGATCTTCAACGCACAACTGCACGAACTCTACCTGGTGCTCGGCATCTTCATTCCACTGATCGTCACCAACTGCATCGTTCTGGCGCGGGTCGAGGCCTTTGCCAACAAGAACCCGCCGCTGCAAGCCGCGTTTGACGGCGTCTTCATGGGCGTCGGCATGCTGTGGACGCTGGCCCTGCTCGGCGGGCTGCGCGAACTGATCGGCGGTGGCACGCTCTTCTCAGGCATCGACATGGTCTTTCCCGGGCTGCAGCCGCTGCCGTTGCTGCCCAGAGACTATCCCGGGCTGCTGCTCGCCATGCTGCCGCCGGGCGCCTTCATCCTGCTGGGCTGCCTGATCGCCTGGAAGAACTGGGTCGAAGCGCGTGCCGCCGCACGCAGTTCGGGTCAGCGCCCGCAGCCGGCGCCGCCGACGGCAGTGACCGACAACGCCTGAGCCGCGGTGAGGCAATCGCGCGCCGTCGCGCAGTACATTCTTTCACAACCTTTGAGGTGCCGGTGAACGAGAAAGCGCTGCGTGGCCCGCAAGGCGAGGCGATCTTCACCCGCTTGCGCGCCGGCAATCCGGAGCCGACGACCGAACTCGAGTACGCAACGCCGTTTCAGTTGCTGATCGCCGTCATCCTCTCGGCGCAGGCGACCGACCGCAGCGTCAATCTGGCCACCCGCAAGCTGTTTGCCGACGCGCCGACACCGCAGGCGATGCTGGCGCTCGGCGAAAGCGGCCTGGCGGCCTATATCAACCGCATCGGCCTGTGGCAGGGCAAGGCGCGAAACGTCATCGCCACCTGCCGCCAGTTGCTCGAACGGCACGGCGGCGATCTGCCGCGGCAGCGCGCCGAACTCGAGGCACTGCCCGGGGTCGGCCGCAAGACCGCCAACGTGGTTCTCAATACCGCTTTCGGCGAGCCGACGATTGCTGTCGACACGCACATCTTCCGCGTCGCCAACCGCAGCGGCCTGGCGCCGGGGACGACGCCGCTGGCAGTCGAGCAGGAACTGCTGCGGGTGGTGCCGCCGGAGTTCAGGCAGTTCGCCCACCACTGGCTGCTGCTGCACGGGCGCTACGTCTGCAAGGCACGGCAGCCGGAGTGCTGGCACTGCGCCATCGAAGACCTCTGCGTCTATCCGGAAAAGGCCGGCGCAGCGGCCGGCAGCGCCCGCCGATGAGCATCGGCAGCGTGCTGCTGGCGGGCAACGACGCCGTGCCATCACTGGCGGCAACAGCAGCCGGCATGGCACTCGAGAAGGTCGGCAGTCGCCAGGCCCGCGGCGTCCTGCTGTTTCTCTCGGCCGAGTTCAGTTCCCAGGCACAGGCGGCGGTGACCGCCGTTGCCCGTGCGGCGCGCTGTACCGAGGTCGCTGGCGGCATCGCTGCCGGGGTTTTCACCGACGAGGGCTGGGTACTCGACCGTCCGGCGGTGGCGGTGATGGTGTTTGCCGGTGATCTGGCGCCGTTGGGACGCCGGCAGAACGCCGGCGCGAGTGCCGGGCCGATCCTCGGTTATGGTGGCAGCAGCTTGCCGCACGCCTGGACCGGTTCCGGTCCGGAGCGCTTCGGCGGCTGCTTTGCCGGCCGCCCGGGGCACGCCGAGGCGACGGCCTGGCAGAACGGCCGCCTGGGGCGGCAGTGCGAGGTCGAACTGCGCGGCGCGCGAGTCGATCTCGCCGTCTCCCGGGGCTGGCAACTGTTTGGCCGCCCGGCGGCGGTGACCGGTAGTCGGGCCCTGGATCTGCTGGCGCTGGACGGCGCGCCGGCGCTCGACCATCTGCGGCGCAACCTGCCGCCGCAACAACAGTCCGCCGACCGGCTGCCGCTGGCATCGCTGTGCGCGGTGCTGCTCGACGATCCCGGCTGCGACAGCGGCGGCGCATGGCAGCGGGCAGTCACCGACGGCCGGCTGCAGCCGGTGGCGATCGTTGCCGCCAACGCCGATGGCTCGCTGACGCTGGCGCAGCATCTGCTTCCGGGAAGTCGCGTGCTGTGGGCGATACGGCTGCCACAGGCGAGCGCCGCCGACATGCGCCGCAGCCTATCCGCACTCGTCCCGCTCGTTCGCCGACCGCAGGCGGCCATCGTTTTTTCGTGCATCGGCCGCGGCCCGTATCATTACGGTGGCGACGATCAGGATCTCGCCTGTCTGCGGGAGATCTTCCCGCATCTGCCGCTGATCGGCGCCTACGGTACCGGGCAGATGGCGCCCGTTGCACGCGGCGGCAACCGGCTGCTGCAGAACGCCGTCGTCAGCGCGCTGATCAGTCAACCAGGAAGGAGACCCGATGTTCAACCCGACGCGTGAGCAGGTCCGGCAGTTCTTCTGTCAGGCGTGGCAGAAGCATCGCCAGCGCTCGATCCTCGAAGGTGCCGAGGTGACGGCCGCCGACCTGATGCTGCAGCATCCCGAGTACCATGCGCTGCTCGAGGATCCGGCAACGGCGATCGAGCAGGAGTTCAGTCCCGAGAGCGGGCAGATGAACCCTTTCCTGCATCTCTCGCTGCACCTGGCCGTTGCCGAGCAGGTGAGCATCGACCAGCCGCCGGGGATTCGTTCTGCCTACCAGACGCTGCGCTCGCGTGTCGGCGATCACGAGGCTGCGCACGCGATCCTGGAGTGCCTCGGCGAGACGATCTGGCGTGCCGAACGCCATGGCCGGGCAATGGATGCGAACGCCTATCTCGAGTGCGTGCAGCGCGCCGCTGCCACCTGAGCGGCATCCAGGCAGCGCACGGCTGTCGCCGCGCTGCGCGGCGCTCCTGGACCGTGCCGCGAACTCGGGGGGCGGTTGCTGCAGTGATTCAGGGGTGTCTCAACAGTCAGCACCGTCTGGCGCACGACATGCCCCGCGCTGGATCAAGATGTTGCGCAAGCACGGCCACATCGCCGCGCCCGCAGGGTTGCCATCCCCTTCCGGATCAGACTAGACTAACAAGACTTAGTCGCAATCGTAGCAGGAGGGGCCATGCTGACCGTCAACATCCATGAAGCCAAGACGCATTTGTCGCGCCTCGTCGAACAGGCGGCGCGAGGCGAGTCGTTCGTGATCGCCAAGGCCGGCAAGCCCATGGTCAAGGTCACGGCGCTGGACGCGCCCGCTGCCGGGCAGGTCAGGCGGCTGGGTTTCATGGAGGGCCGGATTGAGGTGCCCGAGGATTTCGACCGGATGGGCGCGGCGGAAATCGAACGGCTCTTTGCCAGCGCGCCATGAAGCTGTTGCTGGATACCCATTTGTTGCTGTGGTCCGCCGGGATGCCGGACCGGCTGCCGGTCCGGGCACGCGCCCTGATCGAGGACGCGGGGAACACGCTTTGCTACAGCGCGGCCAGTTTGTGGGAACTTACCATCAAGTGCGGATTGGGCCGCAGCGACTTCCAGGTGGACGTACGGGCCTTGCGCCAGGGACTGCTCGACAATGACTACAGCGAGTTGCCTGTCGATGGCAGGCATGCCATGGCGGTTGACGCACTGCCGCCAATCCACAAGGATCCCTTTGACCGGATGCTGGTTGCCCAGGCAATGGTTGAGGGGATCACCCTGCTGACTGCGGATGCCAATGTGGCGGACTATCCCGGCCCCGTGAGGAAAGTGTGAACCAGGCGCGGCAGCCCGAGCCGCAGGCTGCGGTGCGGTAGCGGGAGACACCCTGCGGTGACTGCCTATGGTTCGTGCAAAGGATGGCCAGCACGGTACCGGAGGACAATCACCTCGCCAACACGGATGCGGTCGGAGCCCGGACCGCGGCCGCCTGCGCACGCTGAGCGCGTCACGCTGGTGGACCAACCAACGGCGTTTCAGCGCCTCATTGTCTGTGCAGATCAACGTGAAAGTCGCGTCAGCGACCCGCGAATCCCCCTTCTCCGGCACTCGGGAGAAGGGCCAGGGACGAGGGAACCCGTGATGAGTTCCAACCTCAGGGGTGTCTTGTCGCGGCCGACCTGAAACGGGTCGAAACCTGACGGGGTGAAACTTCGCGTCGCCCACCGCACCGGCCTGGCGCCGGGGAAGACGCCTGACGCTGGCGCAGCATCTGCGTCCGGGAAGTCGCGTGCTGTGGGCGATACGGCTGCCACAGGCGAGCGCCGCCGACATGCGCCGCAGCCTGTCCGCACTCGTCCCGCTCGTCCGCCGACCGCAGGCGGCCATCGTCTTCTCGTGCATCGGCCGCGGCCCGTATCATTTCAGATTTCCTGATCTCGCAGGAAACCTGGATGGCACTCTAGACGAGAGCAAA
>ERZ761609.1478-NODE-1478-length-20507-cov-636.554616_pt1 | contig 20507 bp, 14 predicted proteins | sample MGYA00511163_ERZ761609 | MGnify/ENA primary metagenome ERZ761609 (study PRJEB28899, sample SAMN02445070) | bioreactor sludge metagenome | biome: EBPR sludge | place: Australia: Brisbane, Thorneside Wastewater Treatment Plant | collected 2011-12-16 ... | reverse complement strand
CGATCCGATCACGACGACGCCCGCAGGCGCTACGACGAGGCGTTGCCGCTCTACCGCCAGGTCGGCGACCTCCTCGGCCAAGCCAACTGCATCAGGAGCCTCGGCGACCTCGCCCTCCAGCGATCCGATCACGACGACGCCCGCAGGCGCTACGACGAGGCGTTGCCGCTCTACCGCCAGGTCGGCGACCTCCTCGGCCAAGCCAACTGCATCAGGAGCCTCGGCGACCTCGCCCTCCAGCGATCCGATCACGACGACGCCCGCAGGCGCTACGACGAGGCGTTGCCGCTCTACCACCAGGTCGGCGACCTCCTCGGCCAGGCGAACTGCATCATGAGCCTTGGCAACATCGCCCTCCAGCGATCCGATCACGACGACGCCCGCAGGCGCTACGACGAGGCATTGCCGCTCTACCGCCAGGTCGGCGACCTCCTCGGCCAGGCGAACTGCATCACGAGCCTCGGCGACCTCGCCCTCCGCCGATCCGATCACGACGACGCCCGCAGGCGCTACGACGAGGCATTGCCGCTCTACCGTCAGGTCGGCGACCTCCTCGGCCAGGCGAACTGCATCATGAGGCTCGGCGACGTCGCCCTCCAGCGATCCGATCACGACGACGCCCGCAGGCGCTTCGACGAGGCGTTGCCGCTCTACCGGCAGGTCGGCGCCCTCCTTGGTGTTGGCAACTGCCAGTTTGGCAGCGGCCGCGCCTACCTGGCACAGCGTATGGTGGCGCCGGCGATCGCCGGTTTCCGGCTGGCGCTCGAATCCTACGAGCGATTCGGTGACCCATACGCGATCGGCGCGGCGCACTTTTTCTGGGCGCAGGTCGTCGCGGGCGAGGAACGCGAAGCGCATCGGCAGGCTGCCCGCTGCTCCTGGTTGGGTCTCGATCGCTGCGCCCTGCTCGGTATGGCGGCAGCGGACGGGATCACGGCGGGCGAAGTCGAGGCCCTGTTGCGCGACGCCACCGGCGCAGCCGGGCCGCCAGCGGCAACGCCCTGAGCCGCGCCCTCAGGCGCGAGTCTCTCCCGCCGCGAGCAGATCGCGCGTCACCGCCTCGGCAACGCAGATGCCATCGATCGCTGCCGAGAGGATTCCGCCGGCGTAGCCGGCGCCCTCACCGGCGGGATAGAGGCCGGCGAGGTTGACGCTCTGGCAGTCGTCGCCGCGGGTGATGCGTAGCGGCGACGAGGTGCGCGTCTCGACCCCGGTGAGCACCGCGTCGGCCATCGCGAAACCCCGGATCTGGCGATCGAATGCCGGCAGCGCCTCGCGAATCGCGGCGATCGCGTAGTCGGGCAGCGCGCTGGCGAGATCGGTCAGGCGGACACCCGGCTGATACGAGGGGGTCACCGCGCCGAGCCGGGTCGATGGCCGGCCGGCCAGAAAGTCGCCGACGAGCTGTGCCGGCGCCTCATAGCTGCCGCCGCCGAGTTCGAAGGCGCGCGCTTCGAGCTGCCGCTGCAGCTCGATGCCGGCCAGCGGCCCGCCGGGGTAGTCGCTCGGCGTGATGCCGACGACGATGCCGGCGTTGGCGTTGCGCTCGTTGCGCGAATACTGGCTCATGCCGTTGGTGACGACCCGCCCGGCCCCGGAAGTCGCCGCGACGACGGTACCGCCGGGGCACATGCAGAAGCTGTAGACCGAGCGGCCGTTGCGGCAGTGGTGGACGAGCTTGTAGTCAGCGGCGCCGAACAGCGGGTGGCCGGCGTGCGGCCGGACCTGCGTCGAATGTTCGTCTTCTGGATCCGGGCGACATTGATGCGCAAGGCGGAATACCGTCTCGTGTCGCCTCAGATGGATGACTTGCAGGAACTCAACGACATGTTGGCTGAACGACTCGAAGCTCAGACAAGGATATGTACAGCGCTCGCTGCAGACCATTTCCAGCAAAGAGGCACAAGACCGCTCCTTGCTGCCGAGGCGCCGGACCTCAGGCAGTTCCTGGCGGCGGCAATGCCGCCTCGATGGCGGCCACCACCTCTTTCGCGAGGGCATCCTCCGCCAGTGCCGGGAATTCCTTGAGCAGCTTGTTCGACAACTTGCCAGCGTTTTCTCGCACCGATCGGATGATCCGGTCGATGTCGCCATCCGGCCCTTCAATCACCTGCTTGACACGCTCGCGGGCGTTGCGCAGGCCACGCAGATAGTCCGCTTCCTTGCGCATTTCCTGCTCGATCGTCCTTTGCACGACCTCGGCCAAGTACTCGACATGGTCGGTCATGTCGGGATAGCGCCATGCGGGCAGTGCGTCCTGGTAGGCATCGAACTGGAGGTTGTAACGCACCCCGTCGTCGGCAACCCGTTCGGCGCCGAAGCGCCAAGCCTCGGTATACCTGTGCATCAGCGGTCGCGAGAACGATTCGAGCACCTGGTCGTAACGGCGCCGATTGACCACCGAACTGCTGATGGCGGCCGACACCGGGAGGATGAACGGCGCCGGAATGGCCTGGTCCCGCCGCAGCACGTCGTTGATCAGGAAGCGCGAGATGCGGCCATTGCCGTCGGACATCGGGTGAACGTACACAAAGCCGAAAGACAGCACCGCGGCGCGCACCAGTGCACTGGCGCCCGCTGTCCGGTCGGCGAAGTCGCGCAGCCCGCACAGCAGCGAGCGCACATCGTCCCAGTGCGGAGCGATGTAGTGCACCACCTCGGTCATGCCGTCCCGTTCCCCGACGAACACCGGCGAGCGGCGAAGGCCATAGCGCGTCGCCCGCGGCCCGAGGATCTGCGCCTGCAGCTCGCCCAGCGCGGCTTCGGAAAGCGGCTCGGGGTACTGCCCGCAGTGCCGCTCCATCACTGCGGCAAAGCGCCGCACGCGCTCGACCTGCTGCCCTTCGTGCTCGATCGCAAAGCTCGCCCGGCTTTCCTTGATCGTCAGCCAGACCACGCTGCGCTGCAGCACGTCGACGCCGAACTCGACCTCCAGATCGGCCAGATGCCGAGCGCAGTCGTACTGTTCGGCCTGCCGCACCCTCGGGGTCCTTGACACCAGCGGGCAATAGTCACGCGAGCCCGGGAGGTTGTCGCGAACGCGCCAGCGCGGGTTATTGACCGGCCGAACAGCCGTCACACACGACTCATTGTCCAGAGCGGAAACGTAGTTGCCGGCAACGACGCCGGGGAACGCCAGGCGCCGGCCAGTCAGGTATTCGTAGAAGAAGCCCGTACGGCGCGCGTACTGGCCAGTCGGCTCGGCCGCAACCCAGGCCTCGAGCTCGGCCACCGGAGCAACATCGAACAGGCGCGCGAGGAACTCCAGGTGGACGCCTTCGTGCTTCAGCGCAAAGCTCAGATGCGCCGCCAGGGTGTCGGCAGGCCGGGCCGCGGACGGGTAGTATTGATGGGTGTAGCCGTCCTTGCACTCCGTGGCGCGGGACCTGGCAATCACGCTGTCGGTACGAAACGCCTGCACCGGCGCGACGCCGTAGTGCTGTGCCAGCCATCGATAGCCGATCCCGTCGGACACTCCGCTGTTCAAAGTTCTTCCCGAATTCGTTTAATCCTTGAGTATTTTGGTTACAGGAAGACTTCCAGTCAATAAATCGATTAGAAGTGCGTAAGCGCCGTCTGTAGTCGCCGCGTTTTCCAGCAGCCCGCAGAGCGCGCGTCTCCCGTTTGACTCGCACGCCGGCACCGCCGATACTTGACACGCTGGACGGGTTCTCCTGGCAAGTTTGTTGGCGAGCGCGAAAGCCGCAACACCGAAGACCCGATTGTCCCGATGATGCAGTTCTCCACCAGACCCGAAGGGAGGGGGTTCGATGGTCAGCGTCTACGTCTCGTACGCCTGGAAAGAGGAAGAACAAAACCGGCTGGTCGACAAGCTCGGCGAAGCTTGTGCCGCGCGCGGAATCGAATTGCGGCGTGACAAGACAAGCATCGCCTATGGCGATTCGATCCGCCGGTTCATGGACGAAATCGGCACCGGCGGACATGTCGTACTGGTGCTCAGCGACGCCTATTTCAAGTCCGAGTACTGCATGTATGAGTTGCGCCAGATCTACGACAACAAGGACTTCCGCCAGCGGGTAAATCCGATCGTGTTGTCGGGAACACCCTTTCACAAGCCGAAAGACCGTATTCCCTACGTCAAGTACTGGGAACAGGAAATAGCAGACCTGCAGGCGGGCCTCAACGAACTCAGCGATCAGAAGTACACGCTGGAGTTGCGCAAGGATCTCGACGGCTACGCGGAATGCCGGCGCCTGATCGTTGAACTGCAGAGCACCCTCGCCGACATGAACACTTTGACCGAGGAAGTGCATGTCGGCACCGATTTCGCCGCTCTGCTCGACCGGATATTGCCCCAGTCAGCGGTCGCAGTACCCGACCCGTTCCGCACGCAGATCACCAACGAGATCCGCAACATTCTTGCCTCGAGCAGCCGCCTCTCCAACTCGCTGCAGACCGCGATGAGCGATGCCAAGATCGCGCTGGGCGCTGATCTGGCGGCGAGCCTGTGCACCGGCGACCCGGAGCGAGCCCTCGAAGACCTGCTCTTTCCGGCGACGAAAAACGCACTGATGCTGTTCGATCCGCGACAGCCAGAGTTCGCCGACACCTGGAGTGCCGCCAAGTCGGTTCTCGCCTGGCTGAGCCTGCTTGCGGTCGACGGCGAGTGGCTTGGTCAGGCAAACCGAAGCGCGCTGTCGGCTGGCAAGCTCGGTTTCGAGATCGTCGTCGAGACGCCACTCGGCGTCGAACTCGTCAGCTCCCGCCATCGACAGATTGCTCCCAGGCTGCGCGCTCAGAGAGGCACGTCGGAAGTGGTCGGGGACGAGTTGATCCCGCAGCCGCAGTACGAAACCGGCTGGGGTGACGAGGCCGCACTCGACAAGCTCGTCCTCGAGGTATGGGCACGCGTCTTTCCCGAGGAGTCCCGCTCGACGCTGTCGCCGAAAGACTTGCGCACGCTGAACAACGAGTTACGCTTTCGCGACAGACACAAGACTTTCCACCACTACATTCCGGTGCCGCTCGAACAGGCGAGCCGTCTCTGTCGGCCCGACTTCTACCAGAAAGTGCTCGAAAAACTGCCCGCGATCACCGTGATTTTCTTCAAGCCGTCCGGCGGCACCCCTGCCCTGCTGGTCAGTGACGAAGACTACTTCAGAACCGTCATCCGCAACTTCCTGACCATTCCCGAACAGCTCGCCAGAAAGCCATGAACGCCACCACCATCCCCAGCATCCACCTCAACGAGATCCCACTGCCACAACGCGGTTCGTGGCCGGCGACGGTACACCGTTTCGACGAAACGTCGGCCTGGGCGGTACGTGCCGCGCTGGCGGCACAGCGGCCGCTGCTGGTACGTGGCGAGCCCGGCTCGGGCAAGAGCCAGTTGGCGCGTGCGGCTGCCGAGGTTCTCGGACGGCTGTTCGTCGCCGAGGTGGTGCATGCGCGCAGCGAAAGCCAGGATCTGCAGTGGCGCTTCGACGCGCTCGGCCGGCTCGGCGACGCGCAGGCGATGGGCGCCAGCCACCACAGCCCCGAAGAGGTCCGCCGCCGCCTCGACCAGCGCAACTATCTGAGCCCCGGCGCGCTGTGGTGGGTGTTCAACTGGCAGTCGGCCCTCGCGCAGCACGAGCACGGCGGCGGCCAGACCGCGCGACCACAGCCGCCGGCGGGCTGGGCACCGGAAAAGGGCTGCGTCCTGCTGATCGACGAGATCGACAAGGCCGAAGCCGACCTGCCGAACGGCCTGCTCGAAACGCTTGGCAACGGCGCGTTCGCCGTTCCCTGGCTCGACGATCCGGTGAGCGCCGCCAAGGAAACGCCGACACCACTGGTGGTGATCACCACCAACGAGGAACGCGAACTGCCAGCCGCCTTCCTCCGCCGCTGCCTGGTGCTGAACCTGCAACTGCCGAAATCCGAGAACGAATTCACCGCCGCGTTGATCTCCCGCGGCCGGCTGCACTTCAAACAGCGTTGTGCCGACGAGGTGTATCGCGATGCCGCCAACCAGCTCTGGCGCGACCGCCAGGCGGCCGACGACCAGGGGCTGCAGGGGCCGGGCTACGCGGAGTACATCGACCTGCTGCGCGTCGTCGTCACGCTCGAGCCGGACCCGGAAAAACAGTCCGCACTGCTTGCCCACGTGCAGGACTTCGCACTCAGGAAGCACCCGCCGGCGAGCTGATGAAAGCGCTGCACACCCGAACCGCCGTCGGCCGCGCCGATCTGCTGCGCGTCTATGCCAAGCAGGGCGAGCAGGCGCTCGAACAAGCGGCGGCCGCGCTCGGCTACGAACGGCGACTTCCGCCGGAGACGGTTGTCGCCTCGGCTGCCGTCACCCTCTCGCCCATCATCCACGGCGTTGCCGAAGCCGGACCACCACCACCCGAACGTCCGGCCGTACTCCCCGCCGCCCGCTTCTTCCACGTCACCGAACACCGTCAGACCGACGTTCAGACCGGAGATGACGCGGACGACGCACCCCCGTGGCTGGCCGACGCGCAAGTGCTGAGCGAGGACAACCGCCCTCTTCCCGGCTCGGTACGGCTGCCTGCACCACAACCCCTGACGCGCTGGTCGCGGATGTGGCCCTTCCTGCGGCGTACACTCGGCCAGACCGTCGACTCGCGCCAGCCCGACCTGCCGCGCCTCGTCGACCGGCTGACGCGCGGCGAGGTGCTGCAGCGCATCCCGATGCACCGCCGCCACGGCTGGAGTCCACGGATTGCCATCCTCGCCGACTACAACCGCCAGACACAGCCGTTTCACGGTGATTTCAACCGCCTTTGCCGCGCCCTCGAGAAGCGCCACGGCGAACTCGGACTCGACCGACGCGTGCTCGCCAGCGAACCCGGCCGCCAACCACTGGTCCGGCGGCCAATGCAAAGCGCGACGCAACGCTGGCAGGTGCCGCCTGCGGCGACACCCTTGCTGATCCTCAGCGATCTCGGCCTGCTCGACGGCACACCCGAAACGCTGCTCGGCTGGCAAAAGTTCGGCGCCCGCTTGCGCAGCGCCGCGTGTCCGGCGCTGGTCCTCTGCCCGGTTCCCGCCGACTTGCACCCGGGCAGCCTGCAGCGCTGCTTCGAGCTCGTCGAATGGGACCGGCACAGCCTGCTGCGCCGCTCGGCGGCAGGCGCACAGCCGGCGGAAGCGGCGGCCGAGCGTAGCGCGGCTGCCGTCGAGAAACTGCTCAGCCTGCTCGCACCAGCGGTAGTCGTCGAACCGCCACTACTGCGCGCCATGCGCCATCTGCTGCCGGCCGCTGAAACCGACGTGCTGGCCGAAGCGATGCTCTGGCAGCATCCGGACGTGCTCGCCGGTGCGCAGGGTGTGCAGTTTGCCGGGCTGGGGGCGATCGAGGAATACCAGAGCCGCTTCGCCCAACTCCCGCCCGAGCAGCAGGACGCGGCAATCGGGTTGATCATCGCCCACCATGCCGGCCTGCCCGAATCGGCAAGGCTGGCCGAACGCGCTGCCTGCCAGCGGCTGGCGCCGGCAAGCCTGCCAGCCGCCGACGCACAGGCCATCGAGCAATGGCAGCACGCCATTGCCCGGACAGCTCTCGAACGCGGCGATTCGCCAGGACTGCAGCAGTGGCTGCGCCGCCACGTGGGCCGCCAGAGCGACAAAGTGTTGGCCGCAGATGAGGCCCAGGCCGCTCTCTGGGCACTCGCACAACGCGAACGCCTGGCGCGTGGCGAAGTGGTCGAACTGCCTGCCGGCGTTCGCCAAGACGCGGTGCGCTTCTTCCTCGACCCCGAGCCTGCCCGCCAGCGAACCGCCTGCGCCTTGCGGCAACGCAGCGAGGAACTGCGGCTCGAACCGCTCGAAATGAAGGTCCCGGGACTGCCGGCAGCCGGCAGCCATTACGCCGATCTGACACTCGTCGACGGCGGCGTTTTTGTCCGCGTCATCCGCTCAGCCGCGACGGGGACGGCAACGTCCGCCGACGCCTACGTCGCCGCCGCGGCGCTGCCACAAACTCTCGCCCGGCTGACACGCGACGTCGAGCGCATCGAACTGTACGCGCCGCACCTCGACCTCGTGGTCAGCGCGTTCGAACGGCCGCCGTGGGCACGTGCACTCGGGCGCGACGCGCGCGGGCTGTTTGCCGAGGTGATCTGGCTCGGCCAACGCTGCCGCCTCGACTGGCTGCCACCGCAGGCGGGAGAGGCCGGCCGCTGGAGCAGCGAGCAGGCGCTCGGCGTAGACGCCTTCGGGCTGTTCGGTGAAATCAGCGTCGGCGGCGTCAGCCAGCGTTTCCGCTGGATCGCTCCGGGGCGTTTCCTGATGGGTTCCCCGCCCGACGAGCCGGAGCGTATTGAGGTCGAAGTACAGCACGAAGTGACGCTGAGCCGCGGTTTCTGGCTCGCCGACACGGCCTGCACGCAGGCTTTCTGGCAGACAGTGACGGGCAGTAATCCGAGCAGTTTCAAGGACGACCCGCGCAACCCGGTTGAGCAGGTGAGTTGGGATGACGTGCAGACCTTCATCGCCGAACTCCAGCGGCGACTGCCGGGATTACCCGTGCGGCTGCCGACCGAGGCCGAGTGGGAGTATGCCTGCCGGGCCGGGACAACGACGCCATTCTCATTCGGTGAAAACATCACCCCGGAATTGGTGAACTACGACGGCAACTACCCCTACGCTGGTGGCGAGAAGGGCTTGTATCGTCAGAAGACGGTCCCGGTGGCCTCGCTGCCAGCGAATCCATGGGGCTTGTACGAGATGCACGGCAACGTTTACGAATGGTGTGCCGACAGGTATGGAGACTATACGACCGAGCCACAGGTCGACCCACAACGTCCACAAACTGGCGACAACCGCGTGTTGCGCGGCGGCTCGTGGGACGACTTCGGCAGGCTCGTGCGTTCCGCCAACCGGTCCAGGAACGAGCCTGGCCTCCGCAACCACTGCATCGGGTTCCGGCTCGCCCTAGGTCCAGGCGAGGAAGGTGTGTCACCGGCGGAGCCGGTGACCAGGAAGGGGTTGTCGGCGGCGCCGACAACCCAGCGGTCGAGGACGGCGGAGCCGTCCTCGACCGCGCAAGAAAAACGAAGCACCTGGGATCGATTGACGAGTCTTTTCAAACGGAGAATGTGAGCAGGCCGATGAGATTTCACTTCTTCACCGTCGAAGCGCTGACACCGACTGCGGGCGAGACCGAGTTGAACGCCTTCTGCGCTCAGCATCGCATCGCGTCGGTGGACAAGCAGTTCGTCGACCAGGGCGCCCACAGTTACTGGCTGTTCTGCCTGACGACCGTCGACGGCAACGGCGCCGAACGCTCGTCGGGCAGCGGCAAACGCGGCCGCATCGACTACCGCGAGGTGCTCAGCGAGACCGACTTCGCCGTCTATGCCGACCTGCGCGAACTGCGCAAGACGATGGCGGAGCAGGAAGGCGTGCCGATGTACGCGTTGTTCACCAACGAGCAACTCGCCGAAATGGTCACCCGGCGCGCGACGAGCATGGCCGCACTCGGCGAGATCGACGGCGTGGGCAAGGCGCGCATCGAGAAATACGGCAAGTACTTCCTCCCCGTGCTCGGCAAGGCGTTTGCCGACGCTCCTGCGAGCACGAATGCGCCGCCCGCGCGACCTGCGGCCAAGGGCTGAGCGGCCCTGCCCCGGAACGGACCCCCGGCAGGAGAATGACGATGAAACGAGCGCAGATTTCGCTGTCGGATGTCGCCGCAGCCGACAATCTCGTGCTCGCGGCGTGGAAGGCCGCGCGTGGCAAGCGGCAGCGTGCCGAAGTGCAGCGCTTCTTCGCTCGTTTCGACGAATCGATCACCCGCCTGTCCAGCGACATCCTTGCCGGCGTCGTGCCTTACGGCGAATACCGCAGCTTCGAAATCCACGACCCAAAGAAGCGTCTGATCCACGCCGCGTGTTTTCGCGACCGCGTTCTTCAGCACGCGATCATGAACCTCGCCGAACCGATTTTCGAACGGACGCTGGTGCCGACGAGTTACGCCTGCCGACCAGGGCTTGGCGTACACAAGGCGATCGCGCAGGTGCAGGCCAATTTGCGCCGCTTTCCCTGGTTCGGCAAGGTCGATGTGGACGGTTACTTCCCGTCGATCGATCACGCCTGCCTGAAGCAACTGCTTGCCCGCCGCTTCAAGGGCGACGGCTTCCTGGCCTTGCTGGGACGGATCATCGACTCGTGCCCGGCCGCACCCGGCAGGGGATTGCCGATCGGTTCGCTGAGTTCGCAGCATTTCGCCAACCACTATCTGGACGGCGCCGACCGTTTCCTGCTCGACCATCCGCTGGTCTGCGCGCATGTCCGCTACATGGACGACACCCTCTGGTGGGGGCAGGACCGGGAGAGCGTCCGCCAGGTGCTCGCCGAGTTCGGCGTCTGGCTGGCGAACGAGCGACGGCTCCGCCTGAAGGCAAGCTTCCAGATCAACCGCAGCGAACGCGGCGTCACCTGGTGCGGGGTGCGGGTCCTGCGCGGTGCGCTGCGCCTGACGCCGCGCAAGCAGCACCGCTACCGCCAGGGCTGCCGCCGATGGGAAACCGCCTGGCTCGCCGGCGAGATCGACGGCCTGGCGTTGCAGCGCGGTTACGACGCGGTCCATGCCGCGACAAGCCACACCGACAGTGCGACCTGGCGAAAACGCCACCTCGAACTGCACCCTTCGCGCTATAGTGAGCAATGAGCGGCTACGCGAGTGTCACCGACGGCCGCTCGGCAAGTGCAGCAAAGAGGGTGGTCATCGCAGGCGACAACCGCGTGTTGCGCGGCGGCTCGTGGAACAACAACGGCAGGAACGTGCGTTCCGCCAACCGGAACAGGAACGAGCCTGGCAACCGCAACCACAACATCGGGTTCCGGCTCGCCCTAGCTCAGGCGTCAGTGCAACCGGCTCTTGACCAGATGACCCTCCTGTCCGCCGCGTCGCGGCGGCAAAAAGCCAATGCCCTTCGGCAGGCTGGTAGGCAACGACGCCGAACGCCTGCCGAAGCGGCGCCTTGAGGGATGTTTCGGATGTCTGCTGCCGACTCTGCCGCGAGCTTCTTCCCCGACCCTTTCCCGTTGCCCTGGGCAAGCGACTGGGGCGAGGACGACGACTACGGCCTGTGGCTGGCGCTGACGGTCGGTGAAGCGCGACAGGTCTTCCGCTGGATTTCGCCGGGATGTTTCCTGATGGGTTCGCCGGTGGACGAGCCCGAGCGCTTTGACAACGAAGTGCTGCACGAGGTGACGCTGAGCCGCGGTTTCTGGCTCGCCGATACGGCTTGCACGCAGGCTTTCTGGCAGGCGGTGACGGGCAGCAATCCGAGCCACTTCCAGGACGACCCACGCAACCCGGTGGATCAGGTCAGTTGGGATGACGTGCAGACCTTCATCGCCGAAATGGGGCGCCGACTACCGGGATTGCCCGTGCGGCTGCCGACCGAGGCGGAATGGGAGTACGCCTGCCGTGCCGGGACGACGACGCCGTTCTCGCTCGGCAACAACCTCACCCCGGATCTGGTCAACTACGACGGCAACTATCCCTACGCCGGCGGCGAGAAGGGTTTCTATCGCCAGAAGACGGTCCCGGTGGCCTCGCTGCCAGCGAATCCCTGGGGCTTGTACGAGATGCACGGCAACGTTTGGGAATGGTGCGCCGATTGGGACGGAGACTATCCGACGGAACCGCAGGTGAACCCACAAGGCCCACAAACTGGCGACTTCCGCGTGTTGCGCGGCGGCTCGTGGGGCGGCAGCGGCAGGTACGTGCGTTCCGCCGCCCGGTTCAGGGGCGAGCCGGGCGACCGCTACCACGACTTCGGGTTCCGGCTCGCCCTAGGTCCAGGCGAGCGGGTTGGGTCGCCGGCGGAGCCGGTGACCTGGAAGGGCTTGTCGGCGGAGCCGACAAGCCTGCGGTCGAGGACGGCGGAGCCGTCCTCGACCGCGCCGCCCGAACACCGGCGACCCGTGATCGATTGACGGGCCCTTTCAACGGCAGGTCGCGACGCGTCCGACGCGAATTCCGCTTGCTCACCGCGAGTGCCATTGAGGGGACAGTATACTAATTCGCAATCAACGTCGCCCTGACGACGGTCGGTCGCTGAGCGTCAGGCCCGAACCACAGCTTGGCAGTCGATCGCCCACGTCGCCCCGGCAGCTCAACTGGCACCATTCGTGGGAACTCGGCGCGATCCTGCCGCGATTGCGGCTCATCGGTGGGCACGTCGCGGTGTGGTTTGCCGCCGCTTGCGCGGCCGCGACGGTCGTTCGACGTGTGCGTGTGGCAGCAACGCTATTGTCTTCTCCAGTCGGCCCTGGTCCTCTCCTTGCGCGTGGGAGCACTCTCCGGGGTTGCAGGAGTGTCATCAGCCGGTGTGACGACTTCAGCCGTCTCCGCAGGGGTGGGCCTGATCGCGTTGCTGCGCCGGCGCGGCAACGCCTTCTTGCAGTCGTCTCCGGTGTTGCTCTTGTTCCTCTTGTTGCTCGTGCCTGAAGCATTCCATTCGCTGTCGCTGCTCTTCAAGCTTGCCGAGCACGTCTGCACGGAGCAGGGGAATTGTCGATAGGCAGGATCACACCGGCCAGACCGTCGCCCGTTGCCCGAACGCTGCCACGCCCCGGTTGCCGTCTGGCGTGTGGCCGCCGGCAAGGTGTCGTGGCCGCGAGCACTGCTTCGCCCGCCGGGCATGCCGCACGAAGCACCAGTCGTTGCCCGACGGGCAATCGGCCAGCGCCTGCGCGTCGCCACGCGCCAGTCACTTCGCCCGCGCTGCGATCAGCGCAGCGCAAAGCGGGTCACGCCGTCCGCGGACAGCGACTGGTGCCGCGCGCAAGGTGGCTTGGAAACAACCTGAGCCCGCCCTCGGCCGCGGTCGCCACACGACGACCGGCGACACCGGGAGGTGCCCGCTCAGGCGCAGCTTCCCCCTGCCGCGAGCAGATCGCGCGTCACCGCCTCGGCGACGCGGATGCCATCGATCGCTGCCGAGAGGATTCCGCCAGCGTAGCCGGCGCCTTCACCGGCGGGATAGAGGCCGACGAGGTTGATGCTCTGGCAGTCGTCGCCGCGGGTGATGCGCAGCGGCGACGAGGTGCGCGTCTCGACCCCGGTGAGCACCGCGTCGGCCATCGCGAAACCCCGGATCTGGCGATCGAATGCCGGCAGCGCCTCGCGAATCGCGGCGATCGCGTAGTCGGGCAGCGCGCTGGCGAGATCGGTCAGGCGGACACCCGGCTGATACGAGGGGGTCACCGCGCCGAGCCGGGTCGATGGCCGGCCGGCCAGAAAGTCGCCGACGAGCTGTGCCGGCGCCTCATAGCTGCCGCCGCCGAGTTCGAAGGCGCGCGCTTCGAGCTGCCGCTGCAGCTCGATGCCGGCCAGCGGCCCGCCGGGGTAGTCGCTCGGCGTGATGCCGACGACGATGCCGGCGTTGGCGTTGCGCTCGTTGCGCGAATACTGGCTCATGCCGTTGGTGACGACCCGCCCGGCCCCGGAAGTCGCCGCGACGACGGTACCGCCGGGGCACATGCAGAAGCTGTAGACCGAGCGGCCGTTGCGGCAGTGGTGGACGAGCTTGTAGTCGGCAGCGCCGAGCAGCGGGTGGCCGGCGTGCGGCCCGAGTCGCGCGCGGTCGATCAGCGATTGCGGATGCTCGATGCGAAAACCGATCGAGAACGGCTTCGCCTGCAGGGAGACACCGGCGGCGTGCAGCACTTCGAAGGTGTCGCGGGCGCTGTGCCCGAGCGCCAGGATGACGTGCGCGGCCGGCACTTCGCTGCCGTCGGCCGTGGTCACACCGCGCAGGCGGCCGTCCTCGATCAGCAGGCCGCTGACCCGGTGCTGGAAGCGGACCTCGCCGCCGAGGCTCTCGATCTCGTGCCGCATGCGTTCGACCATGCCGACGAGGCGGAAGGTGCCGATGTGCGGCTTGCTGACGTGCAGGATCTCGGCCGGCGCGCCGGCCTTGACGAACTCCTCGAGGACCTTGCGCCCGTAGTGCCGCGGGTCGCGGATCTGGCTGTAGAGCTTGCCGTCGGAGAAGGTGCCGGCGCCGCCTTCACCAAACTGCACGTTCGACTCGGGATCGAGCTGCTTGCGCCGCCAGAGTCCCCAGGTATCCTGGGTACGTTCGCGGACCGCCTTGCCACGTTCGAGGACGATCGGCCGGAAGCCACTCTGCGCCAGGATCAGCGCGGCGAAGATGCCGGCCGGCCCGAAGCCGACGACGAGCGGCCGCTCGGCGAGCGCCGCCGGCGCCCGCCCGACGAAGCGGTAGCGCATGTCCGGCGTCGGCTGCAGGTGGCGATCGCCGGCCAGACGGGCGAGCACCGCCGCTTCATCCGCCAGCGCGACGTCGACACTGTAGATGAAGGTCAGTGCGCTGTTCTTGCGGGCATCGTGGCTGCGCCGGAAGATGCTCAGCGAGCGGATGTCGGCCAGTTCGACGCCAAGGCGCGCGGCGACCGCCGCCGGCAGCGCGGCGGCGGCATGCTCGATCGGCAGGCGGATTTCGCTGATTCGCAACATGCTCGCGGTGGTCGGTGCAGGCCTGACGCCGCTCAGGACTGCTGCCCGTAGCCGGCGAACTTCGCCAGCACGCGGGTCATCTCGGCGCCGTCGAGCAGCACCGGCGGCGCCACCTGGCAGGCGCGCCAGTACTGTTCGCAGAGGGCCTCGAGTTCGACGCCGAGCGCCAGCGCCTGCGGCAGATCGCGGCCGACGACGAGCATGCCGTGATTCGCCAGCAGACAGCCGCAGCGCCCGTCGATCGCACGCAGCACGGCTGCCGACAGCGCCTGCGTACCGAAGGTGGCGTAATCGCTGCAGCGCAGGCTGTCGCCGCCGAAGCGCGCGATCATGTAGTGAAAGGCCGGGATATCGCGGCGCAGACAGGCAAGGCTGGTGGCGAAAGGCGAATGCGCGTGCAGGATGGCGCCGGCGTCGGCGCGGTCGGCGTAGAGGTCGCGGTGGAAGCGCCACTCCGACGATGGCTGGCGGCGGCCGACGGCGACGCCGTCGAGGCGCACTTGGACGATGTCGTCGACCTGCAGCGCGTCGTAGTCCATGCCGCTCGGCGTGATCAGGAAAGCCGCTTCGCCATCCGCCGGCGCGCGCATGCTGAGGTTGCCGGCGGTACCACGGTTGAGACCGAGATCGCCCATGCGCCGCGCGCAATCGATCAACTGCTGCCGCAGTTCAATCATCTGCCTGTTCCGGGTAGAGCGCGCGCAGGCTGTCGGCGGCGCAGCAGCCGCGTTCGCTGATGATGCGGTCGACGAGGCTCGCCGGCGTGACGTCGAACGCCGGGTTGGCAACGGCGGCAGTGGCCGGCAGTTGCCTCAGCTCGCCGGGCACACCGGCGGCGTCGCAGCCGTGCAGCAGCCGCAGTTCGTCGCCGGCGCGCTCCTCGATCGGGATCGCCGCGCCGTTGGCACAGGCGAAGTCGATTGTCGACCGTGGCGCGGCGACCAGGAACGGCACGCTGGCGGCGCGCGCCGCCAGCGCCTTCAGGCAGGTGCCGATCTTGTTGGCGACGTCGCCGTTGGCGGCGATGCGGTCGGCGCCGACGATCACCGCGCCGATACCGCCACGCGCGAGCAGCAACCCGGCCGCATTGTCGGCGATGACGGTGTGCGGCACCCCGTGCTGACGCAGTTCCCAGGCGGTGAGCAGACCCTGGTTGCGCGGACGCGTCTCGGAGACCCAGACGTGCACGTCGATGCCGGCGTCGAAAGCGGCGTAGACCGGTGCCAGTGCCGTGCCATGATCGACCGTTGCCAGCCAGCCGGCGTTGCAGTGGGTCATGATTTCGAGTCGCGCCTCGCCGCGCCGACCGGCAAGCAGGAGTTGCAGGCCGTGGGCGCCGATCCGCCGGCACTGGTCCACGTCGTCGTCGGCGATCGTTGCCGCCTCGAGCCAGGCGGCGTCGGCACGCGCAGCGGGTGGCAGCGGCAGCAGGCGGGACTGCATCCGCGCCAGCGCCCAGCGCAGGTTGACTGCCGTCGGCCGCGTCGCCGCCAGCAAATGCGCCGCCGCCAGCAGTGCTTCGTCATCGGCACGCCGGTCGAGCGCCAGCGCCAGGCCGTAGGCGGCGGTCACCCCGATCAGCGGCGCACCGCGTACCTGCATGCAGCGGATCGCCTCGGCCGCGTCTTCGAGGCGGTGCAGCCGGTGGACGCGGAAGGCATGCGGCAGCGCCGTCTGGTCGATGACGTCGACGGCACGCGCGCCGGCGACGGGCCAGATCGTTCGCAACGGGGTGCCATTGACTTGCATGGACCGGCATTCTAGCAGCCGCCGCTCCGCCTGCCGAATGGCAGTCCCCGCCGACCACCGGCGGCGGGCCCGGCCGCCCCTGCAGACCGGTGCGGCGAAAGCACGCCGCGACCCGCCACGACCGCGGCAAAGCCCTTAGAATGGTTGTCTGCAGGGCAAGGGGGACCCCCGCCCGCCCGGGTGATGGCGGATGCCGACCGGCGACTCGCCGGCCCGCTTTTCGTGACGCGCCCAGCGACTCCGCCGGGCGCTGGCGACCTGCCCGCCGCTGCAGCATCCTGCAACCAGTGCACCACAGCCGTGAGGACTGCCATCATGAAGCGACCCAATCGTGACGAACATCTGTTCAGCCCCGGACCGAAGAGAATCCTGGCCCTCGATGGCGGAGGAATCCGCGGCATTCTCACCGTTCAGGTCCTGAAGCGGATTGAAGGCCTGCTGCGTGCCCGCGCCGGTGGTGATGCGGCGTTCCGCCTCTGCGACTACTTCGACCTCATCGGCGGCACCTCGACCGGCGCCATTCTCGCCGCCGGGCTGGCGACCGGGATGTCGGCCGACGAACTCGAGAGCCTTTACCACGAGCTGGGCGATGCCATCTTCGATCCGGACGTGCTGCGCTGGGGACTGCTGCGGGCCAAGTTTTCCAAGGCACCGCTCGAGAAGGCGCTGAAGCGGCAGTTCGGCGACATCACGCTCGGCGACCCGACGCGGATTCGCACCGGCCTGGCGATCATGCTCAAGCGTTTCGATACCGGCAGCCCATGGGTCGTGCACAACAATCCGCGCGGCCGCTACTTCAGCCCGAGGCCAGGCGGCAAGGCGCTCTCCAACAGCGAGTTCCTGCTCTGGCAAATCGTTCGCGCCAGTACCGCGGCGCCGCACTACTTCGATCCCGAGAAGCTGGCCGTCGGCCGCGATGCCTTGGGCAAGGAGCAGGCCGGGGTCTTCGTCGACGGCGGCGTCAGTCCGCACAACAACCCCGCGCTGCAGTTGCTGATGCTCGCCTGGCTGCGCGGTTATGCGCTGCAGTGGCCGGCCGGAGCGGAGAAGCTGCTGCTCGTTTCGTGTGGCACCGGCATCAACGAGACGGCCCTCGACCCGGACAGGACAGCGCCGGCAGCGGCCGAGGCGGTCATCGGGCTGGCCTCACTGATGGATGACGCGCTGGCGCTCAACGAGCAGTTGCTGCAGTGGATGTCGGTCAGCCCGACGGCACGGGTGATCGATCGCGAGGTCGGCGACCTGGCAACCGACCATCCGGCCGGCGGACCGCCATTGCTCACCTACCTGCGCTACAACGCCCACCTCGACGGTGACTGGCTGCGTGCCAACGTCCGACCGGACTACAGCGATACCGACGCGAAGACGCTGCGCGAGATGGACAAGCCAAAGAATAGGCCGCAGCTGGTCGAGATCGGCCAGGCGGTCGCACGCAAGGTCGAGGAAGGGCATTTCCCGCCGGTCTTCGACATCCGTTAATGTGAAAGTCGCGTCAGCGACTCGCGAATCTCCCTTCTCCCGTGCGCGGGAGAAGGGCCGAGGATGAGGGAAACGGTCATGACCTTCATCATCAGGGCTGTGTCGAAAGTCATGACCGTTGGCCCACCGGCGGCGGCCATCACTGGCGCCCAGCGACTGCCGTCGGCGCCGGCCACGAGACTGGCGCCGCCCTACCCGCCGCGAGGTCGTGCCATCGACAGACTGCGGCAACGATGGTTGCGAAGCGGACAACTCACTTACAATGCTGTCCTGCAAGGCATGGCAGGGACTGGCCAGCGACAGACGACAGGCAGACGACGCGCGCCGCGACCGGCCGCGCTGACCGATGCTGCTGACGAGCACCCGTCGGGGAGAGACGCCGGCATGCCCGGACGCCCACGCAGGGGGTCCGGCGGAGATCGGCGCCAGAGCGGTTTCATCAACAAGAAAGGAGCAGAGATGTCTTATTCGGCCTTCGTGCAGGCCCGCGATTTCCTTCAGGCCCACCGCACCGATTATGAGACGGCGTATCGTGACTTCAATTGGCCGGTCCTGGACGACTTCAACTGGGCGCTGGATTACTTCGATGTGATGGCTGCCGGCAACGACAAGCCGGCGCTTTGGGTAGTGAACGAGGATGGTTCGGAGCAGAAGATGTCTTTCGCCGAGATGTCGCGGCGCTCGAACCAGGTCGCCAACTGGCTGCACCAGCAGGGGGTCCGCCGCGGCGACCGCATCCTGATGATGCTCGGCAACGAGGTGCCGTTGTGGGACACAATGCTGGCATCGATCAAGCTCGGCGCCGTGCTGTCCCCAGCAACCACCCTGCTGGCACCGGACGATCTGCGCGACCGCCTCGACCGCGGCCAGATCCGGCACGTGATCATCGGCCACACGCACGCTGACAAGTTCAACGACCTGCCCGGCAACTACACGCGCGTCACCGTCGGCGGCGCAGTCGCCGGCTGGCAGCAACTCGAACAGGCCTACAGCGGGTCGCACGACTTCCTGCCCGACGGCGCGACGAAGGCAACCGACCCGCAGCTCCTCTACTTCACCTCCGGCACGACGTCGAAGCCGAAGCTCGTCCTGCACAGCCAGCAGAGCTACCCGGTCGGGCACCTGTCGACGATGTACTGGCTCGGGCTGCAGCCAGGCGACGTGCACTGGAACATCAGCTCGGCCGGTTGGGCGAAGCACGCGTGGAGCTGCTTTTTCGCACCGTGGAACGCCGGCGCGACGATCTTCATCTACAACTACGCGCGCTTTGCCGCCGCGGCGATCCTCGAGACGCTGGTCCGCTGTTCGGTGACGACCCTCTGCGCGCCGCCGACCGTCTGGCGGATGCTGATCCAGGAAGATCTGAAGAAATACCCGGTCAAGGTTCGCGAACTGATCGGTGCCGGTGAGCCGCTCAACCCGGAAGTCATCGACCAGGTCCGGGAAGCCTGGGGAATCACGCTGCGCGACGGTTTCGGCCAGACCGAGACGACGGCGCAGGTCGGCAACTCCCCCGGCCAGGTGGTCAAGCTCGGCTCGATGGGCCGCCCGATGCCCGGCTATCAGGTACGCCTGGTCGACATGGACGGGCACGTCGCCGAGGAGGGCGAGATCTGCCTCGATCTCTCGCAACGTCCGCTCGGCCTGATGATCGCCTACGACGATGATCCCGAAAAGACCGCCGAAGTGATGCGCGACGGCTTCTATCACACTGGCGACACGGCATCGATCGATGCTGACGGCTACATCACCTACGTCGGCCGCGCCGACGACGTCTTCAAGGCGTCCGACTACCGCATCAGCCCGTTCGAACTCGAGAGTGTCCTGATCGAGCACGATGCGGTCGCCGAGGCGGCCGTCGTTCCCAGTCCCGACCCGCTGCGGCTGGCGGTACCGAAGGCCTTCCTGACGCTGCGCGCCGGCCATGAGCCGAGCCGCGAACTGGCGCGCGACATCTTCGTCTTCCTGCGCAGCCGCCTGTCGCCGTACAAGCGCGTGCGGCGGCTCGAGTTCGGCGAGTTGCCGAAGACGATCTCGGGCAAGATTCGCCGCGTCGAACTGCGCAAGGGCGAGCAGGATCGTGGCGCCGCTGCCCGGGGTCCGCTGGAGTTCTACGAGGAGGACTTCGAGTTCTAGCGGACGCGCACGGAGCCCCGGCAGCGGGGCTCCGGCAGCCGCCGATGCCGCCTGCGGGCGGCATGCTGTTTGCTGGGCCACCATTTTCCTGTCGCCGTCGATGACCCTCTACTCGCTGAAACCGCGCTTTCAGGCGCTGCTGCGACCGGCCGCGCGCCGCCTGCATGCGCGCGCCGTCACCGCCAATCAGGTGACCGTCGGCACGGCCGCCGCATCGCTGCTGCTCGGCGGCGGGCTGGCACTGGCGGCGGCGGCTGGCGAGTTGGTCTGGTTCCTGCTGCTGCCCGGCTGGTTGCTGCTGCGTATGGCGTTGAACGCGATCGACGGTCTGCTCGCGCGCGAATTCGGCCACGCCTCAAGGCTCGGCGCCTGTCTCAACGAGCTGGCCGACCTGCTGGCGGATGCTGCGTTGTATCTGCCGTTCGCGCTGCTGCCGGCGACCGGCGGCGCGCTGGCGGTGCTCGTCGTCGTGCTGGCGAACGTCGCCGAAATGGCGGCCGTGGTCGCCGCCGGTAACGGCAGCGGGCGGCGCAACGATGGGCCAATGGGCAAGAGCGATCGCGCGCTGGTTTTTGGTGCACTCGGACTGCTGCTCGGCTGCGGCGTCGCGCCCGGTCCGTGGCTTGCCTGGGTGCTGACGATCGTCGCCGTGCTGCTGCTGCCGACGATCGGCAAC
>ERZ761609.1476-NODE-1476-length-20521-cov-17.236881_pt1 | contig 20521 bp, 14 predicted proteins | sample MGYA00511163_ERZ761609 | MGnify/ENA primary metagenome ERZ761609 (study PRJEB28899, sample SAMN02445070) | bioreactor sludge metagenome | biome: EBPR sludge | place: Australia: Brisbane, Thorneside Wastewater Treatment Plant | collected 2011-12-16 ... | reverse complement strand
GCCTTACATAAAAAACCTGCAGATCAACGACCTTCGAGAGTTATTTCACACGGGAAACATATTCGTCGGTACGGGTATCAATCTCGATTTTCTCGCCAATTTCCACAAAAGCGGGAACCAAAATCTCATATCCACTCGGCAAACGCGCCGGTTTCATGACTTTTCCTGAAGTATCGCCACGGACAGCAGGTTCGGTATAAACAACTTCACGCACCAGCTTAACAGGCGCTGTCACCGAAATTGGTTTACCCTCGTAAAAGGTGACTTCACATGGCATTTGCTCTTCAAGATACTTCAAAACCTCTTCAATATCGTCTTTAGACAATTCATATTGATTGTATTCTTCATCCATAAAGACATACATATCTCCAGCCTCATAAGAATAAGAGACTTGTTTGGTTTCAAGAATAATATCTTCGAATTTCTCGTCCGTTTTATAAACAGCTTCGGAATTACCCCCAGTCAACAAGTTGCGAAACTTAAACTTCATAACCGCAGCATTGCGACCTGATTTGTTAAGCTCGGCTTTTTGAATGACGATAGGCGTGCTATCAATCACCACCACATTTCCGGGTTTCAATTCTTGGGCGGTTTTCATAATTTATCCTTCTTTATCAAGACGTTATTTTTGGTATTCTGATAAAACTCGAGAAGCCGCACAGTCAGGGGTGATTGACAACAAAGTCTGTCACTCCAAATCTGTGCTTGTCTATCAAGCTTTGGAAGATGATCCAGAAATTTCTTCCAGACTCCCTCACATATTTGGTCTTCTTGATTCCACAATTCAAAGGATTGCGCAAGTACTTCCCGCAATGGAAGAGGAAAAGAGGCAAGATAAAGATCCAAAAAAGCTCTCATTTTAACCAGATGTGTACCTTTTTCCTGCACATAAATATTCCATATCATGGGTCGCCCAGCCATTTGCGCCCGCACAAAAGAATCTTCCCCACGGACAAAATTGGCCGTACATGTCCATAAAAGATAATCATATTGATCTTGAGAAACAAATGGTATGCGATAAATCATTAAAGAACCCCGTTTTTTCACCCCAAACCCACTCACAACAGGATGAAACACACGTACGGGGCAGGTATAAGTCAATAATTCATCAAAAATCTGTTCAATTGGTGCTGATTTGTAACAAAACAACGATAAATCGATACAATTTGAGTCAAATTCTGGCAAATTATAGCACTTCCGCCACTTATTTTGAGCCACAATATCATTTTGGAAGAGATCTCTTCGTTCAATTAAATCATGTTCCCGCAATAAACCACCCGATGTCACATCAAATCCCGGGAAAAACAGGGTTTTCTTTACCCCCATCATCGGATGAAGACTGGGAACAGCATGACAGGACAGCGCCCAGTCTTCTGCAGTTAAATACTCCAGATCAATCCAGATAGGTGGAATAGACCGATTTTTCATGACAGATAAAACTTGTTCCGGTAAATCACAAGCAAACGCTTCGATCACCAGATCGGCGGCTTCCCCGTAAACCAAAGCATTATCCCACACCACCACGTTGACAGACGGATCAGGAATCGGAACGATTTTAGTTAGACTGGACGGATCATCGATAAACAGGCGCACCGCCAATTCATCTTCAACAGCTAATTGCCGCGCCAACCGCCAACACACGCCCACATCACCGAAATTATCGATAACACGGCAAAATATGTCGACACAGCGTGGAAAATTCATACAATCGCTCTTCATCTCACAATCTTTTATGATATTTTGAGAGAAACAAGAAAGAAAAAAGAATGTCTCTATTGCACATTGTCACGGTTCCCGATCCGGTTTTAAAGCAAGTGGCCAATCCGATTGAAAATATTACGGCACAAATCAAACAACAAGCCACCGATATGATCGAAACCATGTACGAAGCCCCGGGTATCGGTTTGGCTGCTAATCAGGTGGGCGTTCTCAACCGTATGTTTGTCATGGACACCAATTACCGCAAAGAAAAAAGCTCACGCGATGCGATTGTCATGATTAATCCGGAGATCGTCTGGAAATCCGAAGAAATAAGTATCATGGAAGAAGGATGCCTATCTATTCCACAACAATATGCCGAAGTAGAACGTCCAAAATCTGTTCGCGTCAAATATATTGATCTTGGCGGACAAACCATGGAATATATCGGCGAAGACTTGGACTCTCACTGCATCCAACATGAACTCGATCACCTGAATGGTATTTTGTTTATCGATTATCTTTCACGCCTCAAACGCAATATGATTTTGCGCAAAGTTGATAGAATGAAAAAGGATGGTCTTATCCTTTAAAGAACATCCTCTTCATATACTCCGTATAAAGACAAGGAACCAGAATAAGCGTCAGGATGGTCGTACTGACCATCCCCCCCAACATAGGCAGCGCAATCCGCCGCATCACATCCGCGCCTGCGCCGTCCGTCAAAAAAATTGGTACCAACCCCAAAAGGATTGTAGCCACCGTCATCAACTTGGGGCGCAAACGATGCAATGCCCCGCGACGAACATTGTCCAACAAACCATCATAACTGACAGGAGGATGATCGCGCATTTCATGGTCGATATAAATCAACATCACAATAGCGGTTTCAACAGCAATACCACACAGAGCAATAAAACCGACGATAACCGCAACAGAGAAATGGAAATCAGCAAGCCATACACCCCACACCCCTCCAATCAAACCAAACGGTACAGACAGTAAAATCAAAACCGTCCGATCCCAGCTTCCAAAATGAATATACAGCAAACACAGAATAATCAAAAGCGTTGCAGGAATAGCAATGCTCAATTGGCTGCGCGCTTGCTCCAATTGTTCGTACTGTCCAGAAATATGAAGCGTATATCCTTTGGGTAAAGAAACCGTTTGAAGCACAGTCTTTAAATCATCGACATAAGACCCCATATCCCGATCAGCAATATCGACAAACACCCAACCATTCAACCGCGCATTTTCCGATTTAATCATCGCCGAACCATCAACTATTTTAATCTCGGAAATATCCGATAAAGGAATCTGAGCCCCTGAAGAAGTCGCCACAAGAATATCTGCCAGATCAGAAATATGTTCGCGATAAGCACGATCATAGCGCAACATCACAGAATGTCTCGCACGACCTTCAACTGTTTCATCCAGTTTCATCCCCCCTAATGCACTCTGGATAACAGATTGGACATTGGCCATAGATAAACCGTAACGTGCCATATCATGGCGATTGGGAATAATCTCGATATATTTTCCACCCACTACACGATCAGCAATTGCGCTGCGTGTGCCTGAAACAGTTTTGACTTTTTCTTCAACAAGCTTTGCAAGCTTATCAAGATCTCCCAGATCATCACCTGAAATTTTTATTCCCACTGGCGTACGAATACCCGTGGTCAACATATCCAGACGAATTTTAATCGGATATCCCCAACTATCAACCATACCAGGCAATCCGACACGACTATTCATATCGGCAATAAGCTTTTCAGGGGTCATATCTTCCCGCCATTCGGATTTTGGCTTTAACTCAATCCATGTTTCAATCATCGCCAAAGGGGCGGGATCCGTTGCAGAATCAGATCGCCCTGCCTTGGCAAAAACATGGGCAACTTCAGGAACAGTCATGATTTGCCGATTAGTCACTTGTAAAATTTCCTGCGCCTTGGTGATAGAAACACCAGGCAATGTCATCGGCATATAAAGCAACCCACCCTCATATAAAGGCGGCATAAATTCATATCCACTTTTTGATAATGGCCAAGCCGTACTCAATAGGACTAACGCTGCCACCCAAATCGTCAAAAATCTACGCTGCAACACAAAATCAAGAACGGGGCGGTACAGAGCAAGGAAAAATCGATTAACTGGATTAACATTTTCCGGTTTTATTTTGCCACGAACCAACAGCACAACCAGAACCGGAACCAGTGTCACAGACAGAAAACTGGCAACCGCCATGGAATATGTTTTGGTAAAAGCCAGCGGCGAAAATAATTTTTCCGATTGCCCAGTTAAAGCAAACACAGGCAAAAAAGAAATTGTGATAATCAATAATGAAAAGAATAAACTCGGGCCGACTTCTTTCATCGCCAATATCATAGCCTGCCGTCGCGCCTCTGGACTGATACCATCTTCAAGCTCTGATAATTTCCGGTGAACATTTTCAACCATAACAATTGATGCATCGACCATCGCCCCGATGGCAATGGCAATTCCCCCCAAAGACATGATATTGGCACTTAACCCTTGGGCTTGCATAATAACAAAAGCCCCAAGAATCCCCAAAGGTAATGTAACAATTGCAACCAGAGCACTCCGTACATGAAGCAAAAACAAAATCGAAACAAAAGCCACCATCAAACTTTCTTCAATCAATTTATGGCGTAAATAATCAACCGAATGCTCAATCAAACCAGAACGATCATAAACAACTTTTATTTCGACGCCATCAGGTAAACCTTGCTTTACAATCGCCAAACGCTCTTTGACAGATCGGATTACATCGAGGGCATTGGCATTGGGACGCATCACAACAATCCCGCCGACAACTTCACCAACACCATTCAATTCAACGACACCACGCCGTAAAGCAGGGCCTTCAACCACACGCGCGACATCACCAACGGTCACAGGAACGCCATCTTTAACGCGCAAAACAGCATCCGATAAATCCTGCGTCTTTTCGATATATCCACGTGATCGGATTAAATATTCGCTTTCTGCCATCTCGATGGTACGACCACCTGTTTCCTGATTGGCACTGCGAACCGCATCAATCACATGGGATAACGGCATATCAAACGCACGCAATTTAATTGGATCAACCAGCACTTGGTACTCGCGTTGATACCCACCGACACTAGCGATCTCGGCGACACCATCAACCGATGCCAATTCATAACGAACAAACCAATCCTGAATATCGCGCAAATCAGCCAGATCATGCTGGCCTGTCCGATCATAAAGAGTATACTGAAAAATCCATCCCACCCCTGTAGCATCAGGTCCTAACTGCGGATCAGCACCTTCGGGCAAATTCCCACGTACTTGAGATAAAGATTCAAGCACACGACTCCGTGCCCAATAGAGATCAACCCCATCTTCAAACACGATATAAACAAACGACGTTCCAAACATCGAAAACCCGCGAACAGCCCTTGTTTTTGGCAGACCCAACATCTGTGTTGATAAAGGAAATGTCACCTGATCTTCGATCACTTGTGGAGCTTGCCCATTATAATCGGTTCGAATAATCACCTGCGTATCCGATAAATCAGGAATAGCATCCAGCGGAATACGGTATAAAGACACAATTCCAGCAACCAGCAAAACCAACGCCCCAAGCAAGACAAAAAATTTGTTGGCTGTTGACCAGTCAATCAATTTGGCAATCCAACCTTGCGCAGGGTCATGAACATGGAATGACTTATTCATGGTGATGTCCTTCCATGTTTTTTATTCCGCCACGTAAATTACTTTCGGCATCAATCATAAACTGCCCCGAGTGCACAACCTGTTGCCCTACTGTCAAACCCTTGAGAATTTCTGTCTGTCCCATCGCGGTGATACCAACCTCGACCATTACCGGATGGAAATATCCATCCCCAACGGCTTCAATCACATACGCCCCCTGACCACCATATAAAACGGCTTCCTCGGGAACACTCAATCGTGATATTTGCTTACCCGAAATACGGGCATCAACATATTGGGACGATTTCAAGATACCTTGCTTGTTTTCAACAACCAGCCTGACGGATACAGTCTGTGTAACCCCGTCTGCCAAAGGCTCAACCAATTCAACAACAGCAGGAAGACTCATCCCCGTTTCCGGTAAAATAATTTTTGCGGCCTGACCAATTTTAATTTGAGAAATATCTTTGACCGCGACCTGTGCCATCACCCAGACTTGGGATAAATCCTGCAAAACCAGCACAGACTCTCCCTTGCCAAGATGCGATCCTGCCCGAACCTTGAGATCACTCACAACTCCGTCTTGTGGCGCGTAGAAATTTGTAGCCTCGGGAGGTTGCTTGACCAAATGCAAGTCCTCGATGGCTTTGTCATCCATCCCGAATAACCGCAACCGGCTCTCGACTGACCCCGATCGTGAGCCTGTCTGGATTGCAACAAGAAAATCGGACTGGGCAGAGCGCAATTCAGGACTATACAGCGTGAAGAGAAGATCTCCTTTTTTAACAACTTCCCCACGACCAGAGACATGTAAATCAACAATCCATCCTTCTGCTTTCAGATCAAAATGATATTCACGCGCCGTATCCGCTTCAACCCGACCAAAAGCCCGAATATCTTTTCCGAAGACAACGGATGAAACCCTTGTGGTCTTTACTCCCAACGCAGCAACATAGTCCGGCGTAATTTGAAAAGAGTCCTCTGTGCCAACGGATTGAGGTCGCATTTCTTCCTTGGGCACAAGTGTCATACCACATATTGGGCATTGATCGCCCTTTTGCCCTGTAATATGGGGGTGCATCGGACAAAAATAAACAGCATCATCCGCCAAAACAGGCGAAGAAAAAGCCAAAAAAACAAATAAAGACAAGAAAACACGCATAACAAAAAATCCTCTTTTCGGTTTTTAAAAATAAAACAGAAAAAGAAGATCTATACGCGCAAACGCTGTGTCGTCAAAAAAAGAGAAGGAAAGCCGAGAGAAAATACATCAAAACTGATGGGGGGTGCACGAATATAAGATTGGCCTTGCACAGCAAAGTCACCGACCGATACCATCTCAAAATGGTAAACAACAGGGACTAACGGAAAATCAGGCTGGACAAGATCAGCACTCGCTGTTTGGGAAAACAGGTCAATGCCCATACAATCGGCCATAAACATCGGAGTTTGAGGCGCATCATCCTTTAAATTGTGAGCAAGAGCCGCGCGATGACAGGGAGGAAGTTTTTCAAGATCAGCTTCAAAAACAGCCGCTTGAGCAGTCTTAATCGGACAAGTTACCATCATGCACGCCAGAACGGGCGTGAGCATCAAAATCATTAAAAATCCGGACAACAACTTGCGCATGTCTCAATTATACCAAAACTTATCCCAAAACACCACCATTCAAAAACAATCAAAAATTTCAAATCGCAGGTTGGTTTTCTCGATTTTTCAGAACTCTTTTTGACCAGATCCGAAATGGGTTCTCGATCAAACGATAGCTGACATATGAACAAGCCACAACAATACAAAGATAGAAGAGTTCAAGAAAAGTTCCGAACCAAAGATTTGTTCCATAGTGTTCGATTGAATCAATTATGACTGTATAATGATGCCCAGTCAGTTTTTCGATTAATCGAAGCGGTAAGGCAAAGAACTTTCCAGAAACAAACATATGAACCATATAAATCGAGTAAGACAACATCCCCAGAAACAACAATGGTTTTGTTTTTAAGAAACTGGAAATAATTCCTTTTTCGAAAGCAAATAAAAGAACCAAAACTGAAAAAATCAAGGGAACTGCCATTGACGCCAAATTATAAGCAAAAAACTGCAAATAAATAACAACCAGAGAAAAAACCAGCACTTCAAGGATATCAAATATCCTTTTAGGAAGTGTTTCCCCCCAACAGACCAAGCGGCTAAAAACCTCATAAGCGAATACACCACACATAAATCCATAAACACAGCGGAAATAACCAAAATCAAGCTTTGCAAATAAATTCCCGTGATAGGTATAAACAATCACAGCAAAGCTAATCGCCATCGTCACTAGAATAATCCTATAAAACCTTGGAGAAAAAAACAAAACTAGCCCAAATAAAATATAGGTATAAAACTCGGCACTAATACTCCAACTGGGTCCGTTAAAGGCCACATGATCGACAACATGGAGAGATTGAACCAAAAAAACATTCGCAACGATAACATCCACACTCTCACCGGGCGCAGAAAATGGAGCGTAAAGCGCCGCCCCATCCACATGAACCAACATTTGAAATAAATCGACAATAACAAAAGCTAAAAACACAGAAATGTGAAGCGGATATAAACGCCAGAAACGCAACCAGATAAACTTGCGTAAACTGTACCCTTCAACCAGCCTCTGCCCATAGCTGGAAAAAATGACAAACCCACTTAGAACAAAGAAAAAATCCACATAAACACTTCCCCGATCAAAAAGAGGCGAACCATCAAAGATGCTATTGCCATTAAAATGAGACATCGCAACAATCAACGCACAAATTCCACGAAAAGAATCTAAAGCATTAAAATATCTAGAAATTGAAGTCTGGGTCATAGTCATAACGGCTAGTATCTCGCTAAAAAATCAGGGTTTTCGAAGTTTGGTTTTCCGTATAAAAGAATGTTGTTATCCAAGGTGGTGACCCGACCACCCGCAGCAGCCAAGATAGCCTGACCCGCAGCTGTATCCCATTCCATTGTCCGTCCAAAGCGGGGATAGAACTGAGCAGTTCCTTCTGCAATCATGCAAAATTTCAAGGATGATCCAACCCCCAGAACCTCAGCGTTAGGGTGGTTCTGAGCAATCCAGTGTTTTGAAGCATCCGAATGATAATTCTTTGATCCCGCAATTTTGATTGTCTGCCCTTTGATATAACTCACTTCAATCTGAATCCAATCTCCGTTAGCATCTCTTCTTTGTGCAACAACACCTACACCCCCGACATAAGCCAAAGACAAAGCCGGAGCAGTAATCACGCCAAGAATCGGCTTTCCATCACAGACGAGGGCAATATTGACTGTAAATTCGTCATTTCGCTTAATAAACTCGCGTGTTCCATCCAAAGGATCAACCAGCCAGAACACTCTATGTCCTTGGGGTTTGTCTTTTTCTTCCTCGGATACAATTGCAATGTCAGGCGTTAAAAGTTGAAGCGCAGCAACGATAACACGATTGGCAGCGAAGTCCGCATCTGTAACAGGACTCTTGTCATCCTTCGGTTTTTGACCAAAATCTTCCTGACGATAAACACGTAAAATCTCGAGCCCCGCCTGATCTGCAATCTTCAAACAAGCATCAATCCATAATTTAACGGGAAAATCGTTACTCATAAAAACTCCAAAATACAAATACGCTTATCAATGAACCACACAGAAAGAATTTTGTGAATGCAAAACATGATTGCAGAAGAACTGGCTCTCTCGACATTTGAAAATTCCTGATATTTCTCAACCTTCAATGCAAGGTTGAAATTAATTTCTCTTTTCGTGGATTTACAGACCGCATGCAAATTTCAAGGAGAAATTCGAATAAATATCCTACACAATTGTGGGTTAAAAGCACTGACTTATTAACAATATGGCTGTGTTCCTCTAATCTAGAGTCCTTCTATAGTCAGTGATTTGGAAAGACTATTATAGTCTTTATTAACAAAGGAAGCCTGTTCTTGGATTTCAACAGGGTTAAAATTATTTTCTTATTATTATGCGCTACCATTTTGGTGGGCGTCCCTGTTTATGCCGAAACACTCGGGGGGCAGACCTCATCTTTGCGTATTGGTATGTTTAACTCTCAAAAGAAAGCGCAGGTGTTTTTTGAAGCTATTCCTGAGAATTTGAAACACCATATTCATCGTAATCAATTATGGGTGAACACATACCAAACGCCCTCAGGTCTAACAGAGCATCATCTTGAAATTTCTCAATTAACAAACAAGCAATCACAAACGCTATGTGCTTACATTAAACAACAAGAGATGCAATGCTTTATTTCCAGTAAAGAAATGTTACCACCGTCTTCTTTTGTGTCTGGACAAGCTGTGAACAAAGAACAGCAGATAGGGCAAAAACCCGATAGTGTTGTATCTTCATCTGGTTTTCCGAAAATGTTGCAACCTTTAGGGATGCGTCTACCGAGGGTATCTGGCACAGATACACAGAATTTGGACTTGGCGTTTTCTGAACAACTCACCAATTCTTTTACGCGACAAAAAAGCATCGACGATTATGGTAATACATTTTCTCTGGAACCTCAATATCTTGATACACAAGAGACTCAGGCAGCAAAGGCGGCCTATGAGGTTGCGCGCAATCAGTTTATCAATGCGCTGCAAAATATTGGTGAAGGTGTTAATACAGGACAAGGAGATTCTGCGGCACGTGAGCAGCTTATGGCCTTAGGGCAAAATGTTTTTGAGACTGCAGGCAGTATTTATCTTTCAGGATTTTTAGACAAAGAACTGGGGCAGGCCGCGGTGTTATCCAGTGACGCTGGATCGGGTGAGATATTTATTCACCATGTGAAAAAAAACTTGGGCAAAAGCGCTAAAAATACAGTCGAAAGCCTGATCCACGACCTTTCTTCCAATGCAGTCAAAAGTGGATCGAGCGATTTTTATACCGATAAAATCGATGCTGTTATGCTCTCCGGTGCCCGTGGACTAATTGATGCTGGTCTTGCAGTGGCAAAACGTAGTGATTTTTATGCGCTACGCAACATGGAACTGGAATATAACATCAATAATTTTGAAAATTCCTACCTAAGTGCTTTAATTACACAACCAGTTTATCAATCGGTGGATTTACGTCACAACATATTCTTTCAAGGTAGTGGCATACTGAATGAGAAAAGCATTGATATTGATGATGATGTCGCGCGTCATACTATCAATATAGGTGCAGCCTATCGCTACCTCACAGTAGATGAAAAATACCTTCTGGGTGGCAATGTATTTTTCGATCATCAATGGCCTTATAATCATTCACGTTTAAGTATTGGATTGGATGCCAAAACAAAAGATCTTAATCTGGCGGCCAACTATTATTATCCACTGACAGGTTTTCAGGATAGTCGTCACGATGCGAATGGCTTGGGATACGAAGAACGCGCATTGGAAGGATATGATTTCGAGATTGGCTATACTCTGCCATTTCTGCAGGGCATGAGTATTTTTAGCAAAAGTTATCAGTATTTTCGCGAAACCGATGACGATATACGCGGTGTAGAACTGAGCGCTGAATATAATATTCGGGATAATTTTACACTCAAAGGATCTGTCATAGAAGAAAATGGTGGACGTGACGGCGTTGAATTAACCTTGCAATACCGCATGCCGCTTTACGATGAAGCTAAGCCTAATCTTGCTTTGGCAGCCATGGAGCCTGCTGCTGGCAATGACTCTGTACGCTCGAAAATTCTTGAAAAAGTCCGCAGGGAAAACCGCGTTCGGGTTGAAGAGCGCTTAAAAGCTGTTCCGGCAGTGGCAGACATCATCACAGCACAGTTTAATGCACTAAGTATTGGACTGCCCTTTGATGTTGGCGGAGTCTCTATGGGAGCGGGAGTTAATTTACCCTTCAACACAGCTATTACCGTTCCCAATGGTGATTTTGGTATTATTACCTTTAGCAATGGCGCAATCGCCAACGTGTCGGCATCTGGCGGCGGTGATGTTATTTTTGAGTTTAACGCCACAACTCTGACAGTCACAACAACCAATGGTGGCTTTGTACAGTTTATATCCGGCAACGGTGGAGGCATTACGGTTGTCAATGTTCCAGGCGGTGCAGTTAATCTTCTGGGTACAGATATTGATGTAACAGATGACGGAACGACAACAACCATTCAAGTACGTGCTGGTCAGATTGAAGTGATTCCAGCGATCGGTGTTGCCGTTCTGAATGGTAATCAAGCCGATGTGGTAAGCCTGACGATTGCAAGCGGAACAACAAGTCTTCTGGTCAATCCTGCGCTTGAAAACCGTCAGGAAGCTGCTTACACCAATCTTGATCTTATTAATCCTGATCCGCCTACAACTGAAAAATCTGCGCCATTTATCAATGTGGCACCAGCACTTATCACCGGCCCACAGTTCATTGGTAACAATGCCGATCTCAGACTAACATTCACACAAGCGGTCACAGTGGCAGGAACACCGTTTATCAATGGCTTTATCGATGCCAATGCCAGAACTTTTTCTTATAACGCCAGTTCTAGCACACCAACACAATTAGTCTTCCGCCATATTTATCTGGCCGGAGACGTTGGTGCAGCAGCAATTACAATCAATGACCTTAATTTAAATGGTGGAACAATCATCGGAACGAACAATGTTCTTTCGGCAATCACGGCATTTACCCCAACTGTGGTGCCTATCACCGATCAGACAGCGCCGATGCTGACCGGATCAACTCCTGTCGATAACGAGCCCGCCTTTAACAGCGGCAGTAACATCGTTCTAAACTTCGATGAAAATGTGCAAGCTAATATCGGAAACATCATACTAACGGATACAACAGACGGTTCGGATACCCATATTATTCCAATCGGTGATGCTCAAGTGACGATTGTTGGGAGTACAGTTACCATCAACCCAACGGGCATTCTTGACCTTACAACAGATTATGATCTTGTGATTGGTGCTGATGTTATACGCGACACAACAGGCAATGCCTTTGCTGGCATTACCACAGGCAACCTCAACTTCACAACCTCTAACGATGTAACACCACCAACATTTAATCCCGCGACAGACTCAAGTCCGGCAGATGATGACGTTGATGTTGTTCCAACTGAAAATATCACCATTACATTCAGCGAAGCTGTGAATAAGGGTGGAGGAAACATTGAAATCAGACGCACTGCCGACAACGCTCTTCTTGAAACGATTGATGTAACAACAGGTCTTGTGACAGGGGGTGGAACAAACACAATTACAATCAATCCGGCGAATGACTATCCTCTGGCAACAGATGTTTATGTGTTGATCGATGCTGGTGCGTTTGAAGATCTGGTTGGCAATCCCTATGCAGGTATCACGTCAACAACAGCCTTTAATTTTAGGGGCTTTGCACCATTAGATGTATCTGGCCTTTTGCTGTGGCTTGATGCACATGATCTTGATGGAGATGGAGCGCCAGAAGGCGCAGCTGAAGGAGGGCTTGTTTCTGGAGCCGCCTCTATCTGGAAAGACAAGTCAGGGAATAACAATAACCTGAGTCATGGAACCGCATCAAGTCGCCCAACTTTAACCGTAGCAGGTAAAAATGGGCGAGATATCTTGAGTTTTGATGGCGGTGATGCGTTGTATGCAACAGATGCGTCCGTACCTAGTCTGGACTTAAGTGGGTCTAAATTTACCATGTATATGGTTTTGAACCCTACAAATACCAACGGTCGTATCTTGGTAAACAAGGAAAACTCTTATGAAGTTGCTCTTAACTCGGGCAATGTGCAAGCGGCTGTTCTTACAACAGCGCCAGGGGGTTGGAACTGGGGAGGCACAGCAAACAACAGCATCACAACGGCATGGCATACCGTGGAATTTGCACACAACAATACGATGTGGGACTTTTATCAAGACGGCACTCTTACTGAATCGATTGTGCCTGCCAGTAATCAGACAGGAAATATTCAACCCAGCAATAATATTTTCACAGTTGGTGGTCGTGGAACAGCCGCTCCCACCGGTAGCTTTTTCCTTGGAGATATTGCTGAAGTTCTAATGTTTGACCATGCGCTAACAGCACCGGAACGGACAGCTCTTCAGACATATCTGACTGATAAATGGGGATTATAAGCCTAAAAAGGATAATCATTTTTGATTTCAAAATAATGATATTTATTATTTAAAACAAACTTGGACGGAAAAAATATGACTAAAAAAGAAATATCAAATATAAGAAATAAAGCTTAACTACATGGAAAAAACATCTTCTATTAGCTACATAACACGGTTGGTTGAAAGGATAACCGCGCTTTATATAGAAGTCTTGGGTGAAACTGATCCAACGGCAACGGCGCTAATTGCTCAAAAATTTTCCATTCAAAACGGTAAAAATAAAGCCTCACGCATTCAGGACTATATCAAACTATGGGAAAATCTTGATGAGGATTCTCAATTTTCTCTTTCCACGCACGATGCAAGAATTAACCAGTTTGCGCGTATCGTACGAATTATAGCTACTACAGAGATTGTTTGGACACACAACGCTGTAAAACCCAGCAATGCAGGATCAATTGATTTTGTCATTGCGCGTTTTCAGGAAAATGATGTTACACCTAAGCAGCTTCAAAAATTTCTTGATGAAAACGCAGTAGCATGGTTCAGCTTGACTGGTCATCCGACAAACCCTGCAACAGTTACCTATACGTTGGCACAAATAAAATTTGCCATTACTCTTACCGATCCACTGGCAAAGCTGGATGATCTTAAAAGAGCGCTAGCCGCTCTGAGAGACTCCCCTGTCGTCGGAGCACATAAAACACCGCTGGAGGAAGCCAAAGAAATACTGGGCACACTTGATATAATTTATGACAGCGCCATTATGCTTAAAGGGCTATTTGACGATGCCTTGAAAAAATATGGCTATGCTGCTGAAGGCGTGAAGGTTAAAAGCGCACTGATTAGGCCCTGCGTCTGGACACTCGGTGATGGCGATGGAAATGAAAATATGACAGCCAAAGTTCTGAAGGAAGGCATAGCCCTACACCGCTACAGAATCACCGAACGCTATGCACAAACCTGCACCACCATAATCAAGCAAGCAAAAATAGAGGGACTCACCGCTGACATTATACAGGACATTGAAAATCTTGTGCAGCGTATCAAGACTGATAAGAGAGCGAAAGCAGAAACCTTCTTGCAGATTGCCGAAAATATTGCTCAAAAAATACCAGCTCGTGAAACATCTCTCTTGCTCAATAATCTAGCTTACCTTCTACGTTGCTTTGGTCTGGGATTTGCCAAAATAGATGTGCGTCATAATGCACTGGACATCATGGCAACCGTAACGACAATACTTCATGACTGCAAAATTATGAACAAAGCGCGTTTTTCTAACCTCAGTCTTGATGAGCAAGGTTTTGCTCTTTCCTCATGGCTAGAGAATGAAGAGGTCTTGCAAATTCTTTCTGAAAAGCCTTCCGCCGAAATCAAAGATAAAACCGCCGCCAGAATCTTGGAGCGTCTGCACATCATCGGCCAAAACTCTGATATGTGCGAAAAACTGATCGTAGCCGAAACCACACATCCCGCGCACGCATTGGCAGCATTGTTACTGCTAAAAATTACCAGAAATCATGTGGGCAACGAACATAGTCGCATCGACCTTGTTATACTATCCGAATCCGTGGCCGATCTGGTGAGCATCGGAAATACACTGGAAATCCTGCTGGAAAATAATTCATTCAGAAAACATGTCGCTAACCGTGAACGGCTTGTCGTTATGATCGCCAAAAGCGACACCACACGTCAAGACGGGCGCGGCGAAGCCGAATATGCGCAATATGAAGCTGCTGTTGAAATCTATCGCATAACCGACCTGATGAAGAAAAAATATCCAGAGTTAGAACGGGTTATGGTGTCCATTAAAAATGGCGGAGGTCATGCCTTACAACGAGGCGGCGGACGGGTAACAGAAATTCCGGCTGTACATGGACGAGCGGCAGCAGATGCGCAAGTGACAGATATTGGCCCGTCCACCCTGACCATTCAAGGACAGCAACAAACGATTTTATTCTGTCCTGGAAAAACGGCAGTCGGAACACTGGAGGCGCTAGCTGCGCAAAATCTTTACACTAAAGCTGGGATACATGGTGAGATGAAACCGCCGCAATTTTCTAAGAACACCAACCGACAATACGCCCGAGCAGATGCGAGACTTTACGCGAAAATAGCAGGCAACGCATTTGATGCTCTGGTCAGGGATAATCCAGCAATCAACGAGCTTCTAACTGCTGCGCCATGGCTATCAATGAAAGCAGGGAATGTCAGCTCCCGCCCTGCCAAACGTGGCGAAAAACCTGTTGGCCCAGGAATAACACCAGCGGAGGCTAAGGGCGAAGATCCAAAAGCACTGTCAGGACGTGCAATTTCCGGAGAACGCCTGACAGCCCATGCCTGCTTGCCTGTATTTTCCGTGCTCGGACTTGTTGAAGCAATGGAAGCCGTTCAAAACAAGGGCGCAGCCTGCTCCAATCCAGAAAAATATGGAGATCCCCTGCATCATCTTTACCGCGCTCACAAAATTCACCGCGATGCCGCACGTGCAACCATAAATGCCGTGGCAATGGCTGACTTTGATATCGCATGGCCGTTATTGACGGGACGGAAAAGACCATCTGAAAAAGAGATCCAAAAATCAGCTAAAAAATTCATTCATTCACCAAAGCCTCATACCAATAAACCTGATATTACGCTGGCTTTTCTTGAAGAATATTTCCTAAGAGCTGAAAAATTGACCTATGAAATGGTGTCTGGACAAAAACCAAAAAAAAACATGAGGCATGGCGATGCCCTTAAAAAACTCTGGCCCGATCTTGCTGTGCAAGTGGAACTGCGTGACCGTTGTGCAGAATTTTCCCGCGTCATCGAATATTACCGCACAAGACAGTTCGATTCCGCACCAAATACCCCTTTAAGTCAAAAATCATTCAGAATCACACAAGCACTTTATACTGCAGCAAATGTCATCAATGCACCGGTCGGAATTCTGGCGACACGCACACGGCTCGAACCCGTGCGTGAAATTGGCGAAGACAGTAAGACCCGCTTCATGCGTCCGAAAAGCTATCAGGAAAATAAAATTATTCATCTGCTGAAAGAACCCTCAGCTTTGAGATAAGGAAGGAACAAATAAGGCACAGAGAAAACGGAAAGGGATGAGGACAAGACCACGTTATCTGCAATCCCCCCTCCCCAATTTACAAGAAGCGGAGATTACCACACAAAGCGGAGCTAACAGGCATAAAACTGGACTTCTGAAAAATCATGGACTGAATGGCAGGGGACGCAGTCAGGCGATATATTTTCTCTTGACAAAACAACAATAATATAGGATTATATACCCATAAACGCCACAGGTGCATCTGACGCCTTCGTGGTGTTTTTTTGTGCGCAAAATCAACTTTTAAATTCTCAAGAAAATCATGGATATTAAACTCAGCAAACCGTTCGCGGCAAATTCTGCTGTGGACGAATACGACGTCAAACAAATCAAAAAAGCCCTGAACCGGCTTGGCTATTATCAGCCCTTTGAAAAAGTCGGTATCACCGGAATTCCTGACACAGCTGTTTTTGATGCTCTGAAAGCCTTTCAGAAAGATCAGGGGCTGACTCCCACCGGAACAGCCAAACCAGACGATGAAACTGTTAAGAAATTATCCGCTGCCATGCGCCATAAAAGCAGCGGGAAATATATCTGGCGCACAGTCGGATACTCCAAAGTCCGCACCTCCCATGCGAAACTGAACGGTACACTGCGCGATTTTTCTGATTCCCCAGACCCCGGCGATGATTACAACTGCCGCTGCTGGGCAGATCCTATCAAGGACAAACAGAAATACTCTGCGCATAAAGAGAAAACCGGTTTAAACCAGATCATTATAAGTTCACCGCAACAATCTTCATACAAATGGAATGGGGTGAATTTTGTTGAACATTTTTATAAAGGAAAAGGGAGAGCCGTCAGCTTATCCGAGATTGGACTTCTATCTGATGTGATTAGCCATGCTCGCTCTATTATTTTTAAACGCGTAGAAAAACAAATTGAAAAAAAGGTAAAAACTATTGGCAACGGGATATTTACTGATAGCTTTTCGCGTTCTTATAATTTTGGTAGCGTATCGTTTTCTCTGGGGAATTCGACTGTTAAAGGACATATACAAGGAAACGTTAGAAAACTTGGCAAAGCTCTGTCTGTTGAGGCACAAGTTGAGTATTTATTTTTTGATCAATTTACAGACCCGGTAAGCATTAGGCAATATCTAACGGGTACATCGCTGACAAATAAAGTCGACTCCTACACTGAAATGGGAGGCACAGCTTATGATATTGTCGGGCGTTGGCTCACAAAGGTTACGGGAACCGTTGAGGTGGCAAGGTAATTAGGTGCTGCGATCTTTTAAGAGAGACCGTATCACACGCATGACGACATAACACAATCCTACATACAAACTTGCAGGGATCCATCCAAAAAGAAGAGCAAAAGCAAGGCTAGCGCCGTCTCCAGTGTCTGCACATTGCATATCCCATGTCTTCTGCCATGGAAGCTCTGTAGCAGATTTGACAAGAAACGGACCGTTCCTTATATCCCAAAACAGGTGAACCGAAAAATTCATAATGAAATAGCATAGTGCGACGGAAATAAGGAGAACCATTGTTCTCTGAAGTATAGAATCTTCCGACTTAATCGAAAAAGCTAACAAAGGGACCATGATGATCCACAGCCAGTGCCAATAATTAAACGTACTGTACCAAGGGCGGCTAGTTGAAATGCACTGACAGTCACAGGCGTTTCCTGTATATACATCCTGAGGAACCACGTAGCGTGCATATTGGACTGGCGGATAAAATTCCCAAACCCCGCAGACTATTAATAAAAATCCAACAAGGAAAAAACTCTTTTTCATTACCCAATCATATTCCTAAATGTATATTTCATCAACGCGATAGTCGGCATATAGCTATGATTTGAAAACTTTCTCTCAGGCACCATTTACACCTGATGCAAATGTAACGGGAAAAATTCAGTCAGCAGAGTAATGGTATTATATGTTTAAATGCAGCTAAAATATCAAACATTATATAGACAATATATCTGTACCCTAGGACCATTAAAACAAAATTCAAAGTGACAAAACCCGATATAAACACGATTACATCACTCAAGAATCTATGTTGAAAATTTTCTCGGATTTTTCATGGCATTTGCTTGTAAATAAAACGCCATATTAGTTCCCACCAGCCCGTGTAACCCATCAGGGATATGAGTTCCTGCCCGATCTGACCACCGCTGAGGCGATGCTCGCCAACGTGCGCGTCCAGTTGCAAGCCCTGAACAATGTCCAATTTTCCGAAGGCGAATGGCGGCGTTTTGTTGAAACTTATCTGGACAAACCGAGTGACGGGATTGTTGATAAAACCCGAAAAATCCATGATGACTATATTCATGATTTTGTTTTTGATGACAGTCGCATTCAAAACATTTATTTGCTCGATAAGTCCAACATCTCCCGCAACAAAGTTCAGGTTATTAAACAGTTCGAGCAAACGGGTACACACGCCAACCGTTATGATGTGACCATTCTGGTCAATGGCTTGCCCCTAGTGCAAATTGAGTTGAAAAAGCGTGGCGTTGCCATTCGTGAAGCCTTTAACCAAATTCATCGTTACAGCAAGGAAAGTTTTAACAGCGAGCATTCCCTTTATAAATACCTGCAACTCTTCGTGATTTCCAACGGCACAGACACACGTTATTTTGCCAATACGCCCCAACGCAACAAAAACAGTTTCGACTTCACCATGAATTGGGCGAAGGCTGATAACAGTTTGATCAAAGACCTTAAGGACTTTACTGCCACTTTCTTCCAGAAACATGTCTTGCTGAGCGTCCTTCTTCATTACTCTGTCTTTGATACCAGTGACACCCTAGCCCACCAGCAGAACTTCTTCTGCTTCCGGAAGTGCCGTATCACAAAAATATCGCCAATAGCCTTTTAAAATTGGTGAACGCTGAATAAATACAGGTTTATCTTTCACGTTAGCGAGAACAACGTCCCTTACATTTCTTTCATCTCCCAGCTCTGGTGAATTTATATTGGATTTATATCCGAGATAAAATCGCAGCTTCCAAGGCCAAAGGCATGTGGCAAGGCGGGCGGGCGCCCTTTGGCTTTGATATTGGTGATCGACGGCTTATTACCAATGAAGAAGATGCGCCTGTAGTCAGGCAGGTTTTTGAGCTTTATCTAAATATAGGATGCGCGCGCAAACTGGCAGATGAATTAAAGCTGCTTGGTATTAAAAGCCGAGAACGCATATCACAGCGCGGTTTAAAGTATGGCGGGGAATATTTCAGCCGAGGTGCATTGCACAGCTTGCTAACCAATCCCGTCTATATCGGCAAGATCCGGCACATCGATAAAGTCCATGAGGGGATCCATGATGCAATTATTCCTCAGGAACTATGGGACGCGGTACAGGACAAATTACAGGGCAGGGCAAGGCAAGCTGTGAACGGGGAGAGAAAAAACAGCAGCATCGGAATTTGCTGACCGGCTTGATTTTCGATGAATACGGCCAGCCCTACACACCTGTTTTCACGAATAAGAAAGATCGTAAATACCGCTATTATTGCAATCAGGAATTAGCGCGTGACAAACATCACCCCGATCATCTGCGTGCACGCTTTCCAGTGCATGAGATAGAGAACATTATTGAACAAGCAGTGCGAAGTGAAATACAAAGACTGTCTGGTGAGGAAGATGGTATGGTGTTGGAGCACTTGTTGAAGCACCATGATGTCCTTCCGGCTTATGATTTGATCCGGACATGCCTGAAACGCGTGACGGTTTACTTTGATCATCTGGTTATTGCTTTCAAATCAGGTGATTTCAAAAATTTAGTTGATAAACACCTCAGGGTAAGTATTACTGGATGTGCAGATGAAATTGAAATAACTGTGCCTTTTCAAGCTAAACGTGGCCGTGACGAAGCGATGGTGATTGAAACCGAAGGACGTGATGTGCTTGACATGTCTCCCGAAGATTTGAAAAGACTAGGGTTGAGACTCACAGGTTAAATCCAGTAGCATAAGAGGGACGCGAGACAGA
>ERZ761609.1475-NODE-1475-length-20544-cov-56.466836_pt1 | contig 20544 bp, 18 predicted proteins | sample MGYA00511163_ERZ761609 | MGnify/ENA primary metagenome ERZ761609 (study PRJEB28899, sample SAMN02445070) | bioreactor sludge metagenome | biome: EBPR sludge | place: Australia: Brisbane, Thorneside Wastewater Treatment Plant | collected 2011-12-16 ... | reverse complement strand
ACGAGATTGGTCAGTGACTGGAGTTCAGACGTGTGCTCTTCCGATCTACATCATCCACGGCGGCGGGTGTTTTGCGATGGGGGCGGTTCCGGCGCCGCGCCGGCGCGCCGGGGTCCTCCACCCAGCGCCGCCGCGGAACAACCTCGACACTTGACTGTAAGTTGGATACGAGGACTTCTTCAATGACAAAACAATGGAACGGATTCCTCTGGGCCTTCATCCTGCTCGGCGTCATTGTGTACTCGGCCGCCGGCGCCCGCGCCGATACGGGGGCGCTCGACGGCCACCGCTACCGCGTCCTTGTCTCCACCGACGTCGGCGGAACCGACCCGGACGACTTCCAGTCGATGGTGCACCTGCTCTTGTACGCGGACGTGTTCGACATCGAGGGGATCCTCTCCTCTCCTTTCGGACCCGGGCGCGCCATGCACATCCACGAAGTCATCGACCGCTACGAGATCGACTATCCGAAACTCAAGACCTGGTCGGACCGCTATCCTGAACCCGCCGCGCTGCGCGCAATCACGAATCAGGGCGCCGCGGACTTCCCCGGATTCGGTGGCCTAAGCGGCCCCACCGATGGCTCGGAGTGGATCATCCGCTGCGCCCGCCACGCGGATTCGCGCCCGCTCTACGTGCTCGTTTGGGGCGGTATCGAGGATCTCGCCCAGGCCCTTCACGACGCCCCGGACATCCTGCCGAAACTGCGGGTCTACTGGATTGGCGGCCCGAACAAGATGTGGAGCGTCGATGCCTACAACTATATCGAGCAGAACCATCCGAAGCTTTGGATGATCGAGTCCAACGCCACTTATCGCGGCTGGTTCGTCGGCGGCGACCAGTCGGGCGACAGGGGCAACAAATCGTTTGTCGCCGCCCATATCGCCGGCCACGGGGCGCTCGGCGAGTATTTCGCCACCCACCTGAAGGGCGTCATCAAGATGGGCGACACGCCCTCGGTGGCCTACCTGCTGCGCGGCACGCCAGAGGACCCAACCAAACCAGGCTGGGGCGGGCGGTACGTCCGCATCTGGGACGGAAGGAAGACCGTCTTCACCCGCCTGACGACGGAAGCGGATTCGGCCGAGGTCTTCGGTGTTGTCGAGTTTCATCTGCCCGTGCCCGCGGGCATGACCAGCGCAGATCAAACGCGTTTGCTTTTCGATAACCGGATTCCCGCGCCGGCGATGAGCGACGGCAAGACGCTTCACTTTCGATTTTCGCCGCGGGACGCCAAGGTGTGGCCGTTCGTCATTCAGAGCGATTTCCCGGGTCTGGACGGGCAGACCGGCCAATTCACAGCCGTGCCGCCGCCACGCGAAAGGACGAGCAGGCCCTCCAGCGTGCATCCCCATTGGTGGATCGATGATCCCGATCCCTCCGCCGCGGAAGGGATCCACCCGGGCGCCAGAAGCGTCAACCGCTGGCGGGCGGAGTTTCTCGACGATTTCCGGCAGCGGGTGCAGCGGGCGCGGACGGCCCGGTGAGAGGCCGGCCCTGATGCCAGGTTAACTGTTGGACCAGGTGATCAGAGCGAGCCCGACAAGGTAGCAGGCGAACATCCAGGCGAGCAGGCGATTGGTGCCGGGCGGCGCCTCGGCGAACTCCTTCCAGACCAGCACGCCCCAGAGTATCGCCACCACGGGCGCGGCGTTGCTCAGCGCATAGGACACCGCGGGTCCCGCCGTACCCACGGCCAAGAAACTGGACGTGAGGCCAAGGCTCCAGATGAATCCGCCCACCACGCCCGTCATGTGGGTCCGGAAACTGCCCTTCCAGTATTCGCCGATCGAGACCGGCGGGCCGAGCACGGGCTTCCGCATGAACACGGGATTGAAGAGGAAGGTGGTCAGGAACGCGCCCAGCGAGAAGAAGAAAGCGCCGGTCAATGGCATCAGCTTGCCCGTGCCGCCGGCGACGAATTCGCCATCCACCGACTTCACCACCAGCCCATAGAAGAAGGCGATCAACAGGCCGGCGCCCACCGAAAGCAGAATTCCCGCCGCGCTCGGCTTCTTGCGCGCGCTGGCCAGCCGGCCGTAGGCCCGCATGCTAAGCAGGATGGCGGCGACGATCACGGCGACGCCGGTAAAGAGAATGCGCGGATCCCCCTGCGGGCTGCTGCTGCTGAACACCACGAGCAGATAGTTGACCGCGATGCCGAGCACCCACGCGATGCCGCCGCCAATCGGGAAGCCCACCGCCATGCCCGCCACCGCAATGGCGGCCACGAGCAGTAGATTGCCCAAATTCCAGACCGTGCCGCCGAGCATGGCGAACAGGATGCTGGAGGCATCGGCCTGACGGAGATCTTCGAGGAAGGGCCTGCCGGTGGCGCCCAGCGAGCCGGCGATGAACGCCGCGATCAGCGACGCGAGCAGCAGCCCGGCGATGAAGTCCCAGTAGAAGAGTTCGAAGCGCCAGGTGCGCGCCGCGAGCTTTTGCGTGTTGGCCCAGGACCCCCAGCATGTCATTGTGAGGACACACAGGATCACGGCTAGGGCGTATTGATCAACGGTTACCATACTGAAGTCTCCGATAAGTATGCATAATTATTCGACATTGACTAAGTCTGCTGATCGGTTATATCCTAAAGGTCGAAAGGTGTCAAGGGCACTCTCTGGTAAAGGAGGTTGATGGATGGTACCGCGGATCATTCCTATCCTGGCGGCGGCGATGGCGGTAGCGTTGTGCGCCGGAGCGAGCGCGCAGACGAAGCCACGCGTGATCGTGCTTACCGACATCGAGAACGAGCCCGACGACGCGCAGTCGATGGTCCGATTCCTGCTGTATTCGAACCAGATCGAGGTGGAGGCGCTGATCGCGACGACCTCGGTCCACCTGCGGAACCGCACGGCGCCGGAGCGAATCCGCCGCATCGTGGAAGCCTACGGCAAGGTGCGGGCGAATCTGTTGCAACATGAGGAGGGCTACCCGAAGACGAACGAGCTCCTGACCCGCATTACGAACGGCCGCGCGGCCTACGGCATGACGGGGGTAGGCGAGGGCATGGATTCGCCGGGCTCGGACCGGATCATCGAGATCGTGGACCGCGACGATCCGCGCCCCGTGTGGGTGACGGTGTGGGGCGGGCCGAACACGCTGGCGCAGGCGCTGTGGAAGCTGCGCGCGACGCGTTCGCCCGAGGATCTTGAGAAGTTCGTCGGGAAGCTGCGCGTGTACACCATTTCGGACCAGGACGACAGCGGACCGTGGCTGCGGCGCACGTTTCCGTCGCTGTTCTACATTGCCAGTCCCGGCTACGGCAGCCTGGGCGCTTATCATCAATCGGCGTGGTGCGGCATCAGCGGCGACAAGTTCCACGGCCGCTTCGTGGGCGCCGATTTCGCGATCGTCGACAACCCCTGGCTCGACCAGCACATTCGCAGCAAGGGTCCGCTGGGGGCCGAGTACCCGCACACCGAATATCTGATGGAAGGCGATACGCCGAGCTTCCTGAATCTGATCGACAACGGTCTGAGCGTTCCGGAGCGGCCGGAATGGGGCGGTTGGGGCGGGCGCTATGAGTACTACACGCCGCGCCCGCGCAAGCATAGCCCCGAACCCGAACTGCGCTCGTTCTGGACCGACGCCGCCGACGAAGTGAGGGGCGTGGACGGCAACTGGCACGAGAGCAACAAAGCGACGATCTGGCGCTGGCGGCAGGCGTACCAGAACGATTTTTCGGCGCGCATGGACTGGACCATCAAGCCGCGAGCGGCGGCGAACCATCCTCCTTTGGCTCGTCTCGGCCATCCTGACCGGCTCAAGGCCCGCGCGGGCGAGCGCGTGGAGTTGAGCGCGGAGGGGTCGAGCGATCCCGATGGCGACGCGCTGAGCTACGAGTGGATCCACTACGGCGAGGCGGGCACGCTGACGCTCGCCACTGGCCGCACGGGCGCGCCGCTGAACATCGAAAACGCGAAGTCGACGAAGGCTGCGTTCGTTGCGCCGATGGTTGCCAAGCCGGAGACGATGCATCTCATCCTGGCAGTGACGGATGCGGGGACGCCGCCACTGACGCCCTACCGCCGCGTGATTGTCACCGTGTACCCATGAGCGCCACGCACTCCACTTTGAACACGCGCGCGCCAGTGCCGCTCGAAGAAATGCGGCGCCAGGCGAACCTGATCCGGCGGCGCAGCCTGACCATGGTTCATCGCGCGGGCATCGGTCATCCGGGCGGGGACTTCTCTTCCGCCGATTTGCTGAGCGTGCTGTACTTCGGCGTATTGCGGATTGACCCGCGCGATCCTCGTGCCCCGGACCGCGACCGCTTCTTCATGAGCAAGGGCCACTGCTCGGGCGCGCTCTATGCCGTGCTCGCAGCCGCAGGCTTCATTCCGGTGGAACAGCTTGATACCTACATGGCGCCACTCTCCGACCTGAACGGCCACCCCGACCGCAACAAGGTGCCGGGCGTGGAGGCCTCCACCGGCGCACTGGGGCACGGGTTGCCACTCGCCACGGGCGCCGCGCTCGCCGCGCGCATTCAAGGCGCGCCGTGGAGGTCGTACGTCCTCACCGGCGACGGTGAATTGCAGGAGGGCAGCAACTGGGAAGCCGCCATGACCGCCGGCCACTACGGCCTCGACAACCTTACCCTGATCATCGACCGCAACGGCTTCCAGCAGGGCGACGCCACCGAAGACGCCATGCGCCTCGAACCGCTGGCGGCGAAGTGGCGCGCCTTCGGCTGGGCAGTGGCGGAGGTGGACGGCCACGATCACGCGCAGCTCCTGCGGACTTTCCAAAGTCTGCCGCTGGAGCCCGGCAAGCCCAACTGTGTGCTGATGCGCACCGTCAAGGGCAAGGGGGTGAGCTTCATGGAGAACCGCGTGGAATGGCACCACCACGTTCCGACCGCCGACGAACTGCGCGCGGCGTTGGAGGAACTGGAGGAGGCCGCCGGATGAGCGCACTGACCGACTGCCGCAAGCCCTTCGCCGCAGCGCTCGAGCGCATCGCGGAAGCCGATGCGCGCATTGTGGCGGTCACCAACGACTCGGTGGGCTCATCGAACCTCAGCGGCTTTAAGCGTCGGTTCCCCGGGCGCTTCGTCAACGTCGGTATTGCCGAGCAGAACCTGATCGGCGTGAGCGCCGGCCTGTCGAACGGCGGCCTGGTCCCCTTCGTCTGCGGCGCGGCATGTTTTCTGACGGGTCGCGGTCTGGAGCAGATCAAGGTGGACCTCGGCTATGGGCGCGCCAACGTCAAACTCTGCGGGATGTCGAGCGGCGTGGCCTACGGTCCGCTGGGCCCCACGCATCACAGTCCCGAGGATCTGGCCTGGACGCGCGTCATCCCGAACCTCACGGTGATCGTGCCTGCCGATGCGGCCGAGACCTGGCAGGCGGTGGAAGCCGCGGCACGGCACGAGGGACCCGTGTTCCTCCGCGTGAGCCGTATGCCCGTGCCGGCTGTCCACGCCGACGGCTACCGCTTCGAGATTGGCCGCGCGACACGTCTGCGCGAAGGCAGTGACGTCACGTTGATCGCCGCGGGCACCATGACCGCGCGCGCCGTCGAGGCGGCGGACGCGCTGGCGGGCGAGGGGATTTCAGCGCGCGTGCTCAACATGGCCACGGTGAAGCCCCTCGACCGCGAGGCCATCATCGCCGCGGCGCACGAAACGCGAGCCATCGTTACCATCGAGGAACACTCCACGTTGGGCGGGCTCGGCGGCGCGGTGGCGGAAGTCGTCGCCACGGAGGCGCCCGTTTCGATGCGGATACTCGGAATACCGGGAGTCTTCGCACCCACTGGCCACCCTGCGCTGCTTTTCGAGCATTTTGGACTGACGCCCGCGGGAATTCAGGCGGCGGCAAGGGAACTCATTGGCAGGAGGCCAGGGTGAAGGCGCAGTTCATCCTCGCGATCGACCAGGGGACGACGAACACGAAGGTCCTGCTGATTGACCGCACCGGCGCCATCGCCGCCCGCGCCTCCCGGCCCCTGGAAATCCACTTTCCGCAACCCGCCTGGGTGGAGCAGGATGCCCGCTTGCTGTGGCGCAGCGTTGTGGAGGCGGCGCGGGAATGCCTGGACAAGGCGGCAGGCGAGGTGGCCGGCATCGGCATCAGCAACCAGCGCGAATCCGTGGTTGTGTGGGACCGCGCCACGGGCGAACCCGCCGGACCCTGTGTGGTATGGCAGTGTCGCCGGACCGCACATTACTGCGCGGACCTCCAGCAGCAAGGCCTGGGCCCGCTCATCGAGCGGACCACCGGCCTGGCGATCGATCCGCTGTTTTCCGCCAGCAAAATCCGGTGGCTGCTCGATCACATTGACGATGGGCAGCGCCGCGCCGAAGACGGCGCCCTGTGCGCCGGCACCGTGGATAGCTGGGTGCTGTGGAACCTCACCGGCGGCGCCGTGCACGCCTGCGATGCCACCAACGCGGCGCGCACGCAACTGTTCGACCTGCGCCGCCTTGCCTGGCACGACGAACTGCTGCACGTTTTCGGCATTCCCGCCGCGATGTTGCCGGACGTCCGGCGATCGAGCGCGCCTTACGGCATGACTGCCGCCACCGGCCTGCCCGCGGGCTTGCCCATCGGGAGCCTGATTGGCGATTCGCACGCCGCGCTCTTCGGCCACGCCGCGTTTCAACCTGGTTCGGTGAAGGCCACCTATGGAACCGGGTCCTCGTTGATGACCCTCACTGAGGGGCCCCCGTCATCCACGCACGGGCTCTCGACCACCATTGCCTGGTGGCGCGAAGCGGCCGCGCGGTATGCGCTCGAAGGCAACATCACGGTCACGGGCGGCGCCATGCAATGGGTTGGCGAACTCCTCGGGCTGGCTGACGGAGCGCAGGGCGCTGCCGCGCTCGCCGCGAGCGTTCCCGATACCGGGGGGGTGTATCTGACCCCCGCCTTTGCAGGCCTCGGAGCGCCATACTGGGATCCGGCCGCACGCGGCGCCATCAGCGGACTGACGCGCGGCAGCAACTCCGCCCATGTCGCACGCGCGGCGCTGGAGTCGATCGCTTATCAGGTCCGTGATGTCTTCGACGCAATGGAGGCCGACGCCGGGGCGCCCCTGCCCGAACTGCTCGCCGATGGCGGCGCGAGCCAGAACGACATGCTTATGCAGTTCCAGGCAGACATGCTCGCCCGTCCCGTGCGCCGGAACCTGTCGGCCGATTTGTCGGCCATCGGGGCCGCGTGGCTGGCCGGCCTCGCGCTGCGCGTGTGGGCGTCCACTGACGAACTGGAAGCCCTGCCGCGCCGCCAGGATGTATTCGAACCCCGTATGGGAAGCGCGGAGCGTGATCGCCGCTATTATGGATGGCAGATCGCGGTGGCGCGCGCGCGCCTAAACCGCGTGTGAACGGAGGGATCACGGTATGGCCCGCCTCGACGAATTGCGGCTGATGAGCAAGGTTGCCCGGATGTACCATCAGCAGGGGCTCACGCAGACCCAGATCATGCAGCGGCTCAATATTCATCAGTCCACTGTCTCGCGCGTTCTGCAACGGGCCAGGCGCGAGGGCATCATCCGTGTGGTGGTGAGCGCGCCGGGCGGCACTCATCCTGAGCTGGAGGAGGAACTCGAGCAGCGCTTCGGCCTCGATGACGCGATCGTCGTCGATACCACCGAGGCCGAGGAGCAAATCGTCCGGGATCTTGGCGCGGCCACCGCGTTCCTGCTCGAAAACACGCTGCGGCCCTCCGATGTCATTGGCATCTCGTGCTGGAGTGCCGCTTTGCTGGCAATGGTGAATGCCATGCACCCTTCGCAGCGCGCTTCGGACTCCCGCGTCGTGCAGATTCTAGGCGGCGTCGGCAGCCCCGGGGCGCCCATGCACGCCACCAATGTCACACGCAAGCTGGCGAGTCTCATCAACGCCGACGTCACTCTGCTGCCCGCCCCGGGTGTCGTTGGCTCGGCGGAAGCCCGCCAGGTGCTTCTCAAAGATCCCTATGTTCAGGAGGCGCTGCGTCTGTTTTCCTCTGTCACGGTGGCGCTGGTGGGCATCGGCGCGGTCGAGCCCTCCAATATGCTTGCCGCCAGCGGCAACGTCTTCCCCGAGCGGGAACTCAGGAAGTTGAGTGCGAGAGGCGCCGTCGGCGACATCTGTCTGCGCTTTTTCGACGAGCGGGGCCAGCCCGTGGTGACCGCGCTGGACGAGCGCGTCATCAGCATGGACCTCGTTCAACTCCGGCGCGTGCCCCGCGTCATCGCCGTCGCCGGCGGCTCGCGCAAGACCGCGGCCCTCCGCGGAGCTCTCGCGGGCGGCTGGATCAATGTACTTGTCACTGACCGCGCGATGGCCGAAAGGCTGCTCTCCGGGCAGCCCGCGGCGCGACGCGCGGGGTCCTCTTAATCGAACCGCGCCCCGGCGCGAGAAGGAGTATGCACCATGGCCATGACCCTGGGCATCATCATCGGTAATCGTGATTTCTTTCCCGACCGCCTCGTGATCGAGGCCCGGGAGGACCTACTGGCTCTGTTCGCCGGAATGGACATCGAAGCGGTGTTGCTCGGCGAGAACGATTCCAAGCTTGGCTCCGTGGAGACCTGGAACGACGCCAAGCGCTGCGCCGAACTATTCCGTGCCCATCGCGACCGCATCGACGGCGTGCTGGTTTCGCTGCCCAACTTCGGCGATGAAAAGGCCGTCGCGGACACGCTCAAGCTCTCCGCGCTCGACGTGCCCGTGCTGATCCAGGCTTATCCGGACGATCTCACCCAGCTGAACGTCGAACGCCGGCGCGACGCTTTCTGCGGCAAGGTGTCGGTGTGCAACAACCTCCGTCAATACGGGTTTCCCTACTCGCTCACTTCGCTCCATACCGACGCCGTGTCGAGCGCGACCTTCCGCGAAGACCTCCAGGATTTCCTCGGCGTCTGCCGTGTCGTCAAAGGCCTGCGCAAGGCGCGCATCGGCGCCGTCGGCGCCCGGCCCAACGCCTTCAACACCACGCGCTACAGCGAGAAGCTGCTCGAAGCGGCAGGAATCAGCGTCAGCACGATGGACCTGTCCGAGGCGCTCGGCGAAGCCAACCGCCTTCGCGACAACGACGCCCGCGTGAGGGCCAAGCTCGACGAAATCCGCGCCTATGCCGTATCCTCCGGCGTGCCCGCCGAAGCTCTAGTCAAGATGGCGAAGCTCGGCCTCGTGCTCGGCGATTGGATGGAGCAATACGACATTCAGGCCACTGCGCTGCAATGCTGGAGTTCGCTGCAGAAGAACTACGGCGTCAATTGCTGCACGTTGATGAGCATGATGAGCGAGAAGCTGATGCCGAGCGCGTGTGAAGTGGACGTCGCGGGTACGGTGGCGATGTACGCGCTGCAACTCGCTTCCGGAACACCGAGCGCGCTTGTTGACTGGAACAACAATTACGCGAATGATCCCGACCGCTGCGTGCTGTTCCACTGCGGGAATTGGGCAAAATCCTTCGTGCCTGAAATAGAGATCAGCACCGCGCCCATTCTCGGCACCACGTTGGGCGAGGAGAATACCTTCGGCGCGATGAAGGGCCGCACCCCCGCGGGTCCGGTCTCCTTCGCCCGCATTACGACCGACGACCGCATCGGCGAAATCCGCGCGTATACCGGAGAGGGGCGATTCACCGACGATCCTCTGGACACCTTCGGCTGCCGCGCGGTGGTGGAAGTGCCGCGGCTGCAGCGGTTACTGCGCTACGTGTGCCTGAATGGATTCGAACACCACGTCGCGATGAGCGCCTCGAATTGCGCGGGAGTCCTCGCCGAAGCGTTCGAGAATTACCTCGGCTGGGAAACCTATCTCCACAACGGCGACCTGCCGTAAAATCGCTCGGCGGACGGCCGCGGTTCTGGTGCCGCGGTCGGGCCGCCTGCGCTTCGGCGCTCGCGGGAAATGACCCGGGTGCACTCGCCAAAAAAAATAACCCATCCCTTGTGCCAGATCGCGCCAGTTGAGGGGGGCCTGATGCGAGATTGCGACGACCGAGGATGCCTCTCTTATCGGAGGCGCAAATCAGCCACGCGGCGCGCATAATGATGACAATACTCAATTTGCCCAAAGGCAACGTCTTCGGCGTGGATGATATTGATAGTTGCACTCCCTATGTCGAGCACCCCGGCGAAAACAGGCGAAAACGTGTTCTTCGTGTGGGTCACTTTAACCGAGCGCAAGTGGGTCATTCTTCGTGAGCGCCGACACGCCTGCGGCGTGAAACATACCTCGAGCGAAGCACTCGATGCGCCGGGCGCGCGGCAAGTGCCGTACCTGCAACAACTGATGCTCTCGCGCCCGGTGCTGGATCGGGTCGCTGTTGAGCTTGACGGCGCTCAGCACCTCCAAGAACCTGTCGGCGTTGTCGGCGCAAAGACCAAATCCTGCAAGAGAACGGCTACCTCGTCCTTCGCTTCCTCGCCGAGGATTTCTCGAAGGACCTTGACTCCGTTCCCGGCGCCTTCCTTCACGCGCTCGTTGATCGGCGGCAGAGGCCCCAATGAACCCGGCTGCCGCTGCGGTAAGGGCCAGGGATCCGGTGTTCTCGTGCCGAATCACAAGCCGGACGAGGACGCCGAACAAGCCGCAGCGCGCCGGCTTGCAGGAGTGCTGCGCGGTTCCCGTGCCTGCCTTCGAGACTTTGGCGCATGGGGACTCCGCTCTCAACGCCTTCCTGCGCGCTCGCCAATCGGTGGCTGATGTCTTCGGGAACCCTGCTGCCGTTAGACAAAGGGCCAACGCTCCAGCGCGCTCGCTCGGATTCACCGGTGGAAGCAAATCGATGCTGCTGTCCTTCAAGTGTGCCCCTCCAACACAGAGGGCGGTGCATTTCTGGCAGGCCAACAGCTTGAGTGTGAAATAATTGAGGTCGAGGCCATGCACGAAATCACCCTACTGGTGCAGCGAGACGAGGAATCGGGATGGCTGGTCGCTTCTTGGGACGATCCCGATGGGACTGGGGGCATTACGACTCAAGGGCGAGACCTCCGCGACTTGCAGGAGCAGATCACGGAGGCAGTGGCAGTTCACTTTGAGGTGGAATCCGCTCCATCCCGGATCAGAATCCACTTCGTGAGCGATCCCATCCTGATTCAAGCGTGAAGCTGCCCCGGGACATCTCAGGATCTGAAGCCGTGAGGGCGCTAGCGCGGCTCGGCTTCTCGGTCGCCAGACAGAGTGGCTCTCATGTCCGGATGGTTCGAGGGTCCCGGTGCGTCACCATTCCGATGCATCGAAACCTCATCGCCGCCACGCTCCAGAGCATTCTCCGCCAGGCGGGCATTAGCCTGGAGGACTTCCTCGAAGCACTGTAGCGCGTTAGTCCCCGATCGATCGATCGCGACCGCGTCAGCGCTCGTTCAGATGGGGCTGCTGACAATTAGTCAGCGGGCCTACTGGCGGCTCAATCCGTATGCAATTCAAAACAAACATCTTCCTGGAAGACCATCCCGGCCACACGAATGACGCAAAACGGTTCTGGGATGTCCACCTTTTGCGAGGACGGAGTGCCAAGATGATCATTATCATTGAGTTACCCCGGCACCAGGTTTTGGCACAGCTGTGCCAAAAATAAAGGGGGCCCCTTTCGGGACCCCCTCGATAAATCGTTTGGTTTCAATGCTTTCTGGAGCCACCCGCCGGGATCGAACCGGCGACCTGCTGATTACGAATCAGCCGCTCTACCGACTGAGCTAGGGTGGCCCGTCTCTCTATTTTGCCATAGTCCGTAGCGTGGGACCATAGGACGGATGAGATGGTTACGAACGATCCGATTGAGTGACTTGCCGTCGGGAGCCATGCGTGGCTGGAAGGACGTGGTTCTGTTCAACCACGCGGGGGAGATCCGGGCGCTGAGTGGGGCGTGTCCCCATTTGAATGGACCACTTGCGCAGGGGAATTTCGTGGAAGGCGTGGTGGTGTGTCCCTGGCACGCCTGGGAGTTCGACACGGCAACAGGGGTTTGTAGGCACAATCCAAGGGCGGCAGTAGCACGGTACCGAGTTGAAGTCCGCGATGGGGTCATCCATGTGGAGGTACCCGACGCCGATGCCTGAATTGCCGGAGGTGGAGACCATCCGGAGGACGCTCGCCTGCCGGGTGGAAGGACGGCGGATCCGGGCAGCGTGGTTTCTGTCGCCGCTGGTGGCGGATGGGCGGCCGGAGGTGTTGAGCGCGCGGCTCAAGGGGGCGCGAATCGAGCGGCTCGACCGGCTGGGCAAGCATCTGTTGGCACGGTTGGAGGGGGGAGCGACGCTGGATATTCACCTGCGGATGACGGGCAAGTTGCTTTGGAACGGAGAAGCGGGGCGGTGGGCGCGCGCGGTGATCGAGTTGGACGAAGGGCGCGTCGTGTTTGAGGACATCCGGCAGTTTGGGCGGATGCGGTGGTGGGGCGAGGGGGAGGGTCCGGCAGGGCTGGGGCCGGATGCGTTGGGTCTGAGCCTGAGGGAGTTCGCGGCCCGGCTGAAAGGGCGGCGGGGACGGGTAAAGCCGCTACTGCTGAATCAGGCGGTGGTGGCGGGGTTGGGGAACATCTATGTGGATGAGGCGCTGTTCCGCGCCGGGATTCATCCGCTGGCGCAAGCAAGGCGGCTGGGGCTGACGCGGATGCGGAGGCTACACGAGGCGATAATGATGGTGCTGAACGAGGCAATCGAGGCAGGGGGATCATCGATTGCGGATTATGTGGATGCCGAAGGCGCGCGGGGCGGCTTTCAGGAATGGCACCAGGTGTATGGGCGGGCGGGCTTGCCGTGTGTCCGGTGTGCCGCGCCGGTTCAACGGATGGTGGTGAGCCAGCGCGGCACGCACTATTGCAGGGTTTGCCAGCGGCGGTAGGCAGCTTAGGCCATGTAATCGCCAGCGATGTAGTGGCGCAGTTGGGTGATGGTTTCTTCCTGAGCGGAGATGGTCCATTTGACGAGATCGCCGATGGAGACGACGCCGACGACATGGTCGTCGGCGACGACGGGGAGGTGGCGGATATGATGGCGGGTCATATGGCGCATGGCATCCTCGACCGCCATTTCCGGCGGGGCGGCGACAACTTCGCGGGTCATGATTTCGTCGACGCGGGTTTCGCGAGAGGAGCGCCCCTGGAGGATCACCTTTCGGGTGTAGTCGCGTTCGGAAACAACGCCGACCAGACGCCGCCCGTCCATGACAAGGAGGGCACCGACACCCTTTTCGGACATTTGGGCGATGGCGTTATAAACGGTATCTTCAGGAGCGATGGAATAGATCTCCCGGCCTTTGCGGTCAAGCAACGAACCCAGCGTGGCTTGGCTGGCAATCGTCATCTAGCACCTCCAACAGAAATTAGGCGCGGGGCGTGCAGCGATCCCCGCTACCAGAGTGGGACGATTGTATGAAAATGCCGGGCTGGGTGCAAGGGGGCCGGATTAGAATGTAATCCCGACGAGCAACTCGATCTGGTTCCTGGAGGAGCCGAGCGCACCGGACGAGACGCGGAAGGCTTCGTTGTTCCAGCGGGTGTAGCGGATTTCGGGCGAGATGCGCAGCAGGGCGGCATCGAAGCGGAGGCCCGTGGCGAGGACCAGGCCGCGGGCGCCCGATTCGCGCAGATTGGGAATATCAGTGATTTTGCGGAAAGAAGCGCCGCCGGCGAGATAGGGCCGGGCAAGAATACCTGGGAATTTGTATTTCAGGAGGAGGGGGAATTCCCAGGAATTGCCGATACTGTCCGGGCCGGGGGCGGGCTCGGCATTCTGAAGGGAATAGCCGGTGCGGCGGTAGAGCATATCCAGTTCGAGGCCGAGTCCGGCGGGCAGATCGAGTTCGGCGACGCCGCCGAGGGTCCAGCGGGCGAATTCGGAGCGGAAAGGGTTTGTGGTCTTGACGGCGTCGTTGAACGGCACGCCCCCCTTGAAGCCCAGGTGGAGCTGGGCGGAGAGGGGGGCGGCCAGGGCAAGGCAGAGCAGGAGGGTACGCATCAGGACAAAGTCACCAGGTCGGAGGCGAGCTTGAGCGTGCGGCCCTTGAAGAAAGCCTGGTTGGCGAGGTGGGGACCAGCGACGGCGCGCTGGGCGATTTCGACCGTGCAATTGGGCTGCTGGCGCGACTTGATGCAATCGAGGAAGTTCTGGATATGGGTCTCGATGGGCACGGGAGACTGTTCCTGCATGATGGGTTCGCGGTTCTGCTTCCAGGGTTCGCGCCAGACGGTGAAGCCGGCGTCGTCCATGCGCATGGTGGCTTCGTCGCCCTGAAAGAGGATGGACCAGCCGTCCTCATACGAGTTGCAGTAGTTCAGCGTCCAGGTGGCCATGAACGGGCCGTAGTCGAAGATGGCGGAAAAGACCTCGGGAGCTTCGGCGGGGGTATTCTTGGCCACATAGCCATGGGACATGGCGGACTTGGGCGCGCCGGAATTGGTGAACCACTGGACGACGTCCATGAGGTGTGTGCCCTGGTCGGTCATGTTGCCGCCGGCGTAGTCCCAGAACCAACGCCAGTAGCGCCAGCGTTGAGGATCGAGGGCGCGCTTCCTGGCGGAGCCGAGGAACCGCTCCCAGTGGAGTTTGCCTTCGGGAGGAGCGTTGTTGAGAGGTTTGGCGTTGTTCCAGTGCCACTGGGCCTTGACCATGGTGATCCGGCCGAGGGTTCCATTGTCGATGACCTGTTTGGCCTTAAAGATGGAGGGCGCGGAGCGGCGCTGCATGCCGACCTGGACAATCTTGCCGCTGGATTTGACGGCATCGACCATCTTGCGGCTTTCGGCGAGGTTGAGGGAGAGCGGTTTCTCGGTGTACACGTCCTTGCCCGCCTTCAGCGAATCCAGCAGATGAGGGCAGTGCCAATGGTCGGGGCCGGCGGAGACGATGAAGTCGATGCCGGGTTGGGCCAGGAGTTCCTGGTGGTTGACGTAGGTTTTGGCCCCGGGCGTGTCTTTGAGGGCGAGTTCGAGGTAGGGCTCATAGACGTCACAGAGGGCGACGCACTGGGCGCCGAGTTTGGTGAAGTAGCGGCTGAGGTAGCGTCCTCGGCCGCCGGCGGCGATCAGGCCATAGGTGGGGCGGTCGTTGGCACTAAGGCGGGAGGCGAGGGGCGCGGCGAGGGCGCCCGTAAGGAAAGAGCGGCGGTTTGAAGACATGGGAATGAGATTCCTTGGTGTGATTCTATCGAATCCGGGGCTGGCGCGTCCTGAGGCTAGGGAGGCTTTGTTATAATTGTGTTTGGCCTCGCTGGGAGGTCGTCTAATGGTAAGACTGCAGACTCTGGATCTGCGTATCGGGGTTCGAGTCCCTGCCTCCCAGCCATTTCCCTCCGGGCCGCGTTCCCCGAAACAGTAGGTGGTTGGTAAGGAGATTACGCTGATGACGATGCGCATGGCTCTGGCTGGTTTGTTGAGTGTGGGGATGCTGTGGGCGCAGAGCGCGAGCGATCTGTTCAACCGGGCGCCGGCGGGGGTTGAGGAGAATGTGCGGGCGCGGGTGACGGACTATTTCACCTTCCAGATGGACGGGAAGTTCCGGCAGGCTGAGGCGCTGGTGTGCGCGGCGGGCAGGGACGCTTACTATGACATGGAGAAGACGCGCTGGAAGAGCTTCGAGATCGTCAAGGTCAGTTACGAGGACGAGTTCCGGACGGCGAAGGCGGTGGTTCTGCTGGGGACGACGATGAACACGCCGCACGGGGTGTTGGATGCGAAGTATCCGTATGTTTCGACGTGGAAACTGGAAGAGGGGCAGTGGTGTTTCTTCATCGACCCGGTGCGGGCGGCAACACGCGAGACGCCGTTCGGGACGATGACGGCGGGGGCGGGCGATGGACGCGGGGGCGCAGGCGGAGGGTTTGTGACGCAGGAGCAAGTGCTGGCGTCGCTTCAGCGGGGCATTCGGCTGATTCCGGACATCGTTCGGCTGAGTTCGTATGAGAAGTCGTCAGCGCGAGTGGAGATTGTGAACACGCTCAGCGGGGTGATCGAGGTGGAAGCAGTGGCGCCGCCGCGCAAGGGTCTGGAGATGAAGTTGGCGAACCCGAAAGTGGCGGCGGGCGCTTCGACATTCCTGGAGTTCCAGTACGAACCGCCGGACGAGTCGGCGAAGGAAACGCTCGAGGTGCAAGTGAAGGTCGCGCCCAGCGGGCAGGTGCTACCAGTGAAGGTGGAGTTTGCCGTGCCGCAAAAGGTGCTGGAGCAGGTACCCGAGCATCTGCGGAAACCGCAGAAGCCCTAGTTGGCCCGTCGCGTGCTCTGAGCAGGGCTGGAGGCACGTGACAACAATGGCTATCAGCCCGACACAGGGGTCCACGTTAGGTTCGATTCTGGAGAATCAGGGGCCTGCCCCGCGCGTCAAAGCGGCGCAAGTGACAGCGGAAAGCTTTGAATTCAAAGAGATTCTGACGCAAACTGGCTCGGCGAGGGAGCAGCGCGCAGTGGTGCAGGGGGCAACGGCAACCGCACCCGTAATGGAACAGGCGGTTGCCTTTGGTGCCAAAACGGAACCCGCCATGGCATCGCAGGCCCCGATTCTGGACTTTCCGATCAATACGACCGAGCCCAAGCTCGAACAGCGGAGCCTGGCGGTGGTGCGGGATGCGCTTTTGGCGGCGGGGGTGCCGATGCAGGATGTTTCGCTCAGCTACCGGGAGGAAGTTGTATGGTATCCGGGTGGGAACTGGATCAACCACTACATCACGGCAACCACCAGCGACGGGCGCAGTATGGACTTCTCGGCCAAGCTGGCTGAACGGAGTCCTCATGTCACAGCGGCGGAGATCGATTCGTATCTGCTGAAGGGCGGCGGAATCATCAGCTAGAAAAAGGAAGCCCGGCCGCGCCGGGTAGGCGGAGCCGGGCTGGTTGCGGGGCCGGAAGTCTGAGGTTTATTGCGCGCCGATGGCGATGATGGAGCCGTTGGCGTAAAGCGGTTGACCGGGAACGACTTCCATGACGAAGCCGAAGGGCCGGTCGTTGCCGATGGTTGCCGATTGCGGGACTACGAAGATGATCTCGTACACCCCGATGAGGTTCTCGGCGAGCTTGGCAGAGATCACATCGACGCCGGCATTGTCGATGCCGACAGCGATGTTGGCGAGTACCCTTTGATCGGGCTGGCCCACGCTGTTGGTGGAGGCGGCAGGACTGGTCTGGCCGAGGCCAATTGCATACATGCGGAGGGTCTCGCCGCGGCGGGCGGGGGTCTCGGGGGTAACTGCCTTACCGTCAGAGCGAATCACAACCGCAGCGCGGCGTCCCCCGGTGAAGGTGTCCTCGAGCACGCCGGGCGAGGCGGGCAGGACCTGGATATTGGCGACGGTGGTGCTGCCGCCCTGAACATTCATGGTGGCTGAGGCGGTGGTTCCCGCCAGTTCAAAGGGGACTTGAACCATGACGGATTCCGCGCCGCCGATGTTGGCGACCTGATAGATTGGAGCAAACGCGGAGACGCCGCCGGACGTGAACTCGACGGTGACGCCCGCAAATTCGATCGGCAGGCGGCCGCCCAGAAGATTCGCGTTGCGTTCACCGGTGATGCCGGGCGCGAGTCCGGTACCGGAGATGCGGACGAGGCCGCCGGGCGTGATGCCGATCTCGTTGCTGGCCGCATTCCGGAAGCTGGCGGCATTGATCACCGGACCAGGCAGGCGGGAATTGAGCGTGAAGCTGAGCGGAGGCTGGCCGGTGACCGTGGCGGTAACCACAATCGTGCCCACGGTACTGCCCGCAGTAACAGTCATGCTGGCGCGGCCGTCGTTATCGGTCTGAGAGGTCGCGGCGGCGACCTGGCCCGGGCCGCTGGCGACCGCCCAAGAAACGGGTTGGCCGGCAACTGGTTGATTGTTCAGGTCAGTGACACGAACAACCAGGGGCTGGGAGAAGGCTTGGCCGATCACCGCGCTGGGCTGGTTGTTGCCGGAGACGATCACAAACCCGCCTACAATCGATTCAACGATGGCGTTGAAGAGGACTTCCTTCGTCCCGGCCCGCAGGCGGATCTGGTGGGTGCCGGGGACGTTTCCGAGAGCCACCCGGGTGGAAACAAGACCGGCCTGGTCGGCAAGAGTCACGGTGTTCTGAAGGGTGAGCGTACCGGGGCTGATCACCTCCCAGGTGACCGGGGTTCCGGTGAGCACGTTACCGAAACCATCAGTGATCCGGGCAACGAGGGCGAGTGGCAGGGTGGCGCCGGGACGTCCGGTTTGATTGTTGCCCTGGATGATGGTGGGGACGCCAGGATCGCCAGGGGTGACGGTGAGACGGATGCCGGTGAATTCACGGTAGCGGCCGCCAACGTCAACAACAATATCCGTGGTGCCCGTGCGGCCCGTGGCGATGATTTTGCAGAGGGCGACGCCATCGGGTCCCGTGAGAGCGGTGATATCCTCGCACCGGACCACTGGGCCCTGCAGCGGGTCAGTGAACTGGGAGAAGACGCGAACCCCCACGTTGCGAATGGGGAGGCCTGGGGATACGCCGGGGCCGCCGCTGGTGACCACGACGACGCGGATTGCTTCGGTCTCCGTCTGGGGGGTGCCGAGTTTCACCGAGATCGTGCGATTCTCCTGGGGCGGATTGGCCAGGATGACGGTGGGGCTGGCGTCAAAACCGCCACCGATGAAAGGAAAGGCCGTGGCGACGAAGGTCGCAGAGCCGATTTGCGTATTGGCGGTGATGGTGTAGCCGACAGTGGGTTCACCGGCGGGGATGGAACCGCCCGGGATCCAACTGAACTGGGCCTCGCCGTTGGCATCGGTCGTTTGATTGGGATCGCTGGCAGACGAGACGCCGTCGCTGAAGGTCCAGGTCACGGAAACGCCAGGGATGGGCTTGTCGTCGCCATCGACCACGCGGATGACGAGCGGCTGAGTGAAGCCATTGAAGAGCTGAGTGAGCTGGCCGTCTCCAGACACCTTGATGATGCGGGGGCCAACCGTGCCGGGGTCGCCAGGACCGCCGCCGGTGCCGCCCGTGACAGTGGAGGTGAATTCACGGACGATGGGGCCGGAGGTGGCGCGCACGGTGAATTCTCCGTTCACTGGGGGCGCGGTGGCGGTGACAACGGCGATTCCGTCGATGTTGGTGACGACGCTCGTGGCCGAGAGTTGGACGCCGGCCACGGTGGAAGAGAAGGTGACTGGGGCGTTGAGAACCGGCCTGCCGAGGGCGTCGATGACCCGGACGGCGTAGGGCCGGAGCACCACGCCGGGACCGACGTTCTGGCCGCCGCCGTACAGAATCATCTCGGCAGCGGGTCCAGGCGATGAGTCGGCCGCGAAGCGGATGGGGCCGCCGCCGCCCGGGCCGACGTTGGCCGCGCCACCGGGGCTATTCATGGAGAGATCGTAGCGGTTGAGAAGCTGACCCTGGAGGTAGTACATGGTGCGGGGCACGGGGTGCTCGTTGGAGACGGCGAAGCTGGTGAGTCCGCTGAGAGTGCCGACATTGGGGAAACTGGCCTCGATGACCTGGAGGGTCGGGTAAGTGAGCTGGAAGATTCGGCCAGTCGTCTGGAGGAAGACGAGGGCTCTTGTGGGGCTAACAATCGCAATCTGGTCTGGGAAGAGAAGTTCCTGGTCGCCGGGAAGAGCAATAGCCGCTTCCGAGATGACGCCCGGGGCGGCGGGTTCGCTCGTGTTGTTTTGACCGGCGATTGTGGTGTCGAAAACCTGGACGGAACGGCCATTCAAAAGGCGATTTCCGGCGATCATGTAGCGACCATCGGGGGAAAAATGCAGGCGTCCGGGCGAAGAGATGAGCTGAGAGAATCCCAAGCGCGTAAAGGGCGGCCGGGCGCTGTACTCGAGCAACTGGAACTGGCCAGTGATGAAGACGCGGCCGGTGGGGGAGATCGTGACGTTATTAAGGACGCCAATTCCGCCGAACTGGGCCTCCACGGTGGAGTTCTGCAGGTCGACCATGGTTAGCAGGCCGGAGACGTTGACCCCGCCGCTGATAACGTAGGCGTAACGACCGTCGGGGCTGATGCCAAAATCGACGGGGGTCCCGCCTATCGCAACCGTCCCGCCGGGGATCACGCTCTCGGACACCAGATCAATGGTGTAAAGCGTGCCGGGCTGGGAACCGGCGATGACGTGAAGGCGTTGGCCATTTGGGGAAACGGCGGCGCGGGTGGCGGGGCGGCCATCGAGGGTGAGGGTTCGGATTGAACCAGTAAACTGCCCGGAGACGACATTGACGAAGCTGACAGGGCCCAGCGGATTGTTGGCGATAAAGATGGCTTTGTCGCCCTGTGGGGAGGAGAGCACCTGAATGGTGCCGGCGGGGGGATTGATGGCGGGTCCGAGCGAGAGGAGCCCGGAAGTATAGCCCTGAACGGCAGGAGACTGGCTGCCCGCGGGGGGCAGGACGAAGACGTTCCCGGCTACGGCGAGACCGGCGAAGGACAAGAGCAGAGCAACAGCCAGGAAGGGAATCTTACGAAGATTCATGATCACCTCAAAGTCGGAATAGGCGGACGGAGGGTAGGAACGCGGCGGGAACTTGTATGAGTATATCAGAGCAGGAAGGAAACCGCGAGCAAAAACAGAAGCGGGGAGGGCCGAAGCCCTCCCCGCCCTCGTGTTTGGCTATCCTGTGGCGGATAAGATAGCGGATTTCAGGGCAAACT
>ERZ761609.1474-NODE-1474-length-20552-cov-12.845099_pt1 | contig 20552 bp, 17 predicted proteins | sample MGYA00511163_ERZ761609 | MGnify/ENA primary metagenome ERZ761609 (study PRJEB28899, sample SAMN02445070) | bioreactor sludge metagenome | biome: EBPR sludge | place: Australia: Brisbane, Thorneside Wastewater Treatment Plant | collected 2011-12-16 ... | reverse complement strand
ACCACCGAGATCTACACTCTTTCCCTACACGACGCTCTTCCGATCTATGTTGCCGCCCCGGGCGCCCAGCGTGCCGGCTGTCGTTCCGGCGCCTTCCCTGGCAGCGCCCGTGCCGACACCTCCTCCGGTCGCCCCGGAATCGTCGCCTGTGCCCTTCGGCGGACTTGATCGGGATGCCCTTGGCCGCGCCTTCGCCGCGCTGGGGCGCAGCCATGGTCTGCCTGCCTCGGTTGTCCAGTCGGTGTCGGAGGCCTATGATCGGTTGGCCGGCATCCCGCTTTGGACCGCAGACGGCCGGTTGACGCCACGCGCCGACTCGATGTTGCGCGCGATCGGGCGCGCCGATCAGCATGGGCTGTCGCCAGCGCGATTTGCGAGACTTCAGGCAGCATTGTCCGGAACCGCCGATCGCGAATCGCGGGAAGCCGCCGGTACGTTGCTGGCTGTCGCCTATGCGCGCGAGGCGCGCGGCGCACGCATTAATCCCCAGCAGGTCTCCCGGCTGATCACCGTGACCCTGACGCTGCCGGAGCCCGAGGAGGTTCTTGCGCGCGTTGTCGCGGCGCCGGACGCCGGGCTTGCGCTTGAGGCGTTCAATCCCACCCACCCGGGTTATCTTGCGCTCAAGCGCAAGCTGGCGGAGCTCGGCTCAGCGCCTGCAGCCGAGGCGGGGCGCCCGAAGCTCACGTTCGGGCCGGTCCTGACCCAGGGCATGAGCGATGCACGGGTGCCCATCGTGCGGGACCTGCTTGGACTGCCGCCGGCCGATACGGCGGTTTTCGACAGGACTCTTGCCGATAGCCTGAAGGCTTTCCAGCGCGAACGAGGCCTGCGCGCGAGCGGTCGGCTTGATCGCGCCACGACGGCGGCGCTTGGCGGCGTTCCCGAGACGGAAGCAGCGGTCCGCAATCCGCGGGCCGACATCATCGCCAACATGGAGCGCTGGCGCTGGCTGCCGACGGAACTCGGCGCCGACCATATCCTAGTCAACGTTCCGGATTTCCGCCTGATGCTCGTCCAGAACGATGCGCCTGTCTGGCAGACACGCGTCATTGTCGGCAAGCCGGAGACCCAGACGCCGGTGTTTTCGCACAGGATGCAGTTCCTCGTGGTCAATCCGTCGTGGAACGTGCCGCCCTCGATCGCCCTGAAAGAGTATCTGCCGCTGCTTCAGCGCAATCCTCAGGCCTTGTCGGCGCGCGGACTGCAGGTGGTGAGCCGCGGACGGGTGGTGGATCCGGCCTCGGTCGACTGGAGCAAGGTAGGCCGCACGGTCGCCATCCGGCAGCCGCCGGGCGAACGCAATGCTCTGGGGCACATCAAGTTCATGTTCCCGAACCAGCATGCGGTCTACCTGCATGATACGCCGAACCGCTCGCTGTTCGCCAACGAACGGCGGGCCTACAGCCATGGCTGCGTGCGGGTGCAGGACCCGTTCCGGCTGGCGGAAGCCATCATGGGGACGGATTGGCCGGAGCGACGGCTGCGCTCGATGGTTGGCGGCGGCGAGCGGCAGATCAACCTGCCGACCGACCTGCCGGTGCATCTGGCCTATTTCACCACGTTCGTCGACGACGCCGGAGCCTTGCAGTCCCGCGAGGATTTGTATGGGCACAACCGCAAGGTGAAGGCGCTGCTGGGTTTCTGAGGCACCCGCGACGGGGGGTCGCGGTAACCTTTATGGCACAAACAGCGGCCGAGCGGGCGGAAGGTCGGCTTGATTTCGCCATGATCTGCCGTCACGAGGAAATTGAGGGGCCGGGGTTCGGGGAACGGGCGTTTGCTTAACCGAAGGTTTACCGATCCGTCGCGACTGTCTTTGTCGTCGCGCATGATGGGTTCGTTCGGCGCGGACGCTGTCGATTGCGAAAGCGGGCTAGGGCGCGTGACCAGAAATTTCGAAATCAGGCGAGTGCTGCGAGAGCCGATCTGGCGCGTCACCACTCTTGGCGTACTCAGCCTCGGACTCCTGTCCGCAGGTGTTTCCGGTACGCAGGATGCCGTCGCCAATGGCGATACCCGCAGCCTTAACCTCTATCATACGCACACGCGGGAAAGCCTCACCGTCACGTTTCGCCGGGATGGATCCTACGACCGCGCCGGTCTGGAAAAACTGAACTGGTTCTTGCGGGACTGGCGGCGAGACGAACCAACCAACATGGACCCGCGGCTTTTCGACACCTTGTGGGAGACCTATCGGGAAGTGGGCTCATCGGAGGCCGTGCGCGTGGTTTCCGCCTACCGCTCGCCAGAGACGAATTCCATGCTGCGCCGCCGGTCGAGCGGGGTCGCCAAGCATAGCCAGCACACCATGGGAAAGGCCATGGACCTGCACATGCCCGATGTGAGCATGGGCAAGGTGCGGGAAATCGGCATGCGGCTGCACCGTGGCGGCGTCGGCTACTATCCCACAGCCGGCACACCGTTCGTCCACCTCGATGTGGGCAGCGTCCGATCCTGGCCACGCATGACGCGTCCGCAGCTTGAGCGTCTTTTCCCTGACGGCAAGACGGTGCATCTGCCGGCTGATGGCAAGCCTCTGGCTGGCTATGAAGTTGCCCTGGCGGAGATTCAGCAGCGCGGCGGCTCGGCGATTTCCTATGCGGAGGTCACAAGTCCGCGCCGCAGCCTGTGGGCTGCGCTGTTCGGCGGGGAAGACGACGAGGTCGAGGTACAGACGACGAAACGCGGCGGCAAGGCCGTGGCTTCGAGACCGGTCAGCGGATCGCGTGGCCAGCAAACGGCTTTGGCCAGCAGCGCCGGGATGGACCAGAGCAGCGTCTATGCCGTCAACAACGCCGTCGCTGTTCCCCAGGTTGCCGCTGCCCAGCCGGTGCCGGCCCGGCCGGCAACGCGGCCGCAACCCGTCGAGGAAAAGGCCGCCGAGGCACCCAGACCCACAGCGGTGGCAGCCGTGTCCGCGCCCAGGATCGAGGCGGCGAAGGCGGATAGGGATGCTGATGCGCCAAGGAGTGTCACCGCGCCGGTGCCGCCACGCCGACCCGGGGACCTGACTTTCGCCATGCTGGCTGCGGCCGCTGTCCCGGTGCCGCCTGTTCGTCCGGCGGATGAGCCGCAGGTGCCGGCGCAACAGCTTGCCGCCGTTTCAGACCCGGCACCGAAGCTTGCCAATGTGCCGCTGCCGGCGCCGCGCCCCACGGCCTTCGCTGCGGCTTCCGACACGATTACCGGAGCTGTGGATCGCTCGGCCCTGCCGGCCGCCATCGCCGGAGGCACATCGCCCGCCGCGCCGCCGGTCACCGCCTTCGCGCCGGCCAATGTGCCGGTGCCGCCTGTCCGACCCGCCATCAGAAGCCCGCAACCCCAGGCCGAGACCGCTCCGGGCAAATACGCGCTGAAGCTGGACACTGGCGCGATGAACGCGCTGATGACCGGCGTGAGCGCCAGCGAGGACAAGCCCCGCTCGCCGCAGAAGGTCGAATTGCCGGGGGTGCGCCAGAGCTTGGGCACGGTCATTGTCGCCGGCAAGTTCAGTCAGAGCGCTGGCGCCGAATCCGGCCGGTTCTCGGGCGGACTTGTCCGTCCGCTCGGCGCCGGTTTCGTGAAGCGTGGCGAGTAGAACGCGTCGGTCCGTTCGTGCCCCTCAGGCTTCCATACCGAGGGCGCTGAGGTAGAGCGCGAGAATCTCGTCCTGTTCCTTGCGCTCGTTCGCGTCTTGCTTGCGCAGGCTGACGACCTTGCGGAGCACCTTGGTGTCGAAGCCGTTGGCCTTGGCCTCCGCGTAGACATCCTTGATATCGTCGGCGATCGACTTCTTCTCTTCCTCCAGTCGTTCTATGCGCTCGATGAATGCCTTCAAATGTCCGGCTGTGGCTGTGTTCATATCGTCCATGGCACCGTCTCGATCCGGTTCGGAAATCTCATGGCCTCGTCGCGCGTGGACGCGGCGCAGTCAAGGGCCTCGGGCATGATCGATGATGCTGCGGTTGCGTTTTCCCCGGTCCTCGTGTTTTTAGGCGCCGGCCTCGGCTAGGCAGCGGAAGGTCGGCACACTGGTGGGGCGCGAAGGGTGAGCAGTGCGACGATGCGCGCGGAAGCGCGCCGAACGTTCGAGGCAGCGGTCACTGCGGCCGATCCGGCGCGGTTCCTGGAAGGCCGGCTGCCGCTCCCTGCGAAGGGTCGGGTTTTCCTTATCGGCGCAGGCAAGGCAGCGGTCGGCATGATCCAGGCTGCCGAATCATTCTATCTTGATCAGTGTCGGCTGGATCCGCAGCGGCTGGCCGGGCTCGCGGTCACGCGCCATGGTTACGGCGGCCGCACGCGCGCCATTCCTGTGATCGAGGCGGGTCATCCTGTTCCCGACATTTTCGGCATCGACGGCACCGAGCGCTTGTTGAACCTGGCCGATGAGACCCAGCGGGGCGATATCGCTGTCGTCCTGATGTCGGGTGGTGGCTCTGCGAACCTGATCGCGCCTGCGGGAGAGGTCACCCTTGCGGAAAAGCAGGCCCTGACCAGCGCATTGCTCCGATCCGGCGCTCCGATCGATGCGATCAACTGCGTGCGCAAGCATGTCTCGCGAGTGAAGGGCGGACGCCTTGCGGCTCGCCTTGCTCCAGCCCGGGTCGTGACACTTGCCATATCCGATGTGCCGGGCGACGATCCTAGCGTGATCGGCTCGGGGCCGACCGTGCCCGACATGACGACGCTGGCGGATGCGCGCGCCGTGATCGAGCGTTACGGGATCATGCCGCCTGCGAGCGTTGCCGACGCGCTGAATGACCCGGGCAATGAAACGCCCAAGCCCGGAGATCCGGCTTTCGAAGGGGCTACCTTCGAGATCGTCGGCCGGCCGGCCGATGCCCTGGCTGCGGCGGTCGCCCAAGCGGCGGCGCTCGGTTACGCGGTCACCGACCTTGGCGCGGATGTCGCCGGCGAAGCACGCGATGTGGCGGCCCGGCATGCGCTGATGGCTCTGTCGCTCAAGCGGGCGGGGCGGAAAGCGGCGATCCTGTCCGGCGGGGAGCTCACTGTCACGTTGCGGGGCAAGGGACGCGGCGGCCCGAACCAGGAGTATGCGCTGGCGCTTGCCCTTGCGCTGAACGGCGAGAGCGGCATTGTGGCGCTCGCCTGCGATACCGACGGGACCGATGGAGGGCAGGGGCTGGCGAGCGATCCGGCCGGGGCACTGGTGGATTCCCGGACGCTGACGCGGGCCCGCTCAAACGGGGTGGACGCGGCGGCCTGTCTCGCCGATAACGATTCGACGCGGTTCTTTGCCGCCGCCGGCGATCTCGTGATCACAGGGCCCACCCGGACCAACGCCAATGACCTGCGCGTCCTGCTTATCGATCCTCAAGCGGCCGGCTGACGGGGCCGCGGCTGTGGCCTTGTGGCTGTGTCTGGCCGCTGGCGTGCCCGTTTCCGCAGATCTGCGCATCTGCAACACGACAAACAATCGTGCCGGTATCGCCATAGGCTACCAGGAGGGTCAGTCCTGGGTCACGGAAGGCTGGTTCAACCTGAGACCCAACACCTGTGACGTGATTTTGAAGGGGCGCCTAAACTCGCGCTATTACTACGTTTTCGGGCTCGATTACGATCGCGGCGGAGAATGGAGCGGCCCGAATTATCTTTGCGTGCGCGATCAGGAGTTTTCGATCCGTGGTCCTCAGGATTGCTTCGCACGAGGCTATGAACGGGCCGGATTCGTCGAGATTGATACCGGCGAGCAGGCGGATTGGACCGTGGAACTGGGAGAAGGCGGATTGGTGGGCGTGCAACCGGCCCCCGCGTTGCCGCGAACACAATGACCGACATGCGCAGAAATCGCCGTACCAAGCTTATCGCAACGCTCGGACCCGCCAGTTCTGACGATTCCACGGTTCTGGCGCTGTTCCGCGCCGGGGCCGATGTGTTTCGGATCAACATGAGCCATTCGACGCACGAGGTGCTGCGCAGCCGCGTTGCCCAGATCCGTGCGATCGAGGCTCAGCTGGCAAGGCCCATCGGCATTCTGGCTGACCTGCAGGGGCCGAAGCTGCGCGTCGGGCGTTTTGCCGCCGGTCCGGTCACTCTTGTCAACGGCGCCGCGTTCCGCCTCGACAGCGACGACGCGCCCGGCAGCGAACGGCGGGTGAAGCTTCCGCATCCGGAGATCCTCAGCTCCATCGAAAAGGGACATCGCCTGTTGCTGGACGATGGCAAGATCCAGTTGCGGGTTTCGGCGGTCGGAGCCGGCTATGCGGACACGGTCGTCGAGGTTGGTGGGCCGCTTTCGGACCGAAAGGGCGTCAGCGTGCCCGATACGGTGATTCCTGTCGGCGCATTGACCTCCAAGGACTACTCCGACCTGGAGGCTGCCATCGATGCCGGCGTGGACTGGATCGCCCTGTCCTTCGTGCAGCGCCCGGAAGACATTGCCGAGGTCCGCAAGATCACACGCGGGCGCGCCCTGGTGATGGCCAAGATCGAGAAGCCCCAGGCCATCGAGCGGCTCGAGGAAATCATGGAGATCGCGGATGCGCTTATGGTGGCGCGCGGCGATCTTGGCGTGGAGATGCCGCTCGAAGTCGTTCCGGGCCTGCAGAAGCGCATCACGCGTCTGGCCCGCAAGTACGGCAAGCCGGTGGTCGTGGCGACGCAGATGCTGGAATCGATGATCAGCGCGCCCGCGCCGACGCGCGCCGAGGTGTCGGACGTGGCAACGGCGGTGTTCGAGGGCGCGGATGCCGTGATGCTTTCGGCGGAAAGCGCCTCCGGAAAGTTTCCGATCGAGGCGGTTTCCACCATGAGCCGCATCGCGGAATCGGTTGAGAGCGATGTCAACTATCAGGCCGTCATCGACGGCCAGCGCGCTGCGCCGGAGCCGACCGGCGCTGATGCCATCGCGGCGGCCGCGCGCACGGTCGCGCAGACGCTCGACCTGAAGGCGATCGTGGTGTGGACGGCGTCGGGCGCCAGCGCGCTGCGCATAGCGCGCGAGCGGCCGCTGACGCCGATCCTCATGCTTACGACCAGCGAACGTACCGCCCGACGCATGCAACTGGTCTGGGGTATTCACACCATGATCGGGCGCGATCCCACGCACACCGCCGACATGGTGCGGATCGGCACCGGCGCGGCGCGGGAAAACGGCTTTGCCGACCTGGGTCAGCGGATCATCATGGTCGCGGGCGTTCCGTTTGGAACCCCGGGCGCAACCAACATGCTGCGCATCGCCTTCGTCGGCTCCGGGAGCTGACGACGGATCAGAGCCTGCGTTCCTCGACGTCGAGCTTCAGTCGGTCCAGCATGCCCTGCAGCCGTTCCATCTGCGGATGCAGCTTGAGTGCCTGGGTGAAGGCGGCATGGGCTGCCTTGGGATTGTCCATTTTCTGGAAGATCAGGCCCAGGCCGGCCAGCGCGCCGAAATGGCGGGGTTCGCGCGCCAGGGTGGCGCGGATGTCGCGCATGGCGCCGTCAAGGTCATCCATGGTGAAGAACAGCGTGGCACGCTTGTTGTAGGCTTCCGCCCAGCCCGGGCGCAGCTGGATGATGTAGTCCAGCATGTCAAGCGCCTGCTCGTGTTCCTTGCCATTCAAGAGCTGAATGGCGCGGCTCATCAACAGATCGGTGGTGTCGCTGCCCGATCGTTGCCAGCGCCGTTCGATCTGCGCGGCGATCGCGCGCCCCTCCTGCGGGTCCTTCGCCTTGGCCAGCTTTTCGAACAGGCTGTCCAGCGTGACGGGCGCCGGCGGGGGTGAGGGTGGCTTCGCCTTCGGGTCGCTCCTGTTGGCGTCCGCCGGCGGCGCAGGGTTGGCGCGCGGCGGCGATTGTGCCTGGGACGCCGGAAGCGTCAGCGCTAGAAACAGGGCAAACAAAAACAACCGCGCCATCGTCAGGGTCCTTTGAACGGACTCTAGGCGATGGCGCGGCAAATGCAATTCACGGAAACGGAGGCGCCGCCTCCGGCCTGCCTCAGCCCTGGCGAGCCTTGAAGCGCTTCTGGGTCTTGTTGATGATGTAGACGCGGCCGCGACGGCGCACGAGCTGATTGTCGCGATGGCGCTTCATCAGCGTTTTCAGAGAGTTACGAATCTTCATCACGGCACCTGTCGAAGCGGCGCACGCGCCGTCATCCTGTCGAAAACTGTATCCCGGCGCGTGGACCACGAGGGATCCAGCGTTGCCCATGACCAGACAGCCATGACCGGAAGTGCCTCTCCATACGAATTTCGACGCGCTTGGCAAGGGTTTTTTGCCGTCACGGGGAATGGGATGGCTCCGGCGGCCAGCGCAGCATCGCGTCCGCGCGGTCTTTTGTCGCCTCGATGAGAGAGGCGTTCGCCTCGTCGCTGCGCAGAACCCAGGCGCGGGCGGCCTCGGCGCTGCGCCCATGCCGCATGTGGCGTTGGATCAACCGCTCCCGGCGCGTTGTTGCATCGATATCGACATACCAGCAGGCGTCGAGCAGCGGGCGCACCCGGTCCCACGGCGGATCATCAAGCAACAGGTAGTTGCCTTCGGTGACGACCAGGGCGACATCCGGACCGATCGGGATCGCACCGGCGATGGCCTCTTCGATCTCGCGCCGGAACACGGGCGCGTAGACGGTTTCCAGCGGCACAGGGTTACGCAGGCGTTGCAGCAAGGCCACGTAGCCGGCCGCATCGAAGGTGTCGGGCGCACCCTTGCGCTCTGCCCGACCGAGCCGGCGCAACTCGTCGTTGGCGAGATGAAACCCATCCATGGGAACCAGTGCCGCCCGCGTTCCCAACGCGCTGACCAGCGCCGCGGCCAATGACGATTTTCCGGCCCCTGGCGGTCCTGCGATGCCGAGGATGGCGCGGCGCCTGCCGGACAGCACCGCACGGGCGCTTGCCAGCCAGCGGGGTGGAACGGGGGCTTCGGGTGCGTGCATGCTGTGATGTCCCGATCTCAGGCCGGACCGAGAATTCCGTTCGCGACGAGCCTGTTGATCTCTTCGTCGGCGAGGCCCAGGTCACGTGCTACCGCGCGGGTGTGTTCGCCGGCATGCGGCAGGTCATGGTGCAGCCCCAGCCGTTTGCCGTCGAGTTCGAGCGGCAGGGCGGGCACCCGGGCCTTGCGGCCATCCATCAGCGAGACCTCCAGCATCGCTCCCGGGTGGTTCAGGTGCGGATCGTCAAACAGGTCCTGAGGTCGCATGATCGGTGCAAAGGGCAGTCGGATCGCCGCGCATCGTTGCAGGATGGTCTCCTGGTCGAGTCCGGCGAACAGCGTGCGCAGGCGCGGCATGAACAGGTCGCGCCTGAGCACGCGGTCCCGATTGCTCGCGAGGTCGGGATGGTTCCGCAGGTCACCCAGGTCGAAGGCCGCGCAGAAATCCGTCCATTGCGTGTCCGAGACCACGCCGACGAATACCTGCTGGCCGTCAGCCGTGTCGAAGACGTCATAGACCGCCCAGGCGGCCAGTCGTTCCGGCATCGGGCGGGCCGGTGTTCCGGTCACGGCGAACTGCATCATGTGCTGGGCGACGAGCAGCATGTTGCTTTCGAACAGGCCGGACTTGATGAATTGACCGCGTCCGGTACGTGCGCGCTCCTGCAGCGCCGAGAGGATACCGATGACAGCGAACATGCCGCCCATGATGTCGTTGACGGAGGAGCCGGCGCGCAGCGGACGACCCGGCGGTCCCGTCATGTAGGCGAGGCCGCCCATCATCTGCACCACTTCGTCCAGCGCGGCGCGGTCCTCGTAGGGACCGCTGAGGAACCCCTTGAGCGAACAGTAGATGAGGCGCGGGTTGTCCCGGGACAGCGCGTCGTAACCGAGGCCCATCGCATCCAGCGCGCCGGCGCGGAAGTTCTCGGTCAGTGCGTCCGCCGTCGCGATGAGCCTACGGACGAAAGCGATCCCCTCGCCCGACTTGAGATCGACCTGGATGGAGCGCTTGTTGCGATTGAAGGTCGCGAAGAAGCCGGCGCCGGATCCGGCCAGACGGCGTGTGTTGTCGCCCTGGCCCATCGGTTCGACCTTGATGACGTCGGCGCCGAGATCGCCGAGCACCAGGCCGGAAGTCGGCCCCATCACCATGTGGGAGAACTCGACAATACGGATGCCCGCGAGCGGGAGACGATCGGCTGCAACGGTCATGTGCGAGGCGCCTCGGGCGGGTGCGGATACGGGTGGTTGCGCGGCAGCCCGGCGCCCGCGAGCATGCCGTGCAGCTCGACGCCGGGCAGCGCCCCGGCGACGATGGAGCGCGCTGCGATCAGCGCCTCGGGATCGACGCCTGTGCGGATGCCCATCGCCTCGAACATGAACACAAGGTCCTCGGTGACCACGTTGCCTGATGCACCCGGCGCGTGCGGGCAGCCGCCTATGCCGCAATGGGAGGCATCGAACACGCGCACTCCGGCCTCGTAGGCGGCCAGCGCATTGGCGATGCCGAGCCCGCGTGTGTTGTGCAGATGCGCGGCGCCGCACTTGGCCCCGATGCGGTCGATCAGCCTTGCGAACATGCGCCGGACCTGGGCCGGGTTTCCCATGCCGGTGGTGTCCGACAGGCCGGTATCGTCGACGCCCGTCGCGACCAGTCTCTCGGCGAGCGCGATCACCTCGCTCTCGTCCACATGTCCATCGATGGTGCAGCCGAAGGCGACGGAAATGTTGGCTTCCACCGGGACGTCCGGCGCCAGTGCATCGCGCAGCCGAACGATGGCGGCGACTTCGTCCACCATTTCGGCCCGGCTCTTGCGGACATTGGCGCGGGAATGGCCCTCGGAGCCGGAGACGGGGATCGTCAGCTTCGTCGCGCCCGCCGTGAGGGCTGCCTCCGCGCCTTTCCGGTTCGGCACCAGTGCCAGCACCGTAAGGCCCGGCAGCGTTCGGGCGAATGCGACCACCTGTGCTGCGTCCGCCATCTGCGGCATCAGTTTCGCGGGGACGAACGAGCAGACCTCGATCTCCTTCAGCCCGGCGCCGTGCAACGCCGCGATCCAGCGGCATTTCTCGGCTGTCGGCATGATCTGCGTCAGGATCTGCAAGCCGTCGCGCGGACCGCATTCGCTGATCAGCACATCACGCCCATCCTCTCCCGGTCTGAACACGGATTGCTCCTCCTTGATGCCGTCCGGCTTGCCGAAGGCGGCCTGAGCGGCCGTTCCTTGCCGCCACATGCTGCGCGCGGCATTCTAGGTCAATGCCGCGAACGCTTCGACCTGCACCGTCGGACCGGAGACAATCAGGATGTCACCGAGCTCGATTAGGCTTTCGGGTTTGGCATAGAGAAAATCGGAGTGGGGGCGCTTGATGCCGACGACGGTGACCCCGTATCGGCTTCGCAACTCGAGATGCGCGAGGGTCTTGCCGGCGTACTGCGCGGGCGAACGCGTCTTTGCGATGGCGAATCCGTCATCGAAGGCGATGAAGTCCATCATCTTGCCGGTGACGAGATGCGCCACGCGTTCCCCCATGGCGGCTTCCGGAAAGACAACGTGATGGGCGCCAGTCTTCTCCAGAATCTTGCCGTGCCGTTCCGTCACGGCCTTGGCCCAGATGTTGGGAACGCCCAGTTCAACAAGCGCGAGCGTGGTCAGGACGCTGGCCTCGATGTCCGAGCCAATCGCCACGACCGCATGGTCGAACTCGTCGCATGAGAGCTGCCGGAGCGCTTCGACGCTGGTCGAATTGGCTTGAACCACGTGGGTCAGTTGACCGGCGAACTCCTGCACCACCTGGTCCCTCTCGTCGATGGCGAGGACTTCATGGCCGAGCCGCGTAAGGGACTTGGCCACGGCGCCGCCAAACCGCCCAAGTCCGATGACGATCACGCTGTCGGATGCTGGTTTCCTAGCCAATGACGGGGCGCTCCTCTGGGTAGCGGTACTGAATGCGGCTGCTGCGCATGGCAAGTCCCACCGCGACCGTGATGATGCCGACGCGCCCCATGAACATCAAGCCGATCAGCAGGCACTGTCCGGAGGCGGGCAGGGAGCCTGTAATGCCCATGGACAGGCCGCAGTTGGCGAAGGCCGAGATGATGTCAAAGACCAGATGACGCAGCGGAAGGTCGGTCAAAGAGCGCATCAGGAGCGTAGAGGTGGCGACTGTTGCAAAGGCCAGGGCGAAGATCGTCAGTGCCTCGCGCAGGACACCCGACGAGATTCGCCGCTTGAACACGGCGACATCGGCCGTGCCACGCACTTCGAACCAGACCGCCAGAATGATCACCAGGAACGTCGTCGCCTTGATGCCGCCGGCCATTGAAGCGGAGCCGCCGCCGATGAACATCAGTCCGTAGGTCACGAGCATCATGTCTTGCGTGATGGCGGCTGTGTCAAACGTATTGAGGCCGCCCGAGCGGGTCATCACCGAGTGGAACAGCGCGTTCGTGAGCTTGTGCAGCCAGGGCAGGGGGCCAAGCGTCGCGGCGTTGTCCCACTCCCACAGTAAGGTGGCGGCGAAACCCAGCGGCAGCAGGAGCGCGGCGGCGGTCAGCGTGAGCTTCGTGTGCAGCGAGTAGGCGACATGCCGAGAACGGTGGCGTGTGATGTCGTGCAGCACCGGGAGGCCCAGGCCGCCGAGCACGACCGCGATGGCGCACGTCAGGATGACGGAAGGGTCCTGCATGTAGGGGGTCAATCCACCCGCAAGGCTTGTGAACCCTCCGTTGGTCAAGGCTGACCCGGCGTGGAAGTAGCCATGCCAGAAAGCATCCATCGCCGGCATGTCGTAGCTGAGGAAGCGAAGCGAGAGAAACAGTCCCACCAGCAATTGGACAACAAGCATGATCCTCAGCGCAAAGAACAGCACCAGCTTGACGTCGCCAAGCGCGATGCCGCGCGCCTCGACCTGAACCATCAGCTGTGCGCTGACGCTGTGTTTGCGCGAAACCATCAGCATGAGCAGCGTTGTTCCGCTCATGATGCCAAAGCCGCCGATCTGGCATAGAGCGAAGATCACGGCCTGGCCGAAGCCCGTCCAGTAGATGGCCGTGTCGACGACCGTCAGTCCGGTAACGGTCGTGGCGGAGGTGGCCGTGAACAGGGCGGTCAGGAATGGCGCGCCGATGCCGTCGGTGCGTGCCAGCGGCAGCATCAGCAAACCTGTGCCGATTCCAATGATAATCATGAATGCGGCGGGAACCAACCGCGCGTAGCTGCTACCCATCTCCCGCCCCTGCGACCGTCGCTTCACGCTAGCCCGAAGTCGAAGCCAAGGGAACGGTGTCTGCCGTCGTTGTCCCGATCGCAGGTCGATCAGGGTTGCTGATGGGCGAATCGATGGGCACTCTGGGCAGCGTGCATTGTGCCACAAGGGATATTGATGTGACTGCCGGACCCCAAATCTGATGGCGGATGTTTCCCCCAACGCGCCGGTCGCTCCGATGGCGACAATCCTCGTTGTCGACGACGATGGCGAGATCCTCGGCCTTGTTGCCCGGTTCTTGCGCGCCAACGCATTCGAGGTGCTGACAGCGCGCAACGGGACTGAGATGGCCGCCTGCCTCAAGGGTGCTGCGGTCGACCTCATCGTGCTCGACCTGATGCTGCCCGGGGCCAGCGGGCTTGATCTGTGCCGGGAGCTGCGCCGCAACTCCGCGACACCCGTAGTCATGCTGACCGCAAAGGGCGACGAAATCGACCGGATCATCGGTCTGGAGGTCGGCGCGGATGACTATCTCGCCAAGCCGTTCAATCCGCGTGAACTGCTGGCGCGAATCAGCGCGGTGTTGCGACGCACCCAGGCCGGACGGGTCCATCCTGCGACCGGTGCCCGGCGGATGCTGCACTTCTCCGGCTGGCAGTTGGACACGTTGAAGCGCGAACTGACCGATCCGCGCGGCGTGGTCGTTGATCTTTCGACCGGCGAGTATGACCTGCTGATGGCGTTTCTCGATGCGCCCCAGCGCGTGCTGTCCCGCGAGTTCCTGCTGGATGCGACCCGCATCCGCGCGCCCGATGCGTTCGATCGGTCGATCGATGTCCAGATCAGCCGATTGCGGCGCAAGATCGAGGTCGAGCAGGAGATGATCAAGACTATACGTGGAGCCGGCTACATATTCACGCCGGATGTGACGCGGGGGCAGGCGTGACCGAGGTCGGAGGACCCATTGCCCGCTGGCGTGCCCTTGTCGACGGGCTGGCGGCGCGCACGATACTGATCGTCCTGGTTGGCATCGGTGCGATCCACCTTGTCAGCCTCTGGACCTATCGCCATGCCCTCAGCCAGCAGGCGGAGCTCGCGAGCGATGTGCGCCTCGCCGATCAGTTGCTGGGCATCAAGCGCGCAGTGATGCGCGAGCCGCAGTCTGCCCGCGAATCCGTGGCCCACGATCTTTCAGGCGGGCCGCTGGAGGCGCACTGGAGCCGGACCGAGCATGCCACTCCGGGAGGCCCCGGCGCAGGCCACTGGGATGGGCTGGCGCAGCGGCTCAAGCAGGCAGCGCCCGAACTTGGTGACGACGGCCTGATCATCGGCGCCAATCGTCGGGCACCTGACGATCCGCATCTCGCGCTGGTCTCGATGCGTCTGCCAGACGACACATGGCTCAATGTCTCGATTGTCACGGTCACGCCGCGTTCCGTGGAGGGGCATGGGACGCTGCTGTCCACGACGCTGATGGCCATCGGCGCCGTGCTTGTCTCAATGCTGATGGTGCGTTGGCTGACGCGTCCGCTCTCCACCTTTGCCGAAGCCGCGAAAACCTTTTCCGGGTCGGGAGCCCCTGTCGCGGTTCCCGAGGATGGCCCGCGCGAGCTGCGCGATCTGGCAAGTGCGTTCAACGAGATGCAGCGGCGCATCGCCCGGCTGGTGGAGGACCGAACGCAAGCGCTCGCCGCCGTTTCCCACGACCTGAAGACGCCGATCACGCGGCTGCGTTTCCGCGCCGAGGATATCACGGACGCCGCGCTGCGCAGCGCCATCACCGCCGACCTCTCCGAAATGGAAAGGATGCTCGACCAGACCCTGGCTTATCTCAGGGGCGAGCGCACGGACGAGCGGATGCAGCCGGTCGATCTTGTGGCGATCCTCGCGACGGTCTGCGCGGACATCAGCGACGATGGCGGGGCCACGACGCTGACGGGCGCCGGCAGCGCGGTGATCAGCGGGCGACGGCTGTCCCTGAAACGCGCCTTCGGAAACCTGATCGAGAATGCCGTCAAATACGGCTACCGAGCCGATGTCTCGGTGACGGAGGTCGGCGGAACCGTTGTTGTCGCCGTTGCCGATGCCGGGCCCGGCATTCGGCCCGAAGATCGGGAACGCGCGCTTGCGCCCTTTGTGCGGCTCGAACCGTCGCGAAACCAGGATACCGGCGGGTTTGGCCTTGGCCTCACCATCGCTTATGCCATTGTCGCTAGCCATGCCGGCACGCTGACACTTGCCGATGGAGTGGACGGCGGGCTTCTGGTGACGGTGTGTTTACCAAGGGACGGCGGCGCCGGCGCCTGAAACACTCTGTAACATTCCTGAAATCTGCCAGACAAAGAGCCATGCCACACTGGCATGATGATTCTTCGTTTCGATCGATGGCGCTGGATTGCTGCGCTCTTTGTCCTTTGCCTGTCCAGCGCGGCGCCCGTCACAGCCCATGATGGCCACGATCACGGTGCACCGCCCCCTCCGGTTACCGCCACCATTGCGCCGCGCGCCGATGCGTCGTCCGCCGATTTTGAACTCGTCGTCGTGGCGCGAGAGGGGAGGCTGGTAATCACGATCGACACGTTCCGGGGGAACGAGCCGGTGAGCGATGCCGAGATCGAGATCGATACTCCACACGGCACGCAGAAGGCGACGGCCGAGGCCGAAGGCGTCTATTCCCTCGCCGCGCCCTGGGTCGCCAAGCCGGGTACCTATGACCTTGCCGTCACGGTTCAGGCCAACGGACTGGTCGATGTGCTCACCGCGACGCTGGACATCCCGGAGATGGCTGCCGCGCCGGGCAAGGGCGCTCGCCCGGCCATCGCCAGCCGCGATGCCGCCCAGCGCTTTGCCGATGGTGCGCTGTTCGTGCCTAAGGACAGCCAGCGCATCCTCGCCCTGCGTACCGAGTTCACGGAGGAAAGGACCTTCAACGGTACCTTCGAACTGCCGGGGCGGATCATTCCTGACCCCAACGGCGTTGGCTATGTCCAGTCTTCGGTGTCGGGACGACTGATGCCGCCACCGGGTGGCTTTCCGCGGCTCGGAACGCCGGTGAAGGCCGGCGATGTCCTCGCCCACGTGCATCCGGGGGTCGGCGCCGCCGATGTGACGACACAGCAGCAGCAGGCGCGCGAGCTGGACCAGCAGATCACCCTGGTGCGTCGCAGACTGGAACGTCTGCAGCAGCTCCAGAATGTCGTCGCCCGTTCGCAGATCGAAGACGCGGAACTGGAGCTCGCCGGCCTGCTGGCGCGCCGGGCCAATCTCGACCGGGCGCCCCGCCATACGGAAGATCTTGTGGCGCCCGTCAGCGGCGTCATCGCCGCGGTTCAGGCGACGGCCGGGCAGATCGCCGATCCAAGCATGGTGATCTTCCAGATCATCGATCCCAACCGCTTCTGGGTGGAGGCCCTCACCTACGACGCGCAGGCGATCACCGGGACCGCGACCGCACGCCTTGCCAATAACCGGTCGATCACATTGAGCTATCGTGGCACGGGACTGGCGGAGCGCAACCAGTCGATCCCCATCCATTTCGGTGTTGAAGGTGACACGAAGGGCCTACGCGCGGGCCAGTTCCTCACGGTTCTGGCCACGCTGACCGAGGAAAAATCCGGTGTCGCCGTGCCGCGTTCGGCCGTCCTGCGCGGGGCCAACGGCCAGAACATGGTGTTCGAGCATACCAACGCCGAACGCTTCGTGCCCCGGGAAGTGCGCATCGAGCCGCTCGACGCGAACCGCGTGTTGATCGTGTCTGGCATCGGCAAGGCTAGGCGGATCGCCACGCAGGGCGCCGAACTGCTGAACCAGATCCGCTGATGTTCACCTTCCTCGTCACCCAGTCCCTGCGCAACCGGCTGTTCGTGCTGGCCGTCGCCGCATTGCTGACGCTCTACGGCGCGCTGACGGTGACGCGGCTGCCGGTCGATGTCTTTCCCGATCTCAACCGGCCGACCGTCACCATCATGACCGAGGCGGAAGGGCTTGCTCCGCCCGAGGTCGAACAACTCGTGACCTACCCGATCGAGACGCAGATGAACGGCCTGCCGGGGGTCACGCGCGTGCGGTCGGTGTCAGGCGTCGGGCTGTCGATCACCTATGTCGAGTTCGACTGGAACACGGAGATATTCCGCAACCGCCAGCAGATCGCAGAAAGGCTAGCGCTGATCCAGCCGCAGTTGCCGAGTGGTGTCGTGCCGCAGATGGGGCCAATCAATTCCATCATGGGGCAGATCCTGCTCGTTGCGGTGACCGCCCCGGACGGTGTCTCCCCGATGGAACTGCGGGAAACGGCGGATTTCGTTCTAAGGCCGCGTCTGCTGTCCATCCCAGGCGTGGCGCAAGTCATCCCGATCGGTGGCGAGGTGCGCCAGTATCGGGTCTCTCCCAATCCAGCAGCCTTGCGCGCGCTGAAGGTGACATTCGCCGATGTGGAAAAGGCCCTGCAGCAGTTCGGCGCCAACACCGGCGGCGGGTTCACCGACCAGTATTCCCGCGAGTTCCTGATCCGCAACATCGGGCGGACCCGCAGCCTCGACGATCTCAAGCGCATGGTCGTGGCCACGGTCGGCGGTCAGCCCGTGGCGCTGGAACAGATCGCGACTGTCGAGTTCGCGGCCCGCACCAAGCGCGGCGAAGGGGGCTACCAGGGTCGATCCGCCGTTATTGTGTCAGTCGAGAAGCAGCCCGGGGTCGACACCATTCCGCTGACCCGCCAGATCGAGGCGGCGCTCCGCGACATCACGACAACGCTGCCCCAGGGCATCCGGGCCGATCAGGTGCTGTTCCGGCAGGCCGGATTCATCGAAGCATCGATCAACAACGTGCGCACCGTTCTGTTCGAAGCGGCCGCGGTGGTGGCGATCGTGCTGTTCCTGTTCCTGCTGAACACGCGCACGACGTTGATCTCGCTTACCGCCATCCCGGTGTCGGTGCTGGTGACGGCCATCGTGTTCCACCTCTTCGGCCTGTCGATCAACACGATGACGCTCGGTGGCCTGGCCATCGCCATCGGTGAACTCGTGGACGATGCCGTGGTGGATGTGGAGAACATCTTCCGGCGCCTGCGCGAGAACCGGGAGGCCGGCAATCCGCGCACCGTGTTTGAAGTCGTCGTTTCTGCCAGCCAGGAAGTGCGCTCCGGCATCGTCTATGCGACGATGGTGATCGTCCTCGTGTTCGTGCCACTTTTCGCCCTTTCAGGCATCGAAGGACGGCTGTTCGCTCCGCTCGGCCATGCGTACATCATTTCCATTCTCGCCAGCCTTGTCGTCTCGATCACGCTGACGCCGGTGATGGCCTACTACCTTCTGCCGGGTCTAAGGCGGCTCGATCATCGCGAGAGCGGCATGATCCGCGCCCTGAAGGCCGCGAATGCCGCCATGCTACGGGTCGCCTTCCGTTACCAGAAGACGCTGATGGCTGCGGTCGCCATGGCCGTAGTGGCGGCCGGCACCTTCGCGGCAAGCCTGCCCCGCGCTTTCCTGCCGCCGTTCAACGAGGGGACGCTGACCATCAACCTATTGTTCAATCCCGGCATTTCCCTGGCGGAAAGCCATCGGGTCGGTCTGATCGCGGAGCGGCTGCTCATGGATGTGCCGGACGTGGAGCGCGTGGGGCGCCGGACGGGCCGCGCTGAACTCGACGAGCATGCCGAAGGCGTGCATTCCTCCGAGATCGAGGTGGCGCTGAAGCCGGGCGGGCGGGCCAAGGACGCGATCATCGCCGACATCCGCAGCCAGCTTGCCATCCTGCCCGTTGCCACCAATGTCGGCCAGCCCATTTCGCACCGGCTCGACCATATGCTGTCGGGCGTCCGCGCGCAGATCGCGCTGAAAATCTATGGTGAGGACCTCGATACCCTGCGGGCGCTGGCCGAAGAGTTTCGCGGCAAGTTCGCCGCGGTGCCCGGCATCGTTGATCTTCAGGTCGAGAAGCAGGTACGAATTCCGCAGTTGGAAATCATCGTCGACTATCGCCGCGCCGCGCTCTACGGCGTGCAGCCCGCCGCGATCACCGAGCAACTCGAACGTCTCTCAAACGGGCGCGTTGTATCGCGCGTCATTGATGGCAATCGCCGGTTCGACGTGGTGCTGCGGCTTCAGGATCAGCAGCGCACCACGCGAGGACTGGGTGAGTTGCTGATCGAGACCCCGATGGGCTGGGTGCCGGTGCGCCAGCTCGCCGACGTGGTGGAGACCGACGGGCCGAACCAGATCCTGCGCGAGAATGGCCGGCGTCGCGTGGTGGTGCTGGCCAATGCCGATGGCGCGGCGGACATGGCGCGCGTGGTTGCCGACATTCGTGCGCTGCTGGCGCAGGCCAGCTTGCCGCCCGGCTTCTCCACGAGTCTCGAAGGCACGTTCCAGGCGCAGGAAGACTCGATGCGGACCATCGGCCTCCTCTCCCTGGTTTCCTTGGCGATGATCTTCGCGATCCTCTACAGCCGCTACCGGTCGGTCGTATTCGTCGCCATCATCATGGCATCGGTGCCGCTGGCGCTGATCGGTTCGGTCGCGGCACTCTGGATTGCGGGTCAGCCGCTCTCCGTTGCCTCGATGATCGGCTTCATCACGCTCGCCGGAATCGCCACACGCAACGGCATTCTCAAGATCAGCCACATCATCAATCTGGCCATCCACGAGAAGATCCCGTTCAGTCCTGATCTTGTCCTGCGTGGCAGCCTCGACCGGCTGACGCCGGTGCTGATGACGGCGCTGTCCGCCGGGGTCGCGCTGGTTCCGCTTCTGATCGACGCCCAGGCGCCGGGCAAGGAGATCCTGCATCCGGTTGCCGTCACGATCTTCGGCGGCCTCGTGACGGCGACGCTGCTGGATGCGGTCCTGACCCCGACGCTGGTGCTGCGCTACGGCCGCGCGGCACTCGAGCGGATCGTGGCAGAAGCCCGTGAGGCAGCCGAATCCCTGCCGCGGGGCCTTGCCGCCCGGACCGAAACCTACTGATCAAAGGAGCCTGCCATGCGCTTGTCGATAGCCGTCGCCGCACTCGCCGCCAGCGTTCTTGCCGCTTCCGCCCATGAACCGCGCAAGGGGCCGAATGGCGGGACGCTGGTGGATGCCGGCAAGAACCACCACCTCGAGTTGGTTGCCAAAGGCACGGAGGAAGTTGTGGTCTTCCTGTCGGATGCGGATGACAAGCCAGTATCCGCTGCCGGGTTCAGGGCCAATGCCATCCTGGTCGTCGGCGGCAAGCCGCAACGCTTTGCCCTGGAGCCGGCGGAAGGATCGCGCCTCGTCGGCAGGGCGCCTGTGGCGGTGCCCGCAGGCACGAAAGGCGCGGTGCAGCTGACCGGCCCGGACGGAGCCACCGCGCAGGCGAAATTCTGAACACTCCAGAGAGGAGCTTTGCCATGGATCGCCGCCAGTTTCTTGCAGGAACCGCCGCCCTCGGTGGCCTTGCCGCAGCCGGGCCGGCCGCCCGCGCGCAGTCAAGATCGGAAGAGCGTCGTGTAGGGAAAG
>ERZ761609.1473-NODE-1473-length-20566-cov-7.852811_pt1 | contig 20566 bp, 23 predicted proteins | sample MGYA00511163_ERZ761609 | MGnify/ENA primary metagenome ERZ761609 (study PRJEB28899, sample SAMN02445070) | bioreactor sludge metagenome | biome: EBPR sludge | place: Australia: Brisbane, Thorneside Wastewater Treatment Plant | collected 2011-12-16 ... | reverse complement strand
CTGACGATCGCCCCGGCGGATTTTCGCAAGGTGATCGAGGACGCGATCGCGCGAGATGCCGGCGCATGACGGACGCAGCGGCATGAAGCACGTCACCGTCATCCAGCACAATTCGGCGGAATGGCTCGGCCACATCGAAGACCACTTCGAGGGGCGCGGTATCCGCTACAGCTATTTCAGGCCGTTCGCCACGGGCGGTCGGGTGCCCGATCTCAAGCTGCTCGGTGACGGGCTCGTCCTGCTCGGCGCGGGGCCGTGGGGCGGGGTGGCCGGGGAACGGCAGCTGCCGACATTCGCCGAGGAGGTGAAGCTCGCGCGGGCGTGCCTGATGACGAACGTACCCATCGTCGGGTTCGGTCTCGGTGCCAGTATCATTGCGGCGGCGGGTGACGGTTCGGTGGCGGGGGCACCTCTCACGGCCCGCATCGACGAAGCGACGGCGACCGAACCGACGGCGCTGGCTGGTTTCCTGCCCGACCGTTTTCCGATCGCGGTCTACCGACGCGATATGACCGTCCTGCCGGACTATGCGACGATCCTGGCGCGTGACCGGTCGGGGGCGCCTGCCGCATTTGCACTGGGGCCGCGGGCCTACGGATTCGAGGGGCATCCCGGCGTTCGCCGCGCTATGTTCGAGGATCTCGTCATGGAGTTCGAAGACGCGCCCGAGGGGGTCGGCGAGGTGCTCACGGAGTTCGGTCGGGTGAGCAAGGCCATGGAAGACGCGCTGGTGCCGCTCATGGCGGGGCTGGTGCGGGCGCTGGGGTGGCAGGCGGTGGCATGATTCCGTCGTCCGGTCCGACGAATTGTGAATATTCGAGTCTTTGAATATTTCTTGCGTTCAGACGGATGGGCGCATAGTCTCGTGAAAAATCCAAACAGTGACGGAGTTTATGTTGCTCCGCACAATAGATCTGAACGCTCGAGGAGGCGCCGGTGGCAAAGAAGCTCATCATCGTTTTGGCGAACACCGACACGCGCAACGGGGAGGAACTCGGTGCGCCGTTCTTCCAGGCGTCGGTCGCAGCCGCGATGGACTACGAAGTCGAAGTGATCTGCACGGCGACGTCGGGCCGGCTCATGAAAAAGGGCGTGGCGGAGAATCTCGTCGTCAAGGCGGGGAGCCCCAAGACGGTCTACGATTTCATCAAGGAAGCACACGAGGCGGGCGTCAAGTTCTACAGCTGCTCGCCCAATCTCGACCTGTTCGACATGACCAAGGACGACATGATCCCGGAATGCTCGGGCATGGTCGGCGGCGCGCATCTCATCGAGCAGGTCATGGAAGAAGACGACGTCAGGGTGCTCACGTACTGACGACGCAGGCGCCGGCACTCGTCCGGCAGCCTTGCATGACGCGACGTATTCAGGGAGCGACCGATGGCTGACGGCTCAGCAACCCGGGTTCAGGATTTCATAGGCGATCCGGTCTCCGATAAACCGGCGGTACCGCGCGCAAAGCTCGAACAGATCTTCCGCGATATCCAGGAGGACATGCGGTACGATCACGAGCTCAATGGATGCCTCAACTGCGGTATCTGCACGGCGACGTGTCCGGCGGCGCACTACTACGACTTCTCCCCGCGCGAGATCGTCCAGCTTTTGTGGACGGAAAATCTCGAGGGCATCTACGATGCGATGCAAGAGAAGATCTGGTCATGTGCGCAGTGCTACACCTGCGCGGCCCGATGCCCGTTCAAGAACTCGCCCGGCGGTCTCGTGATGCTGATGCGCGAAGTCGCGATCAAGCACCAGATGCAGAGTGCCAAGGACGTGCTCAGGCCGTTCAGCCGTGTCATGCTGAAGCTCGTCTCGACGGGCAATCAGCTGGCCCCGGACATGATCAATCCGTCGCATTTCGCCGACTGGGGTCCGAACATCTCGAAGGTCGAGGCGCCGCTCAAGGTGCTGCGCAAGGCGATCCCGATGGCGACGCTCAACACGACCGAGACGGCGTGGGAGGTCAACCTCAAGACCTCGGTGGAGCTGTACACGATATGGGAGATGACCGGCGTTCTCGATCAGCTCGAAGGCATCGACGAGAACCTGTTCGACGTCATCACCGATATCATGGACGAAAAACGAGCCGATTGGAAAGACTTCCTCGAAGAGCAGGAGGACAACGATGACTGATCCGAAGACGCCGGGTAACGGCGAGCGATTCACCGGGCATGGCAGCGAATGGACGCCAGCCAACCTGTCGGCCAGCGATGCGCAGGTCGCGACGCAATGGGTCGAGCAGAGAATCGACAAGCGCTCGATGCTGACCAACAAGGATCGCGTCGAAGACGTCCGCGACGTGATGTGGCAGCTCGAGAAAGAGGGCCAGATCAAGGTTCATCGTATTCGCGACGAGCACGAGCCGGTCGAGGTCAAGACGCTCTACGGCTGGACCAAGCGCATCCCGACCAACCAGCTCTGGCATCACAAGAGCTGCGGGCAGTGCGGCAATATTCCGGGCTATCCGGTTTCGCTGCTCTGGCTGATGAACAAGATGGACATCCGCTATCTCGACGAGACCGACCAGACGAGCTGCACCGCCTGGAACTATCACGGGTCGGGCATCGGCAACATCGAAAGCCTCGCGGCCGTCTTCCTCAGGAATTTCCACCAGGCCTACGTCGCTGCCAAGGCGCAGGGTCTGCCGGAAGGTTACTACTATCCGCTCGTTCACTGCGGCACGAGTTTCGGCAACTACAAGGAAGTGCGCGGCTATCTGCTGCACTCGGCGAAGCTGCGCGAGAGCGTGACGAAGATCCTCGGCAAGCTCGGCCGTCTCGTCGATGGAAAGCTGCTCATTCCGGAAGAAGTGGTGCACTATTCCGAGTGGGTGCACGTGATGCGGCATCGCATCCGGAACATGCAGACGATCGACGCGAGCGGCGTGCGTGCGACGATCCATCCCGCATGTCATGTCTACAAGATGGTGCCGGAGGACGCGATCTACGACGACAGCGTGCTCGAAGGCAATCGCGTCGCTGTGTCGACAGGTGTGATCCAGGCGCTCGGCGCCAACGTGATCGACTACAAGACCTGGTACGATTGCTGTGGCTTCGGTTTCCGGCACATCATCTCGGAGCGGGAGTTCACTCGGTCGTTCGCAATCGATCGGAAGATCCGCGTCGCGGTCGAGGAAGCCAAGTCCGACGTGATGATCGGTCACGACACGGGATGCATCACGACGCTCGACAAGAACCAATGGATCTCGAAGGCGGGCGGCGAGGGCAAGGCGGTCGAGTTGCCTGTCATGGCAGACGTGCAGTTCGCTGCACTCGTCTGCGGGGCCGATCCCTACAAGATCGTGCAAACCCACTGGCACGCCTCGCCGATCGAGACGCTGCTCGAGAAGCTCGGGATCGACTGGCAGGCGAAAAAGGTCGAGTTCGAAGCCTACGTGAAAGGGCTCCAGTCCGGCTCGGCGGCGGAGCAGCTCTATGATCCGCGTCTCAGGCTGACATCGGGGCCGGGCTTCAAACCGATCAAGCGCGAGGTCATCCCGCCGCCGCCGTCGGCGTGATCCCGTCTCTGTTGTTCTTCTTTCTCATCAGAAATCGTCTGCAAGGCGCTCAAGCATGACAAAACCAATCCTGATCGTCGGCGCCGGCCCTGCCGGTCTTGCTGCGGCACACTCGGCTGCCAGTGCGGGCTATGGCGTGGTGCTCGTCGAAAAGGAAGGCCGGCTCGGCGGCGCGCCGATCCTGTCTGGTTACGCGAAGCTCGTGCCGTCGCACGAGTGGGCGAAGGATGCGATCGGCGGCATGGTCAGCCGGGTCGAGAAAAATCCTTCGATCGCCGTGGTCAAGGGCGCGACCGTCAAGTCGTTCGACGGCGCGCCGGGGTCGTTCCGCGCGACGCTTTCCAACGGGGACGCCTACGACGTGGGCGCGGCGGTGCTGACGACTGGGTTCACTCATTTCGACAGCGTCAACAAGCCGGAGTGGGGGTTCGGACTTTTCCCTGACGTGGTGACGACGACGCAGGTCGAGCAGATGATCTCGTCGGGGAAGGGTGTTCGCTGTCCGTCGGACGGGCGCAAGCCGAAGCGGGTCGCGATCCTGCTCTGTGTCGGCTCGCGTGATCGGCAGATCGGGCGGGAGTGGTGCTCCAAGATCTGCTGCACCGTGTCAGCGAACATGGCCATGGAGATCCGCGAGGAACTGCCGGACTGCCACGTCTATATCTACTACATGGATATCCGGACGTTCGGGCACTACGAGCACGAGTACTACTGGCGGAGCCAGGAAGAGTTCAAAGTCAAATACATCAAGGCGCGCATCGCCGAAGTCACGAGCGACGGCAAGCAGCTGCTGGTGAAGGGCGAGGATACGCTCGTCAAGCGCCCGATCACCATTCCGTTCGACATGGTCGTGCATGCGATCGGCATGGATCCGAACGTCGACAACATGACGATCGGGGCGGTGTTCGGCGTCGACCTGCACAAATTCGGCTACATTGCGCGCCAGGACAGCTACGGCGTCATGGGCGCGACATCGCGGCCCGGCGTTTTCGTGGCGGGTGCCGCGATCGGTCCCGAGACGATCGATGACAGCATCGCGCAGGCCAATGCGGCCGTAATGAGCGCGATCGCGAGCATGCGTGCGTCGACGGCGGTAGCGGCCGAATAAGATCTGGAGAGCCGGGCCATGGCCGGACCCATCGTCAAACCGAGCGATGCCACAGAGCGGCCCGAGCTGCACCTGTCGGGTGAGAAGCTCCGGATCGCGCTGGCGCAGGTATTGCGTTCGGCGGAGCCGCTCGGCGGGATCGAGAAACTCGTCGAAGCGGTGAAACTCCGGTCGGAGTTTCTGGCGGAGCGGTTCGGCGTCAGCGGAATCCAGTCGCTGGAGCGGAGCGGGTTCGACGAAGCGGTGACGCTGATGGCGACGGTCAGGCGGCGCATCGGCGGCGTGGTTGCCGCGCACGGCTGGCCGACGGTGCGTTCGGCGCTGGCCGAACTCGTACAGGATGCGCATGTGCCGGGCAGCGGCGACGAGAAGATCCGGCGGTTTCATGCGCGTCTCGCGCGGCCGGAACGGGAAGGTCGCGACAGCCGCAACGAAAGAAGCGACAACCGGTCGATCCGCGATCTGGCGGCGGAGGTGCTGCATGCGGTCTATCCCGAGCATTACCCGCTGATGACGCGATGGATCTGGGATGCCCGCACGAATACGGGTGCGCTGCGCGAGATCTGGCACGATCCGGTCAAGGGTGACGAGATCAACGACGTCGTCATTCCGGTTGCGGACACGCACGAGACGTTCCTCGTGCTGCGCGAGGAGCTGTCGCAGTTCCTTTCGGACAACGGCGTGTTCCGCGACATGATCTGGTACGTCGATATCGTGCTCGCCCACATCTACGGCACGTACATCAACGCGCAGGGCGGGGCCTACATCAAGGCGGATTTCTCGACCGACGAAGATCCGCTCGAACAGACGCGGCGGCTTCTCGGGCTTGATAGACCCGGCGGCAAGCGGTGGGCGCCGGTTGCCGGTGAAGCCTTTGAGATGGAAGAAATTAGGAGACTTTCCTGATGCCCATTCACGAAAAGTCCCTGATCCGGCCGGAAAACATCACGACGCACGACAAGCTCGTGGTGGACGGCGTGGACGTGTCCGGCCACTGGTCGACTTTCATCACGGCGCGGAACGTCACCGACTACAACGAGACCATGCAAGAGGAGATCGCGGCGTTGCCGGGGGGCGAGCACATTCATCGTTGCTGGCAGTGCGGATCGTGCACGAACGCGTGCACGGTGAATGCGATCGAGCCGCGGTTCAATCCGCGCTACTGGATCTACCTGATCCGCATGGGCTACGAGAGCGAGCTCGTCCGCGACGCCGACATCATCTGGAAGTGCGTGTCGTGCCACAAGTGCACGCACGTCTGTCCGCGCGACGTGGTGCCGGAAGGTGTGATGAAGGCGACGGCAACCTGGCTCGAGATGAAGGGCTATACGGAGAAGTCACCGTCGCACATCTTCGACGAGGAGTTCAGCCGGCAGATCTTCGAGCGCGGCAAGATCGAAGACACCGAAGTGATGCACAATTTCTTCCACAAGACCAAGCAGCCGCTGCTGCAGGACTGGCTGGTGACGATCGGGCGCAACATTGCAATGCGGCTGCCGGTGAAGTGGGGCCTCAAGATGATGTGGGCGCAGGTGTTCAAGCCGAAGACGAAGAACTGGAGCAAGGCGCGTCTGGCGATCGAGGACTACATCCGCGAAGAGGATGCGCGGCGGCATGCGGCGGTCAAGGCGGGTGGTGCGCGGAAGGCCGCAGAACGGCCGCACGCCGAGGCTGCCGAGTAAATTCGAATGGCGGCGTCAGGCCGCTCCGACTTCAGCGGATCAGATCCGGAGAGAGACATGGTCGACGTGACCAACAGAGCCGAGAAGTATCGCAGCGTCGCCTATTACGGCGGTTGCGCACTCGAAGGCAGCGGCAATGGCTACGACGTGTCGACGCGGGCGATTGCGAAGGAGCTCGGGCTCGGGCTCAAGGAAGTCACCGACTGGAATTGCTGCGGGGCGATGGAGGTCAAGAACATCGACCCGAAGGTGCAGACGTATCTTTCGTCGCGCGTGCTCTCGAACGCGGTCAATCTCGACAAGGCGGACGTGGTGATGGCGCCCTGCAACGGCTGCTATCACAACCTGAAGAAGGCCGAATACGATCTCAGCCACGACGACAAGAGCGTCGAGGTCGTCGACATGCTGTCGAAGAAGGCGGGACACCCGACCTACAAGGCCGGACAGGCCGAGACGATCCACGCGCTCGACTGGCTGAAGCATACTGTTGGCGAAGACGGAATCCGGGCGCGGACGAAGGGCAAGCTCGACGGTCTCAAGGTCGCCAACTACTATGGCTGCATGTACGTGCGGCCGCGGCACATCTTCCCCGAGAAGGACAAGGGACCGGGCACGGAAAGCACGTCGAAGCCGCACTTCATGGACGACCTTCTCGACGCGGCCGGGGCGAAGAGCGTCGATTTCGCGCTGAAGACCGCCTGCTGCGGCGGAGCGCATACGCTTTCGGACAGCGATACGTCCACGAAGCTCGTGCTCAACATTCTCGAGGCGGCGGAAGCGTCGGGGGCCGAAGTGATCGCGACGGAGTGCCCGACGTGTCATTCGGGTCTCGAAATGCATCAGGTGCGGGCCGAGAAGAAGTTCGGACGCAAGACGAAAGTGAAGATCCTCTATTTCACGCAGCTCCTGGGGCTGGCGCTCGGAATCAAGCCGCGCAAGCTCGGCATCCATACGAACATTTCCGACAGCATCGATTTTCTCGTCGACAAGCGGATCGTGTGACCATGACTGCGGATGGCGCCGTGATCGAGAGTGGCGAGGCTCAGACGACCGTCCGGGCGGCGTTCGATGCGATCGAAGCGGAGATCGACCGGGTCGCTGGCGATACGGGTTGCGATCCCGCTGCGGCTGCGGGCGCGTTTCTCGGCCTTGGGGAGCGGGTGCTCGAAATCTGGGTCGAAGGGCGCGGTGACGTGCCGACGCGGGACCAGAAAGAAGGTTTCCGGCTTCTGGCGCTGCACCGGCAGGGAGCGAAGGGTGAGCCGAGTTTCAACGCCTGCCGCGAGACGTGCCGGGAACTGGCCTATCATTATAATCTGATAACGCTCGAGCCCGGCCATGCCGAGACGCCGCAGCGGGTCCGCGTCATGGGGCTCGTGGTGCGACATCTTTGCCTGTTCGTATCGGGGAAGATGCAGGTCGCGGGGCTCGGGGAGTTTTGTTGCTCGTCAAAACCGTTGCGCGGCGACGGGAAGTAGAAAATAGTCATTCTGGATATCGCTTGCCTGGAGCTTGAACATGCCTGTCGTCAAAGGATGCAATCTGCCGGATCACCTGCTCTACGACGTAGACAATCACATCTGGTTCCAGGAGCAGGGTGACGGGACGGTCAAGCTCGGGATGACGACGGTCGCCACCGCGATGGCGGGGCAGCTCGTGGCGTTCACGCCGAAGAAGGTCGGGCGTGGCGTCGACGCGGGCAAGAGCTGCGCGACGGTCGAGAGCGGCAAGTGGGTCGGCCCGGCCAAGAGCTGCGCTGGCGGTACGGTCAAGGCGATCAACGACGATCTCGTCGCCAACCCTGCGGTTGCCAACCAGGATCCCTATGACAAGGGCTGGTTCATCATTCTCGAGCCGACGGACTGGGCCAGCGTAAAGCCGTCGCTGACGCCGGGAGCTGCGGTGGCTGCGAAATACGAGGCGAAGATGGCTGCCGACGGGTTCGCCGGGTGCGCGTAAGCGGGCAGTCAACGAATTCCGATGAAATCCTGGCAGGCGGCGTCGAGGGACGGCCGCCTGCTGTTTTTGTGACGAGCGACATCTTCAGCGCGAAGGCGTTCGGGTCCAATCACCCTCTGTCGACGGGGCGGCAGAGTGCGGTGGTCGATCTCTGCCGGTGCTTCGGATGGCTCGACCATGCGGATACGGTAGCGCATGCGCCGATCGCGCCTGTCGCCGACGTGCTGAGGTTTCACGAGGCGCATTATGTCGAGGCGTTGCGGGCTGCGTGCGAGGCCGGTGTCGTCAGCCCGGACGCGCGCCGGCGCTACAACATCGGTACGCTGGAATGCCCGCTCTTTCCCGGGCTCTTCGACCGGGCACGGTCGACAGTTGGCGGAGCGATGGTCGCGGCGAGAACCGCGCTCGAAGGCAGCATCGCATTCTTTCCGGCGGGAGGAACGCATCACGGGCTCAGGGATCGCGCCTCGGGGTTCTGCTATTTCAACGATCCGGTGTTCGCTGTTCTCGAACTGCTGGCAGGCGGCGCGAGGCGCGTCGCGTATGTCGATTTCGACGCGCATCACGGTGACGGTGTGGAAATCGCGTTCGGAGGGGACGAACGCGTGCGGCTCGTTTCGCTGCACGAAACGGGGCGGTGGCCGGGGACGGGGACACTCGACGATACCTGTGCGGGACGCGCGCTCAATATTCCGCTGCCGCGCGGGATCAGGGACCGGGAATACCGGATGATCGTCGAGAAGGTCGTGCTGCCGTTCCTCCGGCGTGCGGATGCGGATGCGGCGGTCATCGTAATGGGAGCGGATGGGCTCAAGGGCGATCCGCTGTCGGCGATGGAGCTTTCCAATTCGCTGGTGTGGGAGATGGTGGACGCGGTGACGACGCTGTTGCCGCGTTCGGTCGTACTCGGGGGCGGGGGTTACAATCCGTGGACGACGGCACGTCTCTGGGCAGGCTACTGGGGGCGGATTTCCGGTCGTACGATGCCGGTGGGCTTGAACGAGGAGGCGCGCGCCATACTCGGTGCGCTCGACAGTCATCTCATTGAAGACGAAGATCGAGATCCGGCATGGACGACGCGGCTGGTCGATCCGGAGGACGAGCGGCCCGTCAGGGACGAGGTAGAGAGGTTGTGCGTCGGGCTTTTGCGGCGGCTCACCTGAGCGTGTTGCGTCTGGTCCCGGTGCATCTTTCTGCCCCTCATCCGCAGCACTTCTGATGGCGCTTCAGGTGCCGACACAGTACCCGCGCACTTTTGATTGCGCTTCGGCTGCCGTAACGGCACCCGCGCTGCGCACCTTCTCCTCGCGAGCGGGGAGAAAGAACAAGGGCTTTCGTTACGCCGAGACGAAGCGGTAGGCGCCATCCTTGCGTTCGACGCGGCCCAGGCCCGGTGTCGGCAAGTGGCAGCCGAGGACGCGGGCCTTGTCTGTCGCGAGGCGATCGAGAAGGCGCTTGCGTGTCTCGACGGCCTGTTCGGGAACGTGGTCGCCGCCGGGTCGCCAGTCGGGATGGGCGAACGAGATCAGCGGATGGATCAGCGCGTCGCCGAGGATGACGAGTGGCCCGTCTTTGGTCTTCAATTCGAACGACGTGTGGCCCTGCGTATGGCCGTAGGTGGGGACCGCGAGTACTCCCGGCGCAACTTCGGCGCCGGCCTTGAAAGCGGTCAGGCGGTCACCGATGGTCTTTATGTTGCGCTGTGCGCCCGTCACGAAGTTGGCGCGGTCCGCGGGCAGTTTCGAGGTGGCGTCAGGCGAGCGCCAGAGATCGAGTTCGACGTCCGCCATGTGGTAGGTGGCCTTGGGGAAGCGCAGGCTGTCGTCGAACTCGTCGACCGCGCCCCAGAGGTGATCGGGGTGGCCGTGGGTGAAGATCACTTTGGTCACGGCGGCGGGGTCGAGGCCGGTCGCGGAAAAATTGTCGGAGAACTTGCCGAGACCGTCCATGAAGTTCGGTCCGCCGCCGCAGTCGAAGACGATGAGATCGGTCGCGGTTTTCAGAACGCTCACGTTGACGGGCTGGCGAATGCGCTTCGGCGGCAGGCCGGCGGATGCGAGCGCCGCTTCGACTTCGGCCTCGGGGCGGTTGGAGCCGGCGCCAGAGGAACCCACGTCCATGATGCCGTCGACTACGACGTGAAGCTCAGCGCCGCCGAGATCGAATTTGCTGACTGCGGGCGGGGCGGCCTGCGCCAGCAACGAGGATGGACGGGAGACGAGCAGCGCGCCGAGAGCGGCGGCGGTGGCGGTGGCGAGGCATTGGCGGCGATCAATCGACACGGTTGGGCCTTTCGGAGCGAGGGGGGCCGGCGGGAACGGTTCGCGTCACTTGGAGGTGCTGGTCCGGCGAGGTGGTTTCGGAAGCGAACCGAAATACGTCGCCAGAGCGTTCATCTGGGCATCGTCGAGGCTTTCGGCAACCGAGCGCATGGCCGGGTTATCGCGCAGGCCTTCCTTGTAATACTTCAGGGTCTGGACGAATTCGTCCTTGTCCCAGCCGGTAATCGAGGGAATCCCGGTGTCGGTGCCATCGAGCTTGTGACAGGTGACGCATTCGCCGGAGAGGTGGCGGCCGTAGGCCATCGGATCGGCAGCGACGGCGATGGCCATCATGCCTGCAATGACGCAGCAAAATGCTGCAGCGCAAACACCTGCGGCCTTCATTCGTCGCCTCCCACGGCACTCGTTCCCGCGGCCGCGTCTGTCGGCGGCTCATATTCGGGTATTCGCATATTGACGACCAAGCGCCGCCCGCGCAAGGCGCCGCATGCAAAATAGTCGTCGGAGCGCGAGCATGTCGCGGGAGGTGGGCAGTTTTGTGGGCGGGTCAACTGGCGATGATGACGTTGGCGGTGAAGAGGGCATCGCGCTGGGGTGTGTTCGTGAACGCGGACCCCTCCTCGAACCATGATTTCGGCGCGGGCGTGCCCCACAGGGTCTGGCGGCGGGGATCGCGGAGCGACCAGCGGATCGGTTCGTGGTCTGGGTCCATGGTCTGGTAATCGGACGTGTAGATCTCGATGCGGTGGCCGTCGGGGTCGCGAACGTAGAGGAAGAAGGCGTTGGAGATGCCGTGCCGACCGGGGCCGCGCTCCATGTTGGCGAGGTAGCCTGTGGTGGCCATGAGATCGCAGAGGTGGATGATGTTCATGGCGGTCGGCACCCAGTAGGCGAGGTGGTGCAGGCGCGGGCCGCGGCCGTTGGTGAAAGCGAGGTCGTGGACGTTGCCCTTGCGATGCATCCAGCCCGCTGCGATACGGCCGTTCGGGCCGTCTTCCTCGGCGTATTCGGTCAGGCGGAAGCCGAGGCTCGCGTAGAAGTCGAGGGCGCCCTGGACGTCGGGGGCGAAGACGTTGAAGTGGTCGAGGCGCTGGGGGTGGACGCCGCGATAGTGGGCGTACTTCTGGAGCAGGTTCTCGCGCTTTTCCATCGCGAAGCAGAGTTCGAAGGGCATGCCGAAGGGATCGACGAAACGGAGCGTGCGGCCGTGATAGGGGCGGTCGATGAAGCCATGAGGGAGGTTCTTCGACTTGCACCAGGCGGCGGCGCGATCGAGGTCGTCTTCTGATGCGGCCTTGAAGCCGAGTCCGTCGGCGGATGCGACGGCGCGCTTTTCCAGGACGATGGAGTGGTGCTGACGCTCCTCGACGCCGCGCAGGTAGATCGAGGTCGGCGTTTCGTCTTCGACGTGGAGGCCGAGCGTGTCGACGTAGAAGGCGCGAGACGCTGCGAGATCGGTCACGCCGAGGATGACGTATGAGCAGCGGACGACGTTGAACGGCGGATCGAAGATGTGTTTCGGTGCGGGCATGATGGGCTCTCTTTGGTTGTCGCTTCCGACTCTCCTGCGGGGAGCAGGTCGGAAGCGACGGGACAAATGTCTGCTTGGACGGCCGCCTGCGCGGCAATGACAGAACATTCAGGCTTCAGGTCCCGTGTCTGCGTCGCACCGTTCCACGCTGCGCCGCGCACGGAATGACAATGGATCAGGTGCCGAGTTTCGGGACCTTGTGGAGGTCCTTGGCGAGGGCGATGTTTTTCGTCTCCATGTAGAAGTCGAACGAATAGTCGCCGCCGTCGCGGCCGATGCCGGAGGCCTTGACCCCGCCGAAGGGGGTGGGGAGGTGGCGGACGTTCTCCGAGTTGACCCAGATCATGCCGGCTTCGAGCGCGTCCGAGATGCGGAGCGCGCGGCCCATGTCGCGTGTCCAGACGTAGCCGGTGAGGCCGTAGCGGACAGAGTTGGCGATCTCGATGGCGTCGGTCTCGGTCCTGAATGGAATGACGGTGAGAACGGGGCCGAAGATTTCTTCCTGGGCGATGCGGGCGTCGGGCTTCGCATTGGTGAAGAGCGTCGGCGTGACGTAGTGGCCGCCGCCGGGGCCGGCGTGGGGGTTGCCGCCAACGGCGATGGTGGCGCCGTCCTTCTTCGCGATGTCGAAATAGGAGCAGACTTTCGCGAGGTGGCGCTCGTGGATGAGGGGGCCGACTTCGGTCGCGGGATCGAGGGGGTGGCCGACCTTCAGTTTCTTCACGCGGGCGGCGAGCGTTTCCGTGAATTCCGCTGCGATCCTTTCGTCGATGAGAAGGCGGGACGACGACGTGCAGCGCTCGCCGTTGAGTGAGTAGATCATGAAGACGACGGCATCGAGCGCCCGGTCGAGATCGGCGTCGGCGAAGACGATGACGGGGTTCTTGCCGCCGAGTTCGAAGTGGACGCGCTTCAGTGTTTCAGAGCCCTGACGCATGATGGCGGAGCCGGTCGAACTTTCGCCGACGAAGCCGATGGCCTTGATGGCTGGATGCTCGGTGAGGGCTTTGCCAGCCTCCTCGCCGAGACCATGCACGGTATTGAGGACGCCCGGGGGCAAGCCTGCATCGTGGCAGATCTTCACAAGAAGATCGGCGGTTACGGGCGACCATTCGGCGGGCTTGTGGACGACGGTGCAGCCGGCGGCGAGGGCGGGTGCGATCTTCCACGTCGAGAGCATGAACGGCGTGTTCCACGGCGTGATGACGCCGACGGGGCCGATGGGGACGCGCGTCGTCACGTTCCAGTGTTCGGCTGTCGGGAGATTGAGACCGTTGCGCGCGTCGGGCACGCGGTCGGCGAAGAAGCGGAAGTTTTCGGCGGCACGGATGGCGGCTTTCGACATGAAGCGATGCGCCTGGCCGGTGTCCCAGCATTCGAGGACGGCGATGTCGTCGGCGCGGGCTTCGATGGCGTCGGCGATCTTGTGAAGAAGTTTCCGGCGCTTGACGGGGTCCCAATCCGCCCAGGATTTGAATGCCGCTTTGGCGGCGAGCGCGGCGCGGTCGATGTCGGACACGGTACCGCGCGCGACACAAGCGATGTGCGACTTGTCGACGGGTGAGGTGGTGTCGAAGGTCGCGGCACTCTCGACACGTTCGCCGGCGATGGTGTGGCCGATGCCGTCACGTCGTAGCGGAGCGAGGAGGGTCGCGAGGCGGGCGGTGTTGTCGGCGAGGGTTGGGGCGGTGGATTTGGTCATGGCAGGGTCCGTTCTGATGGAGAGGAAGTCACCCTCACCTGGTCGGAATTCGTATCGGGCATCAGTGCTTTTGGTGTCCTCTCCCTCACTTTCGTGGCGCTTCGGGTGCCGACACAGCACACGCGCCGAGGGAGAGGACAGTGCCGGTGCTGTTCAGCTTTTTGAGCGGGTGGCGACGTAGTCGTGGAGATTGTTGTGGCGGAGGGCGCCGACTGGATCGATCTCGACGACTTCCAGGGTGAGGCCGAGGGGATGCTTCGTCATGTCGGCAGCGGTGGCGGATTTCAGTGCGGCGAAGACGTGTTCGGCGGCCTTTTGACGGACGTCGGGTGTGCGCCCCGTGCCGATACGGAGCTGGACGTGGACGTAGGCGTTGTCGGAATGGCGGTCGGCGACGACGTAGGCGTCGCGGCGGGCGGCGCGTGTGCGGAGGCCGCCTACGGGGAATACACCGGTTTCGAGGGCTGCCGTGTGCAGCTTTTCCAGAAGCTGCGGGATGTCGAGGCGCGCATCGAGATTGGCGGAGTAGTCGACGATGATGTGAGGCATGGCGCGGCCTTCAGGACTTTGCGGGAGCGGACGCACGGCGTCGTGGCTCGACGCCGTTGGCGGGTAGCGTGTCGATGGTGGCGATGAGGTGGTTGAGGCTGGCCATCAGGGCATTGAGCGCGTGGCGGCCTACGGCGCGCTCGAATTCGCGATAGATGACTTCGCTGTGGGCGCTCATGGCGTCGAAGAGTGTGCGGCCCTTCGGCGCCAGGGTTATCATGACGGTGCGGGCGTCGGTCGGATGCTTGCGGCGTCGGACGAGGCCGCGCTCTTCCATGTCCGGCAGCATGCGCGAGAGGGAGGGCATCAGGATCGCGATGCGCGATGAGAGTGTTCCGAGGTCGATCTCGCCGAATTCGGCGAGTGCGCGGAGGACGCGCCACTGCTGCTCGGTGATGTCGTGGGCATGAAGGTGCGGGCGGAAGCGATCCATGACGGCTTCGCGCGCCATCAGCAGTTTCAGGGGGAGCGATTTTTCGAGGGGACGCATGGTGTGGTTCGTGACTGGCGAGTAGCGGATTGCGAATTGCAAACGGTGTTTGTAAGTCCCTGGACAGTAGGTCGGAGGTTCCGTGTCTGCAGTGCGGCACAGCGCCGCTTGCCGCGCCGCGCACGGGGTCGCAGTGGCCTATTCGTCCTTCACTTCGTTGCGGAGGGTGCCGATGGTGGGGCAAGAGACCTCGACGACGTCGCCGGGGACGAGCCATTTCGGGGGATCGAAGCGCGCGCCGGCGCCGGGTGGTGTTCCGGTGGCGATGAGGTCACCGGGTTCGAGTGTCGTGAATGTCGATATGTAGGAGATGATGCGTGCGAAGGGGAACATAAGCGTGCCGGTATGCCCACGCTGGCGCTCTTCTCCGTTGACGCGCGTTACGATCTCGAGAGCGTCGAGAGGGCCGGCCGCATCGCGCGAGACGATGTGGGGGCCGATGGCGCCGGAGCGGTCGAAATTCTTGCCCTGGGTCACGTTGAACTTGCCATGGCGGAGCCAGTCGCGGACGGAGCCTTCGTTCATCAGCGTGAGGCCGAAGATGTGGTCGTGGGCGCTGGCCTCGGGGATGCGGCGGCCGGACGTGCCGATCACGAGCACGATCTCGCCTTCGTAGTCGAATTGAGGGCTTTCGGGCGGGCGGAGGATCGGCTCGCCGTGGCCGACGAAGGAGCCGGGGAAGCGGACGAACAGGCTCGGGTACTTCGGGGCGTCGGAGCCGTCCCTGTATTCGGCGTTGCGCTCCGGGTAGTTGACGCCGACGCAGAGGATCTTGCCGGGACGGGGAAATGGCGGCGGCGCGAGATCGGGTGCGGGCTTTCCCCACCAGGTGGCATAACGCATGACGACATCACTCCGGCTGAGGCACGCGGCTGCCGATTTGTTTAACATGGTAATTGTTTCCGGACAACAAGAATGGCTGCTGCGCTGCACAAGGGGCTTGAAACGGAACGCGGGCCGCGCGACCCTCGGGACGGGAACGGAAACAGTGACGGCCGGATGTCCGGCGGAGGAGCAGGCGCATGGATTTCACATTGTCGGCACGTCAGGTGGAGTGGCGCGATCGCGTGCGCGCGTTCATGGCGAAGCACGTCTATCCCAACGAGAAGGTGTACGACGAGCAGATGCTGTCGTTCGGGACGAACCGCTGGCAGTCGGTGCCGATCCTCGAAGACCTCAAGAAGATCGCGCACAAGGAAGGGCTGTGGAACCTGTTCCTGCCGCCGTCAAAGGAGCACGATACGAAAGAGTATCACGGAGCGGGGCTGACCAATCTCGAGTATGCGCTGTGCGCGGAGGAGATGGGGCGGGTGCACTGGGCGAGCGAGGTTTTCAACTGCTCGGCGCCGGACACCGGCAACATGGAAGTGTTCCACCGGTACGGCACGGAGAAGCAGAAGGAGCAGTGGCTGAAGCCGCTGATGCGGGGCGAGATCCGCTCCGCGTTCCTGATGACGGAGCCGGCGGTGGCGTCGTCGGACGCGACGAACATCGAGACGGAGATCAAGCGTGACGGCGATCATTACGTCATCAACGGCGTGAAGTGGTGGTCGTCGGGGGTGGGCGATCCGCGCTGCAAGATCACGGTGCTGATGGGCAAGACGGACAAGACGGCGGCGACGCACAAGCAGCAATCCATGATCCTCATGCCGATGGATACGCCCGGCGTGAAGGTGCGGCGGATGCTGCCGGTGTTCGGCTTCGATCATGCACCGCACGGGCACGCCGAAGTCGAGATGAAGAACGTGCGGGTGCCGGCCGATAACATGCTGCTCGGGGAAGGGCGCGGCTTCGAGATCGCACAGGGGCGGCTCGGGCCGGGGCGCATACATCACTGCATGCGCACGATCGGCGTGGCCGAAGCGGCGCTCGAAAAGATGATCCGGAGGCTCACGACACGCACGGCGTTCGGCAAGAAGATCATCGAGCAGAGCGTGTGGGAGCAGCGGATCGCGGAAGCGCGCATCGACATCGAGATGACGCGGCTTCTCTGTCTCAAGGCGGCCGACATGATGGACAAGGTCGGCAACAAGGTCGCCAAGCAGGAGATCGCCATGATCAAGGTGGCGGCACCGCGCATGGCCCTCAGGATCATCGACGAGGCCATCCAGGCACACGGCGGCGGTGGCGTGACGAGCGATTTCGGGCTCGCGGACAAGTACGCGCACATCCGCACGCTGAGGCTCGCGGACGGACCGGACGAAGTGCACAACCGGTCGATCGCACGAGCCGAGATCAAACGGTATACGAACGAGAAGGCGTGAGAATTCCGGGCGGCAAGGGGCTTGCTGCCAGCGGCCCCTCACCCTACCCTCTCCCTACGTCAGGGGAGAGGGGTTTGAACCCCGAGAGGAGCACATGACATCGCGTGAGGATCTGTTTTCGGGTGTGAAGCCGGTCGAGGAGAGGCACCGCCTCGACGAGGTGAAGCTGCTCGCGTGGATGGAAAAGCATGTCGAGGGTTTCGCGGGTCCGCTCACCGTCCAGCAGTTCCGGGGCGGGCAGTCGAACCCGACTTACCGGCTCGACACGCCGGACAAACGCTATGTGCTGAGGCGCAAGCCGTTCGGCAAGCTGTTGCCTTCGGCGCATGCGGTCGACCGCGAGTATCGGGTCATCTCCGAACTCTACAATGTCGGGTTCCCGGTGGCGCGGCCGTATGCACTGTGCAGCGACGACAGCGTGATCGGCGCGATGTTCTATGTGATGGAGATGGTGACGGGCCGCATCTTCTGGGACGGGGCGCTGCCGACGCTGTCGCCAGGGGAGCGGCGCGGCATCTACGAAGCCGAGATCGAAACGCTGGCGCGGCTCCACAACTACGATCCGGAGAAGATCGGGCTCGGCGATTACGGCAAGCCGGGCAATTATTTCGCGCGCCAGATCGAGCGATGGTCGCGCCAATACCGGGCGTCGGAGACCGAGAAGATCGAGGAGATGGAAAACCTGATGGAGTTCCTGCCGCGCACGGTGCCGGTGCAGGAGCGCGTCTCGATCGTGCATGGCGACTACCGGCTCGACAACATGATCTTCGACGACGACGAGTCGAAGGTGAAGGCGGTTCTCGACTGGGAATTGTCGACGCTCGGCGATCCGCTGGCGGATTTCACGTATTTCCTGATGACGTGGGAGATGCCGTCCGGTGGCGGGGCGGGATCGAACGGCATCAAGGGCCTCGATCACGGGGCGCTCGGTATTCCGACCGTGAAGGAAGCGGCGGCGCTCTACTGCAAGCTCACGGGGCGTGACGGCATTCCGGAACTCGACTGGTACATGGCCTACAACATGTTCCGCATCGCGGCGATCCTGCAGGGGATCGCGGGGCGGGTCCGCGACGGGACGGCGGCGAGTGCGCAGGCGCTCGAGACGATCAAGCGCATCCGGCCACTCGCCGAAACGGCGTGGGGTTTCGCGAAGAAGGCGGGGGCGTGAGGCTGCGGACCGGTTGGCAGACAAGGGGCGCTGTGAGCGCTGGTCTGGAGCATTGATCCGACGAGGGCGGTAGCCTACGGTGCGGCCGAATTGAAATCGGGATTCTGGAGTTTTTTCTGCATGAGCATTCGTTTCGACGGCCGCGTCGCCATCGTCACCGGCGCAGGCAACGGCCTCGGCCGGTCACACGCCCTGCAACTGGCCGCGCGCGGCGCGAAGGTGGTGATCAACGATCTCGGCGGCGCGCGGGACGGATCGGGCTCGTCGCTCAGTGCTGCCGAAAAAGTGGTCGAAGAGATCCGCGCGGCGGGCGGGGAGGCGATGGCGAACGGCGCGTCCGTGACGGACGAGAAGGCGGTCGCGGACATGGTCGACGCGGCACTCAAGGCCTGGGGGCGGGTCGACATTCTCGTCAATAATGCCGGCATCCTGCGCGACAAGAGCTTCGGCAAGATGAGCCTCGAGGATTTTCATGCCGTCATCGAGGTGCACTTGATGGGCGGGGCGATCTGCTCACATGCGGTGTGGAATGTGATGCGGGAGCAGAACTACGGGCGCATCGTCATGACGACGTCATCATCCGGTCTTTATGGGAATTTCGGGCAATCGAATTATGCGGCGGCCAAAATGGGGCTGGTCGGGCTCATGCAGACGTTGTCGCTCGAAGGCGCGAAGAACGATATCCGCGTGAACTGTCTCGCGCCGACGGCTATGACGCGTATGACGGGCGACATCCTGCCGCCGGCGATCACGGATCACTTCAAGCCGGAGTTCGTGACGCCAGCGGTTCTCTTCCTCGTCTCGGAGAAGGCGCCGAACCGGTGCATCATGACGGCGGGGGCCGGGACGTTTGCGGTCGCCAACGTGACGATGACGCAGGGGCTCGCACTCGGGACGGGTGCGGACACTGTGGAGAAGATCGCGGCGCGGTTCGACGGGCTCGCGGATCGCGCGGGCGAGATCGTGCCGGGTTCGGGTGTCGAGCAGTCGCAGAACGAACTGACGAAGCGGGGTGTGAAGCTCGGGTGACGGGGAGCGGTCGATGCCACTTTGGGCATAGCAGAATGGACGTCGCATCGGCTGTATTTCAATCGTGCCAAATTGAACTTGCGTGCGTGGCCGCCAACGCGGCCATGACGGAAAATGCACAATGACCGCATAACGACGGCAATCTCTGAAAGATCATCATGGAAACGGTGCACTACAACGATCTCGAAACGCTGATCAACAAGGCGCTGCCGCCGTCGAAATGGATCACGGTCGATCAGGACCTGATCGACGCATTCGCGGACGCGACGGGGGATCATCAGTGGATCCACATCGATGTCGAGCGGGCCAATCGCGAGATCGGGGGCACGATCGCGCATGGGTTTCTCACGCTGTCACTGATGTCGTCGATGTCGCAGGACATCATGCGGATCGAAGGCGTGGGGCGCGCGATCAACTACGGGTTCGACAAGTTGCGCTTCACGGGCGTGGTGCCGGCGGGTTCGCGCATCCGCATGAAGCCGACGATCACGAAGATCGAGGAAAAGAACGGCGGCAAGCTACTCACGAGAACCTGCATCGTCGAAGTCGAGGGCAAGGACGGCAAGATGCACGACAAGCCGGCCGTGATCGCGGACTGGCTGGGGCTCGTGTTTCCGGCGTGATGGCGTGCACGTCTCTGTCGGGGGCGTAAAGCACGCGGACAGGTCGGTGTCGGCGGTTCACGTCGCCTTCGAGAATGAAGCAAAACGTCTGCGCGATGGTGGTCGGTGGTTTGCTAGGGCTCGCGCTTGCGGCGTGACTTTTTCGGTACCGCGTGAGCGTGTGCAAGTTCGAGGGCTGCGCGCAATTCGGCCGTCGTGACCCGTGCAAGCGTGACGGTCGTGAAACCCATCCGACCCCAGCCGCCGGGTACGGGGGCGAAAGCGTCGGGGGCTGTCAGACATTTCAATTGCTGTTCGTCGAGCGTGAACTTCAAGTTTGCCGTCAGGTCGTCGGGGGCGAGCGTGGCGTAAATGCGATGGACGTTGAAGGCAATGCGGTCGACGTGCTTCGCCTCGGTCGTACCGGGAAGCGAAAGTGCAATACGGCGAAGGTCGCTTGCCGAAGCCATCGGGCGGAACCCGGTTCTCATCTCCCCGCCCGAGTCAGGGCGCGGGAGCGCGCTGAGTTTGCATCGTACTCAATGCTGCGCGAGGCGGGCAGCGAGGCGGTGCGCTTGTCCGCCATTCGGCCCGCAGCGCGCTGTTCAGGCCGAACGGCGGGCGGGACGCGGGGCTGCGTCTTCGTCCGGTTGCAGGGCCGCAGTCGCGTTTGCACGGATCGG
>ERZ761609.1472-NODE-1472-length-20566-cov-55.277900_pt1 | contig 20566 bp, 20 predicted proteins | sample MGYA00511163_ERZ761609 | MGnify/ENA primary metagenome ERZ761609 (study PRJEB28899, sample SAMN02445070) | bioreactor sludge metagenome | biome: EBPR sludge | place: Australia: Brisbane, Thorneside Wastewater Treatment Plant | collected 2011-12-16 ... | reverse complement strand
GGTCAGTGACTGGAGTTCAGACGTGTGCTCTTCCGATCTCCTTGAGCGCCTCCTCGATCGATTTCAGGCGTCCGGCATGAATCAGGCGCAGCAGGCCCAATTCGAGGTGAAAGCGGGGCTGAAGTGAATATTGGAGCTGGCTGTAGAGATCGAGGGTTAACTGGAGCCAGCGGGTCAAGTCTTCTTCGGAAAATTGAGCGGCGGCGGCGCGCATTCTTTCCTGTTCGGCGGGGGAGGCGGCAATCAGGCGGGTTTCGCCGGGGGTAAGCCGGGCGACGAGGAGATTGCGGAACCAGCGCGCCAATTCGCGGGTAAAATGCTGGAGATTCTTGCCATTGGACTCGAGTTCGGCGACGACTTCGAGCATGGCGCCGGGCTCGCTTTTTTCGAGGGCGCGGGTGACGGCGGAGAGGGATTCGAGAGAGTAGAGGCCGAGCAGATCGCGGACGGCCGGTCCTTGCAAGTCATTGCCACAGCAGGCGATAGCCTGATCGAGGGCGGAGAGCGAATCGCGGACCGAGCCTTCGCCGGACTGGGCGAGCACAGCGAGGGCCTCGTCATCGGTGGTGATGCCTTCCTGGGTGCAAATCCAGCGCATGCGCTCGACCAGTTGGCCGAATTCGACCGACCGGAAAGAAAACTGCTGGCAGCGGGAGGCGATAGTCGTCGGAATTTTGTGGGATTCCGTCGTACAAAGGACAAAAACGGCCCATTCGGGCGGCTCTTCCAGGGTCTTCAATAAAGCGTTAAAGGCTTCGTTGGTGATCTGGTGGGCTTCGTCGATGATGAAGATTTTGTAACGGTCGCGGGCGGGCCGGTAGCGGACATTTTCGCGCAATTCGCGCATTTCATTGATGCCGCGGTTGGAGGCGGCGTCGATTTCGATGACGTCCGGGGCGTTGCCGGCGGTGACTTCGAGGCAGGAGGAGCAGACGCCGCAGGGGGTGGCGGCCGGGCCTTCGACGCAGTTCAGGCAGCGGGCGAGGATGCGGGCGATGGTGGTTTTGCCGGTGCCGCGCTGTCCGGAGAAGATATAGCCGTGGGCGATGCGCCGCTGGGTGATGGCGTTGTCGAGGGTGGAGCGGACGTGCTCCTGACCGATCAGCTCGGAGAAGGTTTGAGGCCGGTATTTGCGGGCGATGACCTGGTACATGAGCTGAGCCGGGGCTGGGAATGCCAGACCCCGGGGAATCCGCGGCACACAGGGTGAACTACTACCGTTGCTTCCTTCCGGACCTGGCGGGGTTCGCAGTCTCCTGTTGCACGGAGCCCGGAGCCTGACAATTCACGATGATAGCACGAGCCGGAAGTGGAGCGGGAAGGAACCATCCTGAGATATAATTCAGATTCAAACATCTGAATCTGTGGACTCTTGCGCGCGACCCCTTTCGCGGCCATACTGAAGGAGATTCGCAGATCTTATACAGGAGCCCGGCATGAAGAAGTTGATCGACGGATTCGTTCGCTTCCGGCAGGAGATCTACCCCGGAATGCAGCCACTGTTCCAGATGCTGGGCGGCGGCCAGCATCCGAGAGCGCTGTTCATCACTTGCGCTGACTCCCGGATTGACCCGTCACTGCTGACCCAGGCGGACCCGGGCGACCTGTTCATCTGCCGCAACGCGGGCAACATCGTGCCGCCGTACGGCGACACCCAAGGCGGTGTTTCGGCGACGATCGAGTATGCCGTGCAGGCGCTGTCCGTTCCTCACATCATTCTGTGCGGACACTCCGACTGTGGTGCGGTGAAGGCGATGATGCACCCGGAGAAGTTGACTTCGATGCCAACGGTGGCGATGTGGCTGAATTTCGCCGAATCGGCGCGGCGCGTGGTGTTGGACGGCAATCCGGGCGGGGATGAAGACGCGCTGGTCGAGGCGATGACGTACGAAAACGTGCTGCTGCAGATCATGCATTTGAGCACGCACCCGTCGGTGGCATCGGCGCTGGCGCGGGGGACGCTGAAGTTGCACGGCTGGGTCTACAATATTCAGCGCGGCCAGGTGGAGGCATTCAGTCTGGAGGAAGGGCGATTCGTGGAATTGACAAACGAATCGATCGAGCACATGCCTGACGCGACGCCGCGTATCCGGCGGGCGACGTATTATCCCGCTTCTTCGAGGACGTCCGCATGAGTGAGAAGCGTGGAATGCCGCCGCAGATGAGCGATTTCGTCGCTTCGATCGTGGTGTTTCTGGTGGCTCTGCCACTGTGTCTTGGCATTGCGATTGCGAGCGGCGCGCCGCCGGCGGCGGGGTTGGTGGCGGGGATTGTGGGCGGGTTGATCGTGGGTTCGATGGCGGGGTCGCCGCTGCAGGTGAGCGGGCCGGCGGCGGGTCTGGTGGTGCTGGTTTGGGAACTGATCCAAAGCTTCGGATTGCAGACCTTGGGCGTGGTGGTGCTCTGCGCAGGTCTGATTCAGGCGGCGGGAGGGTTATTGGGAATTGGACGCTGGTTCCGGGCGGTTTCGCCGGCGGTGGTGAACGGGATGCTGGCGGGGATCGGCATTCTGATCTTCGCCTCGCAGTTTCACGTGATGGTGGACGATTCTCCCCGTGCGAATGGCATTTTGAACTTGCTGTCGATTCCCGAGGCGGTCTACAAGGGCATCTTCCCGGTGGATGGCAGCAGCCATCACATTGCGGCGGTGGTGGGAATGATCACGATTGTCTCGCTGCTGATGTGGAACCGGTACAAGCCGGAAGCGCTGAAGTTGATTCCGGGCGCTCTGGTGGGGGTGGTGATCGCCACCGGCCTGGCGACGTTCATGCAGTTGCCGATCCGTTACGTGCAACTCCCGGAGAAGTTGTGGGAGGCGATCGAATTCACGCCGCTGAGCGCATTTTCGGTGCTTTCGAATCCCGCGGTACTGGTGGCGGTGGTGGGCATGGCGTTTGTTGCCAGTGCGGAAAGCCTGCTTTGCGCGGTGGCGGTGGACCGGCTGCATACGGGGCCAAGGACGAATTTCGACCGGGAACTGCTGGCGCAGGGCGTCGGTAACACGGTTTGCGGCTTCCTGGGCGCGCTGCCCTTGACGGGGGTGATCGTCCGCAGTTCGGCCAACTTGCAGGCGGGTGCGACCACCCGGCTTTCCGCGATTCTTCACGGCGTCTGGCTGCTCCTGCTGGTGGCGACACTGCCGTTCGTGCTTGAGCGGATTCCGATTTCGGCGCTGGCCGCGATCCTGGTCCATACGGGCTACAAGCTGGTGAACCTGGACAACGCCCGGCAGGTGAAGCGGTATGGCTGGCTGCCGTTCGGTATTTATCTGGCGACGATCATCGTGATTGTGGCGAAGGACTTGCTGACCGGCATCATGGTGGGGCTGGTGCTCTCGATTGCCAAGCTGGTGTTCAAGGTGACGCGGCTTTGGGTCCGGGTCGAGCCGGGCGAGGGCAACCGGGTGGACGTGTACATCGAAGGCGCGGCCACGTTCCTCAAGCTGCCGACATTCGCCCATGCGCTGGAGCGCATCCCGGCCGGGAGCGTCGTGCACCTGCATGTGCAACGGCTGATGTACATCGACCATTCCTGCATGGACCTGCTGCGGAGCTGGGAGAAGCAGCAGGCGGAGGCGGGAACGAAGCTGATCGTGGAATGGAGCGAGTTGAACCGCCGCTACCATGCCCCGATGTCGCTGACGCGGGTGGCCTGAAGCGTCCGGCCGCGAGGGCAGGGCGTTCTTCATTCCGCGCGACAATGAAGGTGTGATCCACTCCATCATCTTCGATCTCGGCCGCGTCCTGATTCCCTTCGATTTCGATCGCGCATATAAACAAATGACCGCCCGGTGCGGACTGAGTACGGATCAGATTCGCGCGAGGCTGCACGCGGCCGGCATCGTGCCCGAGTATGAAAGCGGCCGGATCGAGTCGCGCGATTTCGTCGCCCAGGTGGGGAAGATTCTGGACATTGCGCTCAGCTACGAGGAGTTCTGCGAGATCTGGAGTTCGATCTTCCTGCCCGAGACGCTTGTGCCGGAAAGCTTCATCCAGGCTCTGCGGCGGCGTTACCGGATGGTGCTGTTGTCGAACACGAACGACATTCACTACACCATGCTGGAACAGCGTTATGCGATTCTCAGCCACTTCGACGCCTACACGCTCTCGCACAAGGTGGGCGCAATGAAACCGGAGCCGGCGATCTATGCGGATGCGGTGGGGAAGGCGCAATGCGCGCCCGGCGAGTGTTTTTTCACTGACGATATGCCTGAATACGTGGAGGGGGCCCGGCGGTTTGGGATCGACGCGGTGCGCTTCGAGGGGTATGAACCGCTGCAGCAGGCGATGCGTGCCCGCGGAATCGAATGGGACTAGAGCAGGGTCTCGTCGATCGCGCCCGCGAAGGCGCCATTGGACGCGGTCTCCGCGGCGGGCTTGCCATCGAGGTAAGCGGCGAGCGAAGCGGGTGAACCGTCGAACAGGGTGTCGACCAGTTCCTTCACCGCGAGTGAGCGAACCTGCTCGCGCGACAGAATGGGCGTATAGAGGAACGAGCGGCCCACTTTCCGGCGGGTGACCGCCTGCTTGCGCGCCAGACGGTCCAGCATCGTCATCACGGTGGTGTAGGCCAGGGGCCGGCCGGGTTCGAGGTGGCCGCGCACCGCCTGGACATTCGCCTCGCCGAGGGTCCATAGGGCGCGCAGGCACTCGAGTTCAAGCGGAGGAGGGATTTCGCGAGACGCGCGGGCCTTTCGCACTACTTGCCGCCCTCCGGAAACAGGCTCATCAATTTGTCCGCCATCACGGTTTTCGATCCCGGTCTGGCCGCGGGGGCGGGCTTCGGCGGCGTCGCGGGCGGCGGTTGCGGAATCCCGTTGAGATAACGGTCGGTGTCCAGGATGTAGCGTTCGATCGCGGGCACGTAGGAGGTCCACTCGACGCCCTGAGGCCGGTGGCGCTCGATGGTGGACCGCATCAACTCCATCTTCGAGTCCATGTTGTCGAGTTGATGCAGCAGCATCGCCTCGGGGAAGACCGGGAGTTTGGGGGAACCGAACTCCAACTGGCCGTGATGGCTCAGGATCAGGTGCTCGAGCAGATTGCGCAGCTTGTCGGGAAAGCCGGGCGGGTATTTGTCCGCCAGCATCCGGAGTGCGATCTGGATGTGGCCGATCAGTGAGCCTTCGGTGGTGTAGTTGAAGCTGCGGGCGTAGCTGAGTTCGCGGATCTTGCCGATATCGTGGAGTACGACTCCGGCCAGCAGCAGGTCCTGGTCGATGAACGGATAGTGACGCGCGGCGTCGCGGGCGAGCGAGGCGAGCGAAAGCACGTGTTCAATCAGGCCGCCCAGCCAGTTGTGATGAATCGCCTTGGCCGCGGGTGCGCGTTTGAACGATTCCGCGATCGCGGCGTCCGCGAACACGTTTTCGAGCAGACCGCGCAGGTGGGCGTTATCGAGCGAAGCGATCAGCGCCTGCAACTCGGCGAACATCTCCTCCGGATCGCGCTTCGAGGCGGGGAGAAAATCGGCCAGGTCCACCTCGCTGTCGTCCACCCGCGCGAGGCGATGGACGGTCAACTGCAGCTTGTTCTGGTAAAGCTGGGTTTCGCCGCGCACGCGAATGAAGTCGTCGCGCTCGAAGGTATCGAGAATGTCCGCGACGTTGTCCCACATTTTGGCGTCGATATCGCCCGTGCGATCAATAAGAGTCAATGCCAGGTACGGCTCACCCGTCTTTTTCTGGCGGACGTCCTTGGACTGCACGAGGAACAGCCCGTTGACCTGCTGGCGGGGTTCGAGGCTGGCGACGGTCGGTGACTTCATGACAGACGCGGCCTAGCGGCTCGTGCTCTTTCCCGAACTTGCGACGTTCGTGCCGGGCACGGGCACCATCCAGAGCAGGCGGCGGCGGCGGATCTGGCTCATCACTTCTTCCTTGGAGACGGTTTCGGGGCGCAGCATGGCGGGGTCGGTCCAGGCGGTGTCCTTGCCCGGGGCGGCCCCGGTATCCACCCAGCCTTCGCGGATTTCGAGAAAGGCTTCCTGCCGGAGTTGAGTCAGATACTCGCGGATTCTCGGCCGGACCCGGGGTTCGAAGAGCTTTTCGCGGACTTCGTTTTCGACTTCCTCCAGTTCGGCCTGACCTTCGCGGTGCTGCTGCGTGACCTGGAAGATGATAAACCCCGCCCCGACTTTGATGACGTCGGTAATGTGGTTGCGTGGCTTGTCCCAAACCTGGCTCGCGATGGCCGGGTCGAGCGCCATCGTGCCCTGCCGTTCGAACGGCGGCAGCGCACCGCCCTCCTGGGCCGTCACCGAGTCGGAATTGTCCCGGGCCAGTTCAGGGAACCGCTCGCCGCGGCGGGCGCGCGCCAGGAGTTCCGTCGCCTTCTTCTCGGCCTCTTCCGGGGTTCGTCCTTCATTGGCGACGAAGATCTCGCGCAGGAAAATCCGTTCTTTCCGAACAAACTCGTCCTTATGCTCTTCGTAGTACTTCTCGACTTCCGCCCGAGGCACATTGATTTTGCTCGATACCTCCTGGCCGATCACGCGCTGGCTCAAGAGGCCGTTGCGGGTCTCGGAGCGGAAGTCCTCGTAGCTCATGCCGGTCTGCTCGCGGATCCAGGCCTGGAATTTGTCCGGATCGGCGATCTTGCTGGCCGACTGCGCCTGTCCGAGGTACTTCGAGACATCCTGATCCACGTTGATGTTCAGGTCCTTGCCCCGCTGGATGAGCAGGAGCGAATCGATCCGGTCGCGCAGGATATCCGGCTCGCGAGCGGCCATCTCCTTCTGCAACTGCTCCGGCGTTGCGCCGCGGCTGCGCAGTTCCGCTTCAAGCTGGGCGCGCGAACGCTCCAACTCAGTGCGTGTAATGATGTCCCCGTTGACTTTGGCGACAATCTGCTCAATCAACACCGGGTCCGCCGCCCACGCCGAAGGCGCGGCCAGCCAGACCAGAGACAGAGCGAAGGCACAAATCCTCATACTGACCATTATCACTCACGCAGCCAGCGCGTTGAGCCGTGCTGCCACTTCGCGGATCACCTCCGCCGCCTCGCCGGCGCCCAGCGGCAGGCGCAGAATCCCCGCCGGAGTGAACTGCGCGCCCGGGGTCTCGCCGACCAGACGCATCAATTTCCCCGGATCGATCGGCGCACCGGGATGGAACTTGAGATTGATGCCGCCACCGCGCCGGTCCACCGTTTCCACGCCCAACCGCTGCGCGAGGGTCTTCAACTGCGAGAACGCGACCAGTTGCCGGACACTCTCCGGGGGCGCGCCGTAACGGTCTTCCAGTTCGCTCAGCAACTGCCCGCCCTTTTCCGGTTCGCCGCAATCGGCGATCCGTTTGTAAGCCCGCAAACGTTGCTGCTCGTCGGCGATATACTCCCGCGGAATCCTGAACTCGAGCCCGAGGTTCAGCGTCGAATGGACTTCCGGACCGATCGTTTCGCCCCGCAATTCGCGGGCGGTCTCGTCGAGCATCTTCAAATAGGTTTCGTAACCCACGCTCGCCATGTGCCCGTGCTGCTCGCCGCCCAACAGATTGCCGGCGCCGCGCAACTCCAGATCCAGCGCCGCGATCTTGAATCCCGCCCCCAGATCTGAAAACTCCTTCAATGCCGCCAGCCGCTTCCGCGCGATTTCGGTCAACTCTCCGCCGGGCGGCACGAGCAGGTACGCGTACGCCCGCCGGTTCGACCGCCCCACGCGCCCGCGCAACTGATACAGCTCCGAAAGCCCGTAATTTTGCGCATTTTCGATGATCATCGTGTTTGCGCGCGGAATATCCAGCCCGTTTTCGACGATCGTCGTGCACACAAACACGTCCGCCTCGTGCCGCATGAACCCCAGCAGCACCTTTTCGAGCGCATCCTCGCCCATCTGCCCGTGTCCGACCGTCACCCGCGCGCCCGGCACCAGCGACTGCAGTTCCGCCGCCCGGCTCCAGATGCTTTCGACGCGATTATGGACGAAATAGACCTGCCCATTCCGCGATAACTCCTGCTCGATGGCCGTCTTGATCAGCTCTGGCTCGTAGCGCGCCACCACCGTCTGCACTGCCAGCCGGTCCTTGGGCGGCGTCTCGATCACGCTCATGTCGCGCAGTCCGAGCAGCGACATGTGCAGCGTTCGCGGGATCGGCGTCGCGCTCATCGTCATCACGTCGATGCTGCCGCGCATCTGTTTCAGGCGTTCCTTGTGACGCACGCCGAACCGCTGCTCTTCGTCGATGATCAGCAGCCCGAGATCCGGGAATTCGACGTCTTTGGACAACAGCCGGTGGGTGCCCACGACGATGTCCACCTTGCCGTCCGCCAGGTCCGCCAGCGTGGCCTTGATCTCCTTGGCCGTCCGGAACCGGCTCAACAGCTCGACCCGCACCGGGAAGGTCTGGAACCGCCGGCGGAAGGTCTCGTAATGCTGAAACGCCAGCACCGTCGTGGGCGCCAGCACGGCCACCTGCTTGCCGTCGCCCAGCGCCTTGAACGCCGCGCGCATCGCCACTTCGGTCTTGCCAAAGCCGACATCGCCGCACAACAGCCGGTCCATCGGATGCGCGCTCTCCATGTCGCGCTTGATCTCCGCCACTGCCTGCACCTGGTCGCGCGTCGGGGTGTACTCGAATGAATCCTCGAACTCGCTCTGCCAGTTGGAATCGGACGAGAACGCGAAGCCGTCCTCGGTCTTGCGCTTCGCGTAGAGCTTCAGCAGTTCGTCCGCCATGTCGCGCATCTTCGCCTTCACGCGTGACTTGGTCTTCTGCCAGGTCTGGCCGCCGAGCTTGTCCATGGCGGGCGGCGCCTCGCGCGCGCCGCGGTACTTCTGGATCAGATCCAGCCGCGTCAGCGGCACATACAGCCGCGATTCGCCCGCGTACTCCACCACCATGAACTCCTCGGTGGTGGACTCGAGCTTCATCTGCCGCAGCCCCGTGTACTTCCCGATTCCGTGCTGCGCGTGGACCACGTAATCGCCCGGAGACAGGTCCAGCGACTCCGGTGTGAATGTCGCCACATGCGACCGCCGCCGCGCGGGCGGCGCCGCCAGTTCCGCGGTCTCGAACAGATCCTCGAATCCGATCAGCGCCAGCCGCGCTTCCGGCAGAACCGTTCCCCGGCGCAGGTAGCCGCTTTCGATCCAGACCGACGCCTCTGCGAACCGCGGCCGGTGCGCCAGTTCGTACTCGCCGAAGATATCGCTCAGGCGGTCCGCGTCGCCGGGCGTCGCGGCGCAGAACACGACCTGGAAGCCCTGTTCGACGAACGTCCGCGCGTCCGCCACCGCCGCGGGCATCGAGTTCTTGAAGGGCACTGGAGGCCGCGACACGATCTCGACCGGCGCGGCGTCGGAATGAATCTCTCCCGCCAGCGCCAGTTCGCGCAGTTCGATTTCCTGACGCTCGGTCCGGGCCGCGTGCAGTTCGCCCCAGCGGAAGAACAGTTGCTCGGGGGGCAGGGGCGCTTCCGTGGTGGCCGTCAGCCGTTGCCAGAGTTTGTCTGCCGCGGGCGCGAGCGATTCGGGTTCGTCCCACACCACCACCGGCCGTTCCAGCAGCGATTCGAGCGAGTACAGCCGCGGGCGCGCTTTCGGCGCGTGGAACTCCCATCCGGGAAACGACGATCCGTCCGGCGACAACTGTTCGAGGAACTCCGGCGTTCGCGGCGTCTCTTCGAGCGGCAGCAGCGTGCAGGCGTCGATCCGTCCGGTCGAACGCTGGGTCGCCGGATCGAATTCCCGCAGGCTTTCCACCGTGTCGCCGAAGAATTCCACGCGCACCGGCCGTTCCGCTTCCGCCGGATACACATCAAAAATGCCGCCGCGGATCGAGAATTCGCCCTCCATTTCCACGGGCTCGCTGGGCGAATACCCGATGGAGCGCAAATGCGCCGCCAGGTCGTCCATCGGCAGTTCGTCATTGACACGCAAATGCAAGGCCAGTTGCCGGTACGCCGCCGCCGTTTCCACCCGCAGAAGCGCCGAAGCCACGGGCGTCACCACGATGGAGCAATCCCGGTCCGCGATCCGGTACAGCGCCACCGCCCGCTGCTCCTTGATCTCGTTGTGCGGTGACAGTCCCTGACCCGGCAGGACATCGAGCGCGGGAATCAGCAGAGGACGCGGCCCTTCGGCGCCCAGCAGTCCGTGAAAGGCGTCCAGCAGTTCGACGAGCGTTTCGGCCGACTTCGGCGAATCGGTCACCACGAGCACCGGCCGCGCCGTCTCGCGCGCCAGCAGCGAAAGATACAGCGCCTTCGCGGGTCCGTTCAGCCCCGCCAGCATGACGCGCGCCGCGCCCGGCGCCGTCAGCCGTTCGCGCAACTCGCGGAACGCAGCGCTCCCGGACAGCGGCAGCAGCAGATCTTTCAGAGAAGCCGCGCTCACGAGTTTGCCGCGCCACGCCGCCGCGCCAGCATCTCTTCCACCGTTGCCGTGGTGGAGTAGCCCGGTTCGAGCGGCAACAGCCGCACCTCGCCGCCCGCGGCCTCCACCTCTTCGCGGCCCGCCACGAAGTGGGACCAGTCGGCGCCTTTCACCAGTACATCTGGCAGCACCGCCGCGATCATCTCGCGCGGCGTGTCCTCATCGAACAGCACCACCGCGTCCACGGCCTCGAGTTGGAGCGCGACCGCCGCGCGCTGCCGCTCATCGAGCAGAGGCCGGAGCGGTCCCTTGATCCGGGACACGCTCGCGTCGGAATTCAACGCCAGCACCAGCACGTCGCCGAGCGCCCGCGCCGCCTCCAGCAACCGGATGTGCCCCGGATGGAGAATGTCATAGCAGCCGTTCGTGAAAACGACCTTCCGGCCTTCGCGCCGCCACCCGGCGCGGGCCTCCACGAGTTCGGATCGAGTGTAAAAACGAGGCATGGACAACTGGGGCAGGCCCAATTCTTCAGTGTACGCCACCACTACCTGACAAACCGCCCGTGCAGCGCCCGCCGGTGCCGGTCCGTCCGGTTCACCGTCCCGCTCCGCCACAACTTTGAGGCCAACACCGCCACACTCCCCGCCGGCCCCGTCAAAGGCAACTCCGGTGGGTTCTCTTCCTTTGGCGCTCGACCCCATTTGTGCGACCCCGGCGCCACTCGCAGCACCCCGCACTCTTCCGTGAAATCGTCCAGCATCCAGACCACGTGGCACGACTCGCCATCCGCCCACAGGTCCTCACCCGTGCGCCACGGCCCTGGCGCCGGCGCGAACGGATTCGTCGAACGCGCTTCGAGATCCGCCAGCGCGAACCCCGGTCCCAGCGCCGCCTCCACCAACCGCAGCACCTCCGGATGTTGCGCCACCCGCGCCAGTTCTTCCCCGTTGTCCAACAAGACCGTCATCCGCCGCGCGTGCGGCTCCGCCCTAAATTCGTGACCCGCGTTCTCGCCCGCCTGCTCGAACAGCGCCTCCACCCGCGTCCGCAGCGCCCTCAGCCAGTCCGCGTCCAACACGTCAGGCAGCACCACAAATCCAATCTCTTCAAATTGCTGCCTCTGTTCGCTCGTCATGGCGGTATTTTACTCTGTGGCGTCGGGCGGTCGGTGGCATTTGACCCCAGGCACGCAATTCTTCAAGAATCCTACGGCCAGTAGTCGGACTAGGAGGTCGCTACGTCTTCCTGCATTCGCCCTCAGCGGAACAGTGATACTTGCCATATCGACAGTAGTATCGACTTGCAGTTGCCGTGCCGCCCCGACTCTATACTGCGTGTTTCACGGTTTGCTCTGTCCTGCTGAACGGTGTTGTCTGAGATGTTCGATGTACTGCGCGGCGATACTACTCGGCGTGATGCCATCGAACAGGATGCGATAGATTTTCGAAAGGCCATCTATGAAGTGGCCGTTGGGAAGCTGGATGCGCGCTATGCGGCCTCCAAAGGTTGCCAGGCGCTGTGGCTCGGGTCGCGCGTTGTTTCGGCGACCTGTTTTGGCCGTACTCCACGCTAGCTCCGCACCCAGATCCCCGACCAGTTGCCCAAAGACATACCAATCGAAAAACAGAAAAACCGAGTGCGTCAATCTGCCGATGAGCAGATCACGAATGGTCTCCGGACGAAGTTGACGAAGAAATAGGGGTATGGCCTCGGGGCAGTAGAGGTTCTCCTCGACCGGGACGGCCACGAACGGTTCGGCGTCTCCCAAACTTTGACGGAGCCACTGCACCGACGACGGGCAGGCGAGTGACAACGCTTCCTGAAAGTGCTTGAATTTTTCATCAATTGGCACGGCTGGGTTGCAGTCAACGTAGACCCATAAGCAGCGGTCGATGCACGAAAGCGATCTGGCTTCTGGAGGGCTGTCGATGATCGCCTGCAATTTGCTGTCATAGCTTTCATCGGGAACGCAGGATTCAGAAATGATCACCTCAGCCTGGCGGTGCGGGTGAAAACCGCGATCGTGATCCAGGATGTCCGCTATCTGTTCGTGGCGCTGCCGTTGGCGCACCACGCGGTCAAGCTGTTTCATCGCTTTTGGTCCGTAATCCTCTGCAAAATCGAGAATGCGCGAGACAACCTCCCCGGGAGCACCCTTCGTGTACATCAAGTCATGAATTTTCTCGTTGATGACACCTTCCTTGACCTCGATAAAACCATTCAGAGGTCCCGAATAGCTCCTGCACACAATGTCCCCAACGTCCACGCAGGTGGTCGCGTCCGACCAGATCACTATCGTCTCTGGATCAGCGTTCACGTTCTCAAGGAACTTGAGCATTGGGCCTGGGTTCGCCTGAGATAGACGCACTCGGTCCTTTCGATGACAGACCGTGCGTATGACGTTCGACTGCTGGCCTATGACTAGCCACACCAGTGCGTCATTGATGCGGCGCCACAACTGCGTTGACCGGTCGAGGAACCACACGAGGCCCTTCGGCAGTTCCTTTCGATTATTCGGCGTTAGGAGCGCCTCGATCTGCAGGATCTCCTCCAGGGATCGCATATGGATCTGCTTCAAAGTGGAATGAACGAGGTGTCGAAACTCGACACAGTTCTGTCGAATCAGTTCTAAGGATTGGAAACGAGGATCATCGCCTGCTGGCCGCTGCAGCGCGCGGATAACCTTGGGCAATTCGTCCTGAATGGGAATTGCGCGCTGTGTGTGGTGGTTCGCCATTCGATCTGCTGGCATACTCACCCGCAGTGTAGCGAAGGATAGGCACCCTTGCGGCCGATTCCTCGGGCAAGCAGAGAACGGCAAACGACCTTGGGTGATTCGCCCCATTCGGCGTTTGGCATTCAATCCCTCTGTCTCAGAAGTCGTGCCTTTGCATTCTGTGGAGCGGCGAACTCACTTCTTATTTGGCGCCTGTCATGCGCGCGGACTCAACTCGCTGTGACCCATACCCAATTTCCAAAGCTCATCACTCATGGGCGGCCGTCTCCCCCCACTCCCGCCGGTATTCTACTCTGGGTGAGTGAAGATCCTGGTGCGCGCCACGAATTGGGTCGGCGACGCGGTGATGAGCCTCCCTGCACTCGCCGCCCTCCGCGCCCATTTTCCTTCGGCTCACATTGCCATGCTCGCGCGCCCCTGGGTCGCTGACCTCTATCGCCACGAACCCTTCGCCGACGAAATCATCCCCTATCAACCCGGCTCCGGCTGGCAGGGCTTCCAGAACCGCCGCACCGCCGCCCGCGCCCTGCAGCAACAGCAATTCGATTGCGCCCTGCTGCTCCAGAATGCCTTCGACGCCGCTTTCATCACCTGGCTGGCCCGCATCCCGCGCCGGATCGGCTATGCCCGTGATGGCCGCGGCCTCCTTTTGACCGACGCCATCGCCCGCCCCCGGCGCGGCGCACTGCCGCCCCACGAGAGCTTCTACTACCTCGAACTGCTCCGCCAGACCGGCTGGCTCGACACCCTCCCCGCCGAAGCCCTGATCCGCCTCGAAGGCCGCTTTCAGGCTCGCGCCGCCGGGCAACAGCGCTGGCTCGACATGGGCTGGACCGGCCCCGTCATCGGCGTCAGCCCCGGCGCGGCTTACGGCAACGCCAAACGCTGGCTCCCCGAACGCTTCGCCGAAGCCGCCGCCCGCATCGCTGCCGACACCGGCGCCCGCGTCGCCCTGTTCGGCTCCGGGGCCGAGAAGCAGGTCGCCGAAGACATCCGCCTCGATCTCGAACGCCGCGGCGTTGAAGCCCGGAACTTTGCCGGCGCCACCTCGCTCGGCGAATTCATCGAACGTGCGGCCGCCTGCGCGCTCGTCCTCACCAACGATTCCGGCGCCATGCACATCGCCTCCGCCCTCGATGTCCCCACGGTCACCGTCTTCGGCGCCACGAACCACATCACCACCGGCCCCACCGGCCCCCGCGCCCGCATCGTCCGCCACGATGTCGAGTGCAGCCCCTGCATGCTCCGCGAATGTCCCCTCGATCACCGCTGCATGAAGGCCGTCAGCGCCGCGGAGGTGGCTGATGTGGCCCTCGAACTGCTACAAATAAAAGGCAGTGAACACCCGCGTTAAGATTTTGACCGGCGCCGATGCCGCCGCGCTCCTCGACAAATGGCGCGCCGCCGGTTTCGATATTCAGATTGCCGCCGGCTGGTTTGATCCCCTGCTCGCCGCCTCGGCCGAGGCCCTCGCCGCCTGGAAACGCCCCGGCGCCCGCCTCCTCGTCGTCCTCGGCGACCCGCCCGAGGCCATCCTCGCCCCCCGCGCCCGCGCCGAAATGGTCGCCGCCCTCCGCGCGGTGGATGCCGTCGTTCCCGCCTCCGAGGCCGCGGCCGCCGGCCTGCCTGCCCCGGATCACAGCTTCGATAGCGACCACCAGTCGCTGCGCGAACAGTTTGCCGGCCATGTCCTTCAGCGGATGAGTTAAGCGGTACTCCGATGTCAGTCAGCCGGATTCTGGTCGTTCGTTTGGGCGCGATGGGCGATATCCTCCACGCCCTCCCCGCCGTCGCCGCCCTTCGGATGAGCTTTCCCGAAGCCGAAGTCTGCTGGGCCGCCGCCCCCCGCTGGCGGGATCTGCTCCATGGCAATCCCCTTGTCGACGAATTCATCGAGTTCGACCGCCGCCGCGCTGGTGGCTGGTTCCGTGCCTGGCGCGCCCTCCGCCGCGAGCGCTTCGACCTCGCCATCGACTTTCAGGGCCTCTGGCAGTCCGCACTGGTCGCCACCATCGCCCGCTCTTCCCGCGTCATCGGTTACGAACGCGCCCAGGCTCGCGAAGGCGGCGCCGCCGTGTTTTACACGGAAACCGTTCACGCCATGGCCAGCCATGTCGTCGATCGCAACCTCGAACTCTCCGCCGCCGCCGGCGCCCTCCGGCGCGTCCACGAATTCCCCCTGCCCGCCGGCCGGCCCGAAGGCAATCTCCCCGATACTCCCTTTGTTCTCGCCAACCCCCTCGCTGGCTGGGTCTCGAAACAGTGGCCCCTCGAGCATTACCAGACCCTCGCCCTCCAACTCCGCGATTCTCTGGGGCTCCCCCTCGTCGTCAACGGGCCCCCGGGCAGTGAGCGCCTCCTTCGCCAGATCACCGCCGCCATTCCCCATACCTCCTCCGTTTCCGGCCTCATTCACGCCACCCGCCGCGCCGCCGCCGTCGTGGGCGTCGATAGCGGCCCTCTCCACCTCGCCGCCGCCCTCGGGAAGCCGGGGGTCGCCATCTTTGGTCCCACCGACCCGGTTCGCAATGGCCCTTACGGAAACTCGCTGACTCTTCTCCGCGACCCTTCCGCGTCAACAACTTACGCGCGAGAGAGCGAAATCGCCGCTTCGATGCGCGCCGTGACCCCCGAACTCGCCGGCGCCGCCCTCCGCCGCGCCCTCGCCGCCGCGGGAGTGGCCGGCTGATGCGATCTCCTTTCTTTCCAAAACGCTACGCCGACACGGTCCAGCGCCTGCGCGTCCCCAGCGGCTTCCTGCTCGCCATCGCCTTCGCCTGGCTTGCCGCTCCCCGCTGGACCACCCTGCTCGCCGGACTGCCCGTCTGTGCCGCCGGCCTCGCCCTCCGCGCCTGGGCCGCCGGCCATCTGCGCAAGAATGAACGGCTGACCACCTCGGGCCCCTACTCGTGGGTCCGTAACCCCCTCTATCTCGGCACTTTGCTGATGGCAGTCGGCTGTACCATCGCCGCTGCCCAGCCGTGGCTCGCCCTTCTGGTCGCCGCCGTCTTCCTGCTCGTCTATCAGCCCGTCATGGAGCAGGAAGAACAACACCTGGCCAAACTCTTCCCCGAGTTCGCTGAGTATGCCGCCCAGGTGCCTCAACTGCTGCCAAAACGTCCCTTAAAACCACTTCAAACGCCGTTTTCCTGGGCCATGTACCGCCATAATCGCGAACAAAAAGCCCTTTACGGCCTCCTGATGGTGCTCGCCTTCCTCGTGGTCCGGATGCTGTTAAGCTGAGAGCGCGATGAAACTCACATTCTGGGGCGCCGCCCGCACCGTCACCGGTTCGATGCATGAAGTCGAGGTCCACGGCCACCGCTACCTCCTTGATTGCGGCCTGTACCAGGGCCGGCGCCGCGAAGCCCGTGAACGCAACGCCCACCTCCCCTTCAAAGCCTCGAACATCGACGGGGTGATCCTCTCCCACGCCCACATCGACCACAGCGGCAACCTCCCGTCGCTGGTCAAGAACGGCTACTCCGCTCCCATCTACACCACCCCCGCCACCGTCGATCTCTGCGGCAAAATGCTGCCGGACGCCGCCTACATCCAGCAAAAGGATGCCGAATTCGTGCAGAAACGCCTCCAGCGACGCCGCCGGCTGGGCCAGGATGGGTCCCTTGAAGTCGTCGAACCGCTTTTTACCATCGCGGATGCCGAGGGTGTCATGCCCCTGTTCCGCAAAGCCCGCCTCGGGGAACGTGTCGAAATCGGCCCCGGCTTCGCCTACACCGGCCATGAAGCCGGCCACCTGCTCGGATCCATGTCCGTCCTGATGGAACTCGAAGAAAAAGGCGTTCGCCGCCGCCTCGGCTTCTCCGGCGACGTCGGCCGCGCGCTGCTGCCCATTATCAAGGACCCCGAGCACCTCCCGCCCGTCGACTACCTGATCCTCGAATCCACCTATGGCGACCGGCTTCACAAGGACATCGGCGACATCAGCGACAAACTGGCCGAAACCATCAATCGCACCTGTGCCCGCGGCGGCCGCATCATCGCACCCTCCTTTGCTGTCGGCCGCACCCAGCAACTGGTCGTCCTCCTGAACCAGTTGATGAAGGACGAACGCATTCCGGCGATCCCGATCTTCGTCGACAGCCCGCTGGCCGTGGCCGTCACCGACGTCTTCCGGGAACACGTAAATGACTACGATTCAGAGACTTACGGATTCGTCCAGAACGGCGAGGACCCCTTCTGCTTCGGCCGCCTCCGTTACATCCGCGACGTCGCCGACTCCAAGGCGATCAACGATCTCCGCGGCCCTCTGATGGTCATTTCCGCCTCCGGAATGTGCGAATTCGGCCGCGTCGTCCACCACCTTCGCAACACGATTGAAGACCCCCGCAATACCGTACTGATCACCGGGTTCCAGGCCGAACACACCCTCGGCCGCCGCATCGTCGAAAAGCAGCACGAAGTCCCGATCTTTGGCGAACCCGTCCGCCTGCGCGCCGAAGTGGTGAAACTGAACGAGTTAAGCGGGCACGCCGACCAGCGCGAACTGCTTGAGTGGATTCGCCCCCTCGCCCGTGGCTTACGCAAGATCTGGTTGGTCCACGGCGAAGAGGGCCAGTCGATGGCCCTCGCCCGGGCGATTAAGGACACCTACGGCATCGAGACCCACGTTCCGCACCGGGGCGAAAGCGTCGATTTGGGCTGATCGAGTACTGGCAGTTCCTACCCCCAAATTGGGACTGCTGGGTCTTTCTTCGGCGGGCCGGTCCGGTGGTTAATAGAAGCAGACGATGCAACCGGCACAAACCTTCAACCCGCTCCCCACGACGCCACTCGGGTTCACGTTCCTGTTGTACGTCTATCTGCAGGGCCTCGATCTCTTAACCACTCTCGCCTTCCTGCTCAGCGGTGTGGAAGAGGGCAACCCGGTCGTCCGGTTTGCCATGGAGGCCAGCGGCAATCCCCTGACGGGCCTGCTGCTCGTCAAAGCCATCGCGCTGGCGCTCGGCCTGTACTGCTGGATTGCCGGAAAAGGCCAACTGCTGCGCCGCGTGAACGTCGCCTACGCCGCCCTCATTGCCTGGAACCTCGTCTGCCTGATTCTCGGACTCCTCACCCAAGCCGCCTGAATCAGCCGCCGCCAGACTGCTGGAGCAGGTTGACTGCCGCTTCGTAAATGCAGCGCATCGGCCCTTCCACCGCGTATGGAATCGCAGCGGCCGCGGCCAGCGCGACAAAGCCAGCCATCAATGCATACTCCACCAGGTCCTGACCGCTCTCCGAGCGCCCAGGCGGATGATCAAGGAGTTTCCGGACTCGCTGATTTACTACTCCGGCCCACTTCGCCATAGTCCTGCCTCCTGTCCTGTACTAGAACCATCGTGAGGCACTACGGAAGCATCATCAACCCGGCATTGGCCGTAGAACTGCCCCGAATCAGGCTTAGAACCCCTTAAGGTGACTCGGTTTAAGCCGTTTCGTAACCAATGATTATGTAAAATGGGGTGTCTTGCTTCTCAGTATACTCATCCCTGTCTACAACGAGAGGACCGTCGTCGAGCGCAGCCTCCGCCAGGTCCTCGATGCGCCACTCCCCGAGCAGATGGAGCGCGAACTCGTCATCGTGGATGACTGCTCCCGGGATGGCACCTGGGACATCCTCCAGCGCCTCGCCGCCCATGAACCCCGGATCCGCCTCTTCCGTCACGAAGTCAACCAGGGCAAAGGCGCCGCCGTCCGGACCGCCATCGGCCACGCCCAAGGCGATTTCAGCCTCATTCAGGATGCCGACCTCGAGTACGACCCTCAGGAATATCCCATCCTCCTCAAACCGCTCCTCACCGGTCACGCCGACGCCGTTTTCGGCTCCCGCTACCTGGCGGGCGAGCAGCGCCGCGTCCTGCCCTACTGGCACACAAAGATCAACGCCTTCCTCACTCTGACCTCGAATATCTTCTCCAATATCGACGTGACCGACATGGAGACCTGCTACAAGGTTTTCCGGACCGACCTTCTGAAGTCCTTCCCGATCCGTTCCAACCGCTTCGGTTTCGAGCCCGAAATCACCATGAAGTGCGCCAAACGGCGCCTCCGGATCTATGAAGTGCCCATCAGTTACCACGGACGGACCTACGAAGAGGGCAAGAAGATCGGCTGGTGGGATGGTGTCAAGGCTCTGGCGGTCATCCTCAAGTTCTGGCTGATCGACGACCTGTACCTCTCGCCACACGGCCGGGGCACGCTCATCACCCTGACGCGCACGCCCGCCTACGTCCGCTGGATTGCCGGCCTGCTCCGCCCCCACCTCGGCGACCATGTCCTCGAGATCGGAGCCTCCACCGGCACGTTCAGCGGCACTCTGATGGGCCGCCGCCTGCGCTACGTCGCGGCCGAGTCGGACCCTCTCTATCTGCACGCCCTCTACAACCGCTTCCTGCGCACGCCCAATGTCGAAGTCGCCGAATGTGACCCGGGCCGCGGCGCGGATTTCCCATGGAATGAAGAGTTTGACACCGCCATCTGCCTCAATGTGCTCGAGGGCGTCGAGGATCCCTCCACCACCCTCGCAGGACTCCACCGCGCCCTCAAGCCCGGCGGCACACTTCTCCTGCTCGCACCCCTCGGTCCGGGCCTGTTCGGTTCGATTGACGAGGCGATGGGCCAGCGCCGGCGCTTCGACCGCAAACGCCTCGATTCACTCCTCGCCGGCGCCGGCTTTCAAATCGAGAAGTCCCGCCAGATCAACAAGGTGGGCCGGATAGCGTGGTGGCTCTCGAGCCGGGTTCTGCGCCGCGCCCGGCCGTCCAAACTGAGTCTCAAACTCTTTGACAAGACCGTCTGGCTCTGGCGGTTGCTCGATCCGGTCCTGCCGTGGCCCGGACTTTCGCTGGTCGCCGTCGCCCGCCGGAACGGCTCCCACGGCTGATTTTCCTCGCGTCATGCAGGCCATTGGTCTCGATTTCGACACCCGCCGGCCGGCCGAATTCCTTCTGCCCGAGCCCGGCCCTCCGGGTCCGGGCCAGGTGCTGTTGCGCATCCTCGAGGCCGGCCTCTGTGGGACCGACCGCGAACTGGCCGACTTCCGCTATGGCGAACCGCCGCCGGGCGAACGTACCCTCGCCCTCGGCCATGAAGCGCTGGCGGAGGTCGTCGAGGCGGCCCCGGAGACGGGTCTTGCCCCCGGCGCCCTGGTCGTCCCCCTGGTCCGCCGCGCCTGCCTCCCCTCCTGCACCGCCTGCCGCGTGAACCGGCGTGACCTCTGCCTCTCCGGCCGCTATACCGAACGCGGCATCACGGGCCTGCACGGTTACCTGCGCGACCGCGTGGTGGACGAAGCGCGCGACCTGGTGCCGGTCTCCCCGGACCTTGCCTCCGTGGCCGTGCTGACTGAACCGCTGAGCGTGGTCGAGAAGGCCCTCGATACCGCCGGACGGATCCACGCGCTCGCCCCGCGCAGCGCACTCATTTTCGGCGCCGGCCCGGTCGGCCTGCTAGATCGGAAGAGCACACGCCTGAACTCCAGTCACTGACCAATCTCCTATGCCGTCTTCTGCT
>ERZ761609.1471-NODE-1471-length-20596-cov-56.558395_pt1 | contig 20596 bp, 18 predicted proteins | sample MGYA00511163_ERZ761609 | MGnify/ENA primary metagenome ERZ761609 (study PRJEB28899, sample SAMN02445070) | bioreactor sludge metagenome | biome: EBPR sludge | place: Australia: Brisbane, Thorneside Wastewater Treatment Plant | collected 2011-12-16 ... | reverse complement strand
CGGATGATGGCCGAAATGGACGTCGAGGCAACGCTGCTCTCGGACCCGAGCGAGCCGGACCGGGCGCGCGCCCGAAGATCTCCGCCGCGCCGCCCCCGCCGCCGGCCTGCTCGTCCTCGACGCCTGGATCACCCCGGAAGCCGCTATCGAGCGCGAAAAACGCGTTCTCACCGCTCAAATTGCCGATTTTCACGCACAGAAGCCACTCGAACCGGGTCTCCCGAAGGCTTCTTTGACCCTCCCCGCCTTCTTCCTCGACGCCCTCCTCGCCCGCGCCCCCGAAATCGTCGCCGAAGGCGAAACCCTCCGCCTCGCCAGCCACCGCCTGAACCTGAAATCCGACGAAGACGAAGCCCTCAACAAGATTGAAGCCCTTTTCCGCGATGCCGCCCTGGCTGTTCCGCCGCTCGCCGAAGCCCTCGCCCAGTCCGGCCTCGACCCCAATCGCGCCCGCGCCATCGTCCAGATCCTGCTCCGCCAGAAACGCCTGATTCGGGTCAGTCAGGACCTCTACTACCACACCGAAGCCCTGGATCAGCTCAAATCCGCCCTCGCCACGCGCAAAGGACAGACCTTCGCCGTGCCCGAATTCAAGGATTGGACCGGCGTTTCCCGCAAATACGCCATCCCGCTGCTTGAGTTCCTCGACCGCGAAAAGATCACCCGCCGTCTGGGAGACAAGCGCCAGGTTCTGTGAGCAGCCGCAGAATCTCCAGGGCTGCCTTCTTCGCTCCCGCGCCGGTTTCGCCCGCCGGACCCGTGCAACCCGGACAGCCGTCCTCGCAAGGGCACATTCCAATCAAATCGCGCGCCCCCATCAGCAGTTGCTCGCGCATGTGATGCAGCGGCGCGCTTTGGCCGATGCCGCCCGGATAGTTGTCGTACAAATGCAGATTCGGCTCGAAGCCTGTCGCCGCTTCGCCGCTCTGCTCGGTTACGGCCACGCCGAGGTCCCGCGGGTCGCACATCAGCAGCAGCGAGGCCACCGTCCGCAGCGCGTGGCTCAATCCGGTCAATGCGTTGAGCCGGTCCGTCGGCGTCAGTTCGGGCAGCGCTTCGAAGAACTTCGGCGGGAAGTGGAACCAGCACGAAGTCGTGTGCATTTCCTGCTCCGGCAGAGACAGCGCCCCCGCCCCGACGTTCTCCATGGTGTAGAACTTCACCTTCTTGAACCCGACAATCTGCCGGTTGACGCGCACTTCGCCGTGCAGCGCCCGCGCTTCGCCCATCGCTTCGCCGCCAAACTCTTCCAGGGCCTTCACTTCCGTGTAATCGATCGCATCGGTGAAGTAGTCGCACTCGATCTGCCGGACCCAGGCTTTCCGCTGTCCGTAGTCCATCCGCTCGACCTGATACTGCCGCGCTTCGTGCAGATAGATCGCCTTCTCGTGCAGTTCGACCAGCGCCGCCGGAAACGCGACCGTGGCGATCACTTTCTCCGCCTGGGTCTGGTCGATGACCACGAAATTGTCGCTCGTCACTGACCGCAGACTGATCGCGTCGGCCGGGTATGTATCCGAGATCCAGTGCCAGCGCCCGGCGGACTTGTGCACCACCCCCAACTCCTCCAGGAACGCGCTCAACTCTTCCACCCGGTGCATCCCGAAGCGTTCACCCTCCTCCAGTGGGAGTTCAAAGGCTGCGCATTTGAGGTGATTGACCAGGATTTCGAGGTTATCCGCGTTGATATGGGCCTGTTCGGGCGGGCTTTCGAAGAAGTACTCCGGGTGTTCGACGATGTACTGGTCCAGTGGCGCCGACGACGCCACCATCAGCGACATCGACGGACCCTGACGCCGCCCGGCGCGCCCGGCGCGCTGCCAAGTCGAGGCGATCGTGCCCGGGTAGCCGGCCATCACCACCACGTCAAGCGACCCGATGTCGATCCCCAGTTCGAGCGCATTGGTGGACACCACGCAGCGGATGGTGCCTTCGCGCAAACCGCGTTCGATCTCCCGCCGTTCACGCGGCAGATAGCCGCCGCGGTAGCCCCGGACGCTGCCTTCCGGCCGGTCGCACTTGTCTTTCAGGTACTTGAGCAACACCTCGGTCGCCAGACGGTTGTTGGCGAAGACTAGCGTTTGCTGCCCCCGTCCGAGCAGTTCGGTGGCGATGCGCCGGGTTTCGTTCAGATAGCCGCGGCGGATGCCGAGTTGGCGGTTCACCACCGGGGGATTGTAGAAGACGAAGTAGCGCTCGCCCGCCGGCGCGCCGTTCTGGTCCACCAACGCGAAGGACTCCCCGGTCAGGGCTTCGGCCAGCGGTTTCGGGTTCGCAATCGTCGCTGAACAGCACACAAACTGCGGTTTGGCGCCATAAAAAGCGCAGATTCGCGCGATCCGGCGCAGCACATTCGCGAGGTGGCTTCCATAGACGCCCCGGTAGGTGTGCAACTCGTCGATGACGATGTAGCGCAGGTTCTCGAACGCCTTCGCCCACTTCGTGTGATGGGGGAGAATCCCGGCGTGGAGCATGTCCGGGTTCGTCAGCACCACGTTTGCGCGTTCGCGGATCTGTTTGCGGGCGTCCTGGGGGGTGTCGCCGTCGTAGGTAAACGCCCGGATGCCCGAGCCCATCGCCTCGACGATGGCATGAAACTCGTGCAACTGGTCCTCGGCCAGCGCTTTGGTGGGAAACAGGTACAAAGCGCGGGCTTCGGGGTCTTCCAGGAGCTTTTCGAGCACCGGCAGGTTGTAGCAGAGGGTTTTTCCGCTCGCGGTGGGCGTGACCACGACGACGTTCGCGCCCGCCTTCAGGGCGGCGTAGCTTTGCGCCTGGTGGCTGTAGAGGCTCTCGATGCCGCGTTCCGCCAGCACGGCCCGCAGTTGATCCGGCACCCCCTCCGGCATCGGTTCGAAAACGCCGGCGCGCGCGGGTTGATGCCTGATGGCCCGGATGGGAGACTCAGGCTCTTCCATCCAGGCCTTGAGCCGCGCGACCGCCCCTTCGAGGTCACCGCGCGCGATCACTTCGAGAGCGTCGGCGACGTCGCCGGACTCGCCCTTGCGCGGGTCTGGGAAATCAAGACTGAGATTCATGGACGCCTCTTTCGCCTTTTGTTTGCGTCCAGTTTAGCGCAATCGGGAAGCTAGAGCCGGATCACTTTGTCGGACACGATGCCTTTCATGGCGTTCCGGGTGTCCACGATCATCTTCGACACTCGCTCCAACTCTTTGTAATCGAACAACTTGTGGTCCGTCACGATGAGCACGCAATCGGCCGCGGCCGACGCCTCCGCGACGTCGCTCGCCTGCCACGCCCGGTCGTCGACCCGAAGTTCCGGGACGAACGGATCGCTGTAGCTGACGGTCGCGCCGCGCCGTTCGAGCAGCATCATGATGTCCAGCGCCGGGGATTCGCGCACGTCGTCGATATCCCGTTTGTAGCTGACGCCCATCACGTGGACCCGCGAGCCCTTCAGCGGTTTGGCGACGTCATTCAGCGCGTTCTGGACCTTGTCGACGACAAAATGAGGCATCTGCCCGTTGATATACCCGGCGAGTTCGATGAACCGCGCCTCGATACCCGCCTGTTTCGTTTTCCAGCTCAGATAGAACGGATCGATCGGAATACAGTGCCCGCCCAGTCCGGGTCCCGGGTAGAACGGCATGAAACCAAAAGGTTTCGTCGCCGCGGCGTCGATGACTTCCCAGACGTTGATGCCCATCCGGTCGCACATCAGGGCCATCTCGTTCACGAGGCCAATGTTGATCATCCGGAAGGTATTTTCGAGCAGTTTGACCATCTCCGCGACCCGGGTCGAACCCACGGGAACGACGTGATCGAGGGCCTGGCTATAGAAAGTCCGGGCCACTTCGGTACAGGCTGGGGTGATGCCGCCGACGACTTTGGGGATGTTCCGCGTCTGGAATTGCGGGTTGCCGGGGTCGACGCGCTCGGGTGAGAAGCAGAGGAAGAAGTCGACGCCCACCTTCAGGCCGGACCTCTCGAGCATCGGCAGCACGAATTCGTCGGTGGTGCCCGGGTATGTTGTTGATTCCAGGACGATCAGCATGCCTGGATGCAGATACTGCGCGATTTCCCGGCAGGCTGCGTCGATGTAGCTCATGTCCGGGTCCTTGGTCTTGCGCAGGGGCGTCGGCACACAGATATTCACGGTGTCGAGATCCCGGATCACGGAAAAATCCGTGGTTGCCTTGAGTTTGCCGGAGGCAACGAGGGGGCCGACCTGGGCAGTGGGCACATCCTGGATATAGCTGCTGCCGGAATTGAGCTCAGTGACCTTTGGTTCGGACACGTCGATGCCGGTGACGGAATAGCCCTCGGCGGCGAATTCGACGGCAAGAGGCAAGCCGACGTAGCCGAGGCCGACGACGCCCAGGCGGGCGGTCTTGTTCCGGATGGCCTCAATCAACCGCTGGGCGGCGGGGGGCAGAGAAGAAGAGTCTTGTTCGGTTGAAATCACAGTGTTTTCGCTCATTTCCGGCACCAAATCAGGCAGAAATTAATCATTAGCATAACAGTCCGGCCCGCCGCCTGCTTTTTCGCCGAGGGTGCGCCGGAGGGCGGCTCTCAGCACTTCCAGATTGCGGTCCCACTGAAACCGTAGGGCGACGGCGTCGCGGATCGCCTCCGGATGAAGCGCGGGCGGGTTTTCCAGTGCGGCCAGATAATCCTCGGGCCCGGAGCAGGGGATCAGGCCGAGGGGGGTGTCTGGTCCGAACGTCCGTGCGACGGCGGGCGAGCCCAGCACGGGCAAGCCGAAGGCAAGCGCTTCGAGTACTTTGTTCTGGATGCCCCGGGCGATCCGCAGCGGGGTCACCTGGGCGACGGCGCCGCGAAGGAAGGGCCGGACGTCCGGCACGCTTCCGGTGACGGTCACGCCGGGCAGTCCGGCGAGGGCGCGGACGGACGGTCCCGGGTTCCGGCCGACGATGACAAACTCGGCCTCCGGGCGCTTGATTCGCCAGAGGGGCAGGACTTCCCGGGCGAACCAGGCTGCCGCCTCGGCGTTCGGGTAGTAGTCCATGGAGCCGCAGAAAGTGACATAGAGGCGACCTGGCAGGACCGGGGCCACCTTTTGCGGGTCGAACCAGTCCGTGTCGATGCCATTTTCGATCACTTCGGCCGCCGCATCCGGGGCAAAGGAGAGGAAGAGGTCGGCTTCGGCGCGGGTTGTCAGGAGATTTGCTTTCGCCCGGCGGCCCCAGGTCTTCTCCCGGTCCCGCATCCGGCGCGCTTCGAGGCGAAAAAGAGGGCCCGGGAAGCGCGTTTCCGCGTACTGAAACCACTTTTCGGAGTCGACATCGATCAAATCCATCACAACCGGCAGACCGGAGGGGACGTAAGGGGCCATCACGACGGTGGAGACGACCGCTGCGCGCAGGGGCCGTTCGGCCGCCAGCCGGCGGACGGCACGGGCAAGGGCTGGGTGCCGGTAGAACTCCTCATTCAGGCAGGCGCCCGTCAGCAGAAAGCGCAGGCCGGCCCGGGCGAGGTCGCGACCGTAGTGGCGGGGAAAGATGGTGACCGTCCGGCAGAGCGACCGCAGTTCTGCAGGCACCGCCGTTTCTTCACGGTTCGCCGCGAGGCAGGCCAGATGAACCTCGGATTCGGCCGCAGCGGCCCGCAGTGTATTCCAGGCGCGGATCTTCTCCCCCTTGTCCGGAGGCCAGGGGACGCAGTGGGACAGGAAGAGGACTTCGGGCCGGGTCACGAGCGCTTATCCTGCGGCCAAATCATTGAAAACGGGAGACATTGGTTAGCTGTGCGCATCCGTGCTCCTTCTCAGGGGAACTGTTTCACCAGGACCGGTCCCAGCCGCCGGGTCAGCCAGAGGGGGAGCCTGCGCCAAATCTCGATGGCGAGAGAGAACTTCGGGTTCTTCGGGGTCAGGTCGGGTAGTGCCGTTCTCTTGACGAGCAGCATTTCGTAAGGGAGCGCCCGCATTTGAGTGGCCCAGTGTTTCTTGAACTCAAAGGTGCCTGCTCCGAGTTTGCAGCGTCCGAAATCGAACTCGGTGAGGCCCCGCGCCGCCGCGTTGAGCAAGTGGTCGTTATACATGGCGTAGTTGGCCGCGAGCGAGTTGAAGCGGGGATCCGCGCCGGCGTAGTAGATGTGTGCCGAGCCGGCGTAAATGAAGTTGAGGCTGGCGGCGGCGAGTTGATCCCCGTGCCAGAGTTCAAAAAGCTCGGCCTCGCCGCCGAAGTAGTCGACAATCCGGCGGAAGTGGTGATCAGGGAAGCTGGGGGTGCCCAACCGGCGGAGTGTCTGACCGTGGAATTGGGCGAACCGGGCCCAATCACGGCCGCCGCGCTCGGCCCGGAACGGGGTTTTGAGTGCTTTCCGGACCATATTGCGTGTTTTTTTGGGCAGTTCGGCGAGCAGTTGTTCCTGATCCGGGCACTGGAGGGCCTGGGTGAAGGTGACGTAGCGGTCGACTGGGGTGAAGCCGAGGCGTTGGTCCTCCCAGCCGTTGCGCAGGTCGACGAACTGGACTTCGGCCGCTGCGGCCCGGCGGCGGAGGTCGGCGGCGAGGGTGGCGGCGGCGTCCGGATCGACGGATAGGGCGCCGCCGTAGACCGCAAAAGGAGTGGAGATCCAGGCTTTTCCGCTGAACCAGCCCCGGCATTCGAACAGGGGCAGCACGGCGCCCCACGCGCCGGCCCGTTCGGCGATCAGGTATTTGGGCAGGTAGCCGAAGGTCTCCTGGAGGCATCGCCGCCAGGCCATGAGATGAAAGGGGGAACCTCGATGGTGGGCGCGGACAAAGCGGTCCCAGGCCAGCTCATCTCCAGGCGTGAATTCCCGAACCCGCCACTCGTTCACCGCAGACACTCCGGCCTGCAAGGGCTAGAAGACCAGGACGGCATCCCGGGGCGTCCAGGTCAGACCCACATTGATGAATCTGGCGGCGACCGGGACGCCGGTGCCCACGGAGAATTCCCGGTAGCCGGCGGAGAACATGGTCGAAAACCCGGCTCCGAGCCGCCGCCCGATCGTTCCCGAGCCCATCCAGTTGGAAGAAACCAATCCGGCCTGCTGCATACTGGCAGTACGTCCATACATGGCCATGAGCCCGGCCGAGAAGCCACCTGGCAGGCCGCTGCCGAAGGTCAGGGAACCCTGGTCGCGGCGCGAGGCCAGCAGCACTCCGTTACCGGGCGTCACGCCGCGGAGGTAGGCGGCCGAGAGCGACCCGACGGGAAAGACCTTGGAGATGAAGGCGTTGCCCATGAACCCGATCCTGTCGACCTCCTGAACCTCGAACGAGGAGAACCCGCCGAGCAGTTCCTGGAGAGCCGGGTCCACGGCCACCTGTCCGATGAACCTGGAGGTAAACCGGAACGCGCCCATCGAAGCGCCCGTCGAGACGGTGGTACTGAGCTGTTTGTGGTAGAAGATGCTGGTGGATTGCGCCCGGTTGTTGCCGAACAGTCCGCGGTAGGAGAAGTGCTGTTCGGCGTACTGAACGCCGAGAGAAGAAGTCCGGTCGATCATGAAGGACGACATGCCGTAGCCGGAGAATCCCTGCATTTCGCGGAGGCCCGCGTAGCGGCGCCGGGTGAGGAAGGTGCCGCCGCCTGCGCCCACATTCCAGCGCTGTCCCACTTGATGGACGACGCCGACGGTCAACCCGCCAAACAGAGTCCCGACATCGAAGAGTTCGTTGTCCACGATGCCGTTTTCGTTCGGGTTGCCGAGATCGACCTGTCCGGCGCGCATGAAGGCTCCAGAGCCAAACGGCATGGCGAGGCCGCCGCCGACCATACCGGCGCCAAAGCCCATTCCGCCATTACTGTAGCCGGTGGACAGGCCCGCGGAAACGCGTGTTCTGGGGCCTGCCAGATGGGAAAGGCCGAGGGACAGGGTATTGGCGCTGAAGCTCCGGGGGGCTGCTCCCCACTTCGGGCGGTACATACCCGAGAAGTTGACGCCCAGGGAAGTCCGGTACCAGGATTTCCGTCCCCCGAGGCCGTAGCCGCCCATGGCGCCGTAAAAGCTCCTTCTGACGTCAGTGCCATCCGGCTGGGGTTGAACGGATGTGGAGTAGTTGCCGGACATCATGAGCCAAGGATAAATAGAGAAGCGCTCGGCGCCCGCGGTATTGGGGGAACCGACATTGAGCATCGACCCGCTCATGGTGCCGAATCCTCCGAAGCCGCCCATTTGAGCTGCCGCCGGCGCTGCCAGCAACGCCAGTGCCAGCATCAGCAACATGATCTGAGTTCGTGTCGTGCTCATAGTCGAATCCGCAGTCTCTTCCTGGGGTGGTCGCCCTTCCAATCGATCCGGACCGCGCCCATGCCCGGCCCGAGGCTCACCTGAATTCACGTCGTCCCAGAATACCGGGAAGCCCCGTTTCCCCGCAACCCATTGTAGATTTGGAACTAAAGTTCCAATCTCCTGGTGCTGAGTCTCATCGGTGTAATCGGCTAAACTGGGAGCAAGTGTACTTGCGTCCGCTCACCTTTGTGCTGGCCGCCGGATTGATGCTCAGTCCGACACCGCTTCTTCGCGCGCAGGGCGCCCCGCAGGGGAACCAGTTGGACGCCAACCTGACCCTGTTTACGGTGCTCGCCGCCATCAATGCGGCCGGTTACGACGCCGAACTCGACTCTCCGTCGAACCATCCACTGCGCAAGGCGGTCCGCGAGGCGGTTCTGGCGCGCAAACCCGCGTCGCTGGAGCGTCTGAAGTCTCTTTTTCAGGCGCGCCGGGCATGGAACTGGAATGCGGAGCTCAGTCAGTACATCTCATACGCGCTCTCGATCGAGGGGCCGCCGTCGTTCAAGCCCAGGTTTTCTCCGAACCGGATGCCGCCGGACACGATCGTGTTCGAGGGGTTGAGCCCGCTGCTGGCGGAGTTCTACGAGGAAGCGGGGATTGAGGATCTGTGGCAGCGGTCGCAGCCTGCGTTCGACGAGGCGATCGAACGATACCACGCTCCGATCACGAAGGCGTTGTTTGAAGCGAACATGTACCTCCGGAATCCGACCAGCGGCATGGCCGGGCGGCGGTTCCAGGTGATCATCGACCTTCTGGGTGCGCCGAATCAGGTGCAGACGCGTTCGTTTGCAGATGATTATTATGTCGTCGTGACGCACGGTCCGCGCACGCGGGTGGAGGAAGTCCGTCACGCGTATCTGCATTACCTGCTGGATCCACTGGCCATCCGGTATCAGCAGAATCTCGAGCCGAAGCGGGGGCTTGGCGATCTGGCGCATGCATCACCGATCCTGAACGAAGCTTACAAGAATGATTTCGTGCTGCTGGCCGGGATGAGCCTGGTGAAGGCGGTGGAGGCGCGAATTGACCGGACGCTGGGCGTCCGTCATGTGGAGCAGGCGATGAGCGAGGGATTCATCCTGGCGGCATATTTTTACGAGGCTCTGGCTGGTTACGAGAAGCAGGAGCAGGCCTTCCGGCTGTATGTGCCGGCGCTGTTCGACCAGATCGATCTCCGAAAGGAAGACGAGCGGATCGCGCGGGTGCAGTTTGCCTCGAAAGAGCAGCAGCGAGTGGTGAAACCGAAGGCGCCGGAACCCCCTCCCATGAACGAGATGGAGAAGAGTCTGGCGGCGGCAGAAGAACTGTATCAGAAGCGGGACTTCGCCGGCGCCCGGGCGCTATTCCAGGGTGTGTTGCGCGAGACGCCGGTGCCGGGGACCCACGCGAAGGCGTGGTTTGGCCTGGCGCGGATCGCCGCGCTCGAGAAAGACCCCGAGCGGGCGCTGGAATTCTTCCAGAAGACGCTGGAATCGACGCCGGAGGCGTTTGAGAAAGGCTGGGCGCACATTTACCTGGCCCGGTTCGCCATGGCGACGACCGAACCCGATGTTGAGGCGGCCCGCCGCCACTATGAGGCGGCCCTGGCCGTCGACGGCGTCAGTGATGGCGCCCGCAAAGCCGCGCAGTCAGAACTTGCCCGGCTTCCCCAATGAGGAGCACTATGTCCCGTAAATCCATCCTGACCCTGATTCTTGGGCTCGCGGCCTGCGCCGGTCTGACGCTGGCCCAGTCCACCAACCCGAAACAGCCCCAGCCCAAGTCGCAGAAGGAAGTGGAAGCCATCATGGCCATGTTCCAGGCCCCCGGGCCGAAGGAACGAATCGACGCCGCCATGGCGCTGATCACCGGATTCGCCGACACCGAATTCAAGGCCACGGCGTTCTACCTGGCTGCCTTCTCGGCCCGGGACCTCGGCGATTCCGCAAACATGATTGTGTATTCGGAGAGGGCCCTCGATTTCGACAAGCAGAATTATGGCGCGATGCTGCTGCTAGCCCAGGCTTTGGCGCAGCAGACCCGCGAATTCGACCTGGACAAGGAAGAAAAGCTGGGCCGTGCGGAGAAGCTGGCGAAAGACGCGATTCAGATGGTATCGACGGCGCCGAAGCCGAATCCGGATGCCACGGATGAGCAGTGGGAAGCGGGCAAGAAGGACTTCATCGCCCAAGGTCACGAGGCGCTGGGGCTGGCCGCGCTGGCGCGGAAGAAATACGATGCCTGCGCGGAGAGTTTCGGCCAGGCGGCGAGCATGTCCATCCAGGTGGATCCCGCGGTACAGGTCCGGCAGGCGAATTGCCTCCGGCAGGACAAGAAGCTGGACGAGGCGCTCGCCGTGATCGAGAAGGTTCTCGCGGCGGAGAATGTACATCCGCAGGTCCGCAAAGCGGCAACCGAGGAAAAGCTCATCATTAACAAGCTGAAGGCAGGCCAGTAGAACCCGCTTGTCCATGCCCGCACCGTTGGAAGAACTCGAGCGCCGGACCGGATACTCATTCCGCGATCCGGCGCTCCTCCAGCGCGCCCTGACGCACAAGTCCTACCTTTCAGACAATGGCACGGGTCCCTTCTCGCCGCTCGACGACAACGAACAGCTTGAATTCCTGGGCGACGCAATCCTTGGATTTCTGGCCAGCGAATCGCTCTATCATGCGTTTCCCGCCTATCCGGAAGGCAAGCTGTCGCGGCTGAAGGGCCACGTTGTGAGTGCATCCCACCTGGCCGAAGTGGCGCTGGCGCTGGATCTGGGCGCCTACCTGCTGCTGGGGCGCGGGGAGGAGATGAACCGGGGCCGCGTGAAGCCCGCGCTGCTCGCGAATGCCCTGGAGGCGCTGATTGCGGCGATCCACCTGGATGGCGGACTGGAGCCGTGCCGGGAGTTCGTGGACCGGTTTGTATTGAGCGCTGCGCCGGGCGCGGGGAGTTTGCTTGCGCCCGTGCCACTCGACGCGAAGAGCGAACTGCAGGAGTTGGCCCAGGCGCTGCGCCTGCCGATTCCGCGGTATTCGATCGTTCAGGAGAAGGGTCCCGAGCACTCCAAGATATTCACGGTGGAGGCCCGGATCGGGAAGGACCTGACGGCCACGGGCGAAGGTTCTTCCAAGAAGGTCGCGAGCCAGCAGGCGGCGGCCATTCTGCTTCAGACTCTCCAGTCGCAGCCCGAATATCAGCCAGGGGGGTGAGGTCCACTCACGCCGGGCGGACGCGGCGGCCTTCAATCCGGTAGCGTCCGGAGAGAACGAGCGCAATTGCCTGGTAATAAATGCGATGCTCCTCGACCAGAATCCGTGCGGCCAGGGTTTGCGCGGTGTCCGAATCGAGAACGGGGACGCTGGCCTGAGCGACGATGGGTCCGGTATCGAGGCCGGCGTCGACGAAGTGAACCGTGCAGCCGGAGAATTTGACGCCGTAGTCCAGGGCCTGCTGCTGGACATCCAGACCGGGAAAGGCCGGCAGGAGCGAGGGGTGGATATTCAGAATGCGTCCGGCGAAGGCGTCGAGGAGGGGTTGCCCGACGCGCCGCATGAAGCCGGCGAGGCAGATGAGATCGATGTCCAGCGGGGTGAGTAAATCGACGGCCTGCCTGGCCCACTCGTCCGTGGCGACACCCTGTGACGGCAGGCAATGATGGGGGAGGCCGAAGGACGCGGCGGTTTCGAGAGCTTTTGCGTCGGCCCGGTTTGAAAGGACGAGGCTGATTCGGGCATCGAGGCGGCCTTCGCGGATGGCGCGGGCGATGGCCTCGAAATTGGACCCGCGGCCGGAAACGAGGATAGCGAGGCGTTTCACCGGTAGATGACCCGTTCCGTGGAGCCGCGTTTCTGGCGAACGACGCGGCCGATCTCGAACCAGGGCTGTTTGAGGCGCTTGAGGGCGCGGGTGGCTTTGGGCGCTTTAGCTTCGGGGACGGCCAGAATCATGCCGATGCCGAGATTGAAGGTCCGGCGCCAGTCGTCCACGGGCACATTGCCAAGGCGGCGGAGCAGTTCGAAGACCGGCAAGACAGGCCAGGAGCCGGTCTGGATCTCGGCGGCGCAACCGGCGGGGAGGATCCTGGGGAGGTTGTCGGTGATGCCGCCGCCGGTGATGTGGGCGGCGCCGTCGAGCAGGCCGGCCTTCATCAGGGTTTGAATGGGTTTCAGGTAGCTGCGGTGGACCTTGAGGAGTTCCTCGGCGGCGGTGGCGTCGAGTTCGGGGATGTAGGTGTTCACCTTGTAGCCGGCGACTTCGAAGAAGAGTTTGCGGGCGAGGGAATAGCCGTTGGTGTGGAGTCCGGTGGACGGGAGGCCGAGCAGCAGATGGCCGGGTGCGATCTTCTTGCCGGTGAGCAGGGAGGAGCGCTCGACGCAGCCGACGATGAAGCCGGCGAGATCATATTCACCTGCGGAATAGAGGCCGGGCATTTCGGCGGTCTCGCCGCCGATGAGCGAGCAACCGTTTTCGGAGCAGGCCTTGGCGAGACCGGTGGCGACCTGCCCGGCGACGGCGGCCTCGAGTTTGCCGACCGCGAAGTAATCGAGGAAGAAGAGAGGGGCGGCGCCCTGGACAGCGATATCGTTAACGCAATGGTTGACGAGGCACTGGCCGATGGTGTCGTGCCTGCCGGCGAGGAAGGCGACTTTGAGTTTGGTGCCGACGCCATCGGCGGAGGAGATCAGCACGGGGCGTTTGTAGCCGGCGAGGCGGTAGCCCGCGCCGAAGCTGCCGATGTCGGTGAGGACGCGGGGAGTGAAAGTCTTTCGGGCGGACTGTTTAATCAGGGAAACGGCGCGATCGGCTTCGTCGATGTTGACGCCGGCATCCTTGTAGCGCAGGGGGCGTTGGTTTCGCATCAGGTCTCTCTCAGTTTAGAATGCGGAATACACTATGCGCCGAGCAATTTGGTCTTTCTTTCTGTGTCTGGGACTGACGGGCGCCGGGGTGGCGGCGGAAACGCCGTCACTGGTGGCGATCCGGGACGCTCGAATCGTGACTGTGAGCGGGGCGACGATCGAAAAGGGCACGGTGGTGATCGCGGACGGACTGATCCGGGAAATTGGCGAATCGGTGGCGCCGCCCGCGGGGGCCTGGATCATTGAAGGCGCGGGTCTGACGGTCTATCCGGGGTTGATCGACGGATTCAGCGCATGGGCGCAGCCGGCCCCTCCAGCGGCGGGACCAACTCCGGGCGGGCGAGGCGGTGGGGGAGCGGGTGCAGGGGGGGCGCCATCCGGGCCGCCCCCGCAGCGTTCGTGGGGACCGGAGGACCGCCCCGGCACGACGAGCTGGGTCAAGGCGGCCGATCAAGTCGACCCGAACGACCGCCGCCTTGAGGCCGCCCGGAGTGCAGGCTTTACCACGGCCGTGACTTTTCCGGCCGGTTCGCTGGTTTCCGGGCATGGCGCAGTCGTCAATCTGGCGGGTGCGACCGCGGGCGAGATGGTGGTGCATCCTTCGGCCGGGCTCCGGCTGGAACTGAACGCGCGGGGTGTTTCGGGTTTTCCAAATTCGCTGATGGGCGTGATCGCCTATTTCCGGCAGTTGTGGCTGGACGCGGGCCACTACCGGCAGGTGAAGGAGATGTACGAAAAGAACCCGGCGGGGCTGGCGCGTCCGGCTTACGACCGGGCGCTGGAGGGTGTGCTGGAGGCCACGCGGGTGGTGCTTCCGGCAGGATCCCGCGTTGAGCTCGAACGGATGGCGAACCTGGCCTCGGAGCTGAAGATGCCTGCGATTCTGCGGGGCGGCCATGAAGCGTACCGGGCCGCGGATCTCCTGAAATCGGCCGGGGTGAGCGTGGTGTTGAACGTGAAGTGGCCGACGAAGCCGCGCGACCTGGATCCGCAGGTCGAGGAGAGCTTCCGAACTCTGGAGTTGCGTGACAAAGCGCCGACTTCGCCGATTGCGCTGGCAGCGGCGGGCGTTCCGTTTGCGTTTACGTCCGAGGGACTGGACACGCCGCGCGAAATGCTGACGGCGGTGAAGAAGTCGATCGACCGGGGTCTCTCGCGGGAAGCGGCGATCCGGGCGCTCACCCTGGATGCCGCGCGCATATATGGCGTGGATGGCCGGCTGGGTTCGATTGAAGCCGGCAAGATCGCGAACCTGGTGGTGGTGAAGGGCGATCTGTTCGACAGCCTGGGCCGGATCCAGATGATTTTCATCGACGGGAAGAAATTCGAGCCTGCGCCGGAAGCGGCGCCGGTGCGCCGGGGCGAGGAGACACGATAATGCGGATGAAGACAGGAGTGATTCTGCTGTGCGGCGCGGTGGCTCTGCTGGCGCAGCAACCCCGGCAGACGCTCGGCCAGGCGCTGGGCAAGAAGCAGCCGATCCTGATTCAGAACGCGACGATCCACACGGTCGCCAAGGGTACTTTCGTGGGGTCGCTCTCGATTGTCGATGGCAAGATTGCTGAAGTCGGGGAGAAGGTGCTGGCGCCTGCGGGCGCGAAGATCATCAACGGTTCGGGCAAGCACGTGATTCCGGGCATGATCGACTGCCACACGCACATTGCCGTGGATGCGATCAATGAAGGCAGTGTCTCAGTGTCCTCGATGACCGGCGTCGGCGACGTGGTGAATGCGGAACAGAAGTCGATCTACTATGCGCTGGCGGGCGGCGTGACCACGGCCAACGTACTCCACGGCAGCGCAAACTCGATTGGCGGGCTGAATGTCGTGCTCAAGATGCGCTGGGGCAAGGATGCCACGGGCCTGGTGATGGCCGAGGCGCCTCCAGGCATCAAGTTCGCCCTTGGCGAGAACCCCAAGCGGCAGGGCATGGCACAGCAGGGCAGCAACGCGGTCAGGCGCTATCCCGGGACGCGGATGGGCGTGGAGGATGTGATTCGGCAGGCGTTCGTGGACGCCCGGGCCTATCGCCAGCAATGGAAGAGTTACGAAGAGCGCAAGGCGCGTGGAGAGAATGTTCTGCCGCCGCGGCGGGACCTGAAACTGGAGCCGCTCGTCGAGGTGCTGGAGGGCAAGCGGCTGGTTCATGCCCACAGCTATCGTGCCGACGAGATTCTGATGCTGATTCGGCTGGCCGAAGAGTTCGGATTCCGGATCGCCACGCTGCAGCACGTGCTGGAAGGGTACAAAGTGGCGAAGGAGATCGCCGCGCACGGCGCCGGGGCATCGACTTTCAGCGACTGGTGGAGCTACAAGATGGAGGCGTACGACGCCATTCCGTACAACGCGGCCGTGTTGCACGAAAAAGGAGTGCTGGTGTCGATCAACTCCGACGACGCCTCGGGCGCCGAGATCATGCGCCGGATGAACACCGAGGCCGCCAAGGCAGTCAAGTATGGCGGAGTCAGCGACAATGATGCGCTGGCCATGGTGACGCTCAATCCGGCCAAACAGTTGGGGATCGACAAGTATGTCGGCTCGATCGAGGCCGGCAAGCACGCGGATCTGGTGATTTACGACCGCGATCCGCTGTCGATTTATTCGCGCGTCGAGAAGGTCTTCATTGACGGGGAAGAGTACTTCGACCGGGAGAGCGACGCGACGGGGCGGTCCCGGTTCGAGGCCGAGAAGAAGGGCCTGCTCGAAAAAGAGAAGATTGACGAAAAGCAGCGGGCGCCCGCGCGGAGGCCGTCATGAGAGTTTCGATTCTGATTCTTGCCGCGGCTGCGGCGTTGTGGGCCGGGGAGAATAACAGCTTCCTGATCCGGAATGCGACCGTGCATCCGGTGTCGGGCCCCTCGATGAAGAATGCATCGGTGCTGGTGATTGACGGCAAGGTCGCCGAAGTCGGCGAAAAGGTGCAGACGCGGGCGAAGGTGAAGGCGATCGACGGCCGCGGACTGCACGTCTATCCCGGCATGATCGACGCCGCCACGCTGGTGGGGATCTCGGAGATCAGTTCCGTCCGGGAGACGGCCGACGTGGGCGAAATTGGCGAGTTCAATCCGCAACTGCGGGCATCGATCGCCGTGAACCCGGAAAGTGAACACATTCCCGTGACACGCGCGAACGGGGTGACCACGGTGGGCGTGCTGGCGGCGGGCGTCAGCGGCGGATTCGGCTTCGGCGAGATCAGCTACATCGGCGGGCAGATTTCGCTGATGCACCTGAATGGGTGGACGTGGGAGGAGATGACGATTACCCACGGCGCGGCGATGCAACTCCGCCTTCCCGGCATCGAGACGCGGCGCCGCAATCCAGTGACTGGCCAGATCAACCCGACGCCCTTCTCCGAGGCGCGCAAGCGGCAGGAGGCCAATTTGCGCAAAGTAGCGACGTTCTTCGAGGAAGCGCGTCGCTACCAGACCGCCCGTCAGGCCAACCCGGGCGAACTGAAGCCCGATTTGCGTTTCGACGCCATGCTGCCCGTGCTGGAAGGGAAGCAGGCACTGCTGATCCCTGCCGCCTCGGAGCGCGAGATCCGGGATGCCATCGCATTCGCGGAACAGGAGAAGGTGAAGATCATTCTCGCGGGCGTCCGGCGCCCGGGCGCGGCCCTCGAAGATCTGGCGAAGAAGAAGGTCCCGGTCATTCTCGGTTCACCATTCACTCCGGCGCAGGAGGAGGACGATGCCTTCGACGCTACCTTCCGAACGGCCGCGGACCTGCACCGGGCAGGGGTGAAGTTCGCCTTTGCCAGTTTTGGAGCGCAATTTGCGCGCAATCTACCCTACCAGGCCGGTCATTCGGTGGCGTTTGGGCTGCCGTACGAGGCCGCGTTGCGGGCCGTGACGCTCAATGCCGCCGAGATTTACGGCGTGGCCGACCGGATGGGCTCGATCGAGCCCGGCAAGCAGGCTGACCTGATTGTGACCGATGGCGACCCGCTCGAGATTCGCACGCAGGTCAAGATGATGTTCGTGAAGGGTGAAGCTGTGGACCTGGAGACCAAGCACACGCGGCTGTACAAAAAGTACAAGGCCCGGCCGTGACCTGGCTAATCGATGAAGCCGCGCCAGGTGTTGCCCTTGGCGTCGCGCAGGATGACGCCGTAGCCGTCGGAAATCCCCGAGATGTAGTTGCCGTCGGGATCGCGGAAGCGGTAGCGAACCGAGTCATCCTCCATTCGCTCCGCCATTCCATACCATTCCTGGCCGCGTTCGTCACGGAGGCGGATGAAGTCCCCGTCGCCGGAACCGTAAACGTGCCGCTGCTTGTGGGTGAAGCTGAAGAAGCCTCCGGGCAGCCCCCCGCGATTTTTGCGCCGCCGGTAAATCATATACCTAAAGATCGGCCAGGAGGCGGAATTCGTCTATTGGGAGAAGTACTTAGATTGACCATCAGGGGTTTGCGGTGAGGGCAGTCGTGCAGCGGGTCAGCGAGGCGAACGTCACCGTGGATGGCCGCTTGACGGGGGCCATCGGGCCGGGACTGGTGGTTCTGCTGGGTGTGGGGCGCGAAGACGGCGAGGCGCAGGCGGTCTGGTTGATAGACAAGATCCTTGGGCTGCGGATCTTCGAGGACGAAGCAGGCAAGATGAATGTGAGTTTGCTGGAGACCGGCGGGGCGTTGTTGGTGGTATCGCAGTTCACGTTGTATGGCGACACGCGGAAAGGCCGGCGGCCTAGTTTCGACGCTGCCGCCCCGCCACAGGATGCGAGGCGGCTCTACGAGTTCTTTGTCGACACCGCTCGCGGCCGGGGTGTGCAGGTCGAAACCGGGGAGTTTCAGGCGAGGATGCGGGTGTCGCTGGTGAATGAAGGGCCGGTGACCTTGATTTGCGAGACACCGGCCCCGTGATCCACGAGACTACTCGTTGAACATGCCCTCGAACATCGCTGAAGACAAGTAGCGTTCGCCGGCGTCAGGGAGGACGACGACGATCGTTTTGCCCTTCATTCCGGGCTCGCGGGCCACCCGGACGGCCGCCGCGGCCGCCGCGCCGCAGGAAATCCCGCACAGAATTCCCTCTTCGGAGGCCAAGCGGCGGGCCATCTCCATCGATTCCTCGTTGGTCACCTGCTCGACGCGGTCGATGACCGAAAGATCGAGCGTGCCAGGGATAAACCCGGCGCCGATGCCCTGGATCTTGTGCGGGGCGGGCTGAACGGGTTCGCCATTTCTGGTCTGGGTGATGACAGGGCTGGCGGTGGGCTCGACCGCGATCGAGGTGATCGCTTTGCCTTTCGTCTGCTTGATGAAGCGGGAGATGCCCGTGATCGTGCCGCCGGTGCCGACGCCGGAAACGAGCACGTCAATGCCGCCTTCGGTGTCGTCCCAGATCTCGGGACCGGTGGTTTCGAAGTGGATTTGGGGGTTGGCCGGGTTCTGAAACTGCTGGAGGAGAACGTAACGCGAAGGGTCGGAGTTGTAGATCTCCTCGGCTTTGGCAATCGCGCCCTTCATCCCCTTCGGGCCCTCGGTCAGTTCGAGACGTGCACCAAATATTTTCAATACTTTACGGCGCTCCAGGGACATCGTCTCCGGCATGGTCAGGGTGATCGGATAGCCCCGGGCGGCAGCGACGAAGGCGAGGGCGATGCCTGTGTTGCCGCTGGTCGGCTCGACAATCTCCTTCCCCGGTTTCAGTTCGCCGCGCTTCTCGGCATCCCAGATCATGCTGGCGCCGATCCGGCACTTGACGGAATAGGCCGGGTTGCGGCCTTCGATCTTGGCAAGAACCGTCGCTTCGCAGCCCTTCGTGACCCGGTTCAGGCGGACAAGCGGCGTCCGCCCGATGCTCAGTGAATTATCGGTGTAGATGGCCATCTAGATCTCCCAGTTTGGTACGTATTGAGCCTGGTTTTCGCGCCACTCGCGAGCCAGTTCGGAAAAGGTGGTCCTGTCAATCACATCAGCGATCGAATTGTCCACCCGGGTCCACAAACTCTCCAGCGAGCCTTTCGTTTCAAGAGAAGCCCGGCCGGTGCGACCGCCTTCGATCCCACGCAAGACCTCGCCCACGGTGATCTCTTCCGCCCGCTTTGCAAGCAGATAGCCCCCCTCTGCGCCCCGCCGCGACTCGAGAAAACCCTGTTTCTTCAAGTCAGCCAGAATCGTTTCCAGGAACTTCTGAGGCACCTTCTGCCGTTGGGCGATGTCCGCAATGCGCACCGGAAGGCCGGGTTCCGCCAGCGCCAGATCGAGCACGGCTCGGAGCGCGTATTCACACTTCACGGAGACGTTCATCAGTGTGCGCATCGGGTAGTCCTATTTCCCACTAGAGATTAGTATATTTCAATTTTGCTTGGACTGGCAAGCCTTGGGGGGTGAAGATAGGAATGAAACCCCCGGAGGAAGACGGCAATCCAAGGGAAGAGTCTACCCGAGCCGGACAGGCTGTGGCGAGCCGCCGGCGGACCAAATCGATCTGGAGGAACAGGATGAAAAGACAGCTTTTGACTTTCGCTGCAATGGCAGCCATGACCGTGCCGGCGGCGCCGGCACTGCCGCAGGCCCCGGCGCAGGGTGGCGAAGGGGCGCCAATCTACCGGGTGCGGGTCACTTCGCGGACGGCGAAAGCGGTCAACTACCGGCAGGGGAACACGAAAATCGACTTCAAGGGCACCGCCTTCATGCCATTCGCGAAGGGTGAAGCCCGGATTCAGAATCGGGATGGCCGGGTCGCGCTGGATGTCCGTCTGGAGAAGATGGAACCCGCCTCCAAGTTCGGGCCGCCGTTCATGACTTACGTTTTGTGGGCGATCACGCCGGAGGGCAACGCGCGGAATCTCGGCCCATTGACCCTCGACCGGGACCGGACGCGCCTCCAGGTGACGACCAACTTCCAGAGTTTCGCCATGATCGTCACCGCGGAGCCGTACTATGCCGTAACAGTGCCGAGTGAGATGGTGGTGCTGGAGAATGAAGTCCGGCAGGATACGCGAGGCAAGGTGGATCTGGTTGACGCCCGGTACGAACTCTTCCAGCGGGGCTACTGGGAAGAGGGCAAGTTCGAGCCCCTGGCGATGGATGATCCGAAGGCGCCTTTCGAATACTACGAAGCACAGAACGCAATGCGGATCGCGCGGTGGGCGCAGGCCGACAAGTACGCGCCGGAGAGTTATCAGAAAGCCGAAGCTCAGGTGAAGCAGGCCGACGTCTATCGCGGCCGGAAGGGGAACAACACGAAGCCGATCCAGATGGTGTCGCGCGAGGCGACGCAGTTTGCCGAGGATGCCCGCGTGGTGGCGTTGAAGCGGATCGAGGAAGAGCGCCTGGCCAATGAACGCGCCGCCGCGGCCAAACGGGAAGCCGACGCCAAAGCCGCCCGCGCGGCCGCCGAACAGCGCCAGCGCGAGGAGGAAGCCGCCCGCAAGCAGGCCGAACTCGACCGCTTGCAGGCCGAGAAGGCCAAGGCCGAGGCGGAGCGCCAGCGGATGGCCGCTGAGCTCGAAAGCGCGCGCGCCGCGGCCGCTCAGAGATCGGAAGAGCACACGTCTGAACTCCAGTCA
>ERZ761609.1466-NODE-1466-length-20681-cov-7.543634_pt1 | contig 20681 bp, 18 predicted proteins | sample MGYA00511163_ERZ761609 | MGnify/ENA primary metagenome ERZ761609 (study PRJEB28899, sample SAMN02445070) | bioreactor sludge metagenome | biome: EBPR sludge | place: Australia: Brisbane, Thorneside Wastewater Treatment Plant | collected 2011-12-16 ... | reverse complement strand
GCCGCCTTCCGCCGCCTGCTGGAGGGCGAGACCGGGGCGTATCGTGATGCCGTCTTGCTGAACTCCGCCGCCGCGCTGGTGGTGGCGGACCGTGCCGCCAACCTGCCCGAAGGGGTAGAGATCGCCCGCGAAAGCCTCGATAGCGGGGCCGCGCTTGGCAAGGTCGAGGCTTTGATCACCCTGACTGCCGCATGATCCCGCAAAGCTGGGCCGACCTGCCCTTCTTCACCGAAGGGTGGCCCGCGCTGTCGGCCCGCCTTGCTGCCACGCCCGGCTGGCAACCCGCCATGCCTTTCCGCGCGCTGGAACTGACCCCGCGCGAACAGGTGCGCGTCGTGATCCTGGGCCAGGACCCCTACCCGACCGCGGGGCGCGCCACCGGCCTCGCCTTCAGCTTCCCGCCGGGCCAAGCGCCGCAACATTCGCTCAAGAACATCCTGACCGAGCTGCACAGCGATCTCGGCCTCACGCGCGCAGACGGTGACCTCACCGGATGGGCGCGGCAGGGTGTCTTGCTCTTGAATACCGTGCTCACCGTCCCGGTGGGCGAATCGCATGGGCACAAGGGATGGGGATGGGAGGCTCTGGTGGCTCAAATCCTCAACGCCACCGCGCAGGATGGCCCGCGCGCCTTCCTGCTGTGGGGCGGACCTGCGCAAAAACTTTGCGCAAAATTGCCGCAGCGCACGCCCGAGGGGGCCGAGCATCTGTTCCACCACTCTGCGCACCCCTCCCCCCTTTCGGTTCATCGCGGGTTCTTTGGCAGCCGCCCGTTCAGCCGGGTGAATGACTGGTTGGCGAGCCAAGGGCGGCCCCCGATCAACTGGGCCGCCTGAAAACGTACATACGCTTACAGTTTGGCGTGATTCCCTTTCAAAAGCGTATATGCGCTTACCGTTTGGCGGGTTTTCAACCTGCCCCCCAAAGGTTAAACCTGCGGAAAGGAGTCTTGCCATGTCCACCATTCTCGATCGTATCAAGGCCTATAAACTTGAGGATGTGGCCGCGCGGAAAGCCGCCCGCCCGCTGGCCGATCTGGAGGCTGCCGCCAAGGAAGCGCCCGCGCCACGCGGTTTCGAGGCCGCCTTGCGTCAGGCCTCGGCCCAGGGCTATGGCCTGATTGCAGAGATCAAGAAAGCCAGCCCTTCCAAAGGCTTGATCCGTGCGGACTTCAACCCGCCAGAGCTTGCGCAAGCCTATGAGGCAGGGGGTGCCACCTGTCTTTCGGTGCTGACCGACGGCCCCTCGTTTCAGGGCGATGACAGCTACCTGACCGCAGCGCATGATGCGACCAGCCTGCCCTGCCTGCGCAAGGATTTCATCTATGATCCCTATCAGATCGTGGAGGCGCGCGCGCTGAAGGCCGATTGCATCCTTCTGATCATGGCCTCGCTGGACGACACACAAGCCATTGATCTGGAACAGGTTTCCTTGGAACTGGGCATGGATGTGCTGATCGAGGTGCATGACCGGGACGAGCTGGAACGGGCCTCGCGCCTCAAGTCGCCGCTGCTCGGCATTAACAATCGTAATCTCCATACCTTCGAGGTGACGCTGGACGTGACCCGCGATCTGGCCCGCCGCGCCCCCGAAAACCGACTGATCGTGTCGGAAAGTGGCCTTTTCACCCCGGCAGACCTTGCGGATATGGCGCAATATGGCGTGCGCAGCTTCCTGATCGGTGAAAGTCTGATGCGGCAGGCCGATGTGGCCGACGCGACGCGCAACCTGCTCGCCAACCCTCTGCGTGCGGGAGGTGGCCTCTGATGCTCACCCATTTTGACGCCGAAGGCCGGGCGCATATGGTAGATGTCTCGGACAAGGCCACCACATCTCGCGTCGCCATCGCCGTCGGCGCGGTGCAAATGACGGCAGAGACCCTCGCACTGGTCACCGAAAATCGTGCCGCCAAGGGAGATGTTCTGGGCGTGGCGCGCTTGGCTGGCATCATGGCGGCGAAGAAAACCGCTGATCTGATCCCGCTTTGCCACCCGCTGCCAATCACAAAGGTCGCGCTTGATCTGACGCCTGACCCTGGCCTTCCGGGCATCCGTGTCAGCGCGACGGTCAAGACCACAGGCCAGACCGGGGTCGAGATGGAAGCGCTGACGGCCGTATCTGTGGCCTGTCTTACCGTCTATGACATGCTGAAAGCAGCCGAGAAAACCATGGAAATACATAGCATTAAGGTAACACTCAAAGATGGCGGCAAGTCGGGCCGCTTCGAGGCCAGGCCATGATTTCCGTGGCCGAGGCGCTGGAGCGGGTGCTGGCGCTGGCGCACCCGCTGCCGGTGGAAATGGTGCCCTTGGCCGAAGCGGCGGGGCGTTGGCTGGCCGAACCTGTCCCGGCCCGCCTGACGCAACCGCCCTTCAATGCCTCAGCGATGGATGGCTATGCCATTGTCGGCCCGGCCCCGGCGGGCGCTGCGTTTACCGTGATTGGCGAGGCGGGGGCTGGGCACGCTTTCACCGGCAGCCTTGGCCCGGGCGACTCCTTGCGCATTTTCACCGGGGCTCCGGTCCCGACCGGTGCAAGCCATGTGGCACTGCAGGAGGATGTGCTGCGCGAAGGCAACCGCATCACCCTGACTGCGGCCGCTGAGAAAACCAATATCCGTGCGCAGGGCGACGACTTCAAAACCGGGCACATCTTCGCGCCGCGGCAACTGAGGCCACAAGATATAGCGCTGCTTGCCGCGATGAACTTGGATCGCCTTCCCTTGCGGCGACGCCCGGAGGTCGCCATTCTGACAACGGGCGACGAGTTGGTGATGCCCGGCGAGGTGCCGCGCGCCGATCAGATCGTGGCCTCCAACGGCTTTGCGATCAAGGCGCTGGTCGAGCAGGTTGGCGGCGCCGCTCGACTGCTTCCCATCGCGCGCGATACGGAAGCCTCACTCCGCGCAGCCTTCGCCCTCGCCGAGGGCGCAGATGTTGTGGTGACAATCGGCGGGGCCTCGGTCGGCGATCATGATGTCGTGGCACGGCTAGCGCCCGATCTCGGGCTCAAACTGGCTTTCCACAAGATCGCCATGCGCCCCGGCAAGCCCTTGATTGCAGGAGATTTTCGCGGCGTCCCGCTGCTCGGCCTGCCTGGTAATCCCGTTTCGGCTTTCACCTGCGCGCATCTTTTCCTGTTGCCTCTGCTGCGCGCGATGCTAGGCGATCCGGCCCCGGAACCACGGCTGGAACGAGCATGCCTGGCCCAGGACACCGGCCCCGCAGGCCCTCGTGCTCATTACATGCGAGCCTCTGTCGAAAACGGCAGGATCACCCCATTCGCGCGCCAGGATTCCGCTTTGCTTTCCGTGCTTTGTCAAGCCAACGCGCTATTACTGCGTCCAGCCGGAGATCAATCGCGGCAGGCCGGGGACATGGTCGAATTCTTGCCGATCTAGGAAATACTCCTGCCACAAACCCTCTTGACACAAACCAAGAACAGCATCAGAACATTATGCAAACACCCTAGCGAACTGCACGAAGGGATTGACCTGATGCTCACACGCAAGCAGTTGGAACTTCTTGATTTCATCCGCATCCGCATGAATCGCGACGGTGTGCCGCCTTCTTTTGACGAAATGAAGGAAGCCCTTGATTTGCGATCAAAATCCGGGATTCATCGGCTGATCACAGCCTTGGAAGAACGGGGCTTCATTCGCAGACTGGCGCATCGGGCGCGGGCCATCGAGATTGTGAAACTCCCGGAAGCCATGGAAAAGCCTGGCTTTTCACCTCGGGTCATTGAGGGAGATCGACCAGACGCGCCACCGCCGCGTTCTGCGATGCCGGTCGAGGCACTGCATGCGATGGAGCTTCCCGTGATGGGCCGCATTGCGGCCGGCGTGCCCATTGAAGCCATATCGGAGGTCTCGCATCACATCGCCGTTCCCGGCTCGATGCTGTCCGGTGCAGGCCAGCATTATGCGCTGGAGGTGAAGGGTGACTCGATGATCGAAGCCGGCATCAATGACGGCGACATCGTTGTGATCCGCGAACAGAATACGGCGAATAACGGTGATATCGTCGTCGCCTTGGTGGAAGATGCCGAAGCCACGCTGAAGCGTTTTCGCCGCAAGGGCAACATGATCGCGCTGGAGGCGGCAAATCCTGCCTATGAGACCAGAGTGTTCCCGGATCATCTGGTGAAAGTTCAGGGGCGTCTGGTCGGGCTGATCCGCAGCTACTGAGACGGCAACTGCCAGAGGGCTTCGGCGGCGGGGGGGGTTGCCCCCTGCCATAGCCGCAAGCCTTGCCGCGACGGCACAAGATGTAGTGCATCCCCCTTGAGCCAGAGAGCCACGCCGCCGCTGCGTCGCAAACTGTCTTGATCGAGGATATGGCATCCGTCAGGTTTCTGTTTTGGCTGCGCGGCAATCACCACCAGATCATAGGCTGCGCAAGCCTGTGCCAAAGCTGGCTCCGCGCCCTTTCCCTTCAAATGAATGCCGCGCCACGGCCCCAAACGAAAACTGCGCTCCGCCTTTGGCCCCGTAAATCCTGCACGAGTCGCGGCGATGGCCTGATCACTCAGGTCTCCATCATTCTCCAACCAACTGCTTGCTGCAAAACCGGCCCCGCGCGCCACGGATAGCGCCCGTCCCTCCGTCCCCATCAGACCGATCACGCCCGCATCTGGTGCCACCAGCAACTCTGGCCGTTGGACTTGCGCCCAAAGAGCAAAGGCCAGCACAACAGGCGCGATACCTGCCATACGCCCCCACCCGCGCCAGACTGACAGCCAGATCCCGCCGATCGAGATCAGTGCAAGGGTCAGCCCATCAGGGGCAGGCACCGCAGTCACGGCCCCCTCCCAACTGCCCACCAGCGCCGCAATATACAAGATCCACTGACACCCTAATCCCATGACCCACAATGGCAGATCAGCCAGCCCAAGGGGGGCCAACAACGCCGCCATAGCCCCGGCCGGCATGACGACTGCCCCCATCACAGGAACAGTCAAGAGATTGGCAACAAAGCCAAAATCTGCAATCCGATTGAAATGCGCCGCGCCATAGGGGGCGGTAGCCACCCCAGCGAGGGCAGAAGACAGGACCAGCGTGAAAACGGGCACGCCCCATGGCGGGATACGGCCGCGCAGCATGTTCGCCTCAACCGCCGCAAATCCTGCAATCAGTGCGGTCGTCGCCGCAAAAGACATCTGGAACCCAGGGTCAAGCAAGCTCTCGGGGCGCAGCAGCAGCAACACCACGGCAGACATCGCCACCGATCGCAAGGACAAGGCGCGCCGATCAAGAAGAACGGCCCCCAGCATCACGCAAACCATCAGAAAGGCTCGCTCTGTCGCGACATTTGCCCCCGACAGCAACAAATAGAACCATGCGACACCCAATGAAATCGCCGCAGCGATCTTTTTTGTGGGCAGGCGCAGCGCAATCGCCGGAACCAGCGCAAGACCAGAACGGATCAGCGTGAACACGAAGCCGATGAGGAAGGCCATGTTCATGCCAGAAATCGCCAACAGATGCGCGAGACTGGAGGCCCGCAAGGCCTCCACCGCCTCAAGGCTGAGCCCAGAGCGGTCTCCGGTCATCACCCCGGCGGCAAAAGCACCTGCATCGCCCGGAATTCGGGCCTGCACGCCAGCCGACAGCCAGGCTCGCAACCGGTTGACCCATTGTTCGCTTGGCGCAGGCTCGGCCTGGAAAAGCACCGGGTGGCGGGTATATCCAATAGCGCCAAGCCCTTGGAACCAGGCCATGCGCTGAAAATCAAAGCCACCGGGCTCCACAGGTGCGGCAGGCGGAGAGAGATGGGCTGTGATCTGCACCACCTCGCCCGGCGCGGGCTCATGCACCGCAAGCGGCCCATGCAGGGCAATACGCACCCTTTTGGGCAGCTTACCCGGGGCGACATCCGACAACACCACCCGATCCAGCGTCAGCCGCAACGCATCGGATTGTGAACGGTCAATCGCAATCACCCGTCCCTCCACCGGGCCGTAGTAGCGGAAATCCAGCACCGGCGCGGCCACCAGGTGCCCCCGCACCCCTGCAACCAGAAAACCGAGCGCCAGCATGGCCATGGCCACGCAGACAGGATGGGCCAATTCAGGCCCGATCCACCACAGGCCAAGCACCGCCAGCAGCGCAACAGACACCAGAATATAGACCCAGATCGCAGGCTCGTTGGTCAGCCCGAACCAGACCCCGATCCCAAGCGCCAGAAAGACCGGCACCCAGGGGAACAGGAGTCCTCTGGCCTCTGCCAGAGCCAGAAGCGGCCATAGCGCTGCCCGCCGAACTGCCTCCACCTTGTTTCCGCCCCTCTGCTCGCCTATCACCAGCGCAAAGGCTAAGGCCAACAAGGTTTCCGAAAGGTTAACGCGCATGAACACGCCCGTCGTCACCCGATTTGCCCCCTCGCCCACCGGCTATCTGCATATCGGCGGCGCGCGCACTGCGCTGTTCAACTGGCTTTACGCGCGCGGACGCGGCGGTCGGTTCCTGCTACGGATCGAGGATACCGACCGCGAACGCTCCACCCCCGAGGCCACCGCAGCCATCCTGCGCGGGCTGGAATGGCTCGGCCTCGACTGGGATGGCGAGGTGGTCAGCCAATTCGAACGCAAGGATCGCCACGCCGAAGTGGCGCATGCGATGCTGGCGCGGGGCACAGCCTACAAGTGCTTTAGCACGAAAGAAGAAATCGACGCTTTCCGCGCCGAGGCCGAAGCCCGTGGCAGCTATGCCGTGTTTCAAAGCCCATGGCGCGACGCCGATCCGAGCACTTATCCTGATCGCCCTTTCGTGATCCGCATGCGGGCCCCGCGCGAGGGTGAAACCGTGATCCGTGACGAGGTTCAGGGCCAGGTGACCATCCAGAATGCCACTTTGGATGATATGATTTGTTTACGCTCGGATGGTACGCCGACCTATATGCTCGCCGTCGTGGTCGATGATCATGACATGGGCGTCACGCATGTCATCCGGGGGGACGATCACCTGAACAACGCCGCGCGCCAGCAGATGATTTATGACGCCATGGGCTGGGACATCCCGGTCTGGGCGCATATCCCGCTGATCCACGGGCCGGACGGCAAGAAATTGTCCAAGCGGCACGGAGCCTTGGGGGTCGAGGAATATCAGGCCATGGGCTATCCTGCGGCCGGGATGCGCAATTACCTGACGCGTCTGGGCTGGGCACATGGTGATGCGGAATTCTTCACCTCCGCACAGGCCGCCGAATGGTTTGACCTGAAGGGAATCGGCCGCTCGCCCGCCCGGCTGGATTTCAAAAAGTTGGAAAATCTGTGCGGTTTGCACATTTCGTCAGCAGATAATGCTGCGCTGCTGCATGAATTGCAGGCCTATCTTGCGGCATCGGGGCGCGCTGCTCTGACCGAAACGCAGGCCGCGCTGATGCTGAAGGGTATGAACTCACTGAAAGAGCGGGCCAAGACTTTCCCGGAACTGCTTGATAAAGCACGTTATATCCTCGAGTCGCGTCCGATTGCACGCGATGAGGCTGCCGAAAAGGCGCTCGATACGGTATCCCGTGGTATACTGAAATCATTGACGCCGCGCCTGCAAACTGCTAGCTGGACGAAGGAAGACCTTGAGGCCATTCTGAATGCGATTGCTGAAGAAAACGGCATCGGCTTCGGGAAACTGGCCGCCCCCTTGCGTGCGGCGCTGGCCGGACGCACGGTAAGCCCGAGTGTCTATGACATGATGCTGGTCATCGGTCAGGACGAGACCATTGCGCGGCTGGAGGATGCCGCGGCCTGATCGCCGCGCCCTCTGCCGATGAAATTCGCCGCAGCGCCGATCCGGCGCTGCAAGCCAACGCAGAGGGATGTGGAAATGGCAGAAGCTACCAAGAGCGCAAAGCTGACACTCGGCGACAAGGTCATCGACCTGCCGATCCTGTCGGGCACCGTCGGCCCCGATGTTCTGGATATCCGAAAGCTCTACGCTCAGGGGGACGTGTTCACCTACGACCCCGGCTTCACCTCGACCGCCGCATGTGACAGCGCGATCACTTATATCGACGGCGATGTGGGTGAGCTGCTGCACCGAGGCTATCCCATTGATCAGCTTGCAGAAAAGTCGCACTATCTGGAAGTCTGCTATCTGTTGCTGAACGGCGAATTGCCGAACGAAGCGCAGATGAAGGATTTCGAGGGCCGCATCACGCGCCATACCATGGTGCATGAGCAGATGCACAACTTCTTCCGTGGGTTCCGCCGGGATGCACACCCGATGGCGACCATGGTGGGTGTGGTCGGCGCGCTGTCGGCCTTCTATCACGACAGCACCGACATCAATGACCCGTGGCAGCGCGAAGTGGCCGCCATGCGCCTGATCGCCAAGCTGCCGACCATTGCAGCCATGGCCTACAAGTATTCGATCGGTCAGCCCTTCGTCTATCCGAAGAACAGCCTCGATTACGCCGCGAACTTCCTGCACATGTGCTTCGCCGTGCCTTGCGAGGACTATCAGGTCAACCCGATCCTCGCCAAGGCGATGGACCGGATCATGATGCTGCATGCCGATCACGAGCAGAACGCCTCGACCTCGACGGTGCGTCTGGCGGGCTCCTCGGGGGCCAACCCCTTTGCCTGTATCGCAGCGGGCATCGCCTGCCTGTGGGGGCCGGCCCATGGCGGCGCGAATCAGGCTTGCCTGGAGATGCTGCGCGAAATCGGCACGGTGGACCGGATTCCGGAATATATCGCCAAGGCAAAAGACAAGAATTCTGGCTTCCGCCTGATGGGCTTTGGCCACCGCGTTTACAAGAACTTCGACCCGCGCGCCAAGGTGATGAAGGAATCGGCTGACGAGGTGCTGGGTCTGCTCGGCATCGAAAACAACCCGACCCTGCAGGTCGCCAAGGAGCTGGAGCGCATCGCGCTGTCGGATGATTACTTCATCTCGAAAAAGCTCTATCCGAATGTCGATTTCTACTCGGGCATCATTCTGGATGCGATGGGCTTCCCGACCTCGATGTTCACCCCGATCTTCGCGCTGTCGCGCACCGTTGGCTGGATCAGCCAGTGGAAAGAGATGCTCGGCGACCCGACGCAGAAGATCGGCCGCCCGCGCCAGCTTTATACCGGCGCACCGAAGCGCGATTATGTCGATGTGAAGCATCGCTAAGATCAAAGGGCGGTCCCAGGACCGCCCTTTTTCATTGCGGCGCGGCGGCGCGCTTGCGACAAGGGCCCATGCCACAACGCCTATGGTTTCTTGATACAGCCCGCACGCTTGCCCTTCTGGGCATGGTGTTGTTCCATTTCACCTATGATCTGGAGATGTTCGGGGTTCTGGCGCAGGGCACGGCGTCCAGCGGCTTTTTCTGGTATTTGGCCCGTGCCGTGGCGGGCAGTTTTCTGGCATTGGCCGGGGGCTCGCTGTGGCTTGCCCATGGGCAGGGCATCCGCTGGCCGGGCTTTTGGCGGCGCTGGCTGAAGCTGGCGCTCGCGGCGGCGCTGGTCAGCCTGGCCACGCGGCTGGCAATGCCGGAGGTTTGGGTCTTCTTTGGCATCCTGCATGCCATCGCCCTGTTCAGCCTGATCGGGCTGGCCTTCCTGCGCCTGCCAGCCGTGGTGACGCTGGCCCTCGGCCTTGTCATCATCCTTGCCAGCCCGCATCTGGCGCAGGCCCTGCAATGGAATGCCGCACCGCTGCGCTTTCTGGGTCTGGGCACAGTGCCAAGTTACACAGTGGATTTCGAGCCCGTTTTCCCGTGGCTCGGCCCCTTTCTGATCGGCCTGGGCCTTGCGCGGCTCACTGCCCCGCTGCACCCGACCCTCGCCCGGCTGACTGGGCCGCGTTGGCTGGCCTGGCCGGGCCAGCATTCTCTGGCGATCTATCTGTTGCACCAACCCGTGCTGATCGGCCTGCTGCAAATCTGGCTGATTATGACGTAACGTCAGGCTTTCAAGGCGCATCGGTGCCCGTCAGTCTGACTGCCATGACAGAGCCATTTTTCGCCGAAAGCCCCGCGCAATTGCCAGACCGAGAGACGCTGCTGTCGATCTCGGGGTTGGAGTTCATGCAGCGCATCCTACGGGCGGAGTTGCCGCATCCGCCGCTGGCCCGGCTGATGGGCATCCGGGTGACCAGCGTGAGCGAAGGGCGCGTGACCCTGAAAGCGGTGGCCGGGTTTGACCATGCCAACACCTTCGGCGCGGTGCATGGCGGCTGGTATGGCTGCGTGTTGGATACGGTTCTCGGCTGCACTGTCATGACCGCCGTGCCACAGGGGCGTTGGTATACAACCTTGGAATATAAGGTGAATATCGCCCGCGCCCTTCCCATGGGCACCGAGGTGGAAGCCGAGGCTACGCTGGATCACGCGGGCCGCAGCACCGCCATCGCCCATGGCAGCCTGCGTGGCGTGGCAGATGGGCGGCTTTACGCCAGCGGCTCCACCACCTGTATCATCCTCGCATGACCGGCTGGTCGGTGGCGGCGGGTTTGGCCCTGCGCGGCTCAACCTCCAGCACCGAAGGATGCAGACGCTCTGACAGATCGCGCCCGACCTGACGCTTGCGGCGCAGCAGGAAGGCCGCGCCAAAGCCACGCCAGGTGCCCACCATGGGCGCATGCGGATCACAGGGAAAACGGCGATGCCAGTCTTCGGGTAAAGTCAGCCCGCAGGCCTCGCCACGCTCCAACATCCAGACCAGCGGGATATTGGCCAAGGGGCGCGCGGCCTCGAAGTCACCAAGCTGGCCGCCGATATCGGCATGGCTGCCCCGAAACCAGACCTGTTCGACATTACCTTCCCAGCCCGGCGGGCAATCCCACAATACCGGCGTAAAGACCTCGCGCGTTTCGTGCAGGGCCAGCGCCTGAAAGCCATGGCGGATCGAGCTGCCAAGGTGGTGGTTGTGAAAGGCATGCCGCCCCTCGGTCAGCATCCACAGCAACGGCAGGCGCAGGCCAAGCGCCTTGACCGTATCCCAAACGCCGACCATCTGGATCGGGGCCTCGTCATGGCAATGCGCCAGTGCGAAGATGCGGGCCACGCGGGCGTCGGGGTCGCGCTCGTAATGACGATAGGCTTGGGTCACATTGCGTTCGGTCGCGTGATCATGACGCAACAGACCCACACGGTCGATCACCCCAGCTAGGCTGCGCACGGCATAGGCCCCGCGTGAATAACCCAGCAGAAAGATACGGTCGCCAGGGCGATAATGGCTGGCCAGCCAGCCATAGGCGCGGCGGATCTGCCGATTGATGCCGCGCCCTTGCAGCACATCGACCGTATCGGACCATGTATCCCATTGCAGGCCCGGCTCGTAGTAAAGGTTGCGCCGGGTCGCCCCCGGCACCGCCTCGCGCAGCAATTGGAAGGCGCGGCCTGCATTGCTTTCATGGCCGGGGCGCAGCGAGGCCAGCGTGCCATCCAGCACCACGATATGATCCACCGGGCCGCGATGCAGGCCACGCGGCGGGGCCTCCGCCGGGACCACGGCGACGGGGCGCCGGAACCAGCGTGAAACGCGGTCCAGAAATGTCATCCACCACCCCTGTTCTGCCCGATGCCTGCCATCCGCGCCTCCGCCCATTTCAGGCATGCTACACCCCAAATGGTAAACGCCCGGTGGATCATGTCCAGCCGGGCGTTTGGAAACTGTGTTTCTATGGCAAATGCGGCTCAGACCTTGAGCGACAGCACCGTAGCGATAGTCAGATCGCCGAACCCGTTGAAGCGGGTGTTGGTGGCGATGGAATAGGCACCCATGCCGTGAATGATCAGATAATCGCCCTCGGCAATGCCTTCATCCAGCATCAACTCGCCCGGCACCCGGTCCACCGAATCGCAAGTCGGGCCAAAGACGATGCGGCTTTCCAGCGCGCCCCGGCGCGGTTGGCCCTCGCCATCCACCACCTCGATGCGGTCGATGATGCCCACCAGCGGCAGTTCGGCCAGCGCGCCATAGACCCCATCATTCAGGAAGACATGCGCCCCATCGCGCACCGCCTTGACCTTGGCGGCATGAGTGAAGGCATCACCGCACAGGCCCCGGCCCGGCTCGCAGACCAGCATCGGGCGCTGGTCGCCAAAGGCTTCGGTCGCCACGCGGTCGATCAGGGCGAAGGTCTCGTCGATCTGCGGCAGCACGGCTTGCAACCGGTGGTTCGGGAAACCACCGCCCACATTCAGCCGCGCCACGGTCACCCCCGCCTCGCGGCCAATCTCGGCGGCGGCGCGGATATAGGCCTCCCAGGCGTGCGGATCAGTGCATTGCGTGCCGGGGTGAAAGGTCAGCGAGGGGATGAACCCGGCCTCGGCCGCGCGTTTCAGCAGCTGCGCCGCCAGCTCCACCGTGGCACCGAACTTGGCCCCGAAGTTATAGGCGGCACCCGCCACCGGCAGTTTGAAGCGCACGGAGATTTCGCAATCTTCCGCCGGCACCAGCTCGATCAGCTTTTCCAGCTCCGACGCGCTGTCAACCGACCAACTTTTCACCTTCAGCTCCACCGCCTCGGCAATCTCGGCGCGGGCGCGAACCGGGTTGTTGTAATGCAGCGCGGCATCGGGGGCGAGGCGACGGATCAGCCGGATTTCACCGGGGCTGGCCACATCGAAGCCGCGCACACCCGCGGCGGCGAGGTTCTCGATCACCACCTCGGAGGGGTTGGTTTTCACCGCATAGGTGACCATGCCCGGAAAGCCGTCGATGAAACGGCGCGCCGCAGCCTGCAACACACTGGGCGAAAAGAAGATCACCGGGTTTTCAGGCCGCACATTGCGGATGAACTCGGTGGGGTTGGACCAGATCGTTTTGGAGAGTCCCATCGGCGTGTCCTTTCTGCCAACAGAACGCAAGCGGCCATTGCCCGGAACCCTACCGGGAGCCAGCACCTGCGCGGTCATTACAACCAGGCCAGGTGCGTATGAGCCGCCCTTTTCCTGAAAACGTGGAATGCGCATATGGGGCCAAACTTAACCGATGAAAACTACAAAATCTTAGTGTATGGATGACAGATTGACGAAAAAACCGGGCATATTGCATGGATGAAATGGATCGCAACATCATCGGGCTGCTCAGCGCCGATGCACGCATGTCCGTGGCGACTCTGGCCCGGCGGATGAAGGTCGCGCGGTCCACCGTGCAGGCCCGGCTGGAGCGGCTGGAGACCACCGGCGTCATCGCCGGTTACACGTTGAAACTGGGCGAGGCGGCACGGCAGGGGCGGCTGCGGGCCAGCGTTTTGCTGACCATCGAACCCCGCGCACAGGCGGCGATCATCACCCGGCTGAAGGCCATTGGCGAGATCGAGAAGGTCTTCACCACCTCGGGCCGCTATGACCTGCTGTTACAGGTCGCGGCGCCTTCGACGCAGGTGCTGGACCAGGTGCTGGATCAGATCGGCGCGCTGACCGGCGTTGTCAGTTCGGAAAGCCTGATCCATCTGTCCACCAAGTTTGACCGGGCGGTTTAGGCGAGCAGCTTCTGATTGAGTTTCGCAGAACGAGATGACAAGCTGAGGCAAAGGGAGGAGACTGCAATGCCCCAAGGCACCCCCTGCTGGTACGAGCTGACCACAGGTGACATCACCACCTCGCAGACCTTCTACGGATCACTTTCAGGCTGGACCTATCAGGACGCCGGGATGGAGGGGTTTGACTACAGGCTCGCCATGGCGGGCGAGGCGATGGTCGCCGGGCTTTACGCCCCGTTTGAAGGCCAGCCCGAGGCCTGGTTGGTCTATTTCGAGGCCGAGGATCTGGATGCGTCTCTGGCCCGCGCCACCGAGCTGGGTGCCACAATATTGCAACCGGCCAATGACGTGCCTGAAACCGGGCGCTTTGCCGTGCTGGCCGATCCGCAGGGCGCGGTCTTTGGCCTGTTTCAGATGCTGCCGGGCGAGCCCTCGCAGGCCTATGGCCCGATGCTGCCCGGCCATGGCTGCTGGCACGAGCTGTCTTGCCACGATCCCCAGGCAGCCCTGGCTTTCTATGCCGAGGTGCTGGGATGGCGTGCCTCTACCGTGATGCCGATGGGCGACATGGGCGACTATCGCCTGTTCGCGGGGGCTGAGGGCGATATTGGCGGCATGATGCCCTCGCAAAGGGCAGGAGTGCCACCGCATTGGCTACCCTATTTCGGTATCCCTTCCGCCTCTGCTGCCGCAGCGCAGATCGCGGCCAGCGGTGGCATTGTGACCCATGGCCCGATCCCAGTGCCAGGCGGGGCCTTCGCCGTCATGGCGCAAGACCCGCGCGGCGCGCATTTCGGGCTGGTTGGCGGGGCCTGAGCGCTGCGACACCCTTCCCCTTTCGCCGCCTATTGGGTAAGACCAGCGGCGACGAAAGGGGAACGATCATGCCGATGGAAAAGACCTTCAACGCCGCCGAGGCCGAGGCCCGCATCTCTGCCCGCTGGATTGGCGAAAAGGCCGGTCGTGCAGGTGCCAATGCCAAGCCGGGCAAGCCCGCCTTTTCCGTGATGATCCCCCCGCCCAACGTGACCGGCAGCCTGCATATGGGGCACGCCTTCAACAACACCTTGCAGGATATTCTGGTGCGCTGGCACCGGATGCAGGGCCATGACACGCTGTGGCAGCCCGGCACCGATCACGCAGGGATCGCCACCCAGATGGTGACCGAGCGTGAGATGGCGGCCAATGGCGAGCCTACGCGCCGCGAAATGGGCCGCGAGAAATTCCTGGAACGCGTCTGGCTGCAAAAGGTCAAATCGCGCGGCACCATCATCGGCCAGCTCCAGCGCCTTGGCGCAAGCTGCGATTGGGACCGCGAAGCCTTTACCATGGGCGGCGCGCAGGGCGACCCCGATCTGGGCAAGACCCAGAACTTCCACGATGCCGTCATCAAGGTTTTCGTGGATATGTATAACAAGGGCCTGATCTATCGCGGCAAGCGCCTCGTGAACTGGGACCCGCATTTTGAAACCGCGATTTCCGACCTTGAGGTCGAGAATATCGAAGTCGCGGGCCATATGTGGCATTTCAAATATGAACTCGCCGGTGGCGAAACCTATGAATATGTCGAGAAAGACGAAGACGGCAATGTGACCTTCCGCGAGAAGCGGAATTACATCTCCATCGCCACCACGCGCCCCGAAACCATGCTGGGCGATGGCGCGGTGGCGGTGCATCCGTCGGATGCGCGTTACGCGCCCATCGTCGGCAAGATGGTGAAACTGCCGCTCTGCGACCGTCTGATCCCGATCATCGCCGATGAATACCCCGATCCGAATTTCGGCTCTGGTGCGGTGAAGATCACCGGCGCGCATGATTTCAACGATTATCAAGTGGCCAAACGCGCGGGCCTGCCCTGCTATCGCCTGATGGATACCCGCGGCCGGATGCGCGACGATGGCGCGCCCTATGAGGTCGCCGTGGCGCGGGCGCGCGAAATCGCCGCAGGGTCGCCCACCTCTGAGGCCGAGGTGGACAGCCTCAACCTCGTGCCGATGAAGTATCGCGGCATGGACCGGTTCGAGGCCCGCAAGGCGGTGATCGCCGATATCAACGCCATCGGGTTGGCAGTGACGGTGATGATCTCTGAGATCGACCCCGAGACGGGTTCGGAACATCTGCGGCTGGAGCCGGTGGTCGAGAACAAGCCGATCATGCAGCCCTTCGGCGATCGCTCAAAGGTGGTCATCGAGCCGATGCTGACCGACCAATGGTTCGTCGATACCGCCAAGATCGTGGAACCCGCGCTGGAGGCGGTGCGCACGGGCCGCGTGAAGATCATCCCGGAAAGCGGCGAAAAGACCTATTATCACTGGCTGGAGAATATCGAGCCCTGGTGCATTTCCCGCCAGCTTTGGTGGGGGCACCAGATTCCGGTTTGGTATGCAACGAGCTTTGAGAAAAACGACGACCCGGAACTAGATCTAGAGTTCACTCCCGTAGCGACGAGAGGCTCCCCCGGTCGGCCAACCTCGGATGTTTCGACAAAACGTATTTGTGCTCCAACCGAGCTTTCTGCGCGCCAAGCTTTCAAAGAATATGCCGAAGCCCAAGCTGGCGAAGACGTCATCATCGAAATTGGCGCTGATCTTCCTGGTGGAACAGGCATTCCCGAGCGTAATTCTGACGGCAAGCTTGTATATACAATCCACCGCGACCCCGACGTGCTGGACACTTGGTTCTCCTCCGGTCTCTGGCCCATCGGGACGCTGGGATGGCCAAACACCGATGACCCGGCATACAAACGCTACTTCGCAGAACCCAAAGGAACCTCCGTGCTGGTCACGGGCCAAGACATCCTGTTCTTCTGGGTCGCCCGCATGATGATGATGCAGCTGGCCGTGGTGGAGGATATCCCCTTCCACACCGTCTATCTGCATGGCCTCGTGCGCGACGCCAAGGGCAAGAAGATGTCGAAATCCTTGGGCAATGTTATCGACCCGCTGGAGATCATCGACGAATACGGCGCCGATGCGCTGCGCTTTGCCAATGCCGCCATGGCCTCGCTTGGGGGGGTGTTGAAACTCGATACCCAACGCATTGCGGGCTATCGCAACTTCGGCACGAAACTGTGGAACGCCTGCCGCTTTGCCGAGATGAACGGCGTCTGGGAAGGCCACCGCACCCAAACCACCCCGCCCGTGGCCACGGCCACCGCGAACAAATGGATCCTGGGCGAAACCGCCAAAGCCTTAGCCGAAGTGAACGCCGCGCTGGAGGATTTCCGCTTCGATTACGCCGCGCAGGCGCTTTACGGCTTTGTCTGGGGCAAGGTCTGCGACTGGTATGTCGAATTCGCCAAACCGCTGTTTGACGGCGAGCAGGCCGCCGAAACCCGCGCCACCATGGGCTTTGTGCTGGATCAGTGCATGATCCTGCTGCACCCGTTCATGCCCTTCATCACCGAAGAACTCTGGGCCACCACTGGCACGCGTGAGGGCCTGATCGCCCATGCCGATTGGCCGGAATTCGGACCTGAGTTGATTGATGCCGAAGCCGACCGCGAAATGGGCTGGGTCACCGGCCTGATCGACGATATCCGCTCCGCCCGCACGCAAATGCATGTGCCGGTGGGCCTCAAGCTCGACATGCTGGCGCTGAGCATGGATGCGCAGGCCCGCGCCGCCTGGGACCGGAACGAGGTGCTGATCAAGCGCCTTGCCCGGATCGAAAGCCTGACCGATGCGGTGGCCGCCCCCAAAGGCGCGCTGTCCATCGCGGCCGAGGGTGCGACCTTCGCGATTCCGCTGGAAGGCATCATCGACATCGCCGCCGAAAAGGCCCGATTGGTGAAGGCTTTGGAAAAACTCCGTAAAGAAATTGGCGCCTTGCAGGGGCGGCTCGACAACCCCAAATTCATCGCCTCAGCCAAAGAGGAGGTGGTGGATGAAGCCCGCGCCAATCTCGCTGCCCGCAGCGAGGAGGCCGCGCAGGTCGAAGCCGCCGTCGCCCGTCTGGCGGAAATTGCGTAAGCAAGACGCAATCGTCTGAAATCTTCACCTTCGCTTCATGTTTTGAAGCGAAGGTCGTTTTAACCGTAGAGAGTGCCCAATGCCCCGCAACGCCCTTTTCGTCGGCCACAGCCTTGTGAATGAGACCATGCCCTTGATGCTCAACCGCTTGCTGGCAGGCAGTGGTGTCAGAGCGGATGCGCAGGTCATCAACGGTGCGCCCCTGCAATGGCAATGGGATCACGGCGCGGATGCGCAAGGGGTGAACGCACGCAATGCCTTGCCCTCGCGGGATTACAACACGCTGATCCTGACCGAAGCCTTGCCGCTTGCCACGTCTTTGCAATGGTCCAACACCCATCACTACGCCCGCGAATATGCAAAGCTGGCCTGGGCGGCCCAAAGCGGGGCCCGGGTGATGATCTATGAAACCTGGAGCTATTTCGGCCCCGATCAGTGGAACCCGAACCTGCCGCGCTATACCGATGCGCAATGGCGGGCACAGATCACCGCAGATCGCAGCCTGTGGCAGGGCATTGCCGACCGGCTGAATTCAGTGAAACCCGCCGATGACGCCACAGTTGTTGTGGTTCCAGGGGGCACGGCATTGGGACGCCTTCATGATGCCATCACCATTGGCCAGGGTCAGGGGCTGACCGGCATACGGCAGGTTTTCGGCGACCTGGTGCATTTGAATGACGCGGGCAACTATCTGATTGCCCTGGTGCAACATGCTGCCATCACCGGGCGATCGGGCGTGGGCCTGCCCACCAGCCTGACGAACGAATGGGGCACCCGCTATACCGGCTGGACCGAGGCGCAGGCCGTGCTGTTCCAGCATCTTGCCTGGGAGGCGGTGGCGCTGGAAAGCCGCATTTCAACCACCGGCATTGATCCCGTGGTGCGGGTTGGCAACAAGAAGGCCAACACCCTGACAGGGGGCGAGGGCGACGACCGGCTGCATGGCCAGGGGGGGGCCGATGTCCTCCAGGGTGGCAATGGCCGCGACATGCTGACCGGCGATGCCGGCAATGACCGCCTGATCGGCGGCGGCGGCGGCGATTGGCTCTCGGGCGGAACGGGTCGTGACACGCTGGAAGGTGGGGCACAGATGGATGTGCTGCTGGGCGGCACGGACAATGACCGGCTGGCCGGCGGCGGCGGCGCGGATCGGCTGAGTGGCGAGGCCGGGGCCGATGTCTTCGTCTTTGCCCGTGGCCATGGCGCAGATACGATCACCGATTTCCGTTTGGCCGAGGGCGACCGTCTGGTCTTGGCCTCCGGCCTTGTCGGCGGCCTTTCCGCGTCGGCTGTGGTCAGCCGTTTCGGCACTGATCTGGGCAGCAGCGTGCAACTGGATTTCGGCAATGGCGACCGCATCCTGCTCAGCGGCGTGGCCAGCCTCAGCGGTCTTGCCGCAGCCATCGACGTGATCTGAACCGGCATGGGGCCGGACGGCAAGGCAGAGACTTGCAGCGCGGGTGCGCTTACGGTGATATGCAGGGCATGAGCCATTCGCCCCACACGCCCCGCTACACCGATCTCGCCGCCAGCTTGCCCGCTTCGGTGCCTTTTGTCGGCCCCGAAACCGCCGAGCGAACTTCTGGCAAGCCTTTCATCGCCCGACTGGGCGCGAATGAAAGCCTGTTTGGCCCCTCGCCTCGCGCGATCATCGCGATGGAGCAAGCCACACGCGAGGTCTGGATGTATGGCGACCCTGAGAACCATGACCTGCGGCTGGCGCTCGCCGCACATCACGGCGTGACGCCCGATCATGTCATCGTGGGCGAGGGCATCGACGGTTTGTTGGGCTATCTGGTGCGGTTGATCGTGGCGCCAGGCGACCCTGTCGTCACCTCGGACGGCGCGTATCCGACTTTCAATTTCCATGTGTCAGGCTTTGGTGGCGTGCTGCACAAGGCCCCCTATCACGGCCACCACGAAGACCCCGAAGCCCTGCTGACACTGGCGCATCAGGTGCGCCCCAAATTGCTTTACATCGCCAATCCCGACAACCCGATGGGCAGCCATCACCCCGGCCAGGTGATCGCCGATATGGTGGCACGACTGCCAACGGCCACGCTGATGGTGCTGGACGAGGCCTATATCGACCTGGCCCCCGAGGGCACCGCGCCACAAATCCCGGCGGATGATCCGCGCGTGATCCGGTTCCGCACCTTTTCAAAAGGCTATGGCATGGCGGGGTTGCGTGTGGGCTACGCGCTTGCAGCCCCCGGATTGATCTCGGCGTTTCACAAGGTGCGCAACCATTTCGGCATGGGCCGCATCGCGCAAGCAGGGGCCTTGGCGGCCTTGCAAGATCAGGCCTGGCTTTCCGAGGTGCGCGCCCGTGTCGAGACTGCGCGCCATCAACTGGCCCAGATCGCCCGCGACAACGGGCTGAAACCGCTGCCCTCTGCCACCAATTTCGTGACCATCGACTGTGGGCAGGACGGCGCATTTGCGCGTAAACTTCTGGCCGAAGTGGTCGCGCGCGGCGTTTTCATCCGCATGCCCTTCGTCGCCCCGCATGATCGCTGCATTCGGGTCAGTGTCGGCGATACACAGGCATTGCAAGCCTTTGCCGAGGTCTTGCCGCAGGCGCTGGCCTCCGCCCGGGCTTAATCGGCCTTGACGGCCTCGGCGGGACCAAGACTCGGGGCAGCGCCTTCGCTGGCCAACGCACTGCCCAGCTTGGGCGTCGGCACGTCAGCCGGGATCTGGACAGAGGGCACAACGGCCACCGGATCAGTCGCTTTGGCCGTGATGGCGCGGCGGAAGATCAGCAGGGTCTGATAGCTGGTGCTTTTGCCGGTCAGGCCCGTCCGTTCCTCGCATGGCAAGGTATCAGCGCGCAGATATTCCCAGCCGTCGCGCGCCAGATCATTCATCACCAAAGCCAGCGTATGCGCGAAACGATCTGCCGTGGTCTTGAGGCCACGGGCTTTCTCGGCCCGACGCGGGGCTGGAATGACTTTGAATTCAAACTGTTGCATCACGCTCTCCGCACCGCGCCAAAATTCCATGCCCTGTCGGGCCGGACGGGTTGCCTGCCTTGATAGAAAGCCCCAGCCGCGCACGCAACTGTTGTTCACCGACAGCGCAAGGATCGGCTGGCGGAAAATCACAACTATTCGTGAGCCAAAAGCCCCAAACCCACTTGCATTGTGGTTGGCCGGCCTCTCCATGGTCATCGCAGAGGCCATGGCTTTGCCAGCAAAGAACCATAGCGAACCGCACTTCCAGCAAAAGAAAAAGGGCATCAGATCGGAAGAGCGTCGTGTAGGGAAAGAGTGTAGATCTCGGTG
>ERZ761609.1465-NODE-1465-length-20686-cov-6.545732_pt1 | contig 20686 bp, 15 predicted proteins | sample MGYA00511163_ERZ761609 | MGnify/ENA primary metagenome ERZ761609 (study PRJEB28899, sample SAMN02445070) | bioreactor sludge metagenome | biome: EBPR sludge | place: Australia: Brisbane, Thorneside Wastewater Treatment Plant | collected 2011-12-16 ... | reverse complement strand
GTGAACGAGACACGCCCGTGAAGATGAAGTTGAACACCGTGTGCTCAAGCACGCTACCGTGGCCGACCTCGAGGATGTGGCCGAGATAGTCTTTGTTGCTCTTGCGGCCCTGCTTGTCGCCAAAGCTCATGTAGCACATGCGGCCGGCAAGCTCTGGCAGCTTCTCGCCATCGATGGCCGTGTCGGTCATCCATGTCGTGCCCTCTTCTTCAAGGAAGCGGCGGGCGTCAGCGTCGGACATCACCTGCTTGCCGACGAGATAGATTTTCGGGCGGGTGAAGAATTTCATTTCGCGTCTCGAGTCGACTGTTCCGCTCAGAATTCAGAGGCAGAGGCGCGCGAACATAGCACACAGTCGCCGCCCTTGCAGCGATGTTGACAATTGTCGGAGGTTCGCCCGACACTCGCTGCGCCATGCGCAGGAGAGCCGCTACATCAGCATGGGATCTGCGTCGGGCGGGCTGTCCGTTTCGGCCGGGGCCAGCTCTTCACCCTCGGCGGGGCTGGTGTCCTCGCCGATGAGGTCGCGGGTGCCGCGGTCAATCTCCTCGAACAACTTGAGAAAGGGCACGGCGCCCGCAGCGCTGGCCGGGTTCATGGCCTGAAAGAACCGGACCTGGGCCGCGAAATCCTGGGCGCAGCGGGCGATTTCCTGAACAATGGTTTGAACGCGCTGTTTTCCGTTGCGCACTTCGCCGGGTTCGATGGACTTGTCGGCGGCCAGATGCCGGTCGCTTTCCTTGAGTTCGTCCAGCGAGTTCTTCAGGCGGTCCGAAATCAGCTTGTAGTCCTTGAGCAGGTCCGCTTCGTGGCCAGGTACGCTGCCCGTGGCAAACGGTTCCGTCAGGGCGGCACAAAGGCGCACGGCTTCCACGCGCTTTTCAATGAACAACAGGGAAATGCCAATCGACATGACGCCTCCCGGCCAGGACCGTCAACGCAAAAGCTAACCGGGCGATAGTTTATAGAGTCCGGCGCCCCTGAACCAGTGTTTGCAGATTGGGGATTGCCAGTTTTCGCCGCCGCGTTAGACAGGGGGGTAGCCCTTCTCAGGAGACATCGATGAAAGTCAGCCAGGACATCGCCATCATTGGCGGCAAGCGCACAGCCATGGCCGAGTATTGCGGCTCGGGACCCGAATTCGGGAAGTTCAAGGATCTGAGCGCCAATGACCTCGGCGCACACGCCATCAAGCACGCTCTGGCTGACGCCAATGTCAGACCCACCGACATCGGCCACGTCGTCATGGGCAACGCCATGCAGACCAGCGTGGACGCACACTATGGCGCGCGCCACGCGGCACTCAAAGCGGGCATTCCCATTGAAACGCCGGCGCTGACCGTGCAGCGCATCTGCGGTTCGGGCGCGCAGGCCGTTGTCACCGCAAGCCAAATGATGCTCTTGGGCGAGCACGACATCACGGTGGCGGGCGGCCAGGAAAGCATGTCCATGGCGCCGTTTTGCCTCTATGGCAACGTCGCGCGCGTGGGCATCCGCTTTGGCCAGCAACCGCCCATGGTCGACTTTCTGTTCCAGGGTTTGCACGACGGTTTCTGCAACAACTTCATGGCGCAGACAGCCGACAACGCCGCGCGCAAGTACGACGTCAGCCGCGAAGCCGCCGACAAATTCGCCTTCCGCAGCCACGATCTCGGCGCCAAGGCCGCTAAGGCCGGTCGCTTCAAGTCAGAGATTGCGCCCTACACCGTCAAGCAGGGCAAAAAGGAATTCGTCGTCGATCAGGACGACCATATCAAGCCCGAAACCACCTATGACGGCCTGGCCAAGCTGCGCCCGGCGTTTGGCGAAAACGGGCTCGTCACGGCCGGCAATGCCAGCGGCATCGTCGATGGCGCCGCTGCCCTGGTGCTCGCCAATAGCGCAGGCATCAAGAAGCTGGGCGCCAAGCCCCGCGCATTTGTGCGCGGCTGGAGCATTGCGGGCGTGGACCCAAGCGTCATGGCGCTGGGCCCGGTACCGGCGATTGCGGGCCTGCTCAAAGACACGGGCCTGAGCATGAAGGACATCGACCTCGTGGAGATCAACGAAGCCTTCGCCCCGCAGGTGGTGGCCTGCGTGAACGCGCTCAAGAAGGACCACAACATCGAACTGCCTGTCGACAAGCTCAACGTCAACGGCGGCGCGGTCAGCCTCGGACACCCGCTGGGAGCCACGGGAGCCCGCCTGATCCTCACCCTGGTACACGAACTCGCCCTGCGCAAAGCACGCTACGGCATCGCCACGATGTGCATTGGCGGCGGCCAGGGCATCGCGGTGCTGATCGAGCGGGCTTGACAGACGGCTAGTCTTCCCGTTCGCTCAAGACGCTGAAAAGGTTGGAGTAGTCATCTGTCCAGGGGCGAAAGCCCTCAGGCAGCGGCGGAAGCTTGCTGGCTGAAGGAGCGATCAACTCCGATTCCAGGACCCAACGCGCGCGGGAAACCAGCAGCCAGGACGCGGCATAAATCCGCTGCGCGCCGGCGTTCTCCGGCGGAGGAATATCTCCGGTGCTGTCCACCCAGCTCACATGGAGGCCCCGCGCCTGAGCCAGGCTCTGAACGACGGGGCGCAGATCCAGGTGACGGTTGGAAATGTGCAGGCAGATCACGCCCTCGGGCTTCAGGTGGCGCAGGTAGAGGTCTAGCGCCTCCTGGGTCAGCAGGTGCACTGGAATGCTGTCACTGGAAAAGGCGTCGAGGGCGAGCAAATCGAAGCTCTGGGGTTCCTCACGTTCAAGCGACAGCCGCGCATCGCCGAGCACCAGGTCGATCTCGGCCGCCGAATCTTTGAGGAAGGTGAAGTGGCTCTGGGCCAGCTCAATGATGGCTGGGTTAATTTCATAAAACCTGAACTGGTCGCCGGGGCGGCCGTAAGTGGCCAGGGTGCCCGTGCCCAGGCCCACGAGCCCCACTTTGCGGGGCTTGCCCGAGAGGTGCATTAACGCCAGTGCTACTCCGGAGTTCTCGCCATAGTAGGTGCTCGGCTCGCGGCGACGCTCGGGCAACCGGTACTGGAAGCCGTGCTCGATGATGCCGTGATAGAGGGAATATTGGTGATAACCCGTGCCCTCGTAGAACTCGTCCACTCGCAACACGCCATAGAAGTTGCGCTCGGAAGCCACGGCGCGCTGGGTGGCCGAACGCTGGTGGTCCATCAAAAGCAGGGCAGCGGCCAGGACGGCCACGGCGCAGGCCAGCGAAACCTGCAGCCTGTTCCCCGCCAGCAGATGTCCAAAGGAATCGCGCGCCACACAGAACATGGCCAGAAGCACACAGGCAGCCATGCCCGCGTACATTTCAAGGTACACGCGGAACACCAGCGGGGCGACGAGACCCACAAAGATGCCGCCCAAGGCTCCCCCCACGGAGATGGCAAGGTAATAGCCCGTCAATCGCGAGGGTTCGGGTCGCAACCGGTAGAGCTCGCCGTGGCAGACGTAGCAGCAGCTAAGCAATCCCCCGCCATAAGCCAGAAGCTGGTACTTGACGCTCAGGCCCGCCCCCGTGTTGTGCGCGACCACCACCGCAATGATGGCGCCGAACATGGCCAAAATGGCCCAGTAACGGGGATACCAGCGGGGGCCCGCGAACGTGACAATGAACGTCACCAGGTAAAGGCTCAGGGGCAGCACCCACAGAAAAGGAACGCTGGCGACGTCCTGACAGAGCTGATTGGTTACCGCCAGCAGCATCACGCTGGCGCACATGGGCAGCGCCACCCACAAGCCCCGCGTCACGAGCGGGGGCGCCGGTCCCTGCGCCGGACCTGCATCCGATCGGAAACCGTCGTGTCGGCGGCCAAGACCCACCACCGCACACAGCAGGGCGAACAACACGAAGCCTCCCGACCAGGCATAAGCCTGGTGAATTCGTCCAAGCCAGGGCTCAAACAGGAACGGATAGCCCAGAAGGGCCAGCAACGACCCGACATTTGAAAGCGCATAAAGCACATAGGGCGAGCGGCCGGGCCTGGCCCGCGCAAACCAGGCTTGGAGCAGGGGCCCTGTTGCCGAAAGCGCGAAATAGGGCAGACCTACACTCAGAGCAAGCAGCGCCAGCACCCTGAGCGTAGGGTTTTCGCCCCCCTGCGGCTTGAGGCTCTCCGCCGGAATCACCGGCAGTGTCAGGGCCGCAACGGCCAGAAGTCCGGCATGAACCAGGGCCTGCCAGCGAGGCGACAGGCTGCGGATGCTCAGGTGCGCATAGGCGTAGCCCGCCAAAAGGAAAACCTGAAAGAACAGCATGCAGGTCGTCCACACCGCCGACGACCCGCCAAACCACGGCAGGATGAAACGCGAAATCAGCGGCTGAACCAGAAACAGCAAGAAGGCGCTCAGAAAGACGGCCGTGCCATAGCGAATCATACCGCCAACATAGCAACTTGTGCGGCACAGAGGTCGTCCACGGGGTAGACTCTATGAAGGATGCCGCCAAGGCCCCTCACCCTCCCGGAGACAATCATGCCGGCTGCCCACTACGAACCAGCGCCCGCCGACTCCCGCGACTTGCCGCTCTATGCCGTCGAGAACTTTCCGCGCCGCTTCGCTACCGCCTTTGGCGCGTCTGTGCCGCCGCGCGAGTGCTACTCGCGCCAACTCCCGGGCGTCTGCTTTGGTGAGGACGACGTGCTGGTTCTGGACCAGACGCCCTTTGCGGCCTCGGGCAAGACGTGGCGGCGCAACACGATTGCCTGGGCTCCGCGCGCGTCAGCGCAGTCTAAGAGACCGCCGCAGTGCATGGTGCCCGCCCATCTGTTCGTGGCTCTGTTCTCGATTCCCCTGTGGTCCGCCCTTGCCGTATTTGCCGTGAGTCTGATCCCCCTGACATAGAGACAGGACACCGTTGGTTTGAAGCGGTGCTTGCCCGGCCAGCTTCAGGGATTTTTGTACAACAGGTTGCAGTCCGCGTCATAGACGGCCGCGATGCTGTTTCGCGGGTTGCCGTCGTACGCCCTGACGATGGCCTCGAGGATTTTTTCGGGATCGCGCTCGCTGCGCTCGATGCCCACGGGGCGCTTGAACTCGATGAACCCGGCACGCACCGTGCCCAGCATGCGGGTGATGCGGCTCTTGCGCGAAGCATACGTTTCCAGCGTCTCCAGGCTGACCGTAGCGCGGAAAAACGCCTCCACGGCCGTCACCGGAGCCTCCCAGTCATGGACGCGCATGACAGCCTCTATCACGTCGAGCATGCAGAGATCGGGCCCCGCGCCGACGTCGGTGCCCAGCACCCAGGGAATGTCCAGGGCGCGGACCTTCTCCAGGGGCATACGACCCGATCCCAGGGCCTCGTTGCTGGTCGGGCAGTGCACGACGATGCAGCCACGCTGCTTGATGGCGCGCCAGTCAAACTCGCTGAGGTGAATGCAATGGGCCAGCAGGGTACGCGGCGTGAGCAGCCCGGCTTGGTCATAAACGTCGGTGTAACTGCGGGCCTTGGGAAATGCCTTGGCTACGGCCGCGACTTCCTCCTGATTCTCGGCCAGGTGGGTCTGTACCCAGAGCGTGTAATCGAAGGCGAATCGGGCCAGCTCCTTCAAGGTCTGCTCGTCGCAGGAAAGGGCAAACCGGGGGCTGACCGCCAGGGCTTCCTCAAACTCAATCTGCAGCGCCTTGAGATCCTCAAGGCAGGACGCCAGGGGCGCCACGAGAGAGGGAGGCTCGCCCTGCGTCATGACCGGAGGGCCTATGAGTGAATAACGCAGTCCCGCAGCTCTGGCAGCCCGCAGAGAGGAAGCGTGGGGCGATCCCCAGCATGCGCCGGCGACCGTGCCGGCCGCCAACTGCTGCCGCGCAAAACCCTGGGCCGCGACTTCGGCAAAGGCCCGGTCGGAGAATTTGGCTTCTTCGGGCCAGGCGTCTTCCCGCAGCCAGCGCAGCAGAGGTTTGCCCGTGTGCCTGGTAACTCTCTGCTGCACATAATGGAAGTGCCAGTCAACAAACGCGGGCGCGATGATGCCCTCCACGTGAATTGGCAGAAACTCCACGCGCGGCAACCCGAGAAATCCCGCCTCTGGTCTGCGGAACGGGTCATCATACGCGGTGAACAGCGAGGCGTCGCCCTCGACCAGCGCGCGGTTGGGCGTTACCGGCCACACGCATTGGCCCTGCAGTACGGGCCTGACGGCGGGGTCTCGATCGGGCATGGTGTCCAGGGCGGCAAGGCCGCCAAGCCTTTCAACTCACCACACTGCGCACTTCACCGTCGGCCAGGCGCGAAAGCAGAATGTCGCCCGCCTTAACTTCGCGGGCCGCGCGCACCACGCGCCCCTGCGCAGTTCTGGTGATGGAGTATCCGCGCTGAAGCACGGCCAGGGGGCTCAGCGCCTCCAGGCGCGAAGCCAGCGAACCCACCCGGCCCGCGCCCAATTCCAGCCGGTGCTTCATGGCTGCTTCGAGACCTTCGACCAGGAAATCCAGCCGCTGCTGCTCGCGGCGAAGCTGGTTCAACGGACCGAGGGCCTGAAGCCTCGCCCTCAGGGACTCCAGGCGCTCACCCCACGCATCAACGCTGGCGCGCAAGGCCCGCAACAGGCGCAATCGGCCTTCCTCGACACGTTCGGCCATGGCGGCGAGCTCAGGCACGACAAGTTCAGCCGCGGCCGTTGGCGTAGGCGCGCGCAGGTCCGCCACGAAATCAGCAATCGTGGTGTCTATCTCGTGGCCCACGGCGCTGACCACGGGGATGGCGCTCTCAAAGATGGCCCGGGCCACGGGTTCTTCGTTGAAGGCCCACAGATCTTCCAGGCTGCCGCCGCCGCGCGTCACGATGGCCACGTCAAAGCCGAGGCGCTCGTTATGCGCATTGATGGCGCGCAGGGCCAAAGCCACGCTCTGGGCGGCCCCTTCGCCCTGAACCTTGACCGGCACCACCGTCAGCCGCACCAGCCGGTTTCGCCTTCGGGCGGTAGCGATGATGTCACGAACGGCAGCGCCCGTAGGGCTGGTGACGAGCGCGATGTGCAGCGGAAACTCGGGCAGCGGCCGCTTGCGCGAGGCCTCAAAGAGTCCCTCGGCCCGCAGCCGCTCATACATCTGCTGGAAGGCGAGCTGAAGGGCTCCGGTACCCTTGGGTGCGACACTGGTGGCCACGAGGCTGTACTCGCCGCGCCGGGCATAGACGTCGATCTTGCCGGCAATCGTGACTTCTAGGCCGTCCTGCAACCTGAATTTCAGGCGCTCGAATGTCGTGCGCCAGATAATGAGCTTGACCTGGGCATCGGCATCCTTGAGCGAGCAGTAAACGTGGCCTGAGCCGTGGGCGCCTTTGAAGTTGCTGATCTCGCCCGTCACCGCCACGTTGGCAAATGTAGGCTCGAGGTGGCGCTTGATACGCGCCGACAGTTCCCCCACGCTGATGGGTTCGTCGCCCCGGGCCATCAGTTCACCGCCACAAAGAGCTTGCCGTTCAGCTTCATGCCCAAGGCCTTCTGCGCCTCTTCATTGCCGGGCTGAAACACCAGCACGCGGCGAAAGAACGTCTGCGCGTCATCCTTGAGTCCCAGGCGCAGGCTCTCCCGGGCCAGCTCAAGCTGCGCATCGACGTCAGACAACCGCGCCGCCTGAACCCGGCGCATGAACCTGGCACGGGCATGCTCGTCGTCGTACTCGACGTCGGACACCGTCGCGCGGTCGTAAGTGGTCAGGCGGCGGTTGTCCGTCAGCACGTAAAGCTTGCCGTCCGCCAGCTTGTCATCCACGGCGGCCTGGCTGGTGTCGCCCTCTCGAACGAAGCCTTCAGCAATACGGCCGTCCTTGAAGCGGACGCGGCCATAACGCTTGAGGTAGCGCCGTTCAAAATAGGTGCCCGCCCAGGGAAGCTGCTGTTGCTTGAGCGCGGCAAGCTCCGCAAGAATCCACTCGCGCTGATGGGGGTTCGCCTTGACCTTTACGGAGTCAATCTCGATTTCGACCAGCCCCTGCTCAGCGTCGGTTTCCTTTTCCTTCAGGCGGTCCTGCTTCTTTTCATCCTGCTCGAAGATGCGGGCGTCAGACTCGGTGATGAACTTGTCCCGGTCAGCGTCGAGCCGACTGAAGGCCTCCACCACGTCCAGCGTGTGAAACAGGTCCAGTTTGGCCTTGTCGTAGGCCTCACGGAACTCGTCCTGGCTCACGCGGCCGTCACGGTCCTTGTCGTGGTCCTTCAGGTATTCGCGCACTACCTCCGAAAAGCGACGCACGCGGAAGTCCTTCGAAGCCACGGTCCGAGGCTGGCGCGTGAGATAGAGTCCGGCGGCGGCCGCGCCCAGAACGCCCAGCAGGGCCACTGTAACGAGAAGCATCACCTTGGCGTTCATGGTGTGTGTCCTGCGGGGCCCCGGGGGCTCGTACGCCCGCCGGATGACTCGTTGGCTGAGGGGGCCAAGCTCACCAGAAGTCTAACAAGGGTTCACCATACTGGCACATCCCGCTCGGCACTGTCACAATACCCTGCCATGGGAAGGGCGCTGATCACGCTGCTGATACTGCTCTGGCCGGCATACCATTGCCAGGCCGACCCCCGGGGCCAGCCCAGCGATGCCGCGGCGGCAGCAGCCGCAGCCGATATCGCCGACGCCCTGCTCTCGAGGGATGCGGCGCTTTATGACCGCGGCATGTCGGAACTTCAAAGCGCCCAGGGCAAGGTATGCGAGGCCCTCGGCCGGGAAATTGTCGCACGAGGCGTCCGTGAATCGGAGAGCTTGCTTGCGTCCGTGGCCGTCAGCCGCGCCCCCAACGCCCTGATCGCGGCCATGGTCGCGCTGGAGAGTGACTCGCGCGAAGTGCAAAACGCCGCCGTGGATGCGCTGCTGGACGCACCATTTTCGGTGGCCGCACAATGCGGCGATCAGTACCTCACGGCCAAACGCCGGACGCGCCTTCTGGAGATGCTGACCTCGCCCAAGGAGATCGCCCAGCGCTGCAACGCCATGCGGCGCAACACGGGCGGCGAAATCGTGGAGAGCCCGCAACTGGCGCTCAATCTGGCCAACCTGGCGGACCGCTTCTTCGGTTCCGCGGGCTTCAACGCCGGACTGAGAGGCATCGCAGCGGTCATGCTGGGAAGCGACGTAGCCTACCCCGAGCAGGTCGTGCCGCCTCCACCCGCCCGCCCCGGCGAGAGCACGCAGGAGATCGAACGGCGCCAAAAGGAATATGCGGTCGCGCTGGCGGCTTACGAGGCCAAGGTTGCCGTCTTCGAGCAGGATAAGCGCACGCGCGCAGCGGCAGCCGCGCTGTTCAGCTCAATCTGGATTGCAGATCTGACCCAATTCAACTACGTGGTGGACAGCAACTTTCGCGCCCGTGAGCGCGCCGTCCAGAGCATCTACCGGGCCCTCGATAACATGGAGAAGCAGCAGGTCGAACTCGAGGGCCGCAAGTACAACGGCATGCGCTGCGGCGATTACCTGATGAGCCTCTGGAGCGCCGACGTGGCGGACGTAAAGGCCGCCGCCTATCTGCGGCTGCGCGCCATGTCCGGCGAGAATGTCGCTTTGTTTGGCGAGGGCTATGCTCAGGCCGTGGCCGAGCACAACAGCCTCAACCGCCGTGAGCTGGCCGAACTGCGCAAGAAGCTCAAGGCGTGGTGGACGAAATACCGCGCCGACACCGAAGCGCGCTGACTTCGCCCACCACGCCATTTTCCCGCTAATGCTGATCCACGGGCAGCCCCGAAGGCACCGTAGCCGGAATGTCCTGCAACCGCTGCACGAAGGCAGGATCCGTCAAGGCCTGGAGAAAGGCCACAAGATCGGCCTGCTCGCCCTGGCTGAGGTCGCCTGGCACCTGGAGAAACAGCGGGGAGAGATTGTTCAGCACTCCAGCTACGGGCAGCAGCGTGGGCGCAAGGTCCGCCGCCTGCAGCATGTTCTGGCCGGTGTAGTTCTGCGTGCTCTGCTGCTTGTTGCGATAATGCACCACCACTTCGTTCAAGGTTGAGAACGCGCCGTTATGCATGTAGGGCGCGGTCGCGCCAACGTTGCGCAATGGCGGTACCCGGAACTGGTAGCGGTTGGCCGCCTGCCCCGTCACGTTCTCAAAGCCGAAGTCCTCTCGGCCTGAGGGACCATTACCAAGGCCGGGGCCGAACTGGGGCACGCCCAGATTGTGCGTTGTGAAGTTGCTCAGAAGGGGACCGTTGTGGCAGGTGTCGCACTGCGCGCGGCCAAAGAACAGTAGCGCGCCACGCTTCTGCGAATCCGTCATGGCGGTAACGTCGCCGCGCAGGTAGCGGTCCCAGGCGGAATTGATGTAGGTCTGGGAACGCTCGTACTGCGCAATGGCCCGGCCGAGGTTGTTTACCGTCATGCCCACCTCGGGAGAACCCGCGGGAAACGCCGCATTGAAGCGCGTCACGTAATCGGAGACGGCCTGGAGCCGGGTCAGCAGCGCCTGGCGGTAGGCAATGTTCGACAACCCGTCCAGGGCGTGGCCGCTGCCCCGCATTTCCGTCAAGTTTACGAGGGGAAACAGGGCCTGGGCTTCGTCCGGCGCCAGGTTCATCTGGCCCTCGGGCGTATTCACAAAGTTGGGCGGCGGGGGAGGCGGAGAACCGGGCTGAGGTGGAGGAGGCAGAGGCCGTTCAATGCGCTTGTCCCAGAACATCGCCGGCTGCAGGTGCGTGGCGAAAACGGGCTGGGCGTTGCGCGGAACAAAGACCCTCTGGGGATGATTGCGGCCCGGACCCACGCTCCCCATCGAGGCCGCGCCGACACCGTCAACGCCCACCGACAGATTCAGTGAATCACCGAAGTTTTCCGTGGGGTGGTGGCAGGTGGCGCAGGCCACGTCCTGCTTGCCGCTCAGTATTTTGTCGAAGAACAGCAACCGGCCGAGTTCGACCTGGCTCTGGTTCAGCAGCGGCAGGCTGGCGGTGCTCAGGCCGGTGATCTGCTTTTGAGCGATCACGTTGCGCAGGTTCTGCTCAATCTGGGGATTACCGGCCGGGGCGGCGATGTTCACGATGAACTGGCGCGAGGTGGTGGCGCTGGCGTCGCTCACCTCAATCGTGAAGGTGAATTGGCCGTTGGCGCTGGGTGTGCCGCTGAGGGTGGTCAGGTTCGAGGTGGATGTCAGATCAACACCCAGGCCCGGCGGCAGGTTGCCGTTGACATTCCAGGCATAGGGCGCCGTGCCGCCGGAGGCTTGAATGTCCACGGTGTAGGGCACATTCAGCGTTCCGCCAGGCAGGTTGACGGCCGCCAGTGAAAGGGCTGGCGACGTTTGGCCCCCTTGGCCGCCGGAAGACGAACCGGAGCCGGAGGGAGGCTGGCATCCGCCCAGGGCCAGGGCCGCCAAACACAGAACAATCCAGGGTGCAGTGCGCATGAGGTTCTCGAGCTAGGCGCGGCGGGGTCCGCGCCGATTACGGGGCTCGAATTCTTCACGCTTGAAGTGTTCTCCGATTCACGCGAAAAATCGAAGAAACGGCGTCCCCTGCATCAGCCAACCCAGCGGGCGTAGAGCGAGCGTGCCCGCACCTCGTCGCTGGTGCCATGCACCAGGCCGCGCCCATCGGCAAACAAGGTCAGTTCAAGGTCGCCGTCTTTGAGTTGCAGAAGATACTCGCTTTCCAGTTTTACCGCCCCCGCCTCGCGCAAGCGGGCGCGCTGGGCGACGAAGTCAAAGACACCTTGCGGGCGAATCTGAACGCTGTGCCGGCCGCACAGAACGGCCGTGCGCAACCCGCGGCGACCCTCCAGGTAATCCCACCGACGTTCCTGGCACACCGGGCAACCCGCGCGAGGCCTGGACGCGTCAAGGCTGGTGCGCTCCCCGCTCCAGAGGTCCACACTGAACATGCGGCGAAACAGGGCGGCGGGATTGCCGCTCAGTATCTTCAAGGCCACCACGCTGGACCACGCCACGGCCTGAAGCACCGCGGGCATGATGACTCCGGCCGTCTCGCAGGTCTCTCCTCCCGCCTGAGGCGGCTCCTCCAGCAGGCAGGCCAAACAGGCACCGCCGGGCAGAACGGGCATGCAGGCCGCGCGGCTGGAGACGCAGGCTGCATAGACCCAGGGCACCCCCCACTTCACGCAGGCCTCATTGACCAGAAACCGCGTGTCGAAGTTGTCCGTAGCGTCGAGCACCAGGTCGTGGGCGCGCACCAGCTCTTCGGCGTTGGCCGGGCCGAATTCGCCGACCAGCGCCTGAACGCGACAAGCGGAGTTGATTGCCTGCAGGTGGCGCGCGGCGGCAACGGCCTTGGGCATCGATTGGCGAACGTCGGCTTCAGTGAACAGGCCCTGGCGCTGCAGGTTGCTTTCCTCGACGATGTCACGGTCGATGAGCAGCAGGCGGCCGACGCCGGCACGGGCGCAGAACTCTGCCAGGTGGCTTCCAAGTGCCCCGCAGCCCACCAGCAGCACCCGTGAGGCGGCAATCCTTGCCTGACCCTCGGGGCCGATGGGCGCAAACAGCTCCTGTCGGGAATAGCGCGACATGGCGGCATTATGCCGACCGGGGGGGCCGGCGACATCGGATTAGCGGCGGTGAACTGCTGTGATATACTTCCGGCTTCGGGCCGGGATAGCTGAACATCGGAGAGACCAACATGCAGCGAACCACATGGGTTCTTGGTGCCGTCGTGCTGGCGCTGGTGGCCTTGGTATCGGGTCAGGGGCCCAACGCTCAGGAGGGCGAGTCCAAGCCAGATACCAAGGGCGTCAAGATCAACAAGATCGGGCGCGTCGCCGATGGCCATCTGATCGTGGTTCACACCACTGGGGGAGTTGCCTCCCTGGATGTCTATGACCCTGTGGCCAGGAAGGAAGTTGCCAACCTGGCCAAGTTCCCCCAGGGCGTGGGTGTGGACCATGTGGCCATTTCGCCGGATCGCAAGCGCGTAGCCTTCGCCTCACAGCTCAACAACCAGATGTCCCTGATCTCCTGGAACATTTTCGTGATCGAGTGCGAATCCGGAGCGTTGAACCAATTGACGCCCGACGAAGCTACGAACGAAGGATTGGCCAAGCCCCGCACGGGCACCGGCCGCGCCAACATCAAGGGCAAGCTGGTGTGGTTCGACGAAGAGCGCGGCGGCAAGAGCAGCCACTTCATTCACGGCAACGTGCGTATCGACGGCATCGAGGAATTGGCCATCCTCAAAGGCGACGGCACGTTTGTAATCGAGAACGTTCCGGCCAGTGAGCCCTTCTCAAGCTACCTGGTGTATGCGCGGGCCATGCTGCCTCGCACCAGCAAGCAGGAAATGACGACAGCCCAGGGCTCGCTGGCTGTCACGGTCAAACCCGGAGAAACCAAGGACATCGGCGAGATCAGCGTTTCTCCCCCGCGCGTGGATCTGGCCTTTGGCTATCCCACCTGGCACAAGGATGGCCTGTTCGTATCCGGTATTTCCAACGGCTACTGCGCCTTCGCCGGCTATCCCAAGCTCAAGCGCGACGGCTGGCAGAAGAGTTTCCTGGACTGGACTTTCATCGACCCCTGCGGGGTGATGGCCAGCCCGGACGGCAAGTACCTCGCCGGCGCCGACAAGTGGTCCAACAACAGTGTCGAGGACTACAAGACAGCTCGCAGCATCCTGTTCTTCGACAGCAAGACAGGCAAGCCCGTCAAACGCGTGGATCTGGGCGACCCCGGCACCCTGTGGATCTCGAGCAACAACCATGGCGCATGGCTGCCGGATTCAAGCGCGGTGCTCATCCCCGGCTGGTACAGCAACTACTCAGGCGAAGAGAGCATCACCATGGCCCCCTGCCTTTATGGCGCCACACCCTCGGGCGAAGGGATGCTGGTCAAGGTATTCAAAGAAGCAGCCGGCAAGGGAAACATTACCTGCGTCAGCCCCGATGCCACGGGCAAGATCATCTATGTGCTCTTCGCCCAGAATCTGGAGAACGGAGGAACGTCCAACGACCTCTGGGCCTGGAACCGTGAAACTGACGAGACCGCCCAGATCACCCAGGCCGGAGACATTCTGAGCTTCGCCGGCTACGGTCGCTGATGCTCAAGCGTTGCAGAAAGCCCCGGGGTCCATGGCCCGGGGCTTTTTCACGCCCGGCGGGCCATGGCCACGGCGCGAAAGTAGGGCGCGATGGAACCCACGCTCAAGATCGCCGCAACGGCAAACATGGTGAAGTTGACCCAGCGTCCCGCGGGCAGGAACTGCGGAAACCGGAACGAAATGGCCTCGCTGATGCAGACGCCGACGAGCACCACCGCCTGGGACACGAGCTTGAGCTTGCCCCAGAACACCGCGGCCAGCACCACGCCGAACTTCGCAGCCGTGGGCCGCAGATAGACATGCTGCACCAGCTCCCGCGCCAGAAAGGGTACGGCCAGCCAGAGCGGAATGTACCCCGCCAGGCCCAGGGCCACGATGACCACCAGAAAGAACACGGCGTCTGCCAGAGGATCGAATATCTTGCCCAGATCGCTCACGTTGCCTTCACGGCGCGCGTAATAGCCATCGAGGAAGTCCGTGATCATGGCAAAGCCGGAAGTCCAGCCTGCGGCCCATACGCCCCATTCGCTGCGCGTGACCAGAAACGCCCCCACCACCGGCGCCAGCACAAAGCGCAGGAACGTGAAGAAATTGGCCAGCGTCCAGAATCTCAGGGCGCTACTCCCCATTGCATGCCCGGGCCAGGCTTGGCGGCGCTCAGGGCGCGGCCGCCGGGCTTGCCTCGAAAATCCAGACCTTGCCGTCGCCCTGACGGCCCGTCCTTGCGGCGGTCAAGAGCGCGTCCAGCGCGGCCTTCAGGTTCTCGCGCATCACCGCAAACTCGATGCGCACTTTGGGCAGGAAGGCCACCGCAAAGCGGTCCTCCTTGTAATCAGTCAGGTGATCCTTCTGCCGGCCATAGCCACGGGCCTCGCAGATATACACATCGGCCACGCCGGCACCTCGCAGGGCCTGAACGCAGGCCTGGGCTTTGAAGGGACGAATGACGGCCACCACCAGCTTCATGGGCGCAGCATAGCGCGGCAGAACCTGGCGTCACGGCCCTACCAGGAAACGCTACTCTGAGGCCTTCAGAAGCCAGGCGCGGATCTCCTCGCGGACTTCCTCGTAGTGAGGGTCGCGGCTCAGGGCCTCGTCGAATTTCTTTCTGGCCTCGGCCGGCCGTTTCTCCAGCATGGCCAGTCGACCCTGGAAGTAAGAGGTTTCAAAGCCCGTCGGGTTCATGTTTTCCATCGACTTCACGATGGGCTTCAGCTTGGCGGCATCCTCTTCTTCGAGTGCCTCGCGAGCGGCCTTGAGCTGCTTTCGGAACTCAATGACATCCAGGATCTTGTAGTAGTACTCCATGTCGCGCGGCATGTTTTCGTCTTCGTGGTAGACCATGCGCAGGGCGCCCTGCGGCTTGGCGTCGAGCATGCGCTGAACGTCCACGCGCACATAGCCGCCGACCGTGTTAGGCCCGCTGGATACCCACATCACCCCCGCCGTCACATCCATGACCACGCTATGGGTGCAGATGAAGGCATCAATCGCGTTGCGGTTGCCCAGGCCGATGTCCTTGCCGCCCTTGCCCTTGCGGTCACGCAAGATGCCCAGGCAGGTACCCGTCTGGAACTTGCCGTAGCTTTCATCGACCAGTTCCTTGAGTCGACCATGGCGGTAAAGCGTGGTGGCACGCGCCATGTGTTCGGCGTTGGCCTGGTCTTCCCGGTAGTCGGCGTGCTCAAAGTGATTGGCCTGGAGAATGACTCCCTCCCGTGAGGCCTCGCGCACGGCACAGCGCCCGGGCGATTTCTCTACTACCACAGCACGCTTCTCGCGCGCGCTTGCCACGAGATAGCTGTCGCTTACAAACACCGGGGTGTCGCGGATGATCTTCACGGCCTGCTCGATGCTCTCGGCCTCGTTCAGCACGCGCTTGACCAGCAGCGAAACCGGGGTGCCGATGGTGCCAAAGCGCCCGCTGTCATCGGTGCGGGCCGCGTTCAGGCTGACGGCGATGCCCCGTGCATTCATGCCCGTTACTGCGCCCGCCATGCCGCTCCAGGCCACGTGCACATAGGGCAGGCCCTTCTCCGGCCAGACATAAAAAATCACCTTGCTTCGATCGAAGACCTCTCCGGCTTCCCAGTCAAAGTTGCGCGCGAGCAGCAGCCCGCCGTCCTGGGTGGCCGGGCCCCACGCCGCAAAGCCCGTGCAGCCCACAAGGTCGCGTTTGACCACGAGGGGATTGTCAATCAGCATGTGGCTGATGTCGTGCGCGGCATGATAGTTCAGCACACGGTGATACAGCGGCACGTCATCCGGGTGATGGTCCACGCTGCCTTCCACGAGCCCCAGAATCTCGAGCTTCTCTTCCTCGCTTACATACTCCGGCAAGCGCCGATTATTGACGCCAATACCCTGCTTGAGCAGCCAGCGCACCGGGCCCCTGGGCCAGGGCAGGAATTCGTTCACTGTCTTGAGCAGGTGGTCTTCCTGCTCCTTCAACTGCTCGGGCGTGAACTTGGCGCTGGCGTAGCCGCGCTCCCAGCTGTTGCCGGAAAGGGCCACTTCCGTGACGCCGTTGCGAACGCGCGTCCAGTTATCGCCGAGTGTCCTGGCCTCGCCGAAGCGGCCCATGGACTTTGAGGCCAGCGTCCGCGACCCCGAATACGGGGGGGGCGAGGCGATGCAGGCCGACTGCACGTAAACCGCCACTCCAATCAGCGCCGCCACCGCCAAGGCGGCCAGACCCAGCGCCGCGCGAGTCACCAGCCCGTTGGGCATGGCCAGGCGGCGGGAGGATTGGCGCAACTCGTCGAGCGCTGAAGCCATTTTGGCCCGCACATCGCGGCGCAGACGCTCGGCCCCGCCCTCGCCCTTGTAAGGGCCGGTCTCGATGGCGTCGAGCACGCGCAAGGTCACGCGGGGCGCGCGCATGCCGAGGTCGCCCTTTTGAAGGGCAGCCCCCGTCCCCTCAATCACTACGGGCACCATCGGCTTGCCTGCGTCAATGGCCAGCTGGAACAGGCCTCCGCGCAGGGGCGCGATGGCACCGCGGCGCGAACGGCGTCCTTCCGGAAACGCCAGTATGCTGGTGCCCTCATCGAGCAACTCGCGCGCCAGGGCCAGGCCGGAGTCTCCCGTAGACGCCTCCAGGTGCTTGCCGAGCTTGAACAGCTCGCCCATCAGCGGCAGCTTGAACATCCAGCGTGGAGCCAGCCAGCGCGCGTTGGACCCCAGGGCAAGGGCTGCAAGCAGGTCAAGGCGGCTCTGGTGGTTGCAGACCAGAACCGCGGCGCCGGATGGCAACCGACCGATCCTTCGCAGGCTGCCAAAGGGATAGAGCCGGAAGAACCAGCGGGCAATGTGGCGCTGCATGGCTGCAAACACATGGCCGCGCCTTCTTGCCAAGAAGCGGTCGGCCAGGTGCATGGGCACCTCGAACACGAACATCACGAGCACAAGCTGGCAGGCCAGCAGGGCATAGGCGGCAAAGGCGCGCGGCACACCCAACCAGCCACCGCCTCTGGGCGGGTAAGCAGTCTGGCGCGAGTTGTCTGGCTTCTGGGTCATGAGCCGGGGTCGATTATCGGGATGCAAGGTTCCTGAGGCCGCACCAACATAGGGGCCGTTTCGGGTTTTGCATTTTGAAATTCGAATTGCCCGGTGTCTGCCGCGGGCGGCTACTTGTTCTTGGCCGCGTCCTTCAGGTTGTCGTTGACGTCCTTCTGGCTGTCGCGCAGGCCGCGGAAACCGGCCAGGAGATCGTCAAAGCCCTCCCACTTCTTGACCTGGGCCTGCACGGACTTGAGCACGTCCAGGTTCAGCCTCTGCTGGCGCTCGAGCTCGGCGAGAAGTTCGCGGCGTTCCGAAGGAGTGATGCCCGTGCCCAGCACGCCTTCACAGAGCGAGCGGGCGCGCTCGGCGCAACCGGGTGAGATGACCCGGGACTCCTGCAGCAGCATGCCGAAACTGTCCGCCGAGAAATTCGGGTCAGGCCGCGCGCGCTTGACATTGCGCAGCAGGACGGCCAGCAGGGCCTCCGAGGCGGCAGCCAGTTCACCGCCCTCGGCGTCGCGCATGCGATTCAGCGGAGGCGTAAGTAATTGCTGCAGTTCCCGGTCGGCGCCGGCCAGGGCCAGCAGCAGGCGCACCGACTGTATGCGGGCTTCCTGGGGGCGGGCCTGGTCGTCGCGCTCGAGACGCGAGAACTGGTATACCTGGGCAAACACGCCAAAACGCTCCATCACGGCTTCGGAGTCGCGCAGAAGCTGGTTCTGCTTCTGAAAAGCGTTGTTCAGGTCCGTGCGCAGGCGGCGCCCTTCCTCACCTTCAAGGTTGAGCAGTTCGCGCCTGGCCAAGGCTTCCTGGGACTGGGTCAACAGTTCACCCTGGCTGGCGACCATGGCATTGATGATGGTCTTGATCTGGCGGATCTGCGTGGAGACTTTGGCCCGCAGGTCATCGACCGTGTAGAGCTCATAGCTCATGATCGGGTTGTGCTTGCTGCCCTGCAGCAAGGGCTCCCCCGTCTTGCTGTCGAGGTCCGTGGTCTGACGCAGGTCAAAGGCCTGGATGAAGCACTCCAGCGTGGGCTTGGCCGATCCCGAAGGCGAGGGCACGTCGCGCGTCAGGTGCTCAAACTCAAGGTTGAAGCTGCCCTTGTACAGCGTCTGGGGCCTCTCGCGCAGGTCCTTGAGCGACTGGGCAAAGGGCTTGAACTCGCGGAACTCGGACTCCTCAATGTAGCGCCAATACAGCCGCGCCGATCCCACCCCGTAGTCGTCGGAGAGTTCATATTCCACGGGGACCACGGCATCTTTCGCCACGGCCACGAGCTGGTTGGAAACCAGGGGATCGCCCGAAAAATGGATGCGCACGGCCGGAGCGATGTCTTCCTTTACCTGCATCTGGTCGCCCAGGCGCTTGGCATTGGCAATGCCCCCTTTGTCCACCACGCGCAAGGTGTAGCGCGTCATGCCCATGCCAAGGGTCACCGTTGCCTGATAATGGAAGACCTGCTGGGGCAGGGCGCGGCCGGCTTTCTTTGCCTCTTCTGTGGCCCGGCGCTGCTGCTCTTCACGCTCCGGGTCAGTGGTGATCGGTTCGGCGCGGCTGGTTCCGACGTTGTAATCCACCAGAAGGCGCGAGCCCTCGATGCCTTCGAGCTGCAGAGCCTTGGTGACGGCAAATTTCAGCGTGACACGCGTTCCGGCCACACCCTCGATGGCGCGATCTTGCGTGGTGCGATCGGGCAGGCGCAGGTACTCGGCGTACCTGTAAGTGAGTTCAAGGGGCTGGGCCAGCTCAGGCGGAGGAATCACCACCACACGGAAGGGACCGGCCAGCGCGTCGCCGGCCTTTATGTAAATCTCCTCCCAGCTGTTCTGGGCGGAGCGCTTGTTGTAGCTGAAGAAGACGCGTTCGTTCTTGCCCTCGGCGCCCAGAGTCTCACGCACCATCTCGCGTTTAATGGTGCTCTGCAGCCCCTTGCGGACCAGGGCGCCGGCGGCATCGCGCTCCGCAGCGTAAACCTCAATGCGCACCTCAGCCGTAGAAGGAATATCGCCCGACGGCTCGGCGATGATGCGCAAATCCGAGTCCAGGGCTACCTGGTAGATGTCGTTTTCCGGGTCGTGATTGAAATTGATGATGAGGTCTTCTTCGGTGGGATACAGCGCCAACTGGTCGGCCTCAAGGAACTTCACGTCCAGTTTGGTTTTCGTGGGCCAGGCCACGTCAGCGCCCAGCGCGCGGCGCGCCCAGGTGCTCATGGGGTCGCGGGCAAAGAGGGCGTGTGCAAACACCGTGGACATGGCCAGCACGCTGAGGCCCACGATCAACAGCAGGCGCCTGGAACGCACGGCATCACCGAAGTTCAGCTTGCCCGCGAGATCGAAGGACTCCCCCACCACAATCTGCATCATGTTGGCGCTGGCGACATCCTTGTAGCGCTCCTGATTCTTTAGGAACTGGAGGGAGGTGATCAGCCGGTCATTAAGCAGCGGGTACTCGCGCTCCACCAGCAGAGCGAGGTCTTCATCGCTCAGAGTACGCGAAAGAGGATAAATGATGTTGCGGATGATGACGACGGCAACCACCAGGCAAGCAACCACCAGAAAGCCGACCCGCACGCCCGCCGGCAGGTTCAGCAGGTAGTCAGACCAGAACATCCACAGGGCCAGCGCCGCCACCCAGATGACAAGCATCCCCACGCCGTGGGAAAGGAACATGAGGCGGATGTGTCCGCGAAGCTGCGCGAGTTTGGACTCAATCAGCGATAGCGACATAGCTTGTCCGATCTTCCTGGCCCGACTACTTGTTGCGCATGTCAATCTTCAGCGGGCGGCTGGTCACGTCAAGGCGCGCGGCACCCTGGGGCCCGTAGAGCGTGCCCTTGTAAACCACCACCAGCCAGTATTCCGCCGCCGGCCGGCCATAGAGACTCTGCGACACGTCAATGCGGAAGCGGTACTCTTCCTTGGGTTTGAGCCAGACCTCTCCCATATGCTCCAGCGGGTTGCCCAGGAGGTTGACCTCCAGAGCCTCGTAGCGTTCGCCCACGGAGTCCGGCCCGCTGTAGTCGGGAGCGCGGGAAATCTGCAGCACGTAAACGGGGTCACGGCTGAAGACGCGCTCGATGCGCGCGGGCACGGGGCTGATGTTGTGCAGCGAAACCTCCACCACCGGCGCCGTCATGCGCGGATCGTTGTACAGCAGCAGTCCCATTTGCAGCAGGGCTTGAGGTGGCGTGGCCTCGGAATCGCGGGCAATCACAGAGAAGTGGCCTG
>ERZ761609.1464-NODE-1464-length-20694-cov-61.117496_pt1 | contig 20694 bp, 19 predicted proteins | sample MGYA00511163_ERZ761609 | MGnify/ENA primary metagenome ERZ761609 (study PRJEB28899, sample SAMN02445070) | bioreactor sludge metagenome | biome: EBPR sludge | place: Australia: Brisbane, Thorneside Wastewater Treatment Plant | collected 2011-12-16 ... | reverse complement strand
CTGTTGTTGGGCGTGTGTTCGGGCGAGGGCGTCTTCGCGGCTGGCCCGCAAATCGGCGAGATTCTGCTCCAGATGCCGAATCTCGGGTGGAATCTGGCCCCACTCGGGGTATCGTCGTTCGTGAGCGGAACAGGCGGATTCGCTGGCATTGAGGCGGGTCCGGATGGTCTGAATTCCGCCATCCGGAAGAAGGGCTCGCAGCTGGGCCTTGAGTTCCGCCGCCTCGGCCTCGCGAACGGCAGCCTGTTCGCGGCGCTCGTGCAAGACCTCGAAGTCGGATGTCCGGTAGGCGGCTGTCTGGCTGGCCCACCTGGACTCAAGCTCCTGGAGTTCGAGCCGGAGTTGAGCGGCGGAAGCCGAGGGACCACTCGCGCGCCAGCGGCCGGCGCCGGCGACTTCAACCTCGACGACTGGAGAACCCGACACGCGCAGGGACTCGCCTCGCGCCAGTGATTGCCGTCCGCCCGGTTCGCCGGCGAGCACGTCGAGCATCAATGGTTGTCCGGCGTGAATTTCGAGATGGACGAGGGCCCCTTCGAGACGCGTGCGCGTATTGAGAATGCTGGTCCAGAGCTTCTGGAGAGCCGCCCAATCCACTGCATCCGGGGCAATCAGCGCATCCAGCGAGGAGCGGATGTCATCGAGTCCCTCGTTCACTCGTAGCACCAGATCGAGCAGGCTGCGAAGGCCAGACTGCTCGGCCCGGGTGGCCAGGTAGGCATGGGCATCACGCAACATGGCCTCACCTCCAGTCACTGCCTTGCTGAGAGCCTCCATCTCCCCGGCAGCGTTGGGGCCGGCGATGGCAAGGAGGCCGTCGCGCTTGATGCGGTTGGCTTCCAGACGCTGGCAGGTCTCGCGCCAACGTCTCTGCACATCCTGGAGCCCCGCCGCTTCGACGCGCAGAAGGCGAATCTGGTTCTGCTCCCGGTCCAGCGCGGCGCTGTACGCGGCGGACTGCTTCAGGTCAGCCGCGACCGCAGCGGCTTCGCGGGTCAACTCCGCAATCCGCCCGGCGAGCGGGCCACGAGCTGCTTCGATCTCAAGCAACTGCGCGCGGAGGTTCTCCAGGTCGTTCAACCGCTGCCGGGCTTCGGTGATCCGCGTTCGGGCGGCATCATGCTCAGAGCGGAGGGCAGTGACGGGCGAGTGCCGAGCTTCCCGGCCGGTGGGCGTCCAGTAACGCTTTGCCGTCTCGGCGGCGAGGTCGGCGAGGCGCTCGGCCGCCCCGCCTTCCATCTGCTGAGTGAGGGAGGACCGGACGGTCTCCACCACGGAGTCGTCCACGGACTGTAACGGGAGCGCCCCTTGCGTGCTCCAGAGAACGGAGGTCCAGAACAAGTCCTTACCCTTCGCGCCTTTGTCGAAGCCAGGCTTCATGCCGGCGAACTGCCGGAGGCGCTCTTCGGCAGCCGGCCCCTCCGCCTCCTTGCGCCAGGCGCCCGCACTCCAGCGCTCCAGCAACGCGGCGGCCGGCTGGAGCCAGCGCTTCGACACCCTCCAGCGGGCGCCAGCGGTCTCAAACTCAACGGTGACTCGCGGCGCCAGCGCCTTGCCCCAGGGAACCAGGGCCTTGACGTCTCCGCCCCCCGATTTATGGCTGACCAAAAACGCCATTTGCAGGGCCTCGGCCAGCGTTGACTTCCCGCTGCCGTTGGGCGCTTCGACGATGTTCAGGGAATCCGGCTGCAGTCCGATCCGGCAGGTGTCCACGAAGCAGCGGAACGCCTCGAGTTCCAGCGCGGTGACCCTCATGTGACGGCCTCTCCGGCCAGACGCTGCAGAAGAAGAAGGGCCCGGGCGGCGGACTCGTCGCCGGCTTCGGCCCTCGTGCGAAGCCGCTCCGCAGCGAGCGCGGGAAAGCCCGCGGGGATGGCAGCCACCTGGCCTGCCGGCCAGAAGGGACCGCGGGTCAGGCGGCCGTGAAAATACCCATGTTGCAGCAGCGTGGCGATAGCGGCCAGTTCGCGCTCATCACCGGGAAACAGGGACCCGGACACCTCCAGGTGCAAAAGGACATCCGGGGATGCGTCCGCTTCGAGTTCTTCACGCAGCCGGGTCGCGTCGCCCTCGTGGACAAACCGGACCGTCCGCTGGCGCCACTCGAGTCGTCCGCTACGATGGCGGCTGATGCGGGGCCGGTCAAGCGGTCCCTCGATCTCCACAACGAGCACGAGGCCCGACTCGCGCTGACCGAAAGCGTCGGTTTCCGGTGTTCCGCTGTAAGCCTGCCGGACTCCAGGCTGTAAATCAGGACTCGACGAATGCCAATCGCCCAGAGCGAGGTAGTCGAGGTCATATCGCAAGGCCGCGTCCACCGGGATGGAGCCGCCGGAGGTGGCGAGGCCGCCATGGGCGAGTCCCAGCCGGATTCCATCCTCGGGCCTCCGTGGGGGAATCCAGTCCAGTGGTTGATGTCCCTGCCAGCGCGATCGAAGCGGGCAGGGATAGAGAGTGCAGCCATTGACTGGGATCGCTTCCGTCCGCAGGAGCAGGGTCACATTCGGCGATTCGCTCCATGAGGGGTGCTCCCAGGGACCTCCGGGCACATCGGGGTCGTGGTTGCCGGGGATGAGATAGACAGGCGCGGGAAAAGCCTCCAGCAGCGCGGCCGCCTCGCGGATCTCGGCCGGTGGTGGAGCGTTCGAGTCGAAGACATCCCCGGCGATGACGACGAAGTCCACGGCCTGCTCCCGCGCGATCCCGGCAACGCGCCCAACCGCCGCCCAACGCTCTTCTCGAAGCCGAGACGCCGCCTGCGCGGCATGCCGTATATGAAGACCGAGATGCCAGTCGGAGGTATGCAGGAACCGCATCGGGTTCACCCAGCGGTCAGTGCACGGCCGGGACTGCGCCGCAGGGGTCCATACTGTTCCGCCGCGCGGCGAAGCGCCTGAGCGACGGCGTGCCGCAGTTCAGTGGGCGCGACTACACGAACACTTGAGCCGTATCGCAGTACATCCATCTGAAGCTCCTGCACCTGCGTGTAAGGCACTTCGAGGCGGACCGCGCCACCCGGCAGCGTGGTGACGGTCTGATCGGGATGCCACATCTCTCCGCGCACCCAGCGTGCAGCCTCCGGCGTAAACTCAAGAACCGCCGTGCCACGCCGGGGGCCTGCGAAGATGCCATATCCTGCCCCGATGTGCGCTTCCACCGCAGCGGCGTCGACTTCGTCCGCCGGTGCATCGAGGATGCGGACGAGTTCCATCGAATCGACGGCGAAGCTACGCAGATCGCCCCGGAGATGGCACCACGCATGCAGGTACCAGTTGGATCGATAGTACAGAAGGCGCTGAGGCGACACCTCACGGAGCCGGCGCTCCGCCTTCGCCTTGGCGTAGTACCGGATTTCCAGCTTGCGCCGCTCGAGCGTGGCCCTCGCGACGGTGCGGAAATGGGCGGGTTCGACCTTGCGCACCGGGGTGCTCAGCAGCCGGACACGTTGGCGCAATTCCCTGGCCGCACCCGGCATGGTGTCCAGAAGCTTCCGCAATCGCTGTTCGAGGGGTTTGAGGGGCTCCTGCAGGACACCGGACTGCAGTTGGGCGAGCAATTCCTGGAGCAGCAACAGTGAGTGGACCTCTTCGGCGCTGAACCAGAGCCCGGGCAATTCGTAGGGAGCCTGTCCGGGCTCGTAGACATACCGGTATCCACCGGCGAGGCGGTCAAACGCAAGTGGGGCCTGGAGGCGATCCCGGAGGTAGTCGAGGTCGCGTTTGATGGTGGCACGCGAAACCTCAAGCTTTTCCATCAGCCGCTGCAGGGAGGGCGCCCTGCCCTCCGCGAGCAGGCGATGAATTCGGTAAATACGCTCAATTTGACTCACAATACGCCTTGAAAACCAAAGAAGAAGTGGCGGAAACTCGTGGGGGTCGAACCCACCGGCGCGCGCTCAGCGGCGCCCACTGGTTTTGAAGACCAGGCCTGGCACCGGCCAGGAAGAGTTTCCGCGAACCTGTTTCGATTGTCTCATTCACCGCGAGGACCGGCGGAGGCGACTTCCGAGTCCACCTCGCCGAACTTCTTCCCAAAGTTCTCGCGGAATCGCCTGGCGAGATCCCGGGCCGCTTCATCGTAGGCAACTTTGTCCGCCCACTGGCCGCGGGCATCCAAAACCTCGTTCGGCACGCCAGGGCAGAACTCGGGCACCAGCACCTGGAAGACCGGGTGCGGGTTCGTCGGGACATCCGACAACTCCCCCTCGATGGCCGCGGTCACCATGGCACGGGTATAGGCGAGGTTCATCCTTTGGCCGGTGCCAAAGGCGCCGCCGGTCCATCCGGTATTGATCAGCCACACCCGGGCCTTGTGCCGGCGGAGCTTCTCGCCCAGCAAGCGGGCATACTCCATCGGATGCCGCGGCAGAAACGGCTCCCCGAAACACGCGCTGAACACGGCTTGCGGCTCTTTTCCGAGCCCACGCTCAGTACCTGCAAGTTTGGCGGTGTAGCCGCTGAGGAAGTGATACATCGCCTGTTCAGGCGTCAGCCTGGCGATCGGCGGGAGCACACCGAATGCGTCGGCGGTGAGAAAAACGACATCGGATGGATGGCCGCCTACCCCAGGAATTTGAGCATTTTCGATAAAATGCACACGATAGGCGGCCCGGGTATTCTCCGTAAACTCATCGTCATTAAAGTCAAGGCGGCGCGTCCACGGGTCGATCATCACGTTTTCGAGCACAACCCCGTAGCGGATCGCGTTGTAGATTTGCGGCTCGGCGTCGCGTGATAGACGGATGCACTTGGCATAGCAGCCGCCCTCGAAGTTGAAAACCCCTTTATCGCTCCAACCGTGTTCGTCGTCGCCAATCAGGCGGCGGTGCCGGTCGGCGGAGAGGGTCGTCTTGCCGGTGCCGGAAAGCCCGAAGAACAGGGCCACCCTCCCGTGATCGCCCATGTTTGCCGAACAGTGCATGGGCATGACGCCCTTCTCCGGCAGCAGATGGTTGAGAATCGTGAAGACGCTCTTTTTGAGTTCGCCCGCGTAACTGGTTCCGAGAATCAAGACGAGGCGCCGCGTGAAATCCACTGCTATGCAGGTTTCGCTGCGTGTTCCGTCATGACTTGGGTCGCACTGGAACTCGGGTGCAAAAACGAGCGTGAACTCCGGCCTGTGCCCTTCCAACTCGTGCCGCTGTGGACGGATGAACAACTGTCGTGCAAACAGTCCGTGCCACGCACGTTGCACCACGACCCGGATCGGCAACCGGAAGTCCGGATCCGCCCCTGCGTACAAGTCCTCCACCATCACGTCCTTGCCCTGCAGGAAGCCGAGGACGCGGTTCCAGATTCCGGCAAACTGCGCCGGATCGAGTGGCTGATTGACGGCGCCCCACGCCACCGAGTTCTCCGTCGTCGCATCCCGGACAATGAATTTGTCCTTTGGCGACCTCCCGGTGAACTGCCCGGTCCGCACGACTAGGGCTCCGCGTCCCGACAGTAGCCCCTCGCCGCTCTGCAGCGCCCTCTCCATCAACTGCGCCGTACCCAGGTTCCACCAGGCATTGGCGACTTGCGTGATCCCCTGCTGCTCCAGTCCGAAGCGGCTGGGGTTGATTCCCGTTGTGTTCATATTCGCGGCTGCAACCCAAAGGCGCAAATTGCTCCTCAGTCTATCATGGAGGTATGGATAGACCGCGGGCGCACGTCCTTGTCTGGTGGGGACTCATGCTCGCGGTGTGCCTTGAGCCGCGGGACCTGCGCGCCCAGGCCGTCTCCTTTGAATCCGGCGGCCTCACTTATCAGACCATGACCCAGGACGGTCTGACCATCATGTTCGCGCCACTACCCACCCGCATCCGCGACTACTACGTCCTCCAGATCGCCGTCCTCAATGGGTCGGAGACCGTCCGCACCATCAAGCCGGAGGACTTCCGCTACCTGGGCGCGGACGGATTCACCCTGCAGGCGACTCCCGCGCGCAACGTTGTGCAGGAATTCCTGCGCAGGGGCGGCCGCAACGACGTGATCCAACTGGTCAGCACATATGAACTCGGACTTTATGGACTGAGCCGCTTCCAATCCACCAGCGGCTATGAAGTCCGTCGCCGCCACGCGATGGCCGAGCAGACGTCCGTCAAACTGAAGGCAGCCGCCACCGCATCCGCCATCGTCCTCGTCCCCTCCAAGCTAAAGCCAGGCGAGTCCACCGACGGCGCACTCTTTTTCGCTCTGCAGAATCGTGAGTTCGGCCCGGGCCGCCTGATCGCCACCCCTGACAGCACCCACTTCGACTTCGAGGTCGGCAGTCTCCGTCACCCGGGCGAATTGATCCGGCGTCCCTGATCACGGCGCGCTCCCGCATTCGCCATCCATCGCCCAATCCGCTAAGATAGAGGGTTTTTCGACTCTGTTTCATGATCGATCTGCACACTCACACCACGGCTTCTGACGGGACAGACCCGCCCGGGCGCCTCGTGGAAGCCGCCTGCGCTGCTGGCCTGTCTGCGATTGCCATCACCGATCACGATACGTTCGCTGGCAGCGATGAAGCCGCCCCTGTTGCTCAGGCTGCCGGACTCCGCTTTCTGGGTGGTCTCGAACTCAGCACGCGGATCCTTGAGGAGACCGATCCCGCAGCCCGCTGCGCCCACATTCTCGGCTACTTTCCGCAGGGCCCATCGGAGAGTTTCCGCCTCTGGCTCAACACCCTCCGAGCCCGCCGCCGCGAACGCAACGAGCGCATGGCCGCCAAACTCCAGGCCTTGGGGCTCGAAGTCACCCTCGCAGAGGCCGAAGCTTACGGCAGGAACATCACCGGACGGCCCCATTTCGCTCGCGTCATGCGTGAGAAGGGCTATGTCCGAACTTGGGAAGAGGCCTTTGATCGCTACCTCGGGGAACGTGGCGCCGCTTACGTGGAGCGCGAGGATCCAACAGCCACCGAGGGTATCCGCCGCATTCGTGAAGCCGGCGGCACCGCCTCGCTCGCCCACACCTACCGGCTGGGGAAGAAGTCTCCAACGGAGGAGGAGACGCTCCTTCGACGGCTTGTCGATGCAGGCCTCGGCGCCATCGAAGTCTGGCACTCCGATCACGACGCGGCCCACATCCAGCGCTACCACGACTTCGCCACCCGTTACGGCCTGCTGATGACCGGAGGGAGCGACTACCATGGCGCCAACAAGCGCGAAATCGCCCTCGGCTGCAGCCGCCAGGGTCCTTTGAACATCCCGCTAAGCGTGTTTGACGACCTCTGCGCGGCCGCCCTCAACAAGTAAATCCCCTCCACCCTTCAGCGCCTCCGCCCGGACGTAGCCCAGCGCACGAACACGGCCCTCCGTAGGTGACACTGCGGCGGAAGTGACCTCGCCGACCGGTTTTTCGCCCAGCAACACCTTCGCGCCCGCCACTGGCGCGGCCGGCAGGTCTATGCTGAGTGAGGTCAATAGGCGGTTGACTTGCCCTCGAGAGCGAACGCGCTCCACGATCTCCTGCCCGAGGTAACAGCCCTTGTTAAAGCTGACCGCGTGCATCTGCCCCGTTTCCTGAACCAGGTTCGCATCGCTGATGTCCTTGCCATAGCGCGGGTGGCCGTTCTCCAGGCGCACGATCTCGCTTTCGGCTTCCGTGGCCGTCGGCAGCAGGGAAAGCAGCGCTTCACGGCGCTCTGCCGGCGCGATAATCCGCCAACCCGGCAAGCCAGTCGCGCTCACACGCGCAACTGCCGCGCCCTCCCAAGCTTCCCAACTGAACGGCTCCTCCGGGATGGGAGCTCCCTGCGCGCGCAACCAATCGGCCGCGCCGGGGCCTTCTACTCCGATCTCGCACAACTCCGCGGTGGCGTCTTGCAGTGTGACATCGTCCGCAATAATGTACCGGTCAATATGCTGGTACACTTTCTCGCGAGTGTCCGCTTCGAGCAGGAGCAACAGGTCGTCTTCACGGCACAAGACGACGGCGTCGGCCAGAATCCGGCCTTGCGCGGTCAGAAAGAAGACGAAGGCTCCGCGGCCTGGCGTCAACTCTTCGATGTGATTGGTGCTCATGGCGTGGAGCAGACGCTTGCGATCCTCGCCTTTCACCAGAATGCGTCCGCGCACGCTCAGATCCAGCAGTGCCGCGCTCTCCCGCAACGCTTCGTAACCGGTCATGTCCAACTTACCTTGCGAAATTGCTGTAATACAGCCCGATTAACATCACCAGCGTGCCTGTCACCAGGATCGACCTGCGCCACCGCGCCTGTTTCTCCGGCGCCGCCCCCCGCGCCATCAGAAACACAATCGCAATCACATGCAGAGCCAGTAGCAATTTGATGCCGACCAGCGCGTGCCAACCCTTTGGTGCGTCCACCATGCGCGTCATGAAATTGTGCGCGCCGGTCAGCAGAAGCACGAGCGAGGCGGCGATGGCCAGCCCCCGAAACGCCTTCACTTTGTCCGCGAGAATCAGGCCGAACAGCAGCACGGCCACCGCGAGATGGATATAGAGCAGCAGGTCTCCCATAATTTGCCCAGTCGATGAGGGTCTCCTCCCACTATACCGATGCGCCAACCCCTATACTGGGCTTCAATGATCCGCGAAACCATGGCCGTTGGCCTGTTGCAATGCAACTGCACCATTCTGGGGGACGAAACCACCCGCGAAGCTATCGTGGTGGACCCGGGCGACGGCGCCGACCTCACCCGCCTCCAGACCGTGCTCGCCGGCCACGGACTCACCGTCAAGGCCATTGTCATCACCCACGCCCACATTGATCACATCGGAGGCGCCGCCGCGCTCAAGGCCCTCACCGGAGCGCCCATTTACATGAACTCGAATGACCGTGACCTTTACCACCACCTCGACGTCCAGGCCGGCTGGCTCAATATCGCTCCGCCCGAGCGGACCGAGATCGATGCCGACGCCCGCGACGGCGACTCCCTCCGTCTCGGTGAAACGCCACTCCACCTGCTCCACACCCCCGGCCACACCCAGGGCAGCGTGTGCCTGTTCTGTCCTGCCGAGCACCTGCTGATCGCCGGGGACACTCTCTTCCGCGATTCCATCGGTCGTACCGACCTCCCCGGGGGCGACGGGCACAAGATCCTCGACTCAATCCACACCCGCCTGCTCACCCTGCCCGAAGAGACCGAAGTGATCTGTGGCCACGGCCCCGGCACCACCATCGGCCGCGAGAAGGAGCGTAACCCGTTTCTCCGTCCGGGTGTCCGCCTGTAAGTTGTTACCTCGATCACTTCGGGCCGTGGTGAGAAACAGGGTCCGGTTTTTCCGCGTCCCCAGTAGAGGATCAACCAGATCCTGAAAGGACACAGATGCGCTTGATTGCTTTCCTGCTCGCGGCCGCGTTCGCCGCGAGCCCCGTGCAAGCCCAGAAGGTGCTCAAAAACACCGGCGATGAGCTTGTCTTGCGCTGGGATTTCAACGAGGGCTCCGGTGGCTGGCTGGCCTCCTTCACCGACTATGGACTCGAGACCGGCGATCTTCAGCGGCTGGCGGAAATCCGCCGGCTTCCCGAAGAGGTGGACTCGTCACGCTACGGGTTCTTCCTGCAGAGCATGAATCGCTCAGATGACATGTTCATGTTCCTCAAGCGGCCCCTCACCCATGAGATGGGCCTGGAAGCAAATACCCGCTACAGCGTGACCATCGATGTCGAGCTCCTCTCCAATGCGCCGGAAGGCTGCTTCGGCGTCGGCGGACCGCCCGCCGAGGCCGTCACTCTCAAGGCGGGCGTCAGCCGCATCGAACCCATCCCGACTCTGGTTGGCGACTACGTCGATATCAGCGTCGATAAGGGTCAACAGGTGACCGGCGGCCGTGATGCCGGCGTGATTGGTCATATCGGCAACGGCAGGGCATGCGACGAGGCCGGCCGCCCCTTTGTGTTTTTGCACCGCGTCTACCATCACCCCGAAGTGGTGACCAGCCGCCCGGATGGGACACTCTGGCTCCTCGTTGGCACTGATTCGGGCTTCGAAGGCCTCACCCAGCTGTACTACTACTCAATCCAGGTCACGCTCCGGCCGCTCGGCGAGGCGACCAGCGCCCGCTAACGGCTGTACTTGCGCGTCAGTTGGCGAATCGTCGCCATGTGCCGCGGAACCGCCTCCAGCGCAGGTTCCGCGGCTTCATATTCCAGCGCCAGGTAGCCCTTGTACCCGGACTCGGCAACCATCTTCACCACCCGGTCCCAGTCTTGGGGTACGCGCTTGCCGGACTCGTCAGGAGCCTCCACCTTCACCTGGATGTTCACCGTATGCGGCAAGCACTGCTTGATCTGCGGGAAGACATCGCTTCGGAAGTTGCCCGTGTCCAGATTGATCTTCACCCAGGGCGAATTCACTTTCTCGACGATCTCGATGATCCGGTCTGCCCGCGTCGTGATGCCCCCGTGATTCTCGAGCCCCAGAATCACCCCTTTCGTCGCAGCGTAATCCGAAGCCCTCAGAAGACACTCCACCACCCACGGGACCGCCTGGTCCTCACTGAACCCCTTCGGCACGTTCCCTCCGAACACCCGGATGTGCGACGCGCCCAGATCGTTTGCCACATCAATCCAGCGATAGAGCGACTCCACCTCGCCCCGGCGGCCCGCCGCTTCCGGTTGCGTCAGAGTGCTGCGAACCGAGATCGAGTAGATCTCCACGCCGTTGAGATAGGCCAGCCTCCGCAACGGCAGCGTGAACTCCGGCGAGTTTGACGGAAACCAGTACACCGTCAGGTCCAACCCGTCCACATCCCAATCAACGGCGCGGCGTACCACGTCGTCGTAGGTCATCGTCTTGGCCTGAAGCTCCTTGCGGAACGAATAGGCATTCAATCCGGTCCTGAGACGCGAGCCCGATTGCCCGAACGCGGCGCCCGCGGCCAGGGAAGTGAGAAAGAAACTGCGGCGGTTCATCCGCTCCATTCTATGCGAACTGGAGCTAGCGGTATACCCGGTGCAGCACCATCATGCACGCGTCCGATACCACCCGCAAACCCGCCTCGCGCGCACGCTGTTCTGCCTCCGCGTGCGTCACGCCCTGCTGCAACCACAAGGCCCGCGCGCCAATCGCAATGGCGTCCTCCACGATTTCCGGGACATGCTCAGACCGGCGGAACACGTTCACCAGGTCCACCGGCTCAGGCACCGAACGCAGGTCCGGGTAGCTCTTCTCCCCCAGCACTTCCATCTCGTTTGGATTCACGGGGATGATCCGGTAGCCTTGCTGCTGGAAATACTCCGCCACCCCGTGGCTCGCCCGTGCAGGATTCGACGACAGGCCCACCACCGCGATCGTCCGTGCATTCTCGAAGATCTCTTTCTCGATGCTCATTGCTGATCCATCTTCAGTATCTTCCGGAACCGCTCGACCTCCTGCGGCGTCAGGTGCCGGAAGTCACCCGGCTTCACGTCCAGCTTCAGGAAGCCGATCTTCACTCTGCGCAGCTTCTCCACCAGCCGCCCGAAGTTTTTGAACATGATCCGGATCTGGTTCTGGCGCCCCTCGATGATCGTGATCTCGTACCAGGGGTTGCGCGCCGGCTTCAGAAGTTTGATCCGCGCCGGCGCCGTCCTTCGCCCGTGTAGCGAGATCCCCTGACGGAATTGTTCCATCTGTTCCAGCGTGAGCGGCCCGTTCACTTTGGCGACGTACGTCTTGTCGACATGGCTCGCAGGCGCCGTGATCCGGTTCGCGAACTCCCCGTCCGTCGTCATCAGCAACAAACCTTCGCTCTGATAGTCCAGCCGGCCCACAGGGAACACTCGCTCCTTCACCTTGCGCTCAATCAGATGCCGCACATTCTTCCGACCCTCCGGGTCGGACAACGTCGTCACCACTTCACGCGGCTTGTTGAGAGCCAGGTAGACATGCGACTTCGGCCGCTTCAGCAGCTTGCCGTCCACCTTGATGTGGTCGCGGTCGATATCCGCCTTCGTGCCCGGCTCGGTGATGATCTCACCGTTGACCGACACCCGGCCTTCACGCATCAAGTCTTCCGCCTTGCGCCGCGACGCGATGCCCACCTGGGCCAGAATCTTGTGAATTCGTTCTTCAGCCATCCGTGCGCGGCTCTTCCTCCGCGGGTCCATCCGCTTCAGGTTCGGCCGGAGCTTCCCGCTCCGGTTCCGCTTCCGGCGTGGCCGCCGTCTCTTCAACCGGCAACCCGGCCTCAACCGCCCCCTCGTCCACCACCGCCTCTGGCGCAGGCTCCGGAACCGTCGCAACCCCAGTCTCCGGATCAGTTGCACTCTCCGCCGGTGTCAATTCGTCATCCGCCATCGACTGCCGCCGGATCTCCTCGAACTCCTTCAGCGACGGCAGTTCGTTCACGTCCTTCAACCCGAACTGCGTCAGGAATTCCTTTGTCGTCTTGTACATCATCGGCTTCCCGATCACCGCCTTGCGCCCGGCGGTCGTCACCAGTTTGCGGTCGATTAGCGTCTTCAGCACGCCGCCACCCTGCACGCCGCGAATCTCCAGAATCTCCGGCAGCGTGATCGGCTGCTTGTACGCAATCACCGCCAGCGTCTCCAGCGCCGCCTGTGACAACTTCAATGGCTGCTTCAGATTCCGCACGAATTGCCGCAATACTTCATGGTGCTCCGGCTTCGTCGCCAGTTGATACCCGCCCGCCACCTCGCGGATGAAGATCCCCCGGTCCGCCCGGCTGGTCTCCTCCACAAGTTCTCGCAGTACCTCTTCCACTACCGTCAGGTCGCGGTCCAGCGCCTGCGCGATCTGCGCCGCCGGCATCGGCTCGTTCAGCACATAGACCACTGCCTCCAGCACCGCCTTCAATTCCGCGTGCTCCGCCTCTTCACTATTCGCCGGCTGTTCCGTCACGCCCAGGAGATCCAGCGCCTCCACCGTCTCCCGCTCTGCTTCCGGCGCGGTCTCCGCCTCGTCCGCGCTCACGGCCGGTGCTTCCGTCTCCACCGCCTCGTCCGGCCGCTCGTCGGGCGCCGTCTGCTGATCCTTCAGTTCATCCATGTCAGTTCTTGTACTCGTCCTGCAGTCGCGCGATCTGCTCCTCATCACTCAGCGCCCCATCAAAACCCGCACCGCGCTTCACGTGGATCTCCCCAAAGCTCTCACTCTGCGTCAACAGGATCGCCGACTGCTTCACCATTTCGAGAATCGCCAGGAACAGGCAGATCATCGCCCGCCGCGTTCGCTGCCTCTCAAACAGGGGCACCAGTGCCACACTCTGCGTCCTCGGCGTGTCCCGCAACACGTTTTTCAGCATCAGGATCATGTCCGGAACCGACACTTCTTCCTGATTCACCTCGTACATCGGCCGCGTCTTCGCCCGCTCCAGCACCTGCTCGAACGTCTTCACCAGATCAAAAAGCGACACGGCCAGATTCGGACCCTCTTCCTCCGTCACGAAGTTCTGGATCTGGGGATTCGTCCAAATCGCTTCCTCGATCATCCGCTTTTCCTGCAACATCGCCGCCGCCGACTTGAATCGCTCGTACTCCAGCAACCGGTCCACCAACTCCTTGCGCGGATCCTCTTCCGGGTCCATCTTCTCCAACTCCGGATCGCGAGGCAGCAGAACCTTCGACTTGATGTGGATGAGCGTCGCCGCCATGTACACGAACTCCGCCGACACCTCGATATCCAGGTCTGCCGCCGCCTCCAGGTAGCTTAAGTACTGCTGCGTGATCTTAGCGATCGGGATATCGTACACGTTGATCTGCTGCCGCCGGATCAGGTCCAGAAGCAGATCCAGCGGGCCCTCGTACTGGTCGAGGCGTACATTGAGCGGAGAAGACACCAGCTATCAGGATAACAAGCCCCGCCAAGTTCGCCCCCCGCCCGCTATCCTGAATCTTTGACTCACGTTGCCCCATCCGGTCTCCTCCCGCGCCTGATGCTCATCGGCGCCGCCCTCCTTTTCTCCACCGGCGGCGCGGCCATCAAGGCCACTTCCATCACCTCCTGGCAGACCGCCGGCTTTCGCTCCGCCGTCGCCGCCGCCGCCCTCTGGCTCTTCGTCCGCGAATCCCGCGCCCTCGGCCAGTGGCGCGTCTGGGCCGTCGGCATCGCCTATGCTTCCTGCCTCGTCCTTTTTGTTCACGCCACCAAGCTCACCACCTCCGCCAACGCCATCTTCCTCCAGTCCGCCGCCCCCGCCTGGATGCTCCTGCTCGGCCCACTCCTCCTCAAAGAGTCAGTCCGCCGCTCCGACCTCCTCTACGCCGCCACCCTCGCCGGCGGAATGAGCCTCTTCTTCGCCGGCGTCCAGGACCCCCAATCCACCGCCCCGGATCCCTTCCGCGGCAACGTCTACGGCCTTCTCTCCTCCATCGCCTGGGCCTTCACCCTCGCCGGACTCCGCTGGATGGCCGCCCACGCCCAACCCGGCGCCGCTCTCGCCACCGTCACCGCCGGCAATCTTCTTGCTTTCGCCTTCTGTTTGCCATCCGCGCTCCCCGTCACGTCCTTCGCCACCCAGGACGCCCTCCTGGTTCTCTACCTCGGGTTCGTTCAGATCGGCGCGGCCTACTGGCTCCTCACCCGCGGCATGCGCTCCGTCCCCGCCTTCGAGTCCTCCACGCTACTCCTCCTCGAACCCGTCGCCAACCCCATCTGGACCTGGTTCTTCCACGCCGAACGCACCGGCCCCTTCGCCATCCTCGGCGGACTCGTCATCCTCGCCGCCACCTTTACCAAGACCTGGCTCTCCCGTCGCAAAAACTGACCACCACCCCGCACAGGCTCACTCCCTGAGCCACTACCAGCCGCACCATGGCTTCAGATGATCGATTCTGAACCTCGCCGCCACTGCATCCTCGTCCTCGACACCTCCGAATCAATGGGCGCCTCCGGAATTGCCGGCCTCCGCGCCCTCGCCCTCCAGGTCTGCCAATCTCTCGCCCCCGGGGACTTCCTCTCCATCGTTCTCTTCTCCAGTCAGGCCCGAATCGTCCTCCCCCCTTCGCCGGCCGGCCCGCTCCTGACCGCCCATGTCCTCCATGCCGCGCCCGCCTGGCAGGCCGCTGGGAACACAAACCTGGAATCCGGCTGGCTCGCCGCCATCGCCTGCCACCGCGCACTCCCATCCCCCGATACCCGTGTTCTGGTCACCCTCGATGGCCGCGCCAACGAAGGCGCAGCATCCCCCGATGAACTCCATCAACTCGGCCAACTCGCCTCTGGCGCCCGCGTCGCCATCTTTGGCCTCGGCCTCCTCTGCTCCCTCCCTCAAATGGACGCCCTCGCCGCCGGCGCTCGCGGCGAAGTCATCCGCGTCCTCCTCCCCGCCCAGTTGCCCGCCGCCGCCTCGCGCTGGCTTAATCCAGCCCCATTTGTGCGAGCCTGTACCTCAGGGCGTTGCGGCTGAGCCCCAGTAACCGCGCCGCCTGCGACTTGTTCCCTCCGCTGCGCCGCAGCGCCTCCCGGATCAACTGCTGCTCGTGCTGATCCAGGGACACGCCCTCCGGCAGAAAACCATCCCCGTTCACCATCGCCCCTCCGTTGCCCGACCCGCGCCGCGGAGCGTGATCCAGCCGGATATCGTCCTCCCGCAACACGTCTCCACCCGCCAGCACCAGCGCCCGCTCAATCACGTTTTCCAACTCCCGCACATTCCCCGGCCAGTCATACTGCACCAGTTTGCTCTGCGCTTCCGCCGATAACCGCAGCGTCGCCCGCCCCTGCTGCGCCGCGAACCGCTCCAGAAAATGCTCCGCCAGAAACGGCACATCCTCCCGCCGCTCCCTCAGCGGTGGGATCGTCATCGGAAACACGTTCAGCCGGTAGTACAGATCCTCCCGGAAGTTGCCTTCCTCGATCGCCCTCTGCAGATCCACATTCGTCGCCGCAATCACCCGCACATCGATCGACTTCGTCTTGTTCGACCCCAGCCTCTCGAACTCCCGCTCCTGCAACACCCGCAACAGCTTCACCTGAATGGATGGCGGCACGTCCCCAATCTCGTCCAGAAACACCGTCCCCGTGTCTGCCTGCTCGAATTTGCCCGGCTTCGATTGCGCCGCCCCCGTGAACGCCCCCTTCTCGTAGCCGAATAACTCCGATTCCATCAGATTCTCGGGAATCGCCGTGCAGTTGATCTTCACGAAGGGATGCTTCGCCCGCGGTGAATGAAAATGGACCGCGCGTGCGATCAGATCCTTGCCCACCCCCGACTCACCGCACAACAGCACCGTCGTCCGCGTCGGCGCCACCCGCTCCACGCTCGCCAGGATCTCCCGCATCTTCGCTCCCCGCCCGATGATGTTGTCGAACGCGTACCGGTGCCCCAATTCCTCCTTCAGCCGGACATTCTCCTCCCGGAGCGACTTCACCTCCATCACCTTTCGCACTACCGTCATCAGGTGATCCAGCGAAAACGGCTTCGGAAGAAAATCCGCCGCCCCCCGCTTCATCGCCTCCACCGCCACTTCCACCGACCCATACGCCGTCATCACCACCACCGGCGTCGCCGGCGCCGTCAGCCGTAGCCGGTCCATCAACGTCAGCCCGTCCACCGTCGGCAGCCGCAGATCAGTCAGAACAAGCCCCGCCCGGTCCGCCAGCGGTAGCGCCTCCTCCGCCGTCCGCGCTTCGTCGGTCTCGAATCCCTCGCCCTGCAAGTGCAGGCTCAACACCCGCCGGAGTTTGTCTTCGTCCTCGACGATCAGTATCCGTTGTGCCATGGCTTGTCGTTTGCGCTACTCCAACGATCCTCTTCCGATGGACGCCAGCCAGCCAAGCCCGGTTGCGTCCGCCTCTACCCCGCCTCCTCCAGTTCCATCCCCAACGCTTCCCACTCCCCCAACGCCGCGGCCAGTGCCCCCTGCTTCTCCTCCAACAACCGGCTCTGCCTCTGCGTTTCTTCAGCACTCACATAATTCTGCAGCGCCGTCTCCAACTTCGCAATCTCCGTCTCCAGGCCCGCCGCCGCGCCCTCCAACTCCGCCATCCGCCGCTTCAGCTTCTGCACCCGGATCGGATTCACCCGCTTCGCCGGCCCCGCGCCCGCCCCATTTTCAACTACCGCCGCCGCCACGGCCTCTTCCACCTCCGTCTCCACTACTACCCCAGCTCCCCCCGCCTTCCGGTACAAATAGTCCTCGTAATTGCCCGGAAACACCTGCACCCCGCCGTTCTCGATCTCAAACACCCTCGTCGCCAGCTTGTCGATGAAATAGCGGTCGTGCGACACAAACACCACCGTCCCCGAAAACTCCTCCAGCGCGCTCAGCAACACGTCCTTCGCGCGCATGTCCAGGTGGTTTGTCGGCTCGTCCAGCAACAGAAAATTCGACGGATTCAACAACAGCCGAGCCAGCGCGTACCGGTTCCGCTCTCCGCCGCTCAACACCCCGATCGGCTTGTAGACATCATCCTCGGAGAACAGAAAACACCCCAATAACGACCGCAACTCCGTGATCGTCTTCCCGTTCGACACGCTCACCAGATCGTCCAGCATTCGCGCCTCCGGATCCAGTTCCTTGTACTGATCCTGCGCGAAATAATCCGGCATCGCGTTGTGCCCCAGCGCGTATTCGCCCCGCGTCAGCGGCTCCGCTCCCGCCAGCAGCTTGATCAGCGTCGACTTCCCTGCCCCGTTCACCCCCACCAACGCCACCCTGTCGTGCCGCTCAATCGCGAAGTTGACGCCGCCCAGCACCAACTTCTCGCCGTACGCTTTCGCTACGTCCCGAAACTCCGCCACCACCCGCCCCGAAGCCTTCGGCTGCGGAAACGAGAAGTGAATCGTCCGCTCATCCGGCGGAATTTCGATCCGCTCAATCTTCTCCAGTTCCTTGATCCGCGACTGCACCTGCTTCGCCTTCGTCGCCGTCGCCCGGAACCGGTTGATGAACGCCTCCAGTTGCTCGATTCGCTCCTTCTGGTTCTTGTACGCCGCCTCCAGCAACTCCCGCCGCTCCGTCTTCTGCTTCAGGTACTTCTCGTAATTACCCGTGTAGAAATGCAGCCCCCGGTTCCACAATTCCGCGATCTTGCGCACCGTCACATCCAGAAAATAGCGGTCGTGCGAGATCAGCACGAACGCATTCGGATACGAAGTCAGATACTCCTCCAGCCAGTTCCGCGCTTCCAGGTCCAGATGGTTCGTCGGCTCGTCCAGCAGGAGCAAATCGGGCTGTTGCAGCAGCAACTTCGCCAGCGCGATCCGCATCTGCCAGCCGCCCGAAAAATGCTCTGTCCGCCGCCCCCAATCGTCCTTCGGGAAGCCCAGACCCGTCAGCACCGTCCCCACCTTTGCCTCTAGCGAATAACCGTCCAGGTTCCGGAAATGCGAGTCCAGCGAGGCGTATCGATCCGCCGCTTCCGCGTACTCCTCCGACGCCGGATCCGTGTCTGACAACACGTGGGCCAGCCGCTCGATCTCCCGCTCCATCTCCCTCTGTTCGTCGAAAACGGACAGGCACTCGTCGAACACCGTCCGCCCCGACAGGTTCAGCCCATCCTGCGGAAGATACCCCACCCGCAGCCCTTTTTGCTTCGTAATCTCGCCCAGATCCGCCTGCTCGATCCCCGCGAGCATCTTCAGCAGCGTCGTCTTCCCCGTCCCGTTCGCCCCCACCAGGCCCACCCGGTCCTGCGGCGTCACGAGCCAGTTCAGCCCCTCAAACAGCACCCGCGGACCAAATCGCTTGCCCGCATTCACCAGGGAGATCATCGCTCCCTCCCTCTATTGGGCCGGTCCACAGAAGAAATCCAGCGACCGTGCAATAAACGCTCGCAGTTCCGGCCGCGGCACCACCGCGTCCAGGAATCCGTGCTGCAGTACAAACTCCGACCGTTGGAACCCCTCAGGGAGCTTCTGCCGGATCGTCTGCTCGATCACCCTCGGCCCCGCGAATCCAATCAACGCCCCCGGCTCCGCGATGTTCAAATCCCCCAGCATCGCGAACGATGCCGTCACTCCCCCCGTCGTCGGATCTGTCATCAATGAAATGAACGGGATCCGCGCCTTGTCCAGCAACATCAGCGCCGCGCTGATCTTGCCCAACTGCATCAGGCTCACTGCCCCCTCCTGCATCCGCGCCCCACCCGACGCCGACACGATGATCAACGGATGCCCCGTCTCCAGCGACCGCTCGATCGCCCGCGTGATCTTCTCCCCCATCACCGCCCCCATCGAACCCCCAATGAACTTCAACTCCAGCGAACACACCTCTACCGTCCGCCCCTCGATCCGCCCCGTCGCCGCGATCAGTGCGTCCTGCAAACCCGTCGCCTTCCGCATCGACACCAGCCGGTCCGAATACGCCTTCGAATCCACAAATTCCAGCGGATTCGTCGACACCAGCCCCGCGTCATGCTCCGTCCACTCCCCACCGTCCAGCAGGTGCTTCAGCCGCGTCCGCGCATCCACCTTGAAATGAAACCCGCACTTCGGACAGCAGTTCAGGTTCTCTTCCAGATCCTTGCGCCAGATAATCTGCCGGCAACCGTCGCACTTGATCCACAATCCTTCGGTGCGGACATGCCGCGGATCATCCTCCGCCACACGCTCCACCTTCTTCGATCTCTTAAACCAATCCATGCTGTTCCAGTTTCGTTTGCCCGCACTCCGGGCCATCTTCCACGCTAACGCGCCGGACCTTGCACTTGCAATGCCAGCGGACTCACCCCCCGAGCGTCTCGGGGCGGACCCACACCCAATAAATCCATCACCAGAGGCGCAATCTGCACCGATCGCAGCCGCCCCCACTGCCCCCCGCGCGGCAATCTCGGCCCACGACCCACACAAATCGCCAGCATGTCCCGCCTCAGCGGGTCGAACCCGTGTGTCCCCGATGGCTCCTCGAACCGGACCACCACGTCCCCATCCCGCCCGTCCACGACTCGCCACCCCGCCATCAAATCAAAATACAGATCCGCCCCCGCCGGCCCTCCGATCCCATACAACTCCCCGTGTTCCTCCGGAGTGAAGAACGCCGTCACGACCCTCGCCCCGGTCTCCGGATCCTTCACCCGCTCCAACGCCGTCCGGATCTCCGCCACCACCGTCCCCCTCTCCTCCGCCTTCACTACCCCCTCTTTCCAATCGGTCGTGTTCACCAGCACTGAGTTGTACAAATGCACCGCCCTCCCCGTCAACCCCGCCCGTTTTAGCACTTCGTTGACATTCACCCCCCGTTGCACCCGCGCCATCCCGTGATCGGAAACGAATACCAAGTGGTCCTTCCGCCCCGCCAGCCGCGCAAATCCCCGCGCCCCCTCGTCCACCGCCGCGTACGCCCACGCCCGCCACGGCCCCTCCCGCCCCAGCCACACATGATCCATCTCATCCGGAAACGGCAGATAACTCTGCAGCAAATCCGGACGGAACCGCCGGTCCAGCCATCCCGCGTGCCGCACCGTCTGCCGGATCTGCAACTCGACCGTCTCCAGATACTCTGCCTCGTTCAGCACGCCCTTCCGCAGCAGCGCCGCTGCCCCGTTCCCAATACTGCCCCCCTCCTCCCGCAGCATCCGCCGCACCTCTCCGTCATTGCGTCGCTCCCCGTCATGCAGCCCCAATTCCTGCGCCGGCGACTGCACGAGCAGCCACCCGCCTCCCTTCCGGAACAGGCGGAAATGCACCCCCACCGGATGCTCCGCGTGATCCAGAAACAGCCCCTCGCTGAACCGCCGCGCCAGCCCCCGGCCCCGCGGCGGCGCACTCTCCACCTTCGCCCCCTTCACCTTCACCCGCCCCCCGGAACCCGTCACTTCCTCCACCACAGATCGGAAGAGCGTCGTGTAGGGAAAGAGTGTAGATCTCGGTGGTC
>ERZ761609.1463-NODE-1463-length-20717-cov-10.334818_pt1 | contig 20717 bp, 17 predicted proteins | sample MGYA00511163_ERZ761609 | MGnify/ENA primary metagenome ERZ761609 (study PRJEB28899, sample SAMN02445070) | bioreactor sludge metagenome | biome: EBPR sludge | place: Australia: Brisbane, Thorneside Wastewater Treatment Plant | collected 2011-12-16 ... | reverse complement strand
CTCGTGGCGGACTGGCACGGCGAGAAACGCTTCGAGCGCGTCGCCGATGCGCGTGCCGCCGTCCCAGTCCGCCACGAGGCCCGAGGCCTCGGCCAGCGCCTGCTGCCGGTTCTTCAGCCGCAGGACGCGCGTGAGGCGCGTGAGCCGCGTGCCGAAGGTGAAGACCTCGACGCGGGGCAGGGCGTGGACAATCTCATGCGCCAGCGCCAGATGCGAATCGGTGCGCTGCTTCATCGAGCCGGAGACGTCGACCAGCAGCAGTACGGGGCGGGGGCGGGTGGTCCGCTTCAGCCGCTTGAGGTTCATCACCTCGCCTTCGTTGCGCATGGCTGCCCGCAGGCTTCGCGCCAGGTCGATGCCCTTGCCGCGCCGTCCCGGCTGCTGACGATAACCCCGACGGCGTGGCAGGGTTTTCGGCAGGCTGCGACCGAAACGCCGAAGCGTATCCCGGTCGTCCGGAACACGGAGTGTGCGGACCGAAAGCGCCTCCGCGCCCGTGGCGGCCTGGCCGGTGTTGTTGACTTCGTCGCCGATCAGCACTTCGAGCGAGCCGACATCGTCCTGCACATCGACGTCGTCATCGGGCTGCCATTCGTCCTCGCCGGGCTCCGCGACAGCGCCGAGAAAATGGGCGTCGAACAGGGCATCGAACTGCGGCCTTTGCTCGGGGCGGGGCGCAAGCGTCGCGAAGGCGGCCTTGCGCACGTGCTCGATCGAGCGCGGGCCGAGCAGCGCCACGGCCTCAAGGAAAGACACGCCCTGCTCGGGCGACACCGAGAAACCGTTTCCTCGGAGCACGCCGAGAAAGGTGACGAAGGGCCTAACGGCGCCGGGTAGCTGTCCGCTCATGCCGCCATTCCCGGAATGAACGTCGCGAGTCGGGGACGCAGATGCGCGAGGTCCTCCTCATCCTTGATGGCCGCGCCGAGGGAACGCCGGAACGCCTCCGGCCAGGAGGCACCCGTGCGGGCAAGAGCGGTCGCGGCTTCCGCCCAATCCACGGCCTCCGCCACGCCTGGCGGTTTCGAGAGCGGCTCGTTGCGCAAGATGCCGACCGCCGCAACCACGGCACGTGCCGTGCTTTCCGCGACCGCCGACGACCTGAGCATGATGATCGCAGCCTCGCGTGCCGCATCGGGATAGTCGATATAGTGGTAGACGCAGCGCCGCCGGAGTGCCTCGTGCAGGTCGCGCGTGCGGTTGGAGGTCAAAATCACGACTGGCCGCTCCGCGGCCCGCATGGTTCCGCGCTCGGGGATGGAAATGGAAAAGTCCGAGAGGAACTCCAGCAGGAACGCCTCGAACTCATGATCGGAACGATCGATTTCATCGATCAGCAGGACCGTTGATTCCGGGCGGCGGAGCGCGGTGAGCATGGGCCGCTCGATCAGGAATTCGTCGCGATAGATGTCGGTCGCGGAGCCTTCCTGTGCCTGCCGGATCGCCAGCATCTGGCGCGGATAGTTCCACTCATAGAGCGCGGCGGCGGCATCGATGCCCTCGAAACACTGCAGGCGGATCAGTTGCCGCCCCAGAATTCCAGCCAGGGCCTTGGCGGCTTCGGTCTTGCCGACGCCCGGCGCGCCCTCAAGCAACAATGGCTTGCCAAGCGCGAGGGCGAGATAGCCCGCAGTCGCAATCCCATCATCGGCGAGATAGAGCGCCGACTTGAGCGCGTCCGCAAGCGCCTCGGGGCTTGCGATGCCGGCAACGCTCGACCGCAGCGCCATGATCAGGTCCCCCGCCGGGCCTGCGGCCTGGCGCCGCCATTGGCGCGAATGCCGCGCAGGATTTTCTCCGGCGTGATCGGCAGGTCGTCGATCCGCACGCCGATGGCGTTGAAGACGGCATTGGCGACGGCGGGCAACACCGGATTGGCGCACATCTCACCGGGCCCCTTGCCGCCGAAGGGGCCATCCGGTGCCGGTCGTTCAAGCACGCTGACCGAATAGGGGGCGATATCCCCAGGCCCCGGCATCAGGTATTCGTTGAAGTCTCTCGGGCCGTGATCGGGGTTAGGGTAGTAGGGTTCCGGCGTCTCGAACAGCACATGGCTTTGTCCCATCCAGGCGCCGCCCACGAGCTGCTGTTCCACCATCTTCGGGTTGAGCGCCCGGCCGAGTTCATAGGCGCTCGTCATGCCGAGCAGAGTGACCTCGCCCGTTTCGTCATCCACCTCCACATCGGCCACGAGACAGGCATGGGCGAAGGCGGTGTTGGGGTTCATCTCGCCAGTCTCGGGATCGACCGTCGACAGCGGGATCAGGAAGATGCCGCGCCCGGCGATGGTCCTGCCTTGCTTGAACTGCGCTGCCTGCGCGGCGGAGCGGACAGTGATCGTGCGCGAAGGGGCACCGCGCACGTGAATGTTGCCGCGGCCGTCGGTCACCAGGTCGCCGGCGTTGACCTCAAGCTCTTCGGCTGCCGCTTCGAGCAGGACGCCGCGTGCCTCGCGCGCAGCCGCGATCACCGCATTGCCCATGCGATGGGTGCCGCGCGACGCGAAGGAGCCCATGTCGTGGGGACCGGTGTCGCTGTCGGCGGTATCGACATAGACATCCTCGATCGGCACGCCGAGCGTTTCGGCCGCGACCTGTCGCGTCACCTGCTTCATGCCCTGGCCGAGGTCGATGGCAGAGAGCGCGACCGTGAACTTGCCGTCGGGGTTGGAGTGGATCAGCGCCTGGCTGGGGTCGCCGCCGAGGTTCATGCCGATCGGGTAGTTGACGGCCGCCATGCCGCGGCCCCTGTGCCGTGCCATGTCAGCGTCTCCGTGTTCCGAAAACCGACGAGAAGCGCATCGCGCCGTGCTGGGGTTGTGGACCCGGCGGTGAAGGTGGCGGCGCTGCCGCGCCTGTTGGCGCTAGTGCAGCGGGCGGGGGCGCCAGCGGGGCAGGGGCAGGCACGGAAGGCTGTGAGAGCGGGCGGGCCGGTTCGTAGCGGGGGACGTTGGGAGCCACCGGCCGCGCATCGGCGCTGCCTTCCATGATCGGCTGCTTCGTAAGCGGGATGCGCATCGTGCCGGCGGGCAATGTCTGGGTCGCGGCCGCCGTGCGGGTCTCGGGCCTGCCGATTTGTCCACGCTGGTCGATCGGCGTGGCGGGGATCAGGCCCCGATCGCCCTGGCCACCGCCCTGCAGCGAGGAATCGCGCCGGGCCTGTTCGGAGATTGGCCAGCGGGACTTTTCGGCCGCGACCTGCACGCACTCGATCAAGGCTGTATTCTTCGCCACGCGCCGATGCGCCTTCATGTCCCCGTCGCGGTAAGCGTTGAGGATGCGGAACTCCATCGGGTCCATGCTGATGGCATGGGCGAGCTTGTCCATCTGCACTTCGAGCGCGAAATCCACCGCGGTGATGCCGAACCCGCGCATCGCGGTCGACGGGCAACGATTGGTGTAGACCACATGGATGTCCGACGTAACGTTGGGAATCCAATAGGGTCCGGGCAAGTGCGCGGCGCACTTGATAGCGGCATAGGAGGACAGGCGCGTATAAGCGCCGGCGTCGAAGTAGGATCGGATATGACGGGCGACGATACGACCATCGCGCATCAGCCCGTCCTTGATGTAGATCCTCTCGGCGCCTCGCGGCGAGCCGTAGAGCATCTCCTCCTCGCGATCGAGCACGTAGCGCACGGGCTTGCCCGTGAGCATGGCGCCGAGGATGGCGAGCGGCTCGGTGAGGGAATCCACCTTGCCACCGAAACCGCCGCCGACGGTCCCGCCAATGAAGTGCAGACGGTTGGAATCGAGATCGAGGATCTTCGCCGCTGTTCCAAGTGAGAAGAACAGTCCCTGCGCGCAGGAATGCACGACAAAGCGGTTGTTGTGTTCGGGCGCCGCGATGGAGCCGTTCGTCTCGGTCGGCGCGTGTTCGATGGGAGAGGTCTGGTAGCGCTCTTCCAGGACGAGGTCGGCCCTGCGGAAGGCCGCGTCCACATCGCCGAAGCGCAGCTTCTGGTGATCGAATTTCTCGTGGTATTCGAAATAGTTGTGTGGATAGGTCTCGTTGACGAGCGGCGCTCCGGGTTGCAGCGCCTCCTCGACGTCGAACACGGCGGGCAGCGGCTCGTAGTCCACGCGCACGAGCTTGCGTGCGGCCATGGCCGCCGCCTCGCTCTCGGCGACGATGGCGACCACCGGTTCGCCCTTGTAGCTCACCTTGCCGACGGCGAGGGACGGTTCGTCATCCTTGCCGAAATTGATGAGGCTCAGCAGCGTGTTCTTGTTTACCGGAACATCCGCTCCGCGCAGGATGCGCTTGACGCCTGGCGCGCGCTCGGCCGCGCTGATGTCGATCGCGCGGATGCGCGCATGATGGTGAGGCGAGCGCACGACCTTGAGATGCAGGAGCCCCTCGAAGGCGTGATCGTCGAAAAAGCGAGTCCGTCCGGTCACATGGCCGGGCATGTCCTGTCGCTGGACGCCCTTGCCGATGACGTTGAGGTTGTCGTCGCGCTCGTTGGCGAAGAAGTCCTTGCGGATTTCGAGCATAACGTCCCCTCCTTCAGGCGCGTTGCGGGCTGCGCGCGCCGGCGGCCGCGAGAATGGCGCTGATGATCGGCTCGTAGCCGGTGCAGCGGCAGATGTTGCCGGCGATGGCCTCGACCACATCCTCGCGTGTCGGCGATGGATTGCGATCGAGCAGCGCACGCGCCGCCATCAGCATGCCGGGCGTGCAAAATCCGCACTGCGCGGCGAAATGATCCATGAAGGCCACCTGCAACGCATGCAGGGTGGGGCCGTCCGCCATGCCCGAGGCGGTCTCGACGTGGCGGTTCTCGCAGGCAACGGAAAGGGTGAGGCAGGAGAGCTGCGGTTCGCCGTCGACCAGCACCGTGCAGGCTCCGCACGTGCCCTGGCCGCAGCCATACTTCGGGGCGAACTCATTGAGTCCGCGCCGCAGGGTGGTCAGGAGATTTTCCGATGCCTCGACAAAGGCTGCCCGATCAGAACCGTTGAGGCGAAACTGCACTGGAATCTTGGCCATCACATGCTCCTCAGTGCCTTTCGCCGGCCAGAAGTCGCCCGAGATGGACCGGCAGAACCTCGCGTCGATACCATTCCGAGGAGATCGCATCCGTCGCGGGGCGCGTTCCTTCCAGCGCCGCCGCCCTGGCGGCCTGGATGCTTCCCGCATCGAGCGCCTTGCCTTCCAGCGCGCGTTCGACGCCGCGCGCCCGGACCGGCGTCGGCGCCATCGCACCATAGGCGACGCGCGGTTGGCTGATGCGCGCACCTGAATTGGGCAGGTGTGCTGCGATGGACAGGATCGCGAGCCCCTTGGGCTTCACGCGCGTCACCTTCTGGAAGCGAAAATCGGCGCCGTTCTGCGGGCGTGAGAACTGCACGCCGGTGACAAGCCCGGATACCCCGCGCTCCCGCGCGTTGAGGAATTCCTCGATCGGCACGGCTCGCGCCGAGCCATAACCGGCCTGAACCAGCACCTGGGCATCGAGCGCGAGCAGCGCCACCGCGAAGTCGCCATAGGGCGTTGCGGCGAAAAGATTGCCGCCGATCGTCGCCATGTTCCGAACCGCCGGGCCACCGACCGCGCGGGCCGCCGGATGCAGGAAGGCGAGGTCGCGGTTCGCCATGACCATCGCCATCGTCACGCCGGCCCCCAGTTCAACCCGCGATCCGGCGCTGTTCATCCGCCGGAATTCGGGGTCGGTGAGGCGCAGAAGCGTACCATCGAGCAGACGTCCCTCGTTGACGTCGCGCAGGACCAGCGTGCCGCCGGCGACCAGACATGTGCGCCGGTCTGAGGCAAGCAGACCGGCCGCTTCGGCCATCGTTGTCGTGGCTCTGACATCGAGCGGCATCTCAGTGACCCTCCCTCATCAGCTGCGGGAGCTGACGCACCGCTTCCATGCCGGCGACATAGACTTCATCGCCAACCATGCGCGCGAGTTCCGCTTCCCGCCCCGGTGGCGTGGTGAACCGGCTTTCCCAATGCCAGAAGCTCCTGTTGCCGTCGGTGACGGGCAGCAACCGTATGTGCGCGACATAGTTGAAGAGCGGGATCGGTGTATCGAGCAGGCAATAGCTGTAGCTCATCTCGAGGTCCGAGAGTGCCAGCAGCTGCTCCCGGAGTTCGCTGCCATCGCGCAGGGTGAAGCGCCGCACGCAGCCGACCCTGTCGACGGGATGACCGCGCTCGATCAGGCTGGTGGCGACAACGGGATGGTACTGGTCGTGCGCGTTGAAGTCGCGCACCACGGCCCAGAGCCGGTCGACGGGCACGTCGATAATGGTGCTGCGAACGACCTTCGGCATATCAGCCCCCGAAGGCCCGCTTGAGAGCGTCGAAGCCGCCCTGGAAGACGTTTCCGCCTATGCCGGAAACCAGTTCCGCCTCCCTGTCGGGCTGACAATCGAAGTCAGCCGACCACTCAATGAACGTTCGGTCCTGGTCGGTGACTGGCGTCAGGCGCAGCGTCGCGACGTAGTTGGTCAGCGGCATCGGGCTGTCGAGGATCGAATAGGTGCAGAACATGTCGTAGTCCGACAGGCCCAGCAGCTGCTCGCGCAGCCGGTCGCCGTTCCGGAGCGAGAAGGCGCGGATGCAGCCGACCTTGTCGGCCGGTTCGCCGTTCTCAATGCGGCTCTCGGCGATGGCCGGGTGCCAATTGGGGAGACCGTTGAAGTCGCGCACGCGGGCCCAGACCCGTGCGGCCGGAGCGTTGATGACGCTCGATACGTAAACCCTGGCCATCGCCGCTTACCCCTTTGACTTGCCACCGGTGCCGGCGCCGCCGGTGCCAGCGCCACCGCCATCCTTCGGCTTGGCGCCCTGACTGTCCTTGCCGATGCGCTGCATGTCACTCGCCTCGCGGATGAGACCTCCCATCTTGGCGAGGCTGCCGCCTTCGATGCCGACCTCCTTGAGAACCTCGTCGATCAGTGGCGCCTGGACGCGGTAGCGCAGGGCGCTTTCGATAACTTCATCGGTTGGCGTCCGGCTGGCAGAGGAGCCACCGCCGCCGCCGGCAAGCCCGTCGATGTGCAAAATCTTGATGCCGTCGATCTTCTCCATCGGCTTCACGCTCTCGCGGATGATGCCTTCGATTCGATCGAGCAGACGGCGGCGGAACATGCCGTAACGCGCGCCGTCGGTAAGGACGTTCTCGGCCTCGTAGAGCAGCTTCTGCGCCTCGGCCTCGACCGCTCTGCGCACCTTCTCGGCTTCGGCGGCGATCCTGGTTTCGTCCGCGGCCTTTTGGGCAAGCAGGACTTCCACGGCCTTGCGACGCTTGGCGCCTTCGCTCTCCTTCACGGTCTTGACGAGCTCTTCCGCTTCCACCGCCTTGGCGCGGGCCATCTCGGCCTTCACCTGCGCCGCCGATTCCTCCAGAGACTTCGCGTAGATGGCGATGGCCTTTTCCATCGCGGCGCTTTCCACATCGCGCTCGCGCTCGATCTCCAGCTTGCGCAGGTCGCGCTGGCGGCCGACGCGCGCTTCGTCAAGGCCACGGTCGGAGGCGATACGGGCGCGTTCCACCTCTTCGTTCGAGGAAATCTGCGCCTCCTGCAGAGCCTGGGCACGCGCGATCTCGAGCTGTTCGAGGACGCGGCGGCGCTCCAGCCTCGCGGCTTCGAGCGCCTGCTCGCGGCTGATGTCGATCTTCTCGACTTCCTGCCTGGCAACGATCTCGGCCTGGCGCAGGGTCTTGTCGGCTTCGGCGCGCTCGACCTTCTTGGCCGCGATGGTGATGGCGCGCTCTTCCTCCGCCACCTCGATCGACTTCTTCTGGTCGATATTCAGCATCTCGCGCGTCTTGGTGGACGCGATGCGCTCCTGCTCCAGCTTGAGCTCCGTGGCGATACGCTGACGCTCGACGCTGTCGCGGCGCTTGATTTCCTCAGCCTCCAGGGATGCGGCGCGCTTGATCTCCAGTTCCTTGGTGGAAAGCTCCGCAGCGATCCGTTCGGCCGCCAACGCCTTTTCCTGGGCGATGCGGGCCGCCTCGGTTGCCTCCCGGGCCGAGATCTCCGCGGCGTCGATGGCCTTGTTGCGGGCGATCTCCAGAGCCCGCACGGTTTCGTCACGCTGGATGCGCTCGGTCGAGACCGTCCGCTCCTGTTCGATGCGCCTGCGCTCGACCAGTTCCCGCGAAGCGATGGTTGCAGCCTCAAGCTTCTCGTCACGCTGGATCTCCAGAAGCCGGCGGCCCTCTTCCGAAGCGATGCGATCGGCGGTCAGCGCGATCTCCTGCGCGATGCGCGCCTTCTCGATCGCTTCGCGTGCGGCGATCTCCGCCTCGTCGAGCGCCTTGTTGCGGGCGATCTGAAGCGCGCGGACGCGTTCCTCCTGTGCGATCCGCGCGGTCTCGATGGCCTCGCGCGCGGCGATATCCTCCTGCTCGATGGCCCTTGTGCGCTCGATCTCGCGATTGCGAACCTCCTGCTCGCGGGCGATGCGCTCTGCGTTGAGCGCAGCCTCCTGCAGGATGCGCGCTTTCTCGGTCGCCTCGCGCGCCGCGATCTCGGCGCCTTCCAGCACCTTCGAGCGTTCAATCTCCTTTTGGCGAATATCGCGCTCCGAGGCGATGCGGGCGGCGTTGATGGCCTGCTCGTTGGAAATGCGCGCCTTTTCCACAAATTCGCGGGCGGCGATCTCCGCCTCCTCGACCGTGCGTGTCCGCTCGATTTCCTTCTGTCGGATGTCGCGCTCCGATGCGATGCGTGCCTCGCTGATGGCGCGCTCGTTGGAGATGCGGGCCTTTTCGATCTCCTCGCGCGACTGGATCTGCGCCTGCTCGGCTTCCGTATCCCGCTGGGCGCGCTCGCGCGCCACTTCCGCGCGCTGCATTGCGCGCTTGATCTCGATTTCACGCTGCTGTTCGAGGCGCGCGGATTCGCTTTCCCGCTCGATGTCGAGCGCCTGACGTTCGGCTTCGAGATTGCGGGTGCGGATCTTGATCATCGCCTCCTGCTCGATGTCGTTGCGCAACTTCCGCTTTTCCTCGATCTCCTCGATGATGCGTGTCAGACCTTCCGCATCGAAACGGTTGGACGGGTTGAAGTATTGCAGGTCGGTCTGGTCGAGATCGGTGATGGCGACGCTCTCAAGTTCCAGTCCGTTCTGATCGAAGGCCTCGACGGCCGCTTCCTTGACCCGCTGGACGTAGATGCCGCGCTTCTCATGCATCTCCTCCATGGTCATTTCGGACGCGACCGAGCGCAGCGCCGACACGAGCTTGCCGGAGAGCAGGGCGTTCAACTGGTCAGGCTGAAGCGTGCGGCGGCCAAGCGTGGCGGCGGCGACGGATACCGCGTCGCGCTGCGGCCGGACGCGGACATAGAACTCGGCGTCGATATCGACGCGCATCCTGTCCCGCGTGATCAGCGCCTCGTTGTTCGAGCGCGTCACCGCCATCCTCAGGACGTTCATGTTCACCGGCGTGACGTCGTGGATGATCGGCAGGACAAAGGCACCGCCGTTGATCACCACCTTTTCCCCGAACAGGCCGGTGCGGACGAACGAAACCTCCTTGGACGATCGGCGATACAGCCAGTTTACCAGATAGACGATGATCGCGATGACGATCACGGCCACGATAAGCCACAGAATGAGGGTTCCGATCAGTTGCCCCGTCATGGCGCGTTTCTCCCATCCACCTGCCCGGCCTTACCGGGATGTCGTTGATCCGCGAGCTGTGCCCGCCGCATTGTCCGTGCCGCCGGAGCGGCTGATTGCCTTGAAGGCGCGCGTCTGTTCCCGGATCGCCACTTCAACCGGCAGGCGCTCCATTGACGATGCACCGTAGAAGCCGTGGCAATGCCGCGTGTTCTTCATGATGAAATCGGCGTCCGCCGGCTCGGCCACGGGGCCGCCATGGACGAGGATGATCGCGTCGCTCTTGATCTTGAGCGCGGCCTCGGCCCACCGGTCGACCAACGCCGGGCAATCCCTGAGCTGGAGTACGGTTTCCGCGCCGATCGAGCCGCCGGTCGTCAGCCCAAGGTGGCAGACCAGTATGTCTGCTCCGGCGCCCGCCATCGCGATCGCATCCGCTTCCGAAAAGATGTAGGGCGTGGTGAGCAGATCGCGGCGACCGGCGAGCGCCACCATGTCGACCTCAAGGCCGTACCCCATGCCGGTTTCCTCAAGGTTCCTGCGGAAAACCCCGTCGATCAGCCCGACCGTGGGAAAGTTCTGCACGCCTGAGAAGCCGACGCGCTTAACCTCGTCGAGGAAGACATCCATCATGCGGAAGGGATCGGTGCCGCACACGCCGGCGATCACCGGCGTCTTCCTGACCACCGGAAGCACCTCGGCCGCCATCTCCATGACGATCGCGTTGGCGTCGCCATAGGGCATCAGACCGGAGAGCGAGCCGCGACCCGCCATGCGGAACCGGCCGGAGTTATAGATGACGATGAGATCGATCCCGCCAGCCTCCTCGCATTTCGCTGACAGGCCGGTGCCCGCCCCGCCACCAACGATGGGTTCTCCCCGCGCGATCATTGCGCGGTAGCGTGCGAGGAGCTCGGAGCGGGAAAATCTCGGCATGGCTCAGGTCCGGCTCGATGATCCGCGCGCGCGCACCTGGTGCAGCGACCGGAAGTGCTGGACCAGCGCTGCGGCGAAGGCAGGATCGTTGATGTGATGCGGCAGTCGGATGAGCTGCCGGTTTGCCGTTGTGCGGAACGTCTCGGCGATGGCACTGAATAGCGCGTCATCGGCCGCCGGGTCCCAGAATGGCTTGCCCGGCGCATCCAGTGCCGAAATGCCGCCCTCCGGGATCAGGAACCGCACCGGGCCTTCCATCTGGTTGAGCCGCTCGCCGATCCAGCGGCCCATGCGCCGGTTTTCCTCCACCGTCGTGCGCATCAGCGTGATCTGCGGATTGTGCGGGTAGAAAAGGCGGCCACGATACTGTGCCGGAACGGTGTCGGGCGCGGCGAAGTTGACCATATCGAGCGCGCCAACCGAGCCGACATAGGGCAGGCGGGTGCGGATGACGGCGCCAAAGCGATCGTCCGTGGCCGGAAGCAATCCGCCCATCATCATGTCGCATACTTCCGTGGTGGAGACATCGATGACGCCCTGCAGCAGGCCGGAATCGATCAATTTCTCCATCGAGCGTCCGCCGATGCCGGTGGCATGGAACACCAACGGTTCCCAATCCGGTTCGACGAGCTTTGTCACCTGCTGGACGCAGGGTGTCGTCACGCCGAACATGGTCAGGCCGACGAGCGGGCGTTCAGGACCGGGGCGCAGTCCGGCCACGGGCGTGTTGCGCGAGGCCTGACGCTCGATCCAGCCGCGCGCCATGGCTGTCATCGCATGGGCGCCGTTGCCGAGTATTGCGCGTGATACGCGGTTGAGCCCCTGAACATCGGTCACGGAATGCATCATCGTGATGTCCGTCGGCCCCACATAGGCGGCGACGTTCCCGGCGGCCATGGTCGAGATCATGATCTTTGGCACGCCGAAAGGCAGCACCTGCATGCCGGCTGTCGCGATGGCGGTTCCGCCGGAGCCGCCGGCGGCTATGATCCCTGCGACGTTCTGCTGCCGCTCCACCCAGGCGCGGAAAGCCTCGGTCATCGCGGCGACGGCCGTCCCGCGGTCCCCCGAGGCGATGCCGGCGGAGGCCTTGGGCGAGGCGAGGGCCACTTCCTGCGCCGAGACATCGGCCCCCTGGTTGCGACCGTTCGTCGACAGATCGACCAGGCGCGTGCGAAGTCCCGCAGCCTTGATGATGTCGCGGATGTAGCGCAGCTCGTCGCCCTTGGTATCGAGGGTCCCCGCGACAATGACATGCGGTTCCTGGGGCGTCCGAGCGGCAAGCGGCGAGATGTCGCCGACGCGCCGTCCGTCTATGGTCGCCAGGGTTGGCCTGGAGATCGTGCGCGCAGCCGCCTCGATCCGTGCGGCAGGAATGTCCTGCGACCAGCGCGTCGGCAGCGTTGGATTGGCGTTGTAGACGCGGATCGGCCCCTGGTTGACCGGCTGGGCGGGATCGGCTGATCGCGCGCGCCCGGCATCGCCTGCGGCGACGTCGGTCTCGTCATGACTGTGGCGTCCGACACCGAGCAGACGCTGCTGAAGGTCGCGGTCCGCAGCCAGGGTCTGCGAGGCGATCACCTGGTGGATGCGCCCATTGACCATGATGGCCACAGGATCCGACATCTGCGTGGCGACGCCAATGTTCTGCTCGATCACCAGGATCGAGACATCGCCCTCATCGGCGAGGCGCACCAGTGTCTCCTCGACGTGCGCGACGATCACCGGGGCAAGGCCTTCGGTTGGCTCGTCCATGATCAGGAGTTTCGGATTCATGAGCAGGGCCCGGCTGATCGCAAGCATCTGCTGTTCGCCGCCGGAAAGCTGTCCGCCGCCGTTGCGACGACGTTCCGCGAGGCGGGGAAAGACCTCATAGATGCGCTCAGGCGTCCAACTGCCCTTTCCGGTGGACATCAGCCGGAGGTGCTCGTCCACCGTCAGGGAACGCCAAAGGCGTCGTCCCTGCGGCACATAGCCTATGCCCTTGCGCGCGATCTCCGCCGGCGTGCGGCCCAACAGTTCCTCGCCCATGAAGCGGATCGAACCGGAAGTGGCCTTCACAAGGCCCATGATGGTCTTGCACATCGTGGTCTTGCCCATGCCATTCCGCCCGACGACGGACAGCACGCCGGAATGCAGCGTCAGATCCACGCCCTGCAAGGCATGGCTGCGCCCGTAGAACACGTTGAGGCCCTGAAGCTGAAGGATCGGCTGGGATGCGCCAGGAACCCGGGGCGCGCGCTCACTCATGGCCGCCTCCGAGATAGAGTTCCTGCACTTCGGGGTCGTCCTCGATCTCCTCCGGGCGCCCTTCTTTGAAGATTCGACCATTATGCATCATCGTCACGCTCTCGACGACGCGCAGCGCCACGTCCATGTCGTGCTCGATGATGATGTAGCCGATATGCGCGGGCAGCGAGGAAAGGATATGGACGAGATCGCGCCGTTCGGTCGGCGACAATCCGGCCGCCGGCTCGTCGAACAGGATGAACCGCGGGGCGCCGGAAAGGGCGAGCGCGATCTCCAGCTGACGCTGCTGTCCGTAGGCGAGTTCGCCAACCGGACGGTCCCGTTCCGCTGTCAGGTGCACGGCCTCGACAAGTATCTCGGCCGCATGCATCAGTGCATCGTCACGCCGGGGCCGGATGAGCGAGAAGCGGTTGCGGGATACCCCGCGGCAAGCGAGATAGACATTGTCCATCACGCTCAGGCCAGTGAAGAGCGACGAGATCTGATAGGTCCGGCGCAATCCGCGCCGAATTCGCTCATGCGGCGGGAAGATCGTCACGTCCTCGCCGAAGAAGCGGATGAAGCCTGCGCTGGGCAGGAAGTCGCCCGTAATGCAATTGAACAGCGTGGTCTTGCCGGCGCCATTCGAGCCAAGCACCGCGCGCCTTTCGCCCGGCCGGACCGACAGCGTCACGTCGGAAATCGCGGCAAGCGCCCCGAACATCTTGGTTATGCCGCGCAATTCGAGCGCGTTGCCGGAACTGGCGTTGCGCGCGCCGATGGCGCTCATCTGTGCGGGGGGCAGCGGCGCGTTCATGCCCAGCCTCCCGGCGCCTCGGCCTTGCGCCGCGCCTCGCGCGCACGCCAGTGGTCCCAGATGCCGAGGACGCCGTCGGGCGAGAACAGGACAACCGCGAGGAAACCCAGGCCGATGATGAGCTTGAACCGATCCGCCGCGAAGCCAAAGAAGCCGAGGATGTCCGGTGAGAACACCTGGAGCACAACGTAGATCAGTGCTCCGATGAAGGGGCCGAGCGGCCGTCGCATGCCGCCGACCACGGCGACAACGAGCACATCGATCGCAGCGGATATGCCGATCGTTCCCGGCGCGATCTGTGCATTCTGCCAGACCAGCAGGATGCCGCCGACAGAGGCGAAGACACTCGCCAGCGCATGGGCGGCGACGCGATGGGCCGTGACGTTGAACCCGAGCGCGGCCATCCTGCGGGGGTTGTCGCGCACGCCCTGCAAGGCCAGGCCGAACGGCGAGCGGGCAATGTAGACGACCGCGCCGTAACTGAGCGTCGCGCACCCCAGGCTCAGGTAGTAGAACGGGATCGGATCGCGCCAGTTCACGCCGAAAAGCTTGGGCGGAAGGACGAGGTTGAACCCGGAATAGCCGTTGAAGATCGTGTAATTCTGCCGGGTGAAGTAGAAGAACGCCGCCGCAATCGCGAGCGTGATCATGATGGTGTAGATGCCTTCGGTGCGCACGGACAGAGCGCCGGCAATCGTCGCGAACAGCGCGGCAATCAGGAGGGCGGTCGGCAGCACGATCCACCAGGCCAGACCGAGACTGACCGTGGCTGTCCCGGACTGTCCGAGAATCGCGACCATGTAGCCTGCCATGCCGGCGATCGACATCTGAAGCAGGCTGACCATGCCGCCATAGCCGGCCAGGAACATCAGACTGAGACCGATCATCCCAAGGATGAAGCTCCAGCCCATGACCTGGAACAGCCAGAAGTTGTTGGCGACCAATGGCAGCAGGAGCAGGGCAAGACCGACAATCCACCAGACCACGGGAATGCGCTCAAACCACATCCGCTGCTCGGAGCGGGTGACAAATCGAGGGGCCGGGTCAGTGACTGACATCGGCTAGCGCCCCGTTCCCAACAGGCCCTGCGGCCGAAACGCCAGAACCGCAGCCATGATCAGGAACGTGAACACGACAGAGTAGGTGGGCGCATAGACAAAACCCATCTGCTCGGTCACTCCGATGATCAAGGCGCCAAGCGCCGCGCCGGCGATCGATCCCATGCCGCCGACGATGACCACCACAAGGCTGGCGAGCAGGAAGCGCGTATCCTCGCCCGGTGACAGCGACTGGAACGTGCCTCCGATGATGCCGGCCACGCCGGCAAGTCCAGCGCCAAACCCGAACACCGCGAGAAACACCAGCTGGATTCGCACGCCGGAGGCAGCAAGCATTTCCCGATCATCGACACCGGCGCGGATCAGCATGCCAAGCTGGGTGCGGTTCAGCACCAGCCACATGGCCAGGCCGGTGATGATCGCCGCGACCAGGATCCAGACGCGCACCGCCGGATACCTCAGCCAGGTCACCGCTCCGGTCGTGGCGTTGACGTTGTTGATGATCGGCAGCTCCATCGGCCCCTGCAGGAACTGCGGCGCAAGAATGGAATAGGACTGTCCACCCCACCACCAGAGCATCAGATCGGCGAAGACAATCGACAGGCCGATGCTGACGAGTGTCTGGCGCAGTTCCTCGCCTTCCATCTTGGAAAAGATGAACCGCTGCATCAGCAGACCGATCACCGCCACGATGACGAACACGATCGGGAAAGCCAGCAGCCACGATCCCGAGGCGGTCGCGATCTCGTAGCCGAGATAGCCGCCGATCAGGAACAGCGAACCGTGGGCCAGATTGACGACACGCATCAGCCCGAAAATGAGCGTGAAACCCGCGGCAACGAGGAAATACAGCGCACCCAGCGTGATGCCGCCGAGCAGTGCGTTGAGAAAGATCTGCTTGCGTCCCCAGAGCGCCACGAGCTCGGGCGGCCAGGGCGCCAGCACCAGCCAGAGAAGGGCGGCCACGGCGAGAATGGCTACAAGGCTCCAGAAAGGGTGGCGCCTGATGAAATCGTCCATTTCGACGGATCCGGGAGATTCCTGTTGTGAGCGACTGCCAGAGACGCCGGTACCCTAGAGACAGAAAGCCGGACTGTCGTTTCCCGAACGTCTTGTCTCTTATCCAAGCGTCTGATCTTAGTTTCGTCTCCTCCGCATCGTTCAGTGCGCCAGTCCGATGACGCTGCGCCGATAGGCCGTGGGAGGCACAACGCCATTGGCAATAAAGAACCGCGAGAAACTGGCGGGCGTGGCGAAGCCCAGATCAAGCCCGATCTCGGAGACCGTTTCCTCGCCGCGGGCCAGCCGCTCGATCGCGCGCTCCATCCTCAGCGCGTTGATGAATATCGTCGGTGGCAATCCCATCTGCTCGCGGAAAAGCTTGAAGAAATGCGGGCGCGACAGGCCGGAGGCGCGGGAGACCTCGGCCAGATCGAGTGTTTCGCTCAGATTGTCGCTCAGGATGTTGATTGCCCTGCGCAGGCGGAAGTCGCGGAGGGCCGCCGGACGTTGCGCGCGGGCATCGGCGTTTCCGGTCCACTGCCAGGTCTGATCGAAGGACGCCTGTGTCAGCGCGCCCAGGCGATCCTCGAACATGCCATGTTCGCCGCCATGTGCTCCCAGCAGGCGCGCCGTCTCCAGCACAAGACGGCGGATGTGATCACTCATTTCAACGGTTGATCGTCCAAACCGCAGGATTTCGAAAGCGGTCGGGCTTGCATCGACGAACCATCCGGGCCGGATGTAGAGAACGAGCGTGAGAGTGGTCTCCCGACGGCTTATGGGCACGAAATGATGCGGCTGCCACGGGCTGATGGCGGTTGCTCGTAGCGGATCGAGTGGCAGGACCTTACCATCGACGACAACCGTGGCCGCCGGTCCGCTGACGTGGAAGATCAGGTGTCCTTCGCGATGCGCGTGAGGAACCATCGGCCTGTCGAGTTCGTAAAGACATGCGCGACCAAACGCACCATGCGCGACTGCGTGGGCGAGACTCATCCGTTTCCTCCCCGCGCTCTTTGGGCGGCTTTATACAATAGTAGAATGGGTGCGGGCGGTGACAATAGGGTTGGCGGCGCAATCCGACCATTCGACCCAGGAATGTTTGCCAGTGCCCGCATCACCAGGCCGCCTCAAGGATCCGACGGCAATCGCCAGACGTCAGCCGCCGCGGATTTGCGAGCGCCGCAGGATCGTTGGCGGCAACTTCGGCAAGGCGCCCGAGTTGCGACCGGTCGACGCCGATCTCCCTCAGGGTCGCGGGCATGCCGACGTTACGCGCGAACGCACCGATCTCCGCACTGAAATGCGCTCGGTGATCGGTGTTGGCGAAATATCCCGCCATGGTCGTGTAGCGTTCGCCGACAGCCTCGCCATTGAACTCGGCCATGGCCGCCATCAGCGGGCCGTGAACGGCGCCGTGCAACAGTCCGGAACCAAGCTCGGCATGAATGGGAACCGCGAAGGCATCGACACCGCCAAAGGCTTTTTCGAGCGCCAGACCGGCAGTCAGCGCGGAAGCCAGCAACTCTCGCAGCGCTTCGGAATTCGAAGGGTCTGCCAATGCACGGGGCAGCCAGTGCGTGATCCGTCGCACGGCATCCGCCGCCATGGCGTCGGCCGGCGGGTTGTAGCCGGGGCTGGCATAGGCCTCGACGGCGTGCACCAGCACTTCCATCGCCGAAGCAGCCAGCCGGCGGCTTTCGACCGGCTTGAGCACCGTCGGATCCGCGACAATGCAGTCGGGCCGGGGGCATGCCAGGTACTGGCCCTGGCTCGACCGCACGCGCCTTGAAAGACCGAAGTCGCTGATTCCAGCCGGCACAGCGACAACCTTGAGGTGAGCGCCGCTTCGCCGCGCCCTTTCGGCGCATAGCCTGGCCAGACCAATGGCCTCAGGTCCGCCGACTGCAATCAGTGTGTTTGACTGAATGTCGGTCAAGGCTTCCAGAAGCCGGGCTATCATCACCGCCGGTGCAACTCTGGAACGGGCCCTGACGACGCTGAGCGAGATTCCGGTCAGGGCGTCCTGGACCCGTGAAGCCGCAAGATTTGCCGCGTCATCATCGTCGACGAGCAGCAGGGCGCGTGACACCTGACCGAGTTCCTCCGGAAGGGCATCCTCGATCGCGGCTTCGGCGAAGTGCGTTCTGGAAAGATAGCTGATCAGGGTCACGGGCGAGCCCCCGAAGGCCAGAAGTGATCCGACTTGTCGGCTGTTCGGCGCGGGCGAATGACCGTGTTCGGCCAATCGCCCGCCCCGTTTCGAAAGTCGGAATTCCGACTAGCCGCCTGAGCGCAGCTTGGCGCAATCGACCACGGTGCGCGAAGGCAGTCCGAGCGCGCGGAACTGGGCCACCGTCATGCCCAAAGTCTGGGTGACGTTCTCGAACTTCGCCACATTCTTGGTGGTGAGGTTGCCGTCGGGCCCATCCACGACCTCATTGATGAAGACCGTGCCGCTGGCCTGACGGTTCTCGTTGAGGCTGATCTTGCCCACCGGGCTGTCAAGCTGGAGCTTATTCAGGGCCTCCTTGAACTTGGCCTGTCCGTTGGACAGATCGCCGCCGGCAGCCTCAAGGCCTTTGATCGCCGCGAGAGTCGCTGTGTAGTAGCCAAGGCCGAAGAGCGAGGGGGAGGGCAGGCGCTGATTGGCCGGCCAGGCGTCCTGGTACAGCTTCATGTAGGCCTGCCATGCCGGGCTGGAATCATCCGTCGCGAACGGACCGGAGACGGGGGTGCCCTTGAGGATTTCCTTGGCGCGGCCGCGCGCCGTGAGGACGGTCTGATCGGCCAGGATCGTGCCGCCGATCAGCTTGGTCTTTTCGCCGGCCTGCTGGTACTGGTTTAGGAAGTTGATCGCATCGGTACCGCCCAGGCCGAGATAGATCGCATCGACGTTGTCCGGCAACTGCGCGATGATGCCGGCAAAGTCAGCCTGACCGAGGGGCTGCCAGAAGCGATGAACGATGTCGCCCCCTGCCTTGCAGTAGTCGACCGCGAAACCCATGAAATTCGTGTAGCCGAAGGAATAGTCCGCAGTGATCGCTGCAACCTTCTTGTAGCCCTTGGTCTTGAACGCATAGCTGCCGAGACCGTAACCCCATTGTCCGCCATCGAGATTGAACCGGTAGAAGTTCGGCGCCGGATCCACCCAGGTTGTCTCCAGAGCACCGGAAACGCCATTGATCACGACATTGCCGGGAATGGTCTTGGCATAATCGCGCATGGCGATGCCTTCGGAGCCGGAGAGCGGGCCGATGATCAGATCGACCTTGTCCTGCTCAATCAGCTTGCGGGCCATGCGGACGGCCGTGTCCGGCTTCGTGTCGGTCGGGGCGACGACCGTCTCGACCTTCTTGCCCGCAATGGTGTTGTTCACCTGCTTAAGGGCGAGTTCGACATTGCGGACGCCATCCTGGCCGCCGACGGCAAAGGCGCCCTCGAGCGCCACAAGAATTCCGATCTTGATTGTTCCGGACTGGGCATAGGCGGCTCCCGGCAGCATGAGAGCAGCCAGAGCAACCGCACCGAGCAAAGACTTGCGCATTGTTTCCTCCCTATGACGCCGAGAGTGCTCCAGGCAACCACGCCGGACTTCCCTCTGCGCGCCTCCACACGCGCCCCAGGGACGCGCCTGACGAAAGCTGTCGCTGGAACTGCGGAAGGCCAATATCCAAGCGTCTCATTTTCGCTGAGCCGCTGCCCGGCTCAGCCGAGCCGATCCGCCAGCTCCAGCAGGGCAAGGTCGCTGCCGCGCGCGCCGATCAGCGAGATTCCGACCGGTGCATCGTCCACCGTTCCAGCCGGCAGCACGAGTTGCGGCAGGCCGGCAAGGCCCGCAGGCTGGAGGAACACCATGGCCTCGTGGCGATAGCGGTCGAGGGTGTCCTCGCTGTCGTCGAGCCTTGGCGCTGGTCCCGGCACTGTCGGGGCGACAAGCACGCCTCCGTTGGCAAGCAGCGCCTGCATGTGCGCCGCGAATTCTATGCGCATCGCCCGGGCGGTGCTTACCTGTCGGTCCGTGACGGCGCGCGCGAAGTCGAAGCGACCTGCGATGGCCGGGCCCAATGGGGGATGATGCTTCTCCACCCAGCCGCCATGAATGGCATAGACTTCACGGCTCTGGAGGTGGCGGAAGGCCGTGTAGAGCGGGTCGATCGGCTGCGTGTAGACCCTGGTCGTCTCGCCCTTTCCCAGAAGGGCGTGAATGGCGGCGAGCCTGGGCGCCAGCGCGTCGGTGACGGCGGGCGCGAGCCTGTCGAACAGATCGGCGGCGATCAGCAGGCGCGTCGCCGGGACGTGGGCGTCACGGATCAGCACGCGCCCCGTCGCCAGCATGGTGGCGGCGTCCCGCGCGAAGAATCCGCAGGTGTCGAAGCTCGGCGCAAGCGGCATGCAGCCACTGAGAGAAACGCTTCCATGGCTTGGCCGGAGCCCATAGATGCCGCAAAAACTGGCGGGAGCACGCACCGAGCCACCCGTATCGGAGCCAAGGGCGATGTCGCAGAGGCCGGCCGCGACTGCGCTGGCCGATCCGGAAGAAGAGCCCCCGGGAACACGCGATGGCGCTGCCGGGTTGACCGGTGTTCCGAAATGCACATTGGTGCCGTAGAGCGACCAGGCAAGCTCTTCCGTATGGGTCTTGCCCAGAAAGCTCGCGCCAGCGTCAAGCAGGGCCTGAACCGCCGGTGCGTGTGTGGCGCGCAGGCCGGATTCGGCCAGCTTCACCGGGTTGCCGCAGCCGGTCGGATAACCGGCGACGTCGAAAATGTCCTTGACGCCGAAGCTGAGGCTCGCGAGCGGGCCGGAGGCCGTGCCGGCGACCGCCGTCGCGGGATAGGGCACGAAGGCGCGGACAGGATCATGGGCGATCAGCATGGTTCAAGGCTCCCGAGGCGAAGGTTCGCCGGCACGCGACAGCAAGGGGGGTAGAGTATGGTTCCGGCCTGATCGAACAAGGCTGAAATGGCGCGATCCCGTCGCTTCGGTCGGGCGCGGACCGACTCTGACCGAGTCAGGGCGGGATCCGAAAGGCAGGCTCACGACGCCGCGGGACGCGCGCTGGTGGCCGGGCCATCGCTGATGGCGCC
>ERZ761609.1462-NODE-1462-length-20724-cov-10.329140_pt1 | contig 20724 bp, 20 predicted proteins | sample MGYA00511163_ERZ761609 | MGnify/ENA primary metagenome ERZ761609 (study PRJEB28899, sample SAMN02445070) | bioreactor sludge metagenome | biome: EBPR sludge | place: Australia: Brisbane, Thorneside Wastewater Treatment Plant | collected 2011-12-16 ... | reverse complement strand
ACCGCTGCGCCGGTTGCCGCACTCAGCACCACGCCGGTGGTTGCGGCCTTGCGCGCCGCCTCGCGGTCGCCCGCACCGAGCCGCCGTGCCACCACTGCCGAGACGGCGATCATCAGCCCGATGCTGAAGGAAATGGCGACGAACAGCACGCTGGTGGCATAGCCGACACCGGCGGTGAGCTTCTCGTCCTTGAGCAGCGAGATGTAGAACAGCGACAGGAAATCGACGAGGAAGATCGCGATCAGCCCCAATGAGCCGGCGAAGGTCATGGTCACGACATGGCGCAGGGTGGAGCCGGTCGTCAGGCGGGCATTGAGGCGGGCGGGAGGCGGGGTCATTGCCAAGGGTTGTCGCGGTCGCCGCCGGTTGCGTCAAGCACCGAAAATGCCGATACGCGGCAGACTTGACGATGGCGTCGGCGACAGGCGACAAGTAGGGCGCACCGATGATGGACCGACCATGACAAAACCGCCGCTCGATATTCTGCTGTGTGCTCCGCGCGGCTTCTGCGCTGGTGTCGTGCGCGCCATCGATGCGGTGGAAGAGGCACTCCGGCGGTTTGGCCGTCCGGTCTATGTGCGCCATGAGATCGTTCACAACCGCTATGTGGTCGAGGACTTAAAGCGCAAGGGGGCGATCTTTGTCGACGAACTCGATGAAGTGCCCGATACCGATGCGCCGGTGATCTTTTCTGCCCATGGCGTGCCGAAATCCGTTCCCGCCGAGGCGGGGCGTCGTCATCTGATGGCGATTGATGCCACCTGTCCGCTGGTCACCAAGGTTCATCGCGAGGCGGAGATCCACCACCGTCGCGGCCGTCTGGTCATCCTCATCGGCCATTCGGGCCATCCCGAAGTGGTGGGGACGATGGGGCAATTGCCCGATGGCGCGGTGGTTCTGGTCGAAACGCTGGAGGATGTCGCCCGCCTCGCCCCGCCCGCGGGAATTCCGCTCGCCTATGTCAGCCAGACAACGCTCTCGGTCGATGATACGCGCGGCATCATCGAGGCCTTGCAGGCGCGCTTTCCGGCCATCCATGCGCCGCACAAGGAAGACATCTGCTATGCCACCACCAACCGCCAGGAAGCGGTCAAGCGCGTGGCGCCGCAGGTCGATGCGCTGATCGTGGTCGGCAGTCCCAATTCGTCGAACTCGCAACGCCTGCGCGAGGTTGCCGAACGTGCCGGCTGCCGCAGCGCGCATCTGCTGCTGCGGGCGGCCGATATCGACTGGTCGGTGTTCGGCGCCATCCGTTCGCTGGGCATCACGGCCGGCGCCTCGGCGCCCGAGGTGCTGGTCGAGGAAATGATCGACGCGTTTGCCGCGCGCTATCAGGTCAACGTCAGGACGGTCTCGACAGCCGATGAAAGCGTGTTCTTCCCGCTGCCGCGGCAGCTGCGGGAAGCGCCCTCCGTCACGCGTTGAGCGCCAGGCCGACGCCAAGCACCACCAGCGCCAGCCCGACAATCTCCCGCCGGCTGACCTTTTCGTCGAAGATCCGCCCGGAGACCGCATGGGCGAACAGCACTTCGATGAGGGCCAGCGTGCGCACGCGTGCCGCCGTGGTCAGGGCAAATCCGAGGAACCAGAACTGCGAGGCAACCGCACCCATCAGCCCGGCAACCAGCGACGGACGCCAGGCGGCAACAATGGCACGGAGCGTCGCCCGGTCGCGCAGCATCATGTAGAGGAGCAGCCCGCAGGTCTGCAATCCAAGGCCGACCGCCAGGGTCGTGGAGGCGCGCAGCCAGACGCTGCCGCTGTCCAGCGCATGGATCGCGCCGCGAAAGCTGATCGCCGACAGCGCGAACATCGCCCCGGCCAGCAATCCCAGCAGCGCCGGGAGCCGATCGGAGCCCTCCGCGCCGCTGTCGCGCCCTCCGGCGGGCCAGGCGAGCAGCATCACGCCGGCCGTTGCAATCAGTATCGCGAGCGCCAGCAGCGGCGTCAGCATGTCGCCGAGCACGATCAGGCCGAAGATTGCCACCTGCACCGGCTCGGTCTTGGTATAGGCGGTCGTCACAACGAAGGATCGCGCCGTCATCGCCTTCAGCATCAGCGCGGTCGCCGCAATCTGGGTTGCCCCGCCGGCCAGTGTCCAGGCCAGATAGGCTGCCGAAAAGGCCGGCACCGCCTCGCCGGTGGCCACAAGCGCCAGCAACAGCAGCAGGAGACCGAACGGAAAGCCGAACAGGAAGCGCACCTGTGTCGCGCCCAATGTGCCGAGTTGACGGATGAGGTCGCGCTGCATGGCATTGCGGGCGGTCTGCGCCGTCGCTGCCAGGATCGTAAAGAGCGCCCACAACACGAAAACCTGCTCCCTTGACCCGGGCGGGATTTGACCTTTGCCGCCTCGAGCCGTAACACGGTCGCTCGCTGCCCAACAGGCTTTTCATCCCTTTTTCGTGCGTCCTATGGCTGTCTACACCGACGTCTCTGTCGAAGATCTTGTCGCCTTTCTCGAACCCTACGAGGTCGGGGGGCTGCTGTCGTTTCGCGGCATTGCCGAAGGTGTCGAGAACAGCAACTACGTTGTCGAGGCCGAGCGTGGCCGCTTCATTCTCACGCTCTACGAAAAGCGGGTGAACGAGCACGATCTGCCGTTTTTCCTCGGCCTGATGGAACATCTGAGCGGTCGCGGCATCAACTGCCCGCTGCCGGTGCGCGCCCGTGACGGCAAGATGCTGCACCGGCTGGCTGGACGGCCGGCGGCGCTGATCACTTTTCTGCAGGGCGTTTCCTATCGTCGCCCCAGTCCGACCCATTGCGGGGAACTGGGGCGCGCTCTGGCCAATCTGCACATTGCCGGTGCCGATTTTCGTCGTCGCCGGTCCAATGCTCTGGGGCTGGCCGGCTGGCGCCCGCTCTACACGCTCGCCCGCGACGGCGCCGAGCGCGTTCAGCATGGCCTGCGCGGCCTCATCGACCGGGAACTCGATCATCTTGAAGCAGTGTGGCCCACCGGCCTGCCCGCCGGCGTCATTCATGCTGACCTATTCCCCAACAATGTATTCTTCATGGGGGATCGGCTGACCGGTGTGATCGACTTCTATTTCGCCTGCGACGATGCCTTCGCCTACGATCTGGCGATCTGCATCAATGCCTGGTGCTTCGAGGCTGATCTGTCGTTCAACCTGACCAAATGCCGCGCACTCATCGCCGCCTATGATGCGGTGCGCCCGCTGAATGAGGCAGAAAAGGCCGCGCTGCCGACCCTGTGCCGCGGCAGCGCGCTGCGGTTCCTGCTGACGCGGCTCTATGATTATCTCAACGTGCCGCCCGGGGCGCTGGTGCGGCCGCATGATCCGAAGGAATATTCCAAGCGCCTGAGATTTCATCAGACGGTGGCCTCACCGGCTGACTACGGGCTGGTCGTGTGACCCGCAAGGTCATGATCTGGACCGATGGGGCCTGTTCAGGCAATCCCGGCCCCGGCGGCTGGGGTGCTCTGCTGCGCTATGGGGCGGTCGAAAAGGAACTCAGCGGCGGCGAAGCCGAGACCACCAACAACCGCATGGAACTGACGGCGGCAATCATGGCGCTGGAAACGCTGACGCGCCCATGCAGCGTCGATCTTTACACCGACAGCCAGTATCTGCGCTCCGGCATCACCGGCTGGATTGCCGGATGGAAGCGCAACGGCTGGAAAACCGCTGACAAGAAGCCGGTCAAGAACATCGATCTCTGGCAGCGGCTCGACGCCGCCACCACGCGCCATTCGATCGCCTGGCACTGGGTCAAGGGTCATGCGGGTGATGAGAACAACGAGCGGGTCGATCTTCTGGCCCGCGCCGGCATGGCACCGTTCAAGCCGGCGCCCGCCGGACAGCAGGAGTGACGGGATTTTTGATCCCGGCCACTCGCTGCTGCTCATCCCAAAAGTCATTGAAAATGACTCTTTGGAGCAACTCAAAAATTTCTCATCTCGTTGATAAAAGTGAGAAATTTTTGAAACGAACCAAGTCACGGCGAGTTCCTCGCCTTGCGACTTGGTATCAGAGCTGCTTCAGCAAAGTATCGGCGCCGGTCTTGTCGACAGTGCCGGGTGCTTCCTCGATATTGAGCGCCTTGACCACGCCATCCTCGACGATCATCGAAAAACGCTGGTTGCGGATGCCGAGGCCGCGGGCCGTCAGATCCAGCGCCAGTCCCGCCGCCTGGGCAAACACGGCGCTGCCGTCCGACAGGAAGGTGATCTTGCCGGTTCCCCCGGTCGCTTCCGCCCAAGCCTTCATCACGAACGGGTCATTGACCGCCACGACTGCCACCATGTCGACGCCCTTGGCCTTGAGTGCATCAAGATGGGTGAGATAGCCCGGCAGGTGATTCTTGTGGCAGGTAGGCGTGAAAGCACCCGGCACGCCGAACAGGACGGACTTCTTGCCATTGAACAGATCGCCTGTGCTCTTGGGCTGCGGCCCCTCGTCGGTCATCACCGCGAATGTCACGTCCGGCAGGCGGTCTCCAACCTTGATCGTCATCGGAAAAGCTCCCTCGGCCTGCGCCATGATCGGCAGGCCCCGCTCCTTACTTAGAGCATGCTGCGACTAAGTGGAAGCCGGTTAATCGCGACAAGCATGTTCTAAACTATTGATAGCGATCACGTTATCTGTGTTTGGATGAGTCCATCAGTCACAGTGTGATCTAGGGGCGAACCGCGCCAACGTCGAGGGTCACGGCGGTCTCGATGGCGCTATTGTTGCTGCCAAGCGTCATCAAAAGCGACAGGGGCTTTCCGGAAGCGGTGGCTTCGCGCCGTGTCCGTGCGGAAAAACGCGCTTCGCCGTTTACGACAGACTCAAGCCGGACAGCATAGACATCGTCGCCTTCGACAAACAGGGACGGTGCGCTGTCACCGGGGAGGGTCCTGGCGGTGATCGTCAGCATCAGATCTGTGCCCTGCTGGCGCGCGTCTGCCGTGACAATCGCCGGTCTTTCCGTCGAACCAAGCGCACGGGGCACCGGGACCATCGCCAGCGTCTCGGCCATGCGGACGGCTAGTCCCGCCTCGTCGGCCCCTTCGCCGGGCGCCAGACGCAGCATTGCCTCGGCCGGCATGCATAGGCTCTTCTGGCAGATTCCGAACTCGAGTTTCACGGCAACGCTGATGCGTCCGGCCCCGCTCAGCGGTTCGATCCTGAACGGCAGGATCAGATCACTGGTATAGCCGATGGCTGTTCCGCCTGCCCCGTCATCGAAGGCGACCGGCAGGGGAAAGGCCAGAACGGGTGGCTTGACCCCCCTCGAACCGGCAAAATCAGCGACGGGGGCAACGCCGGTTTCTCCGGGACTGCGCCAGTAGGTCTTGGCGCCCGGCGCCAGCCGGATTTCGATCCCGCCCCACAGCGGGCCGGATGAAACGCCGGCTTGGGACAGGATCAACCGCGCCTCGGCGCCTGCTGTCCGCACCCAGGACGACGCGCGATAGGTCTCGGCTGCAGCCGCCGGACCGAGCACAAGGCAGGTAACGATAAGACACAGCAGCGAGCGCATGGGCGACCTGTGATCGGACAAGACGGCGGAAGCGGGGCATTGGAGCGCCTTGCCCTGAACATTCACCGATAAAAGTTAAAGTCCCCGCTTGGCATTTGCCGCAAGCCCATTAGCATTGGCGAATGATCACCGATCGCTCAAATGGCCGGCGCGAACCGCGCGGCTTTCTCGATGGACAGATGCTCGTTGCCATGCCCGGCATGCAGGATGAGCGGTTTGTCCGTGCTGTCATCTATATCTGCGCCCATTCGTCAGACGGGGCGATGGGGCTGGTCGTCAACAAGCGTTCGCCACATCTTGACCTTCCCGAACTGCTGACCCAGCTCAAGCTGATCGACGAGGCGGCGGTGATCCGGCTTCCGGACAAGGTCGGCCGCATCGAGGTGATGCAGGGCGGGCCGGTCGAAAAAAGCCGTGGCTTCGTGCTGCACTCGACCGACTATTTCATTGATCACGCCTCGCTGCCGGTTGATGACGGCATCGCCATGACCGTGACGGTCGATATTCTCAAAGCGATCGCGGCGGGTGAGGGACCGGAGAATGCCGTTGTGGCGCTCGGTTATGCCGGCTGGTCGCCAGGCCAGCTTGAACAGGAAATGCAGGAGAATGGCTGGCTGCATTGCCCGCCTGATCCGGCGCTGATCTTCGGCCACGATCACGAGACCAAATATGAACGGGCCTTGCGCCGCATCGGCATCGACCCGCGCATGCTGTCGTCGGAGGCGGGGCACGCCTGAAACGATGATTTCCTGTTTGATGCTGCGCGGCTCAGGAGCATGGCAGCCAGCAGACGGATGGGCCGGGCCGACCGACGGGCCTCTTGTGCGGTTAGGTTGAACTTCGCTCGGCAGGGCTGAATTACAGTGGCTCGCTGGTGCTGACGCCGATCAACCGCCGCGCCTGTTCGACCGTCATCGGCTGGCCGAAGGCAAAACCCTGGGCATATTCGCAGCCGAGTTGGGACAGCTCCACCGTATCGGCTTCGGTCTCTGCGCCTTCCGCCACAACCTGCATCTTCAGATCATGCGCCAGCGCGATGATGGAGCGCAGAATGACCGGTCGGGACCCGCTTCCGGTATGGCGGACGAACGACTGGTCGATCTTGAGCGTATCGAAGGTGAACCGTTGCAGATAGGCAAGCGAGGAATAGCCGGTGCCGAAATCATCGAGCGCCAGTCCGGCGCCGATCTCCCGCAGCCGCAGCATCATCTGCGCGGCATATTCGGGGTTTTCCATGATCAGGCTTTCGGTCAATTCAAGCTTCAGTGATCCGCGCAACACCGGATGGCGCAGGAAGATGCCCTTGACATCCTGCAACAGATCGTGACGCAGCAATTGCCGGCTCGAAATATTGACCGAGGCGAAGATCGGCGGCTCCACTACCAGCGCCTGCTGCCACAGGTTGAGTTCGCGGGCTGTCCGTTCCATCACGAACAGGCCAAGATCATGGATCAGCCCGGTTTCCTCGGCCACCGGGATGAAATCGACCGGGCTCAGGCGGCCCAGCCTTGGATGGTCCCAGCGGACCAGCGCCTCGAAGCCGGCGATGGTGCGGTCGTCGAGCCGCACGATCGGCTGGAACAGCACGCGCAATTCGTTGCGTTCGAGCGCCCGCCGCAGTTCGGTTCCCACCGCCAGCCGATCCACCCGATCCGATTGCATCGCGGCACGGAATACCTCCACCCGGTCACCGCCCGATCGCTTGCCATGGGTGACGGCGAGTTCGGCACATTTCAAAAGGGCGTCGCGGTCGCTGTTCTGCGCAGCGTCCGGGAACACGACGCCCAGCGTTGCGGTGACGATAATCTCGCGCCCGTCATAGATCATCACCGCGCTGATCGCCCGGCGCATCAGGTCCGCAAGTGCCAGAATCCGCTCGCGATCCTGCTCCGAGACGAGAATGACCCCGAAACTGTCGCCGGCCAGCCGGCCGATCAGGTCCGCCGGCTTCATCAGTCGTGACAGGCGCCGGGCAATGGTCAGGAGAATCGTGTCTGCCGCCGTCGGGCCGAGCGAGTCGTTGACCTGCTTGAAGCGGTCAAGATCGAGTCCGATCACAGTCGGACGAAGGTTCGTATCGGCGCGCGAGAAGATCAGCGCCGCATCGAGTCGTTCGAGAAACAGCTTGCGGTTGGGCAGGCCGGTGAGGTTGTCATGCACGGCATCGCGCAGCAGCCGTTCCTCTGACATGCGCGCTTCGGTGACATCGGTGAGCGTGCCGACCACGCGCACGACCTCGCCATTGTTGTCCACCACCGGCCGGGCCTTCAGCCGATACCAGACGCTGTGGCCATCCTGGCTGCGCAGGCGGAAATCCTGGTTTATCCGGCCGCGGCGCTGTTCGAGCACGGCCTCCAGCGTCGCTCTGTAACGGTCCCTGTCGGTCGGGTGGATGATGTCGACCCACGCCGCAGCGGGGCCATCCAGCGTGCCGCGAGTGAGGGCCAGATGCTGCTCGAATTCAGGACTGACGAAAATATGGTCCTCAAGCACATCCCAGTCGAAGATGTAATCATTGGCTCCGGTCAGGGCGAGGGCCTTGCGCTCGGCGTCGGTGACGGCGCCGCGGGCAATGATCCCGATCGAGAACGCGTTCTGCATCACCGTAAAGCCGATCAGCATCACGATCAGCACCAGACCGCCCAACAGGGCCGGGGGGGCGAACTCGCTCCTGAGCTGACCGCCGATGACCAGCCCCACTGCCGCGCACCAGACCAGCAGCAGGAACCAGGTCGGCACCAGCATCACGGCCCGATCATAGCCATGGAAAGACAGGTAGACGATCAGGATGAACCCGACGAGCGCCACGACACCGATCGAGATGCGCGCAACGCCGGCCGCCACCGGAGCATTGAAGATGGCCAGCGCCAGCAGTGCCATCAGAAACAGGATCCAGATGCTGGTCAGCACTGAATAGCGGACATGCCAGCGGTTGAGATTGAGATAGGCGAACAGGAACACCACCAGCGTTCCGGCAAGCACGGTCTCGGCGCCGGCGCGATAGAGGCGTTCCGCTTCCGGCCGAACGGCGAGGAATTTGGCGAACAGGCCGAAATCGATGCCCAGATAGACCAGCACCGCCCAGGCGAGCGCCGCCGCCGCCGGAAAGATGATCGAGCCGCGCACCGCAACAACCACCGTCAGGAACATCGCCAGCAGCGCCGCGATGCCGACCACGATTCCCCGGTAGAGCGTCAGGCTGTTGACCTTGTCCTTGTAGGCTTCGGGATCCCACAGCGAGAGCTGGGGCAGGCGTGGCGTGCGCAATTCGGCGATGAAGGTGACCGTTGCGCCGGGTTCCAGCGTGAGCTGGAACACGTCGGAATCGCCGCCGTCCTCGCGTTCCGGTCGCGCGCCCATGCTGGCGGTCACGGCAACGATGCGGGGCGAGCCGAGATCGGGCCAGATCAGACCGGAATCGATCAGCCGGAACCTCGGCGCCACCAAAAGCTTTTCGATCGTGTCATCCGAATCATTCTTCAGCGCAAAGACGATCCAGTTGGGGCGCTCTCCAGCCTCGCTGGCCTGCACCTCGATGCGGCGGACAATGCCGTCAACTCCGGGCGCGGTCTGAACCGTCAGCCGATCATCCTCGGATTTGTAGGTCTCGAGCGCCGGCAGCAGATCGATGGCATCAATGTTCGGACTGATGCGGACAATCTCGAGTGCACCGCCCGGAACGGCCAGCATGCAAAGACAGAGCCACGCCATCAGGACGCGCGCGCAGGCGCGCCACAGGCCGGCATCGGACCATCGAAGCATCATGGCCCCTTGGTAGCCCTGCTGCTGCATGGCGGCAAGCCGGAGGGGCTTTGTCGCACCGTTTTTTGCGCTCTCGTCCGAGCGGAGTGCCAGAATCATGCCGGCATCTCGTCGTCGAGCAGCGCGAAGGTGATATGGTCGCGCCGAACACCGGCGATCGCCAGATAGGCGCGCGCGCGCCCTTCCTGCCGGAAGCCGGATTTTTCCAGCAGCCGGATCGATGCGACATTTTCCGGCAGGCAGGCAGCCTCGATGCGCCTGAGGCCAAGCCGCAGGAAGCCCAGCTTGCAGGCAAGCCGCACCGCCCGTGTCATCAGCCCCTGCCTGGCATGGCGAGCACCCATCCAATAGCCGAGCGTGCCGGCCTGGGCCGCGCCGCGCCGGATGTTGCCCAGCGTCAGCCCGCCGACCAGACGCTTGCCCCCCTGGTCGAAAACGAAGAACGGATAGGCCTCGTCGCGGCCGATTTCATCGCCATAACGACGGATACGATTGCGAAATGCGGTCTGGGTCAGATCATCCGTCGGCCAGATCGGCTCCCAGGGCGCCAGAAATTCGCGGCTTTCGGCCCTGAGGGCGGACCAGGCGGCGAAATCATCGAGTTCCGGCGGGCGAATGGTCACGGTTCCATCATCGACCACCAGCATGGGCCAACGCGGTCCGCCCGGCTGGATGCCGATCAGTTTAAGCCGTGCCAGCCGGTCGCGGATGTTCATCCGCGTCCGTCCAGCGCCTGTTCGATGAACCGTTCCACGGCTTGCGCGTCGGCCGGCAGCGGCGTCATCCGCTCCGGATCGGTGATCAGCCGGGAAAGACGCTCGGGCAGGGCAGGGTGCACTGCCGTGATCGCCGCCACCGCCTCGGGGAACTTGGCCGGATGGGCTGTGGACAGGATGACCATCGGCACGGCCGGATCGCGCTTTGCCTGCTGGGCCACATGCACGGCAACGGCCGTATGGGGATCGAGAAGATAACCGCAGGCCGCTTGGGTAGCGCGCATCGTCGTCGCGACCTCTGCCTCATCCGTCTGGCCGGCATCGAAGCCTGTGCGGATGGCCGCGAGTGTATTTGCCGGCACCGTGAAGGCCCTGGATTGGCCGAGGCTGTCCATCAGGGCGCGGACCGATGCGGCATCGCGTCCGCCGTCCTCGAACAGCAACCGTTCGAAGTTCGACGAGACCTGGATGTCCATTGAGGGTGAGGTGGTTGCGGCCACGCCGCGCACTTCGTAGCGGCCGCTGTCGAGCGTTCGGGCGAGAATGTCGTTGACGTTGGTCGCCACCACCAGCCTGTCCACCGGCAGGCCCATGCGTTTGGCGACATAGCCGGCGAAAATATCGCCGAAATTGCCTGTCGGCACCGTGAAGCTCACCCGTCGATGCGGTGCCCCCAGCGCCACCGCCGCGACGAAGTAATAGGTCACCTGCGCAACAATGCGCCCCCAGTTGATCGAATTGACCCCGGCAAGCTTCACCCGATCACGGAAGGCATGGTTGTTGAACAGCGCCTTGACGATGGCCTGGCAGTCATCGAATGTGCCGTCGATCTCGATGGGATGGACATTCGCCTCGGTCGGCGTCGTCATCATCCGCCGCTGCACGTCGGAGACCCGGCCCTTCGGGAACAGGATCACCATGTTGGTGCGGGCCCGGCCACGAAACGCTTCCGCCGCCGCCCCGCCGGTATCGCCGGAGGTGGCGCAGACGATGGTGGCGCGCTCCCCGCGTTCGGTCAGGACATGGTCCATCAGCCGGGCGACAAGCTGCATCGCCACATCCTTGAAGGCGAGGGTCGGCCCGTGAAACAGTTCCAGCACGAAGTCGTTGGGGCCGATCTGGGTCAGCGGCGTTACCGCAGGATGGCCGAACGTGGCATAGGCCGCGCGCGCCGAGGCCTCCAGCACGCCATCAGGAATCGTTCCGGCGACGAAGGGTTTGAGCACCCGCACCGCCACCTCGTGGAACGGCAGGCCTGCCAGCCCGGCAATGGCGGCCGGCGTCAGGGTAGGCCAGGTCTCGGGCACATAAAGGCCGCCATCACGTGCCAGTCCGGCGAGAAGGGCATCGGCAAAGCTCAGGGACGGCGCAAGGCCGCGGGTCGAGATGTAGCGCATGCCGGTCCGATAGCACCGGATGGGCCCGGAATCCTAGAGCGTCGCGCCAAAAAATCAGGATTGATCCGGCTTTGCCCGCGCAAACAGAGCGAAAATGGCGGCCAGACAACCGGCCAGAGACCACCAGGTCAATGCATACTGGAAATGGTTGTTGGGAATGTCGATCTGCGTCACCCCCGGCATCGGCAGCCGGCCTTCCGGCATCGGCGCCCGCTGGTCGATCAGCACCGGTGCAACATGGTCCAGCCGCTTGGCGCGGGCGATTTCATCGGGGTTGCGCAGGTAGAACACGTTCTTGGCTGGATCGTTTTCGCCGGCAAAGCGGTTCCGCGCCTCGGGCAGGCGGATCAGGCCGGTCAGCGTCACCGGCCCGACAGCCTGGCCGGGCTGACGGCTTGCCGGCTCCTTGCGGTCGGCCGGCACGAAGCCGCGGTTGATCAGCACCACTCCGCCGCCCTCAACCAGCAATGGCGTGACGATCAGATAGCCCGGCCCGCCGACACCGTTGACCGGCTTGGCCAGCGAAAAGAACACATGCGCCTCGCGTCCGTGATCGAAGGTTCCGCTCACCGTCACCGGCCGGTAGGCGAGGCTGGCAAGATCGAGCGAGGCCCAACGGTCAGCCGCCGGGAAAGCCTCCGGCGTCTGTATGCTGCGCTCCTGGACGGTCGCAATCAGCACATGCTTTTCCCCCATCCGCTGCCATTGCCAGGCGCCCAGGCCGATCAGCACCGCAAGGCTGGGCACGGTAACAAGGGCAGGAATGAGCAGCCGGGAGCGCATCAGACGTCCAGCCGGCCCTGCTCGGCCTTGTTCCTGTATTGCAGGCCGATCATCAGGCCCTTGAGCGGTCGCAGCATGCCGAGGCAGACGATCAGGGTCAGCGGCAGGAACACGGCGAGATGCAGCCAGATCGGCGGCTCGTACGTAACCTCGACCCAGAACATCGCAGCGATGATCACAAAGCCTGCCAGCAGGATGACGAAGACCGCCGGCCCATCGCCTGAATCGGCGAACTTGAACGACATCCCGCATTGGCCGCACTGCTCGTTCAGCGACACGAAGCCGTTGAACAGCCGGCCCTCCCCGCAGCGCGGGCAGCGGCCTCCCATGGCGGCAGTGGCGGGATCAACCCCGCTGGCTTCATAACGATTGTCCATTCCGGCCCCGCAAACGAAAAGGGCGACGTCGCCGCCGCCCTCGACAGGAGAGATTGGCCTCATACCAAGCCGCAAGGCGAGGAACTCGCCGCGACTTGGTTCGTTTCAAAAATTTCTCATTTTTATCAACGGGATAAGAAATTTTTGAGTTGCACCAAAGAGTCATTTCAAATGACTTTTGGTATCAGTGGCCGGCCGCCGCCATGACTGCCTTGCCGAAATTCGACCCCCACACATAGATGGCGGCGAACAGGAACAGCCACACCACGTCGACGAAGTGCCAGTACCAGGCGGCAAATTCGAAGCCGAGATGCTGCTTGGGGGTGAAATGGCCCTTGTAGACCCGGATCAGGCAGACGGCGAGAAAGATGGTGCCGATCAGCACATGCATGCCGTGGAACCCGGTCGCCATGAAGAAGGTCGCGCCATAGATGTGGCCTTTGAAGCTGAAAGCTGCATGGCTGTATTCATAGGCCTGCACGCAGGTGAACAGCGCCCCGAGCGCGATGGTTGCCCAAAGCCCCTTCTTGAGCCCTTCCCGGTCGCCTTCCAGCAGCGCATGATGCGCCCAGGTGACGGTGGTGCCGGAGGTCAGCAGGATCAGCGTGTTGAACAGCGGCAGTTCCCACGGATTGAACAGCGCGATACCCTTGGGTGGCCAGTGACCGCCGGTGAGCTCGGTGCGCTGGAACTGGATCGCCTCGCCGGCATAGAAGGCGACGTCGAAATAGGCCCAGAACCAGGCAACGAAGAACATCACTTCGGAAGCGATGAACAGGATCATGCCATAGCGATGATGCAGCTGCACAACCCGGGTGTGGTCGCCGGTATTGGCCTCGGCCACCACATCGGACCACCAGCTATACATCGTGAACAGAACGCCGATGAAGCCGGCGCCGAACAAGAGCGGGCCAATCTTGAGCCCGGCAATCGGCATCGCCTTCATCCAGGCGACCGCGCCGACGGCCATGATGAATGCCGATAACGACCCGACCAGCGGCCACGGGCTTGGATTGACCAGATGATAATCGTGCGTTTTCGCGTGGGTGTCAGCCATCGCACTCCCCTTCAGTATAGACCCCTGTGACCGCGCTCCCCGTCATTGAACGATTTCCCCGTTGCTCGACTGGTTGGCGGCAAGCGATTTCCCCGCGCCCTTGGCCGGATGGAATGTGTAGGACAACGTCACCGTATGGACGTGCGACAGGCCCGGATCGGTCTCGATGGCCGGGTCGAGGAAGAACACCACGGTCTCCTCGCGCGCCTCGCCCGGCTTGAGGGCCTGTTCGGTGTAGCAGAAGCATTCGAGCTTGTTGAAATAGCCGCCGGTGATTTCCGGCAGGACATTGAAGCTGGCAATGCCGACGCTTTCGGTCGGCCCGACATTGCGGACCGTGTAATGGGCGGTCGTCACCTGTCCGGGGCGCACCTCGATGCTGGCCTGCGCTGCCTCGAACCGCCAGTTGAGCCCGCCGGCAATCCCGGCATCGAAACGCACCGTGTAAAGCCTGGTGCCAAGGCTGCGCGCCGGCTCCTTGGCCACCATCGGCCGGCCGCCATAGCCGGTGGTCCGGCAGAACAGGTCGTAGAGCGGAACCGCCGCGAACGACAGGCCCAGCATGCCGAACACCGCGCCGGCCACAATCCAGCCGGTGCGCCGGTTGCGCGCCGCGATGTCGGATCCTGCCGTCGGCTGCCCCGTCATCTTTGCCTCACAGCTGCCGGTTCATGATCGCCGCGCCCATCTTGAACACGGTGATCAGGTAGAACAACACGCACAGCCCGCCGATCACCAGCGCCAGCGCGATCGACCGCTTGCGCCGAGCCTTCATCTGCGCCTCGGTCAGCGGCGGGGTCACGTCCTGTGCATTGCCGGCCATCACAGCCCCCACCCGAAAACGCGAAGCGCCAGCTTCTCGACCAGCAGCGCCGCGAACAGGCCGAACAGGTAGAGGATGGAAAAGCCGAACATCTGCCAGCAGGCGCGCATCGCCGGCTTGCCGTCGCGCCTGAGGTAGATCGCCGCTGCGCAGACCAGCATGCCGGCACCGCCCAGGATCGCCACCGCGGCATAAAGCGTGCCGGCCATGCCGGTCAGCCACGGCGCCAGCCCGGTCGGCACCAGCAGCAACGTATAAAGCACGATCTGCACCCGCGTCACGTCGGGTCCGGCCACCACCGGCAGCATCGGCACGCCAGCGCGCGCATAATCGTCGGATTTCACCAGTGCCAGCGCCCAGAAATGTGGCGGCGTCCAGATGAAGATGATCAGGAACAGGATGAAGCTCTCGATCGAGGCGCCGCCGGTGACCGCAGCCCAGCCGATCATAGGCGGGAAAGCGCCCGCTGCGCCGCCGATCACGATGTTCTGTGCGGTGCGGCGCTTGAGGCCCATCGTGTAGATCACCGCATAAAAGAAAATCGTGAAGGCCAGAAGCCCGGCGGCAAACCAGTTGGTGGCAAGCCCCAGCGTCGCCACCGAAAAGGCGGAAAGGATCAGCCCGAAGCTCAGCGCTTCGCTTTCCGTCACCTTGCCGGCGGGAATCGGGCGGCTGGCGGTTCGCCCCATGACCCGGTCGATATCCGCATCATACCACATGTTGAGAGCGCCAGAGGCGCCGCCCCCCACGGCGATGGCCAGAATGGCCACCGCCGCCATGAACGGATGGATGGTTCCCGGCGCCGCGACCAGACCGACCAGCGCCGTGAACACCACGAGCGACATGACCCGCGGTTTCAACAGCGCGATGAAATCGGACGGAGCCGCTTCCGACAGAAGCGCCGCCTGATGCGAGCCGGCCATCCCCAGGTCACTCATGCAAAGGTCTCAATGCGGCTTGATCGGAGCCGGCGAGGAACGCCGGCCCCGAAGCTCTCAGTGATGGTCGCTGCCGGTGATACGCGGCAGGGTGTTGAACTGGTGGAATGGCGGCGGCGAGGACAGCGTCCACTCCAGCGTGTTCGCGCCTTCTCCCCACGGATTGTTGCCGGCCTTCTCCTTGCGGACGAAGGCGTAGGCGACGCCGAAGAAGAACACCAGCATGCCGGCGGCGAAGATATACGAGCCGATCGACGACACGTAGTTCCAGCCCGCGAACGCATCCGGGTAATCGACATAGCGGCGCGGCATGCCGGCCAGCCCGAGGAAGTGCTGCGGGAAGAACAGCGTGTTGGCGCCGACAAAGGCGATGGCAAAGTGCAGCTTGCCGATCCATTCCGGGATGACGTAGCCCGAAATCTTCGGAAACCAGTAATACCAGCCGGCGAAGATCGCGAACACGGCGCCGAGCGACAGCACGTAGTGGAAATGCGCCACCACGTAATAGGTGTCGTGCAGCACGCGGTCAGCGCCGGCATTGGCGAGGACCACGCCGGTCACGCCGCCGACGGTGAACAGGAACACAAAGCCGATGGCCCAGACCATCGGCGTGGTGAAGCGCAGCGATCCACCCCACATCGTCGCGATCCAGGAGAAGATCTTCACGCCGGTCGGCACCGCGATCACCATCGTCGCGGCAACGAAATACTGCTGCGCGCCGAGGCTGATGCCGGTCGTATACATATGGTGCGCCCAGACGATGAAGCCGACGAAACCGATGGCGACCATCGCGTAAGCCATGCCGAGATAGCCGAACACCGGCTTGCGCGAGAAGGTCGAGATGATCTGGCTGATCAGACCGAAGCCTGGCAGAATGATCACATACACTTCCGGATGTCCGAAGAACCAGAACAGATGCTGGAACAGGATCGGATCGCCGCCGCCCTCAGGCGCAAAGAACGTCGTGCCGAAGTTGCGGTCGGTGAGCAGCATGGTGATGGCGCCCGCCAGAACCGGCAGCGACAGCACCAGCAGGAAGGCGGTGACCAGGATCGACCAGACAAACAGCGGCATGCGGTGCAGCGTCATGCCCGGCGCGCGCATGTTGAAGATCGTCACGATGAAGTTGATCGCGCCGAGAATCGAGGCCGCACCGGCCAGATGCAGCGACAGGATGGCAAAATCCATCGCCGGCCCTGGCTGGCCCGAGGTCGACAGCGGCGGATAGACGGTCCAGCCGCCGCCGACGCCGTTGGATCCGGGCGGGCCCTCGACGAACATCGAGATCACCAGCAGCAACAGCGCCGCCGGCGTCAGCCAGAACGAGATGTTGTTCATGCGCGGAAAGGCCATGTCCGGCGCGCCGATCATCAGCGGCACGAACCAGTTGCCGAACCCGCCGATCAGCGCCGGCATGGCCATGAAGAACACCATGATCAGGCCGTGACCGGTCACGAACACGTTGAACGTGTGCGGATTGGAAAAGTATTGCAGACCCGGCTCCTGCAGTTCCATGCGCATGGCGATGGACAGGATGCCACCCACGATGCCGCCGGCGATCGCCAGTATGAAATACAGCGTGCCGATGTCCTTGTGGTTGGTGGAAAACATGAAACGCCGCCATCCATGCGGATGATCGTGGTGGGCGTCGCCGTGAGCTGCAGCGGTGGCCATGAGAGTTACCCCGTCTTTATGCGTATGAATTAGCGGATGACGGCGGCGGGTGCCGCCTCGGTCTGGGCGAACTGCGGCGCATCGGTCAGGCGCGCCTGCTTCTGGGTCTTGAGCCAGGCGTCATATTTTTCCTGAGAAACGACGCGGATGACCACCGGCATGAAGGCATGGTCCTTGCCGCACAGTTCCTGGCACTGGCCGTAATAGACGCCTTCCTTGGTCGCCTTGAACCAGGTCTCGTTGAGACGGCCGGGCACTGCGTCGATCTTCACGCCGAACGACTGGATGGCGAAGGCGTGGATGACGTCGGCGGCTGTCACCTGCACGCGAACAACCTTGTTGACCGGCACATAGGCCTCGTTGTCGACAGCCAGCAGGCGGGGAAGATCGTCCTTCTTGGCGCCATTCTTGACCGCCTTGGCGATATCCTCGTCGCTCAGCATGATCGAGTCGAAACCGACGCCGCCCGAATCCTTGGCGTATTCGAAGGTCCAGTACCATTGCTTGCCGGTCACCTTGATGGTGATGTCCGACTTCGGGATCACGATCTGCTCCTTCAAAAGGCGGAAGGAGGGGATGGCGATGATGACCAGGATCAGCACCGGAACGACGGTCCACGCCACTTCCAGCATGGTGTGATGCGTGGTCTTGGACGGCGTCGGATTCTTGCGCTCGTTGAAGCGGGTGACAATGATCACCAGCAACATGAGCACGAACAGCGAGATCACCGTGATGATCGGCAGCAGCAGCGAATTGTGGAACCAGGCGATATTCTCCGCCACCGGCGTAGCAGGCGCCTGAAGCCCCATCTGCCAGGGCTGCGGACGCCCCGTTTCCAGGGCGGCGGCAACCCCGCTCAGTCCCGACAGCGCGGCCCCTGCGGCCAACAGCCGAAAAATTGCCCGATTCATCATTTTTCCTGTGCCGAACATGAGTTCTGTCCGCTCCTGCAATCCTGATCCCCACATGCCGCCGCCACGAAGATCATCCGGAGCCTTCGGTCAGCAGCAAAACGGGTGCGCCGATTGACCCGCACTCCCCGTCAGCTTTCCTCTGAAACACATCATTGGCCTTGATGCAACTGATCGGCGCATTGAACTTGTGGCAAGCTGCGTCGAAGTGACCAACCCATCGGCCAGTTTCCTTGACACTGGCGCCGCCTCTGTTACCGGCAAGGCGATGGCTGGCGGTTTTTGACAGGACGATCCCGTGAACGCTTTTTTCCCGCTGCGCTCTTTGCTCTCCCGCCCTGCGGCATTTTTGCGCATGGGCCTCTTTTGGGCTGCAATTCTGCTGCTTGGCCCTGTGGCGCAGGCGCAGGGCACGCTGAAGGAGAAGTTCGGCGATTGGCAATTGCGCTGCGACAAGGTGCCGGACAAGGCCACCGGCAAGGACGGCGAGCAATGCATTCTCCTGCAGAGCCTGGTCGACGATCAGGCAATGATCGATGGCCAGAAAAGCGAGATCAATCTTGTCGTGGTGGTGCTCAAGGCCACCGATCCCAAGGCCAGTAATGCCCGCAAACCGATTCTGCGGGTGATCGCTCCGTTGGGAATCCTGCTGCCGCGCGGCCTTGGTCTCAAGGTTGATTCGGATGTCATCGGCGCCACCGGCTTTGTTCGTTGCCTGCCCAATGGCTGCGTCGCCGAAGTCGAACTGGACGATGGCCTGATCGACAAGCTGAAGAAGGGCAAGGAGGCGGTTTTCGTCATCTTCCTGCCGCCCGATGACGGTCGTGGTCTGCCGCTTGTGCTTGACGGTTTTGAAAAGGGCTTCCAGTTGTTGCAGTGAGTGCTCTGTCCGGAGCCGGGGTTTTGCGTTGAAGGGGGCGGTGATGAAGACAGTTTGGAACCCGTGCCGGGCCATTGCGCTTGCCGGCCTTCTGGCGCTGGGCGGCTGCGGCGGGATTGGCGGCTTTGGTGAGACCAGCCCGTCATCGGGGCCGAGCCTCGGCTCGCTCGCCCTGTTCGGCAATCCGCAGAACCTGCCGCCGGAGCGTCAGCCGGAACTGGAGATTGAATACACTTGCCCGAGTGTGTCGGTCATCGAAGGTGCCGCGGCCTATCGGGCCGGGCGCGGCACGGCCTCGTCCGATGTCTCCCATCAGGCCTCCTTGTCCGACGTGGCGCGGGAATGCCGTTTTGCCGGCACGCAATTCACGTTGAAGGTCGGCGTCCAGGGCCGCATGCTGATCGGCGCCCAGGGCAAGGCCGGCAGCTTTACGGTGCCGGTCAAGGTGCTGGTCAAGCGGGGCGATACGGTTGTGGCGACCCGCGCCGGACGTGTCTCGGTGTCGGTGCCGGCCGGGGAGGGCAGCGTGGCCTTCACCCATGTCGAGGACAACATCGTGCTTCCGATCACCGCAGGGCGTGATCCATCGGATGAATACGATGTCTATGTCGGCTTCGAGGCCGGAGGCGCGCCGACAGCCAGCCGTGACCGGCGGCGGCGGTGAATAACCGAACGCGAGGTTGACACGAGGCGGTTGCCTTCGTTAGCTGCGCTTACGGCAAATGAAACCCAGCGGGAGAGTCCGGCATTGTTGTGCCGGCGCCGAAGGCGCAACCGCCCCGGAAACGCTCAGGCAAAAGGACCGCAGGGGGCAGCCGCTCTGGAAAGCAGCCTTTGAACAGGCTTCGCCGCGTTTGTTGGAAGCGAGGCAGGTAGCAGGGCTCACCGACGGAGAAAATGCGCGCCTCGCCGGGCAAGCATGAATCTCTCAGGTCACGGGACAGAGGGGGCATGCCGGATCGGTTTCGATCCGGATGTCGACCCCTGTTGAACGGAGCCTGCGATGGCCGGTGCTGATTCGCCTCAAATGCCCTTGCGCACGCCACTTTACGATGCGCATGTCGCCGCCGGTGCGCGCATGGTGCCCTTTGCCGGCTACGACATGCCGGTTCAATATCCTGCCGGCATCCTCACCGAGCACAAATGGACGCGCGAGAGCGCCGGCCTGTTTGATGTCTCGCATATGGGGCAGGCGTTCCTGCTCGGCCCCGATCACGCCACGGTTGCCAGGGCGCTTGAGGCCCTGTGCCCGGCCGATTTTCTCACCCTCAAGCCTGGCATGCAGCGCTATTCGCAGTTGCTTGGCGAGGATGGCGGCATTCTTGATGATCTGATGGTGACCCGTTCGGCCGATCCGGATGAGGACGGCGTCCTGATGCTGGTGGTCAACGCCGGTTGCAAGGAGGCCGACTTTGCCCATATCGCGGCCCGCCTGCCGGCCAATGTACGCCTGCAGCGGGCCGATCACCGGGCGCTGGTGGCGTTGCAGGGGCCGAAGGCGGCAGAGGTGCTCGCCCGCCATTGCCCGGATGTGGCCGGCATGGCTTTCATGGCGGCGCTCTCGACCCGGTTTGCCGGATTTCCCTGCCATGTGTCGCGATCGGGCTACACCGGCGAGGACGGGTTCGAGATGTCCGTTCATGCCCGTCATGTGGCCAGTCTTTGGGACGCGCTGGCCGCAGATCCGGCGGTCAGGCCGATCGGGCTTGGCGCCCGCGATTCGCTCCGGCTGGAGGCCGGGCTCTGCCTCTACGGCCACGACATCGACACCACGACCTCGCCGGTCGAGGCCGGGTTGGTCTGGTCGATGCAGAAGCGGCGCAGGCTTGAGGGCGGCTTTCCCGGCGCGGACCGTATCCGGAAGGAGCTGGCCGAGGGGCCGTCCCGCCTGCGCGTCGGCCTGCTGCCGGAAG
>ERZ761609.1461-NODE-1461-length-20735-cov-26.966925_pt1 | contig 20735 bp, 21 predicted proteins | sample MGYA00511163_ERZ761609 | MGnify/ENA primary metagenome ERZ761609 (study PRJEB28899, sample SAMN02445070) | bioreactor sludge metagenome | biome: EBPR sludge | place: Australia: Brisbane, Thorneside Wastewater Treatment Plant | collected 2011-12-16 ... | reverse complement strand
GAGATTGGTCAGTGACTGGAGTTCAGACGTGTGCTCTTCCGATCTAACAGGCTGCCCAGCAGCAGGCCGCCGGCCAGCACGCGCAAACCCGATACCCAGGCCGCCGCGCGCCAGCCGTGCTGCAGCAGCACCAGCAGGACGACGATGTTGGCGAGTCCGGGTTTCACCCCCGGGATGGGACTGGGGATCGCCGCTTCGGCCAGCGTCAGGCCGATCGCCAGTGCCGCCAGCCGCGCGATGCGGCGGTCGTCCGCGGTGACGGGCAGCTCAATAGCCGAGTGTGTCATAGGCCGAGGCATGCCCGCGGATTTCGAGGCTGACCTGATTCGGCAGGCATAGGGCCGCCTGCCCCGATTGCGTGAGCCAGCCCTGCTTTACGCACAACTGGCGCGGCGAGGGATCGGCCGCCACGCGGGCGCGGCCGGGTTCGATTTCGATCCGGGTGGTGCCGAGCGGGCCGTCAACGGCAATGCTTTGCGCGTGGGTGAGCGCCGTGGTTTCCACCACCTGCCCGGCGGCGCGGATGACGACGGTGTCGCCGCGTCCGCCGCTCCAGGCAAACACCGCCAGCGCGACGACGATGCCGCCGCCCGCCAGCAGCACGCCGATATCGCCGGCACGCAGCAGCATCAGCTCAGTTCGCGGTGCCGCACCAGCACCTGCTCACGTTCGCGGAAGGCGGCGGCCAGCGTTTCGGCGAAGTAGACGCTGCGATGCTGGCCGCCGGTGCAGCCGATGGCCACGGTCAGGTAGGCACGGTGGTCGCGGATGAAGCACGGTAGCCAGTTTTCGACAAAGCCGCGGATGTCGGCCAGCAGCGCCATGGCGTTGGGGCTGGCTTCGAGAAAATCCTGCACTGGCCGGTCGCGCCCGGTGAGCGGACGCAACTCGGCGACGTAATGCGGATTGGGCAGGCAGCGGATGTCGAACACCAGATCGGCGTCGAGCGGAATGCCGTGCTTGAAGCCGAAGGATTCGAACAGCAGGGTGATGCGCGAACGGTCCTGGCCGATCAGGTCCTTGATCCATAGCCGCAGCGCCGAGGCGGAGAGGTCGCTGGTGTCGATGCGGTGCGCCAGCGGCGCGATCTCGGCGAGCGTCTCGCGTTCGAGCTGGATGGCCTCCTGCAGCGAAACGCTGTCGCTGGACAGCGGGTGCCGTCGCCGCGTTTCGGAAAAGCGTTTGACCAGCGACAGGGTTTTCGCTTCGAGAAAGATCACCCGCAGGTCGGCGCCCTGGTTGCGCAGCGCTTCGGCGATCAGCGGCAGCTGCGTGAAACTTGCGCCGCTGCGCGCATCGATGGCGATGGCGATGCGGTCGTGGCCTTCGCGCTTCAGGTAGTCGACCAGCGGCTGCAGCATGGCGAGCGGCAGGTTGTCGACGCAGTAGTAGCCGACGTCTTCCAATACCGCGATGGCGATGCTTTTGCCTGAGCCCGACAAGCCTGAAACCAGCACGATCTGCATTTCAGCCTTCCTCATCGATGGCTGCCTGCTGGCGCTTGATGAACTGCTCGACCGGATTGATGCCGCGGCTTTTCAGGATGTGATTGCGCACCGCCACTTCGACCAGCACCGCCAGGTTGCGGCCGGCCGCAACCGGGATGCGTACCTTGGGAATGGCGACGTCGAGGATGGTTTCGGTGGAGGCCACCATGTCGAGGCGGTTGAGGCCGACTTCGCCGATCTCCTGCGGATGCACCAGTTCGACGACGAGCTTGAGGTTCTTTTGCAGCTTGACCGCCGTTTCGCCAAACAGGTAGCGGATGTTGAGGATGCCGAGTCCACGCACTTCCAGAAAGTCACGGATCAGCGGCGGACAATTGCCTTCCAGCGTTTCCGGCGCGACATGCCTCAATTCGACCACGTCGTCGGCGACCAGCCGATGTCCGCGCGTGATGAGTTCCAGCGCCAGTTCACTTTTACCGACCCCGGCGTCGCCCTTGATGAGCACGCCGGTGCCGAGGACTTCGAGAAACACGCCGTGGATTGACGTGGCGTCGGCCAGGTGCTGTGTCAGGTAATGTCCCAGATAGGACATCAGGATCGGGCTGGCGAGGTTCGAGGTGAATAACGGCGTTGCGGTGCGTTCTGCGCTATCGCTCAAGAGGGGCGGCACGGTTTCACCGTGGGATACGACGATGGCTGCGAGTTCGCTCGAAAACAGGTGCTCGATGGCTTCCTGCAGGCCGGATTCGGACAGGCCGCGCAGGTAATCCATTTCGGCGGGCCCCAGTACCTGCACCCGGTTCGGATGGACGAAATTCAGATGGCCGATGAGGGCCAGGGTCGGTTTATGTATGGTTTCGGAAGACAGGGTGCGCTGGCCACCGTCGAGTCCTGCCACCCACTGCAGGCCAAGCTGTTCCGCCATGTCGCGGAACAGGGTTGCCACCGAAACGCGGCTTAGCTCGTCCATGCGCCGAGCAGCGCAATGAGGTCGTGCGGGGTGGCGGCGGCCAGCATTTTCGCGCGCATGGCGTCGTCGCCGAACAGCTGCGCCAGCTCCCCGAGGATTTGCAGGTGGCGTTCGTTGGCGTCCTGGGGAACCAGCAGAATGAAGCACAGGGAAACCGGCAGATTGTCGGGGGCGTCGAATTCCAGCGGGGTTTTCAGTCGGTAAAACGCACCGCTGGCCTCTTTCAGGCCCTTGATGCGGCCGTGCGGAATGGCGATTCCGTGGCCGAGCGCGGTCGACCCGAGGCGTTCGCGCTCGAACAGGCTGGTGAAAATATCCGAGGTCTTGAGCGCGTGGATTCTGGCGAACAGTTCGGCTGCGTGTTCGAACAGCTTTTTCTTGCTGGTAAAGCTCACATCCAGCAAGGTGGTGTCGGGGGTGATGAGGGGGGCGATTAGGTTCATGCCGGTTGCAAAGCCGGCTGGAAAAACCGGCACCTGCAGATTATACGCCCGGAGGCGGCAAACTGCCCCCGGTGTGCGTGGCTTCGATTCAAGCGGTTCGGCGTCAGGCGGCGCTTTCCGTCGGTTGATGCTTCAAACTGCCGCCGTCCTGATGGACGTCCGAAATTTTTTCCTTGTGCTTGACGATCTGGCGATCCAGTTTGTCGGCCAGCAGATCGATCGCGGCGTACATGTTGCCGTCTTCGCTGCTGGCATGGAAATCATGGCCCTTGACGTGCAATGTGGCCTCCGCTTTGTGCACCAGCTTTTCCACCTGCATGATGACGTTCAGGTTGATGACGTGGTCGAAATGGCGCTTGACGCGGTCGAGCTTCTCGGAAACATAGTCGCGGATGGCTGGGGTCACTTCCAGGTGATGACCGGAAATCTTCAAATTCATAGAGCCTCCTAGAGTCTGCTGAAAAATGCTGAGAGCCGGTGTTCTGTTCCGGCTTCAGGAGCGATTCGTCACGCCCGATTTCATTGTGGAGCGAAAGCCGGACACATTCAAGCTTGGGCGTCTTTTCGGGCGGGCGCCGTCCGAAAAGTCTTTGCGATCAAAGTGCGCGGCGCATGTTGGCGGGCGGGATCTGCAGCGATTCGCGATACTTGGCAACCGTGCGGCGGGCCACCACGATGCCCTGCTGGCCGAGCACCTCGGCCAGCTGGCCGTCGGACAGCGGTTTCTTGCCGTTTTCAGCGGCGATCAGCTGCTTGATGAGCGCGCGAATGGCGGTCGACGAGCAGGCGCCGCCGCTATCGGTGGCGACGTGGCTGCCGAAGAAATATTTCAGCTCGTACAGCCCGCGTGGCGTCATCATGAATTTTTGCGTGGTGACGCGCGAAATGGTCGATTCGTGCAGCTCCACCACGTCGGCGATTTCGCGCAGCACCAGCGGCCGCATCGCCACCTCGCCGTGCTCGAAGAAATGTTTCTGGCGGTCGACGATGGCCTGCGAAACGCGCAGGATGGTGTCGAAGCGCTGCTGCACGTTCTTGATCAGCCAGCGCGCCTCCTGCAGCTGGCTGGCCAGCTGGCTGCCGCCGGACTCGCGGTGGCGCGCCAGGATGTCGGCATAGACGCGGTTGACGCGCAGCTTGGGCATGGCGTCGGCGTTGAGGCTGGCGATCCACATGCCCTTGACCTTGCGCACATACACGTCCGGGATGACGTAGTGTGTTTCGTCGGCGCCGAAGGCCGCACCCGGACGCGGGTTGAGTGAAAGAATCAGGGACCGTGCGGTGCGCAGCGTGAGGTCGTCGATACCGAGCATTTTCTTCAGCTTGCCGACATCGCGTGCGGCCAGCAGATCGAGATAATGCGTGGTCAGACGCATGGCCGCATCGCGCGCAGGGGTGTCGGGCGGCAGGGTGCGCAGTTGCAGGGTCAGGCATTCGGCCAGATTGCGCGCGCCGACTCCGGTCGGGTCCATGTTTTGCAGATGTTTGAGCGCGGTCTCGACTTCTTCGGGCTCAAGCTCTTCGAGCTCAGCCTGCAGGCTGGCGACGATGTCCGCCAGCGGCTGGGTGAGGAAGCCGGCTTCGTCGAGGTCGTCGATCAGTGCGGCGACCAGGGTGCGGTCGCGCAGGGTGAGCGGACTGACGATCAGCTGGTTCAGCAGATGTTCGCGCAAGGTCGCGCCCGAAACCGAGCCCTGCGCATAGTCATTGTCTTCGTCATCGCCGCTCGCTGCGCTGTAGTCGTTCCAGTCGGCATCGTCCAGTGCGGTGGATGGTTCGGATTCGACATTTTCCGGCGCAGGCGTTTCCGTGCTTTGCGCTTCGGCTTCGGCGGTATGCGCTGGTGCGTCGGCAACGGCGTAACTGGCTTCGTCCTCGTCCTCGCGTTCCAGCAGCGGGTTGTCCTGCAGTATCTGCTCCAGCTCCTGATTCAATTCCAGCGTCGACAACTGCAGCAGCCGGATCGACTGCTGCAGTTGCGGCGTCAGGGCAAGGTGTTGACCGAGTTTGAGTTGAAGGCTGTGTTTCATGAGTCTCGACTACGGCAAAAATCGTGCCGACTTGAGCCGAGTGTACCGCGTTCCGCTGCGCGGGTCGCGCCTACAGGCGGAAATTTTCACCCAGATAGACCTTGCGCGCGTTGTCGTCCTGGATGAGGAGGTCGGGTGTGCCGGCGATCAGCACGCGGCCTTCGTTGATGATGTAGGCGCGGTCGCAGATACCGAGGGTTTCGCGCACGTTGTGGTCGGTGATGAGGACGCCGATGCTGCGCTCGATCAGGAAATGTACCAGCTTCTGGATATCGATCACGGCGATGGGGTCGACCCCGGCGAAAGGCTCGTCGAGGAGAACGAAGCGCGGGTTGATCGCCAGTGCGCGGGCAATTTCGACACGGCGGCGCTCGCCGCCGGACAGGCTGACCGCGGCGGCATCGCGCAGATGTTCGATGTGCAGATCCTCGAGCAGGTTGTTGAGATGCTCGTCGCGCTCGTCCTTGCTGTAAGGCTTGAGTTCCAGAATGGCGCGGATGTTTTCCTCCACCGTCATCTTGCGGAATATCGACGGCTCCTGCGGCAGGTAGGACAACCCCAGCCGTGCGCGCTGGTGGATCGCCATATGAGTGAGGTCGTGGGTGTCCATCTGCACGCTGCCGCCATCGGCCGCGACCAGTCCGACCACCATGTAGAAGCAGGTGGTCTTGCCGGCGCCGTTGGGGCCGAGCAGGCCGACCACTTCGCCGCTTTCGACCTCGAAGGAGACGTCGTGCACCACGGTGCGCTTGCCATACGTCTTGCGCAGGCCCTGGGCGGAAATCCGGCTCATGGCTTGACGGCGGGCTGCTCGGCGCGCGGTTTCGGGCGAATCACGGCGCGCACGCGGCCGCTCGGGGTCTGGGCGCCGGGCTGGCCGACGACCTTGTAGAACTCGGTGTCGGCGTTGTAGGAAATCTGCGCGCCGCGCAGTTCGTCGCCGCCGCGCCGCAAGCGGGCCTGGCCGATCAGTTCGAGCTGGCTGCTGGCGCTGTCGAATTCGATGCGGTCGGAAAATCCCTCGATGAATTCATCGCGGCCATCGAGCTTCTGGCGGAACGCCACCGGGCGGCCGACGGCGCTGATCTTGTCGAGCCCGCCGGCATTCTGCGTCACCTGCACACGGTCGGCTCGCAGCATCAGCGTGCCCTGGCTCAGGATCACATTGCCCTGGTATACGCTGATTTTCTTGATGTCGTCGAGGGTGACCGTGTCGGCCTCGAGGTTGACCGGCTTGTCGCGATCGGCCTTCTCGGCGTGGGCGGACGAGATCAGCAGGGCGGCGCACAGAATCGCATAAACCCCTGTTTTCAATGTTTGCATGGCGTTGACTTAGCCCTTAGCTTTTTCCGGAAATATAACGGGCCTGCACCCGTCCTGTCAGTTTGATGACGCGTTGCCTGGCGTCGTATTCCATGGCGCCTGCGCGCAAATTCGAGGTGGCGTCGCGAATGTTCACCGCGCCCGGCGCGCGCAGCTGGTCGCGTTCGGGAAAAACCAGCAGCCGTTCGGTGCGCAGCAACATGGCGGATTGCCCCGGGCGGGCGGCGCGTTCCACGATGACGTTGCCGAGCAGATCCACCTCGTGGCCGTCGGGCGAGACCGTGGCCTGGCGCGCCTCTGCGCTCACTTCGCCGGCCTGCACGCCGAGCTGGATGAAGCGGGGCGACTCCAGTTCGGTACGCTTGCTGCCGGAATAATGCTTGAGCTTCCTGGCGGACAAGCGATAGTGGGGGTTGCCTGCCAGGTCGGTGCGCAGCGCATCGAAGTTTTCCATGATGCCTTCGGGATCGGTCCGGGCGGACGGAGTGTCGCTGGCCGGCAGTTCCACCGAACGCTCGATCCAGAAACTGAGCGCAGCCAGCAGCAGCAACATGGCCAGCGGAAGCCACAACGACCCTCGCGCGATCATGCCGCCCTCGAACCGGCGGCGCGCGCCGCGACCCGTGCAGGCTGCGTCATTTCAGATAAGGCGCCAGCACCGTGTCCAGCGTGCCCTGCGCGCGCATCAGGAACTCGCAGGCTTCGCGCACCGCGCCGCGCCCGGCTTCGCGGGTGGTGACCAGGTGACTGTGCGCCTTGACCAGATCGGGCGCTGCGGGCACGGTGATCGCCAGGCCGGCGCGCCGCATCACCGGCAGATCGACGACGTCGTCGCCCATGTAGGCGGTGGTTTCGCAGGCGATGCCGAGTTCGCCGCACAGTGTTTCATAGACCGCCAGCTTGTCGTGCGCGCCCTGATGGACGATCTCGATGCCGAGATTCCTGGCGCGGTGTTCCACCACGCGCGAGCTGCGTCCGGTGATGATGGCAAGCTCGACGCCGCTGCTCTTGAGCATTTTCAGGCCGTGGCCGTCGAGCGAATTGAAGCCTTTGTATTCCTGTCCGTCGTCGGCCAGGAACAGGGTGCCGTCGGTCATCACGCCATCGACGTCGAATGCGATCAGCCTGATTTTCCGTGCGCGGGAAATCAGCGCCGCATCCATCCCGCCGGCAGCCATCAAACCACCCCCGCTTTCAGCAGGTCGTGCATGTTGAGCGCGCCCACCAGCGTGTTGTCGGCGTCGACCACCAGCAGGCCGTTGATTTTCAGCGTTTCCATTTTTTCTACCGCCGCCACGGCGAGTTCGTCCGCGCGGATTGTCTTGGGGTTTTGGGTCATCAGGTCGATCACCTGCGCCTGTTGCAGATCGAGCGCGTGCTCCAGGGCCCGCCGCAGGTCGCCATCGGTGAACACCCCCACCACCTTGCCGGCGGCGTCGACCACGGCGGTCATGCCGAGCCCTTTTTGCGTCATTTCGAGCAGGGCGAGCTTGAGCGATGCGGCGCTGTCGATCTTCGGCAGCGCGTCCCCTGTGTGCATGACGTCGTGCACATGGATGAGCAGCCGCCGCCCCAGGCTGCCGCCGGGGTGGGTGCGCGCAAAATCGTCGGCCGAGAAGCCGCGCGCGTCGAGCAATGCCACCGCCAGCGCGTCGCCTAGCGCCAGCGCCGCGGTGGTGCTGGCGGTGGGGGCCAGGTTGAGCGGGCAGGCTTCCTTGTCGACGCCGGCATTGAGGTGCACGTCGGCTTCGCGCGCCATGGTCGAGCCGGGGTTGCCGGTCATCGCAATGAGTTTGGCGCCGCGCCGTTTGATGAGCGGCACGATGCTGACGATTTCGTTGCTCTCGCCCGAGTTCGACAGCGCCAGTACCACGTCGTTGGGCGCGATCATGCCGAGATCGCCGTGGCTGGCTTCGCCCGGGTGCATGAAAAAAGCGGGGGTGCCGGTGGACGCCAGGGTGGCGGCGATCTTGCTGCCGATGTGCCCCGACTTGCCCATCCCCGACACCACCACGCGGCCGCTGCACGCCAGGATCAGCTGCACGGCGTCGGCAAAGCCGGCGTCGAGACGGTCGGACACGGCGCGCAGCGCATCGGCTTCGATGGCGAGTACCTGGCGCGCCAGTACCAGCAAATGTTCGGGGGAAGTGGAGTGGGGCTGCATGGTCGGCAAGTATACTAAAGCCTGCCTTTCCGACCGTGCTTTCCTTGATGCCCCACCAAGAGGGACCCCGATTTTACCGATGGCCCAAAGCCCGGGAGGGCTTCGATCCGCTGCGCCCTGAAACGCGTGCGGAATCGCATACCTATGAAAGACCGCTCGTATGCATGGCAGCCTCCAGCTCGCGTTGATCCTGCTTGCGGCCGCCGTGCTGGTGGTGGCGGCCGCGCGCGCGTTGCGGCTGCCGACCATGCTCGGCTATCTGGTGACCGGAATCGCCATCGGCCCGTTCGCGCTGGGATGGATTCCGGACAGCGAAGAAGAGCGTTACCTGGCCGAGTTCGGCGTGGTGTTCCTGATGTTTTCCATCGGCCTGGAATTCAGCCTGCCGCGCCTGATGACCATGCGCATGACGGTATTCGGCTTCGGCGGCGCGCAGGTGGTGCTGACCATCGCATGTGCCGCGCTCATCGCCTGGCTGCTCGATTTGCCGCTGCTGGCCGCTGTTGCGCTGGGCGGCATCATGTCGATGTCGTCCACCGCCATCGTGTCGAAGCTGCTGGCCGAACGGCTGGAAATCCAGACGCCGCACGGACGCCAGATTTTCGGCGCGCTGCTGTTCCAGGATCTGGCGGTGGTGCCGCTGCTGATCCTGATTCCGGCGTTTGCCAAGGATGCCGACGACATGGGGATGGTGCTGGGGCTGGCGGTGTTGAAGGCGGTGGCGGTGCTGGGGTTTCTGCTGTTCGTCGGCCAGCGCGTGATGCGTCCGTGGTTCCAGTGGGTGGCGGGGCGCAAGTCGCCCGAACTGTTCACGCTGAACCTGCTGCTGTTCACCCTGGGGCTGGCCTTCCTGACCGAGAAGGCGGGCCTGTCGCTGGCGCTGGGCGCCTTTCTGGCGGGCATGCTGATCTCCGAAACCGAATACCGCTACCAGGTGGAGGACGACATCAAGCCTTTCCGCGACGTCCTGCTGGGGCTGTTCTTCGTCACCATCGGGATGCGGCTCGACCTGATGCAGGTGATGCTGAACTGGAACAGCGTGCTGCTGCTGGTGGCGGCCATCGTCATCGGCAAAGCCTTGCTGGTCGCCGGGCTGGCCACGGCCTTCGGCAGCACCCGCCCCACCGCCGTGCGAACCGCGCTGGGATTGGCGCAGGCGGGCGAATTCGGCTTTGTGCTGCTGGCGCAGGCGGCAGACCTCAAGCTGCTGGGCGCCGACATCACCCAGCCGGTGCTGGCGGCAATGGTGGTATCGATGCTGATCGCGCCGTTGCTGATCAATCGCATGGACACGCTCACCCGCCTGATTGCCGGCAGCGAATGGGCCGGACGGGCGAAGGAGGTGCACGACATCGCGGTCAAGACCTTCGGCAAGAGCGGGCACGTGATCGTCTGCGGCTACGGCCGCAGCGGGCAGAACTTGACGCGCCTGCTGGAGGCCGAGGGCATCGGTTTCGTTGCGCTCGATGCCGACCCCGAGCGTATCCGCGCGGTGGCAGCATCCGGCGTCAGCGTGGTCTACGGCGATGCCAGCCGGCGCGAGGTGCTGGTGGCGGCCGGCCTTTCCCGCGCGCAGGCCGTGGTGGTGACCTATTCGGATGTGCGTTCGAGCATGGCTATCCTGCGCCATGTGCGCGAACTGCGGCCGGAATTGCCGGTAGTGGTGCGCACCATCGATGACACCCATATCGACGCGCTGAAAGCGGCAGGGGCGGCCGAGGTAGTGTCCGAGGTGATGGAGGGCTCGCTGATGCTCGCCTCGCACGCGCTGATGCTGGTGGGGGTGCCGTTGTCCAGGGTGCTGAAACGTCTTCGCGATGTGCGTGAAACGCGTTACGCCATGATGCGCGGTTTTTTCCGCGGCGCCAGCGACGCCGACGACGAGCTGGACCAGCAGACCCAGCCGCGCCTCAATACCGTCCTGGTCACGCAGGGCGCAGCCGCGGTGGGGCGCAGCATGGAAGAGCTGGCGCTGGAGAAGTGGTTGGTGGAAGTGGTGGCGATCCGCCGCCAGGGCATCAAGGGGATCGATCTCCGGCCCGACACCCGGATCCAGGCGGGCGACGTGCTGGTGCTGCGCGGCGCCGCCGACGGGCTGGCGGCGGCGGAGTTCAGGGTGTTACAGGGTTAGGGTTACGGCGCTTTGCAAATCACATAGAAGCTGGCACCGTCATCAACGTAATTGAGCGTTGGGGCGGTGGCGCCTGCAGCAGTGCCAGTCGCACCACGCACTGTACCGGTTGTGGCGATACCATCATCAAACTGCGTATCAATTGCCTGCGCGATCTTGGCGGACAGGTTGTTTGAGCAAATAACCAAGCCTGGAATTCCGAACGCTCCATTTTGCACGCCTGTTACGCCCGAGGCGGCGTTGGGTGGATTGGCTGTGCCGATTGCACCCGTGGTGGTTGCACCGCCAACGAGACCTGCGAGACGCAGGTGTTGCCAGAATAGACGGGATTCCTCGGTGTCGGTGCCTGAATTATAAGCAGGTGTCCCTGCCGTGCCGGAGCCAATAGTGCCGTCGCCATTGCCACTGGTTGTTGTACTTCCGGAGGCAGTCCAGCGTGTTGCAGCGCCCAGGTCATCTCCGGGAAGGGCGCGGTAGCGATCCTGATATAAATTGATCGCAGCCGTCACGGACTGGAAATCGTTTGACACGTTGCGAATGCGGGCCTGGGTGATCAGTTCCTGACCCTTTAGAATGCCGCCGAGCAGCAGGCCGATGATGACCAGCACGATAGCGATCTCGATCAGGGTGAAACCCGACTGGCGCTGTGGGAAGTGGGGGTGAGGCATGGTGGAAGGCTCCGTTGTGTTATTGCCTGACGTGCGTTTTGCAAAATGCATGCCACTGAAGTGATGTTTGTAATTTATTGATTTGGAATAAAAAAGTGAGAATAAACGTGTATTGCTCTGGTCTGGATTGATGAAAACACGACGCGCTCGCCGGAATTCCGTCAGGTTTTTATTGCGCATAGCCGCGGTCGGACTGCATTTCCCCGATGGATTGCCGATAGCAGTGTCATGCTGAATCCCCCGCGCCACGACCTGAGATGACCGAGTCCGCTGAGAATAGGCCACGGCAGGCCGAGCTGGCCTCACTGGTCGGTTTTTTCACGCGGGTGGCGCCCGGGCGCTGGCTGGCGCTGATGCTGCTGGCGCTGCATGCCGCCGTGGTGTTCGACGCCGAGGCGGCGGTGACGCGCGCCTTTCTGCTGGCGCATTATGGGCTGTTCCTGCTGTGGCAGCCGCTGGTGCGCAGCGAGGCGCGTATCGAGCCGCGCCTCGCGTTGCCGGTGTTCGCCATGGCGGCATTGCTGGTGCTGGTCGACGGCACCTGGGTGATGGCGTTGTGGCTGGCGATTCTGGCGGGGCTGGTGGGCGCGGTGGCGGCTTCGCAAAACGAGCGCAGCCAGCGGCTGGCCTACCTGTTCGCGCTGGCCTATTTGCTGGCGCTGCTGCTGGCCTGGGTGCTGCCGCAAAGCCTGGGTGGCGCCGGCGCCGGGCTGCCGGACGCGCTGCAGGCCGCGGTGCGCTATGGCTTGCCGCTGTTGCCGCTGGTGATCCTGTTCCTGCCGGTCAGCCGCCAACGCGGCGCCTCGTCGACGCTCGATTTCATCTACGGCCTGATGCTGTCGCTGCTCATCATGGTGATGGCGCTGGGCGTATTTGCCGTGGTGGCGGTGGCCGGGGTGAGTTATGCGTGGGCGCTGGTGCAGACCCTGCTGGGGATGGCGGCGCTGCTGCTGACCTTGTCGTGGCTGTGGAATCCGCGTGCCGGGTTTGCCGGGCTGGGGCAGCTCACCTCGCGTTACCTGCTGTCGGTGGGGCTGCCGTTCGAGGGCTGGGCGCAACGCCTGGCGACGCTGGCCGAGCGCGAGCGCGATCCGGAATCCTTCGTGCGCGATGCGCTGGCCGACTTGCACGAACTGACCTGGATCCGCGGCGGAAGCTGGCAGGCGGCACGCGGCGAAGGCAGTTTCGGCGAGCCCGCCGAACACGCCATCACCCATGCGTTTCATGGCTTGAGCCTCAACTGGCAATCCGCGCGCCCGCTCACCCCGGCGCTGGCGCTGCATGTGCGGCTGCTGTCGCAGCTGCTGGGCTATTTCTACGCCGCCAAGGTGCGCGAACAGACCCTGCGCGAGCAGGCCTACAGCCAGGCGATCCATGACACCGGCGCGCGGCTGACGCACGACGTGAAGAATATCCTGCAGTCGCTGAAAACCCTGCTCGCCGCCGCCGACATGTCCACGCCCGAGGACAGCGAGCGTCTGCTGGAACTGATGAAGCGCCAGTTGCCGCAGCTGGCGACGCGGCTGTCGCAGACAGTCGACAAGCTGAAGCAGCCGGCCGAAATGGATGTCGCGCACATACCGGCGCAGGCGTGGTGGGCGGAGCTGCAGACGCGCTACGAACACGACGACGTGCAGTTCTTCGCCGAGGCGCTCGACGACACGCCGTTGCCGCAGGATCTGTTCGACAGCGTCGCCGACAACCTGCTCACCAACGCGCTGCGCAAGCGCCAGGCCGAGCCCGGCGTGGCGGTGGCGGTGCGCCTGGAACTGCAGCCGCTGGTGAGCCTGACGGTGACCGACAGCGGCGCGCCGGCACCCGAGCACGTGGCGCGCAACCTGTTCCTGAGCCCGGTGGCCTCGGATTTCGGTCTCGGAGTGGGGCTGTATCAGGCCGCGCGGCAGGCGGCGCGCACCGGCTATCGGCTGGAACTGTCGGACAACCAGGCGGGACGGGTGGCGTTCCGCCTGCAGGCTACGGACAACCGCCCGCCGGGCATACCCGGTTGATCAGTACGCTGAACGGCAGCCAGGCGACGAGGTCGTCGAACTCGCCCGCTGCGTCGCCCGGCTTGGAGGGGGGGCGGCTGACATAGCGGTGGTCGGCGTCGAGGTTCTCGATTTCGTTGGCGCTGGTTCCGGGGGGCAGCGCAGGGGTGGGGCTGCCAAAGGGAATGTTGACATTGCGGGCTCCCCGGCCGTTTGCGCCGTACGATACCAGCACGACCGGCACATCGGCGGCGACGTCGACGACCGGGCAGTTTTTTTCCGAACAAACTTGATTCCATGGATCGCCGGGGGTGGGCGCACTGCCGTTATGGAATCCATTGGTTTTGCTGCTCAGATCGGCATGGACGGCATAGCGCAGGCGATTGCCCCACGCATCCTGCGCAGCGGCGCCGAGGGTGACCCAGGGGAGGTTGCCGGTATCCTTCAAGCAGGTTCCGTCGGCCTTGCGGTCTTCCCGGCCATTATTGGCATCACTCATGTTTCCATCACCGTCATTGTCGACCCCGGGCTCGGGATCGCTCTGCGCATCCGGGCAGGGCAGGTAATGACGCGTGATAGTTAGTGTGGTGCCAATTGTCGGGGGGAAGATCACGGGGCAGGAGCTTGGCACGGGACAAGTTGACGTGTCTGAATCCCCGTCACCATCAACGTTGTAAGTGCAGGTACATGGTGGCGTGACTGATGAGTTCATGGCGTAACCGAGGATCGCTTCGCGCGCTTCCTCCAGCGTCTTCTTGGCTTCGGCAATCCGCCGCGCCTGGATCTGCGCCGACAGCGGCATCGCCAGTCCGCCGATCAGGATGGTGACGATGACCAGCACGATGGCCAGTTCGATCAGGGTGAAGCCACGCTGGGAACTCATGGTGCGGATTCCTTCTCGCCGGGGGCGGACGGCGTGGGCGGGAGCGGGCGCAATACCTGATAGGGTTCGTACACGTGGCCGTCGGCACGGATCTGGCCCGGCTTCAGCCCCGATACGGCCGCGCCGTCGAGTTGCGGCCTGCCGTCGACCCAGCGCGTGGTCTTGCCGTCGGAGCGGATCAGCATGCCGTCGAAACGCAGGGGTGCCGGCGTGGCGGGAGTAGCGGTTTTATTCTGGCCGCGCGGCTGGGTGAGGTTGCGGCTGCGCGCGGCTTCAAGTTGGGCGCGCTGCTCGGGGGTGTAGAACAGGCGCCCGGGTGCGTCGGGCGAGGATGTCGCTGCAAGTCCTGAACCGCAGAGGCACAGGGCCAGAGAGAAAACCCAGGCTGAACCGTAATGGCCCATTCCGCGCCGAATGGACCTGCTGTGCCCTGTGTTTCTGTGCCCCCGGGGCGAATGGATGTTCATTGCAAAGTCCCCGATTTTGCCGCAACGGTAAACCACAGCAGTTCGCATTCGGCCAGCAGGCGCGGCTGGTTGGCCGGCTCGAATGGCGCATCGCCCGGATGGGACAGCTGGCAGCCCTGCACCCGGTAGACCCCGGGTGCGCGCACCTTGAGCGCGTTCAGGAAGCGCGTGAGATCGGTCTCCACCAGCAGCGGCAGGGTGAGGCTCATGGTCGTCTGCCCCAGCGGCAGGCCCTGGGCGAGCGCGGGAAGCGAAGCGGCGCGCGGCGTCAGCCGGTAATCCAGGCTATAAAGCCCGGCATCGCGGTAGGCCAGTTGCGCCGCTTCGATCCAGGCCAGCCGGTCTTCTGCGCCGATAAAGCCGCGTGCGGCGAGCGCCTGATAATCGGCCAGGTGAGTGGCGATGAGTTGCTGCTGCTGGCGGCTGCGGTCGAGCTGCTGACGCGCGCCGTCGAGCGCGCTGCGTTGCTGCTGCAGGACAAGCCCGGCGTCTTGCGCCTGGCCGCGGCTCCACAGTATGCCGCCCCCGGCCAGCAGCAGTGCCGCCAGTACCAGCAGCAGCGGCAGCTTGAGCGCGGCGAACGGCGGGTGCTTCATGGCCGGGCCTCGCGGTAACGCAGGCCGAGGCTGAAACGCGCGGCGGGGGATTCGCCCGCGCCGGCATCGAGCGTTCGCCCCGACAGGGTGCTGGCGGAATCGGCGTTCACCGGGCTGCTGCGCAAGCGCACGTCATGCAGGGCGGGCACGGCTTGCAGGGTATGCATGAACCGGTCGATGCGCTGCATGGCCGCGCGGTAATTGCCGTCGAACGGAACCAGCGAGGCGTCGAGGCTGACCCGCGTTCCGCCGCCGGCCGTTAGCGCGTCGTCGGCCCACTCCAGCTTGTCGAGCGTGATGTCGGGCACCGCGTCGATGGCCTGGCCGATGGCGGCAAGCAGCGCGCCGGTATCGGGCTGGCCACTGCCGAGTTGGCGCGCCAGCGCCACCGTCTGGGCCAATTGTTCGGGCGCCGCCGACTGGATGGGAAACGTGCGCGCGATGGCCCGATAGCGGGCGTCGAGCTGCTGTTGTTGCTGCAGCATCTGGCTGGCCTGGTCGGTCAGGTCCTGCGCGTGCAGCCAGTAGGCGGCCGTGATGCCTATCCCGAGCAGCGCAATGATGCCTGCTGCCGTGTGCAGGCCACGCCGCCAGCGGAATTCGGTATGGCGTTGCAGCAGTTCGGGGGGGGCCAGGTTCAACTGCATGGCCTCGCCCGCAATCGCGGCCAGCGGCGCGATTTCCGGCGTGGCGGCGAGAAAGTCGTCCGGAATGCGCAGGGCGCGCGCGAGGCTGGCCATGTCGATCAGCCGCGTGCTGAACGCGGGATCGGCGTTGAGCGGCGCCTGCGCGCTGTCCAGCTGGCCGCCGGGGTCGAGCAGCAGCACATGCAGGCGGGCTTCGCGCGGCAGGATGCGCTGACCGGTCAGGTAAAGCTGCGTCTTGGCAATTTCGTCGGCCGCGCTGCCCGGCAACTGGGTCGGGGTGTCGCCGCCGATCAGGCGCGAAAAACGCAATAAGCCGTGATGGTAGTAAGACAGCCGCAAACTGTTGTTGAGGCGGCAGGCCAGCAGCGCGTGAGGCTCCTGTATCCGCAGCTTGTCGAGTAGGTGCTGGCACGCCAGCGCCAGCGGGGTGATGCCGGTCAGCGGCACGCGTTCGCGGTGCAGCACGCCGAGCCACGGCGTCAGCCAGTCGGCGTCGGGCAGGGCGGCCAGCAGATAACGGTCGTCGCGGCGCCCGGTCGTCTCGCGCGCCTGCCGCCACGCACCGGTAAAGCGCGCATTGCGGAATACCTGTTTGAGCTTGCGCGCCAGCAGTTCGTCGCGCGCGCGTCCCTGCACGTGCGGCAGGATTTCGCTGCGGTAATCCTCGTCCACCGTGTCGACCACCAGCAGCACCGGCAGCTGCGCATGCTTGGCCACGATCCTGTGGAATGCCGCCAGCCCTTCGGCGCTGGCGGCAAAATCGCCCAGCCAGTGCAGATGCCCGGGGCGCCAGTCGAGCACACCGATCTGGCGGGGGGTGGCGAGCAGAATCAGGCGGTGGTCGAGCATCACAGCGGCAGGTTCCCGATCAGGTCGTAAATCGGCAGCAGCACCGATACCAGGATGCCGCCGAGCAGCAGGCCGAGGATGGCGGTGAGCAGCGGTTCGAGCACCCGGAGGCCGTTTTCGATCGAGTCGAGCACTTCGCGGTTATAAAAATACGTCACGTTGTCGAGCGCTTCGTCGAGCGCGCCGGTGGTCTCGCCCACGCGCAGCATGCGGATCACCAGCGGCGGGAACAGCGCCAGCGACTGGAAGCTTTCGGACAGGCCGCGGCCATCGGCAATCTGCTGCGCGGCGCGGCGGATGCCGCCGGCGATCACCCGGTTGCCGGCGACCATCTCGCCCGCGCGCAATGCATCGAGTACCGTCACCCCCGAGCGGTACATCATCGCCAGGGTGTTGGTGAAGCGCGACAGCACGATCTTCTGCACGATCGGCCCGAGGATCGGCAGCCGCAACTGGGTGCGGTCCCACCAGTCGCGCCCCGCCTCGCTCTTGCTTGCCCATAGCGGCAGCCCGACTCCCAGCGCCAGCGCCAGCAGCAGCATGACCAGCCAGTACGAACGCAATGCACTCGATACCGCCATCAGGATCAGCGTCGGCAGCGGCAGCGTCACGCCCATGGTTTCGACCAGGGAAAGCACCTGCGGCACCAGATAGATCAGCAAAAAAAGGATGGCTGCGCCGACCACGGCGAGCACCAGCGCCGGATAGATCATCAGCCGCTTGGCCTTGGCGGCGACTTCTTCCTGCCATTTCAGCGATTCGGCCAGGCGCTCGAACACCGCATCCAGCAGACCGGTCTGCTCGCCCGCGCGCACGCTGTGGACGAACACCGCGCCGAACACCGCCGGGTGCGCAGCCAGCGCCTGCGACAACACCTTGCCGCCCTCCAGGTCTTCCAGCAGTGCGGTCAGTACATCGCGAAAGCCGCGTTTTTCCATGCTGTCGCGCAGGTCGCGCAGGCCTTCGAGCAGCGGAATCCCGGCGCGGGTGATGTAGCGCATGTGGATGCAGAAGGTGACCAGGTCGCGGCGGGTGACGCGCTCGCGGCCGCTGGGGGCGTATTGGCGCGAAAGCTCGGAAAGCGTGATGAGGTCGAGCCCCATGCGCTTCAGGCGCAGTTCGAGGTCGACGTCGTTGACGGCCGACAGTGTGCCCCGGGTGGTGCGGCCGGTCTGGTCGATGGCGCGGTAGTCGAAGAAGGGCATGGTTATACGGGCCTTGCGACAGCTTCGCTTTTCGCCTGCGGGCGAGTCACTTTCTTTTGCGTGGCCAAAAGAAAGTAACCAAAGAAAAGGCCACCCCTGGTGTGTCGGCCTTCGGCTCCCCTGCGATGCTCGCCGGCCGGGGCGGTGCGGGAACTCGCCCTGGCGGGCTCAGACACCCCGCACCTTTTTCCCCCGTCCGGCTGCGCTTCTCGGCGACACACAAGGGGCTTCACAACAAGCGCCTGCGCCTGGTCAGAGGGGGGCATTACGTGATGGCGGCACCCGGGGTTGTTCCCCTTCAGCGCTGCCGATTTGGCGTGTGCGGGCGGGACAAGAGCGGAACCGTGTCCGAGCTCCGCAGCAAGGCACGTTTTGTGTGCCTTGCCAGGGCGAGTTGGTGGAGCGCCCGCCCGCGCACGCCAAATCGGGAACCCGCAGGGCAGCGATGTGGGGTCGCCTTTTCTTTGGTTACTTTCTTTTGGCGAAGCAAAAGAAAGTGACTCGCCCAAAGGCGAAAAGCGGAGCCGTTGCGCAGCCGCAGACGGTAAAAATAATGCGAGCCCCATCCTCACACCCGCCCCGTCAAATCCACCACCCGCGCCACTTCCGCCAGCGAGGTGGTGCCATCCAGCACCCGCTTGACGCCGTCTTCCGCCAGCGGGTGATAGCCGTGCTCGAATGCGGCGCGGCGGATTTCGTGCAGCGGCGCATGGTTGGCCACCAGTTCGTCGAGCTCGGGGTCCATCCGCAGCAGCTCGATCAGGGCCAGCCGCCCCCGGTAGCCTTTGTGGCCGCATGCCGGACAGCCAGCGGCGCGATAGATCTGCGGCGGCTGGGCAAGGTCGGTAGCGAGGATGCGCGCCTCGTCTTCATCCGGGGTGTAGGCCTCCTTGCAGTGCGGGCACAGCTTGCGTACCAGCCGCTGCGCGATGACGCCGATGATGTTGCCGGACAGGATACCGGGCTGGATGCCGATATCCATCAGGCGCGGAAACACGCCGAGCGCGGAATTGGTGTGCAGGGTGGTGAACACCTGATGGCCGGTCATGGCGGCGCGGAAGGCCATCTCGGCGGTGTCCTTGTCGCGGATTTCGCCGACCAGGATGATGTCGGGATCCTGCCGCATGATCGAGCGGATGCCGTTGGCGAAGTCCAGCTTCAGCGTTTCGTTGACCGAACTCTGGCGCATCAGCGTGACCGGGTATTCGACCGGGTCTTCCAGCGTCATGATGTTGACGGTCTCGTTGTTGAGGTGCGACAGCATCGAGTACAGCGTGGTGGTCTTGCCGGAGCCGGTCGGCCCCGTCACCACAAGAATTCCCTCGGGGCGCGCCATCATCAGCTGCAGTTCGCGCAGGGCATCGGCGGTGAAGCCCATCTGCTCCAGCGGCATGATGGATTTCTCGCGGTCGAGGATGCGCAGCACCAGGTTCTCGCCGTGGATGCCCGGCTGCGACGACACGCGGAAATCGATCGGGCGGCCGTTCAGCGTCAGCGACATGCGGCCGTCCTGCGGCGCGCGCGTCTCCGCTATGTTCATCCCCGACAGCACCTTCAGCCGCACCAGGATGCCCGGCCAGTAGGTCTTGTGCAGGCTACGGATCTGTTCCAGCACGCCGTCGATGCGGTAGCGGATGCGCAGAAAGGCGTGCTCGGGCTCGAAGTGGATGTCGGACGATTCGCGCTTCACCGCATCGGTCAAGAGCGCGCCGACCAGCCGCACCACCGGCTGGGTGTATTCCTCGGTGTCGGGGTTGAGGCTGGCGTAGTCGACTTCGCCGGTCTCGATCTCGCGCAGGATGCCGTCGAGCGAGAGGTCGAAGCCGTAGAACTTGTCGATGCATTCGAGCAGCTGCGCCTCGCCCGCCAGCAGGGTGTCGATTTCGAGCTGGCCGCCGAGCGAGGCTTTCAGCTGGTCGAGTGCGACCACGTTGAACATGTCGGTGGTCGCCAGCGTCAGCACGTTGCGCATGGCATCGTGCGCGATCGGCAGCAGGTGATGGCGGCGGGCGAAGTCCTCGGGCACCAGCTGCAGCGCTTCGGGGTCGGCCACCACCTGGGTGAGGTCGATGCCCTGGCTGCCGAGCGCGTTGGCGAGCTGGTCGCGCAGCACCGCCTCGGTGATGAAACCCAAAGCGACCAGCTGGCGACCGATTGGCAGGCCGGTCGCCTTCTGCTCCTTGAGGCCGATGCGCAGCTGGTCGAGGGTGATCAGGCCTTGCGAAACCAGGGTCTCGCCCATGCGGAGTTTTTTTCTGCGCTCCATATGATGGCGCTTAACGAACCGGCTTCAACTGCTGTACGCGCGCTTCGGCCTGGGCGCGGTCGAAGCGGTGCGCGCCGACGCCGGCGAGCGCCTTCTCGTAATACGCCAGCGCCGCCGGATACTGGCGCAGTTGGTCGAGGCTGACCGCCAGGTTGAAGGCGTAATCGGCGTTGCCGGGCGCGCCGCGATACGCCTCGAAATAGGCGGCTTGGGCGTCGTTCCAGCGTGCCTGCCCGGCGTAGAGGTTGCCGAGCGTCTGGTGGAGATGCGGGCTGGGATCGCGTTCGAGCAGCATTTTCAGGCGGCTTTCGGCGGCTCCGCTGTCGGTGTTGCCGAGCAGGTCGAGCAGGGCGCCCTGGGCGGCGGCATTGCGTGGATCGAGATCGAGCACCTCGCGATAGAGGCGTTGCGCATCGGCGTCGCGGCCCTGTGCGCTGGCAATGGCCGCCAGCCCCAGCAACGCGTCCACGCTGCGTCCGCGGGCGGCGGCCTGGGTGTAGAGCCGTTGCGCCTCGGTCAGCGCGCCATGCTGATAGGCCGCGTAGGCCTGGCTGAGCAAGGTCGTTTGCGTGTCGGGCTGGAACAGCAGCGGCGCCGCTGCTGTCGCGGCCAGATCGGAAGAGCGTCGTGTAGGGAAAGAGTGTAGATCTCGGTGGT